>Ga0307372_10002581_pt1 | contig 29773 bp, 24 predicted proteins | sample OX1MG_FD_202533 | JGI IMG/M metagenome (GOLD analysis project Ga0307372, IMG submission 202533) | Soil microbial communities from Risofladan, Vaasa, Finland - OX-1 | ecosystem: Environmental > Terrestrial > Soil > Coastal area > Acid sulfate soil | place: Finland: Risofladan, Vaasa | collected... | reverse complement strand
GTGAAGGTGACCTTGGCGATGCTCGCAACGTCCATTCCCTGAACCGACAGGAGCACCATCTGCGCCCGACGCCACGTCACAACCGAACCCGACGACCGCCGCACGATCCGCAGCAGCTTGTTGCCCACCTCGGGCGTCACCTCGCGAACTGACAACCTCTCCCTCGACACCCAGCACCTCCTTACCCGACACCGGTCGGACAAGCGTGCGCGATCGGAAGGCTCAGGTGGTGGACCCCCGATCAGGGGCGAAGGTTCGCTGACGCGGCACTAGCAGCTCGGGCGGACTAGCGAGCGGCGGGCACGCCGTATGGGCGAGCGCGACGGGGAGGCGATCGAGGCCTGGGCGAAGGAGCGGTGCCCGAAAGAACATGGGCACCGGCGCCGGGGTGAGCTGATCGTGTTCCAAGACGAGTCGGGCTCCTCGCTGCAGCCGTCGGCGCGCTCCACCTGGGCTCCGTGAGGAAAGACCCGGTGCTTCGCCACCGCTTCAGCTGGAAGCGATGGTCGATGGCCGGGGCGCTCGTCTACGAGCCCGACGGCACCGACACCGAGTGCGCCTTCCAGATGCCTCCTGGCGCCTACAACGACGACAGCCGCATTGAGTTGCTCATCGAGAGGCAACACCCTGCGCGAGGAGCGCAAGGTCACCTTGATCCGGGACGGCGTGCCCTCCCATCACAGCCGAACGATGAAGGACCGGTGGTCAAACACTTTCGTCACAAGCCGGCACGAACGGCGCGCCCTATGCCGCTCGACAGCGCTCATTTGACCGGACAAAGAGGTCGAGCGGCATTGTACAGTCGGCGTTAAGCAGAGAGGTGCACTGGCTTTAATGGCGCAATCGCAGGCTTCCTGATATAGACGGCCATGTTGGGGGGCGCGTCCTCGCGTCCGGCCGCATAGCATCAAGTCCAATGAGGGGCACGAGTCGATCCGATCCGCTTCACCGGCAGGTCGACCGATCCAACCTCCCGACGAACTCGTCGACGTAGCGGAGGCATTTCCGAACATGAAAGTCTCGTCTCAAGGTGCGGTCGCGACCGCCGAGAGGTCGGCTGGCGCACAGCGCGAGACCGCTGTGGTGGCGGAGGAGCGGGGGCGAAAGCACGAGTTCATGGGCGCCCGCCTCCGCGAGGCGCGCATGCGCTCCGGGCTCGGTGTGCGGGAGTTGGCTCGCCAACTGGAGATATCGGCGAGCCTCGTCTCCCAGATCGAACTCGGTCGGGTGGCACCATCGGTGAGCACGCTCTACGCGCTCACGAACGCGCTCAACGTGTCGATGGACAGCCTCTTCGTCGATGAGGAGGACGAGCCTCCTCCCGAGAAGGTGACGGGCCGCGCTCGAACTCGTATCGAGGCCGTTCCCCACGAACCTTCCGTGCTTGCGCACACGGAGCCAAGCCCCAGCGAGCGGGCGTTCGTGCAGCGGCGCAGCACGCGGTCCTCGATCGATCTCGAGAAGGGAGTGCGCTGGGAGCTCCTTACCCCGGCGCCGGAGCCCGGAGCGGAGTTCCTGGAAGTACATTATGCCGTGGGCGGCAGCTCCAGCCCGACCGATGGTGCCATCCGCCACAACGGCCGGGATTACTGCCTCATACTCGAAGGTGTCTTGTCAATTCAGATCGGCTTTGAGCAGCTCACGCTTCGTGCGGGAGACTCGTTGGCATTCGATGCGACGATCCCGCATCGCTTCTGGAACGAAGGTCCATCGCCGGTCCGCGCAGTCTGGTTCGTTCTCGATCGATTCGGCTCGTAGTGAGCGTGGCCGGATGCGCCGGCACCTATGACCGTGACCGGGTCCCCCTGAACTGATCAGGTAGTTCAGGCATCGGGATCCCGCCAGGCGCGTTTGACCCGGTGGCGTGCCTCCGACGACGCGCGCTAGGGGTACGAGCCGGTCTGCGACGACCCGCGGAGGCCCGACGAAGTTCCACTTCACGTCGATAACGCCCAGGATCGAGGACTTAACGTCCGGACGGGCGATCTCCTCGAAGACCCACCCTCCCGTGCCCATGGCGAGGACAGGTACCTTCCATGTAGGTGAAGCCGGCAGGAGGACGTCCTCGACCGGCGGCGGATCATCCTCGGCATGGTTGGCTCCGTGGGGATTGCTCAGCGAGGAGATCACACCGCGAAGGAGAACTCCACCTCACCGAAGCAACCAGCCGCCGTCCATATTCAGGTTCACGCCGTTGACCCCGGTATTGTCGAGCAGGAAAGTCACGGCACCCACGATCTCGGCCATCGTCACAAGCCGACCTAACGGTGTTCGATCAATTACTGCGTCAAGCGGCTTGTCGATCCAGGCTGGGCTGTCGCCGATGATTCCCGGATGCACCGCGTTGAAGCGGACAGGCGCGAGCTCACAGGCGAGAGTGCGTATGAGTGACGACACGCCGCCATTCACTGTTGTAACCGTCGTCGAGCCGGCGTACGGTCGCGCAAGAGCTAAGCCACCGAACAGCACGACCGACGCTTCCGGTCCGAGTCGGGATGCGAGTGCGTGCACGACCTCCGCATAGCCGACGAGCTTCAAGGTGACCAGACGAGTTGCCCTCGCGATGTCGTAACTCTCAATGTGGTTCGCATCACGTTCAACAGCGGCGATCACCAGATGATCGACCTCGCCGAGGACGGCGAGGGCTGGTGAGATCTCGGTTGGCTCCGCGAGGTCGAGACCGAGACCGACCGTGTTACCCCCGATCTCTTTGGCAATCATTGCTGCCCGTACTCGATCGCGCCCCGTAATCGTTACGGAGTGGCCACGGCGAACATACTCGGATGCGACTTCGCGGCCGATTCCCGAGGTCCCACCGATCACAACGACGGTTCCAGTGTTCATTTTCCCCCCTCGAGGCGTTCCTTCAGAAGGTTCCAGTGCGCCATCCACCGGTAGGCGTGGCGTCGCGGTGGCTGGGGCGCCTGCGTCTCGATCCATCGAACTCGTCCGCTGCTCTCGTTGAAGAACCCGTGGGACGACCCAACTCCGCAAAAGAGGAAGTCGCCAGCTCGAAAGGTGTGTTGAACGTCCTCGACCACTGCTTCGATCTCGCCGCTCAGGAATATGTACACCTCCTCGAACGGGTGATCATGTACCTGGGCGGCACCCCCGGGCTCGTAATCAACCATGAACATGGTCAAGAGATCGGCGCCGAGGTTTTGGTCGACCATGAGCTTCACGGAAATTCCGCTATATGCGAGGAGAGCGGTGTCCATCCCCGCAGCCGCGCGCCCGCGGGGAGCGCCCACTACGGTGAGCGCGTCCAACTGCGGTGGCGTCCCGTCGTAGTGCCCAAGATGGTGCAGGGAGGGATCACCAAGATCCCATGCCGCATCGCTCACGGGCAGGGCAGCGCGACGATGACCCCGCGGAAAGAAGGCGGATCCTGCGAGACCGGCGTCATTGAGTTCGACTTGGGGAGTGTTGAGATCGAGCCACCGTGCCTCGGACGCGTCCGGATTCGTCCAGCCGTGCGGCATCCCAAGAGGGAAGAACACATAGTCACCCGGGCGGAGTCGATGACGTCGCCCGCCGATATCGACCATAGGGTAGCCCTCGAGGACGTAGGCGCACTCCTCATGAGAATGGACATGGAGAGGCAGCTCGCCCCCACTCTCGAGCCGGCAGGTTCCGACATCGGAGTGGACCGCCCCGCTCCGGCGGTCTACCAGTGAGGCACGCGAGTACCCAGATGCCTTCGCAGCGTCGCCGCGCACATCACCGGTGAAGTCCCAGTCCCACGTCCCGATGTGGTACATCCTTCTCCTCCTGGAGTCGTCGTCCGTCCGTGTCCCGGCACGCGGCATGCCAGTAGCACGCCGGAGATGACGATGACCCGTTATCCGGAGTGCCTGTACAGTACAACACTACAGAGACCGAGTACGGACTCCATCGAGCCGGCCCCGTATGGCCGCACACGCAGTATGACCCCTGTCTGCAGCCAGGTCGCTCGTACTCACGCCCACGTCGTATCTTGCTCCTATCCAACACCGAGACGCTCTGGCGGGCCAAGTTGTCGAGCCCGCCTCAGGCTTGCAGCGTTCGAATGCTGGAAGGCGCTCCCATTGAACGTCGCGTCGCGAGCCGCGACGGTGTCGCTTGACGCCACTGGCAATTGGCCACGAAGGTCCACTCACGACAAGCCGAGCGTTGGGTCGGAGAGCCGTCCTCGAGGTCCTGAACATCGCGCGACTGACACCCAGGATGTGTCATGACCTCAGCCGCGCCTCGCATGTGCGTTTCCGATGTCGCGCTCCAGGTATCCACCGCAGCGACAGCATCTGCGCTTGCGGGATCCGAGTTCGGACGCGTACCCGCGATGGACCTCCGCCACCTGACGGGCGCAGTTCTCTACCACAGCTCGCTCGAGGCAATCTCGGCGCCCTCAACCATCGAGCGCAGCTTCAGCCATGCGACACCGGGGTCAACGAGCGAAAACCGGATGAAGGTATCGAAGCCGCAGTCCGTGGCAGCAAGAACCCGCTCACGCCCGACGATCCGTGCCATCCGCACAATTCGGTCAGCAACGACGCGGGGGTGCTCAACGAAATTGGTCTTCACGTCAATGACTCCCAGGATGAGAGCCTTGTCATCGGGAAGGGACACGTCCTCAAACACCCGCCACTCGTGCTCGTGACGCGGGTTCGCCCCCTCGACGTAGACGAATCCCGCGTTCACGCGAAGCACTGGATCGATGATGTCCCTGAGGGGAACGTCCTTGTGGTGCGGTCCTCCATAGTTGCCCCAACACACGTGCAGGCGCACCCGCTCCTGCGGTATCCCGTCGAGTGCGTGATTCAGGGCCTCGATGGCGAGAGGAAGATGCTCCTGCCAACGCTCGATGCTGCTGCCAACGGAGCGGCAGTGAGCCGCCATAGCCAAATCGGGCGAGTCGATCTGAAGATTGAGCCCGGCGTCGATAATCGCCTTGTACTCGTAATGCAGCGCATCTGCGAGCGCTGCCAGGTATTCAGTATGAGACGCGTAGTGCTGGTTCGGATAGTTGAATGCAATCTGTCCAGGGCTCACGGCGCCCATGAACCCTTGTGCCACCGGGGTCCCGGTTGCCTCCAGCGCGTGCAGCAGGTTGCCGATGTCCCGGTGGACAGCATCCTTGTCCTTGAGCGTCACGGGACCTACGCAATTCGAGAACACGACGTGGGCCATCGAGTCAGTTGCGAACAAGCGCATCGCCAGTTGTGGGAAATCCGCGACGTCGTCCGCTTGGAACTCTGATCGACCAGCAAAGCCAGTGAACCGGCTCTCGATGTACGTGCTGAAGCCCGGCTTACCGAGTTCCCCGTCGCTCACCAGGTCGATGCCCACCTCCCGTTGCTTGCCTACGACAGCCTGAACTGACGTAGCGATCATTGTCTGCAGAGCTCCCACGTCCACGGGCTGCCCGTCTACTTGCGCCCACATCTTCTCTGCGAGATCGTCCGGACGCGGCAGGCTACCCGCGTGCGTAGTGACAATTCGGCCGCTCGTTGATGTGCTCATAGCATCAACCTCCTTATAGATTGTTGTTCATGTCATTCAGTCCCTCGAGGATCGGATGTCCCTACTGGCCTGATCCATCAGTGCTGAGTGTTTGCCGTCGGCAGCCCTTGCCGCCCTGGCGATAGCCGGAAGGGAGGTTGGCCGGCCATCGCCACGGCGAGCGGGGCACCCTTGCCTAGCAGCGACGCCCGCGTAGCGCGAGGCGCCGCCCGGCCGACGGCACGCCACCGTCGCGTCAGCCCGCCGGCGCCCCCGCCGGGCTGGTCCCCTCCAGGGCCTCGGCGCGCCACGCCCGCGTGTTCACGTGCGACTGGGCGTCGCGCGTCGTGTTCAGCGGCCCGTCGACCGTGTAGTAGCGCTGGCCGGCGACCAGCAGCTCCTCGGCCGGGAACTTGGTGATCACCTCGCAGCCCTCGGCCGTCACGAGCAGCTCCTCTTCGATGCGGGCAGCGGACCAACCGTCGCTCGCGGGCCAGTACGTCTCAAGCGCGAAGACCATCGCCTCCTCAAGGACCTCGGGATGCTCGAAGGACACGAGACGGCTGAAGATCGGCTTCTCCCAGATCGACAGCCCCACGCCGTGCCCGTACTGGAGGGCGAAGGCGGCGAGCTCGTCGGGGAAGCCGAACTCCTCGGCCGCCGGCCAGACCGAGACGATGTCCGCGGTCGTCGCCCCCGGGCGCACGAGGTCGATTGCCTCGTCCATGTACGCGCGGCAGCGCCGGTAGGCGTCCCGCTGGGAGCGGCTGGCGCTGCCCACCGCGAACGTCCGGTAGTAGCAGGTCCGGTAGCCCATGAACGAGTGGAGGATGTCGAAGAACGCCGGGTCGCCCGGACGCAGGATCCGGTCGCTGTAGACGTGCGGGTGCGGGGAGCAACGCTCGCCGGAGATGGCGTTCACGCCCTCGACGTGTTCGCTGCCGAGGTCGTAGAGCGACTTCGCGACCACCCCGACGCACTCGTTCTCCCGCACCCCGGGACGGAGGAAGGCGTAGAGCTCGTCGTACGCGGCGTCCACCATCGAGGCCGCGGTGGTGAGCAACATGACCTCGTCGGGCGTCTTCACCCGCCGGGCCTCCAAGAAGACCTGCTGGCCGTCGACCACCGCGATCCCGGCCTGCGCGAGGGCGGTGAGGATCGGCATCTCGACCACGTCGACGCCGACGGGCTCACCGGCGAGGCCGTACTTGTCGAGCTCGCGCCGGATCGAGCGGGCGACCTCTCCTGCTCGGTCGGCGGCCGGGTTGAAGGCGCCGCGCAGCGTCGAGATGCCCGGGCGCGACCCGTGCTCGGGCGCCACGCCGTCGCGGACGCCAGAGCCGTGGTCGAGCCAGGGGTTGTACAGCACGTGGTGCTTGGCCGCCGAACCGAAGTCCCACACGACGGGCTCGCCGCCCCGCGGCAGCAGGGAGAAGCGGATCAGCTTGTCCATCGCCCACGTGCCGATGTGGGTCGCGGTCATGTAACGGATGTTGTGGAAGTCGAAGCTCAACAACGCGCCGAGGTCGCTGCGCTCGAGCTCTGCGCGAAGTCGCGACAACCGCTCACGGCGGAGACGCTCGAAGTCGACGCGCTGCTCCCAGTCGACGGCGTGCAGTCCGAAGCTCTTCACCGGCATCTTCTACCTCTCGACACGTTGGGGCCGCTCCGCGCCGGCAAGCCAGCCAAATTAGTCCGTTGCCCGAATTACCTGTCCGAAGTCCACGAGTCTCACTGTCGGATGAGCCGCGTCCAGGCGTCCAGGCCGACGGCGAGCAACAGGAGGACGCCAAGGCTGATCTGCTCGTAGAGGGGATCGAGGCCGAGCAGGTCGAAACCGTTCCCGATCAGGGCAATAAACAGCACCCCCACCACTGATCGCCACACCGCTCCAGTGCCGCCGAGAATGCTGGTGCCACCGACGACAATACCTGCAAGCACTGTGAACGCTAAGGTTGACCCCGATGAGGACTGCGCACTGAGAACCCGTGAGGAGTCGATGACGCCGCCGAGCGCGGCTGCAGTTCCGCTAAGAGCGAACGCGAGGATCCTCACCCGGTACACGCGTACTCCGGCAAGTCGGGCCGCCTGCGCGTTACCCCCAGCTGCGTACATGTAGCGGCCGACGGTGCTGCGGGCGAGCAGGAATCCGAGCGCTACCACGACGACCAACGTGAGCCACGTTGAAGTCTTTACTGACAAGAAACTCGTACGCGCGAGATCGGCGAAGCCGGGATGGGTGAAGTCTGTGACAATGTTGCCGCCTGTAGCCAGACTCGCGATTCCAGTGACCACGTACGAGGTAGCGAGGGTCGCGATCAGCGGATTAATGCGGAAGACGGTCGTGATCAGTCCGTTGACTAAGCCGACGCCCAGTCCGACGAGAATTCCGACCAGGATGGCAAGCGCGGGACTCGCCAGCAACGCTAGGTGAGCCGCGGTCACCCCGGCGAGGCCATAGACCGCGCCGACAGAGAGGTCGATGCCGCCCGCCACCAGGACAAGCGTCCCGGCCGCCGCCGGAATCAGGGTGGATGCCTGCTGGTCCACGATGTTTAGGAGGTTCGCTCTGGAGAAGAACGGGCCACTCGTCACTGATAGGGCGATGAAGAGAGCGATGAAGGGCAGCAGGATCCCACTACGTCGCAGGTCGAATAGGTCCCGCATCGCCGCCACGGCGCGACCGGAAAAGACTTGCTGAGGCCCGCCCTCCGCCTCGGCGACGTTCATGACGGGATCGAGGCGCGGTCGCGGAAGGCGGCGTCGAGGACATCGTGCTCCGTCGCCGTCAAGCCGTCGAGCTCGGCGACCAACCGTCCCGAACGCATCACGAGCACCCGGTGGGACAGGCCAAGCACCTCTTCGACATCCGAGGAGATGAGAAGGACCCCAAGGCCCTGGCGCGTGAGAGTGATGAGGAGTTCGTAGATGGAACGCCGCGCACCCACGTCGACGCCACGCGTTGGTTCGTCGGCGATGAGCACCGCCGGTTCACACAGCAAGGTGCGCGCGAACAGCAGCTTCTGTTGATTGCCGCCAGAAAGCACACTCACGGGCAGATCGTGGCGTCCGGCGCGAACGTCGACCTGCCGAAGAGCGGTTGCAGTCGCTCGGCGCTCCGCACGAGGGCGAACGACGCCGAATCGGCTGCGCGACGCCAGACTCGACAACGCGGTGTTATCGGTGATGGACCGATCGGGGATCAGCCCATCCTCCTTTCGCGACTCCGGGATCATAGCCAGACCCAATTGGAGCATCCCCCGAGGGTACGGTCGGCCCGTGCGTCGATCGCCCACGGCAACCGTGCCACTGCGCGGCCGGCGCATCCCCACGATTGCTTGAGCAAGCTCGGTACGCCCTGCCCCGACCAGACCGGCAAGTCCCACAATCTCACCAGCCCTGACGTCGAGCGACACATCGCTGACACCGAATGCGCTCAGTCCTTCGACGCTGAGGACAACTGGTGAGTCCGTCGGTGGAGGCTCCTTGGGAGGGAACGTTCCATCGAAAGACCTGCCTAGCATGGCCTCGATGAGCGTCCTTTCGCTTTCGGGTGCCGCGGGGCCGCTGCGGACCAGGCGGCCGTCGCGCAGGACGCTGATGGTATCGGCGAGATCCAATACTTCATCAAGAAAGTGGGACACCAGGACTACCGTTCGGCCCTGGTCGCGGAGTGCCCGGATCGATTCATGGAGACGTTGCATTTCCTCGCGCGTGAGAGCGGCGCTCGGCTCGTCCATCACAATGAGCTCAGCATTTCTGGCGATGGCGCGAAGGATCTCAAGCTTCTGCTGCTCTGCCGTGCGCATTCGGGAGGGCATCGCTTCCGCCGGCACCTCGAATCCAACCGCGCTGCACACGGAGCTGTACTTTCGTCGTAGTTCCCGATGGCGGATTAGGCCGAAGGCGCGCGGCTCCACCCCCAACAGCACATTCTCGGCGGCCGACAGCTCTGGCACGATCGCGAGCTCCTGGGCGATCGTAGCTACGCCGTGGTCCAGCGCCTCACGCGGAGAACGGAACCGGACGGGCGTGCCGTGCAAGAGCACCTCGCCCCGATCCTGAGCGACAACACCACTGATGATTTTGCCGAGGGTCGATTTGCCTGCACCGTTCTCGCCGACGAACGCGTGCACCGAGCCAGTCTCGATTTTGATCGAGACTGACTCGAGCGCACGCGCTCCGCCGAAGTGCTTACTGACCTCTCGCAACTCCACATGCGGAGCGCGACCAGGCTCATGGGCCACTAACCCGGCCACTCCGCGTGGAACTGGCTGACGTTTGCCTTGGTGATCACCCCACCACTCGGCAACGCCGCCACTGGGTCAACACCGCCACTAACGACGTTTGTGCGAATAGCACTCACCAAGTCTTGGACCGCGAGACGGCCCTCGGACGCAGGCAGCTGTGCAACATCGCCATACCAACTCCCCGAGCGAACTCCTCGTAGCGCTGCGGCGCTCGCGCCGTAGCCGACCAGAATCACCTTGCCAGTCCTGCCGGCCCCGGCTACTGCTTGCTGTGCCCCTTCGATGCCCTGATCGGATCCGACGATCAGCGAGAGGTTGGGCTGTGACTGGAGCATGTTCTGTGCAGCAGCGAGACCGACGCTCGGAGTGAAGAACGACTGACCCTGAGCGACAATCTTGACATTTCGATGCGCAGCGATGGCCTTAGAAAATCCACTGTAGACCGCTTCGTCAAGAGCCGAGGCCTTGATGTCGTAGAGATAACCGACATTGCAGGAATTGCGCTTGCCACATGCTGACACTACGAGGTTGCCAAGCTTGGTGCCGATCTCCGTGGGCACAAAGACGACATTCGCGGCGAGCCCCTTTACCTGTGGCTTGTCGGTGCCAAGGTTCGGCCCGAGAATCTGGTCGAGGTTCGCCACTTGGATATGGTGAGCGATGGCTTGCCGCACGAGTCCAAGCAACCCTGTGCCAAAGATGGGCTGAACGATGATCCCTTGGTACTGGTGCGCGGTGATGGCGTCCTGAAACTGCGCGTACTGAGTGGTCGGGCTGTTATTCGCGTCAAAGACCTTCAGCACGGCATGTTCCCGTTTCGCGGCCGCCTGCGCCGCTGCGAGCATCGGCGCGTCGTAGCTGTTCTGAACAGCAAAGGACAAGTAGGCGATTCGCACCGTCTTGACCGCTGCACGCTGGTGGAGTCGCGGTGCCACCGAAGCCGCGGCTCCGCTGGACGCAATCGTCGCTGCCGACAGCGCCAGTACGGCAAGGGCCGCGGACCGCTGCACAAATTTGGAACTGGCCAGTAATCTCATGCGGTACCCCCCCTGGTTAATGGCACGGTAACTACTGCCCGCCCGCTAGGCAGAAAGGCAGTAAGCGCCGAACTACACATCTTGTACGTGCGCTTCGGACGTCCTTATGGTCGTGAGCGAGCGGATCTCTCGTGGAGTTCATGCACATGGTTCTCACAGCCACGCCGGCGATGGCGCCTTTGCGTGGACTACTGCAGACGCGCCACCCCCGACTGTTCTGTCCGACGCCACACTAGGCTTCACTTAATGCAGAAGCGAGTATCGCAGCACGGCCCGTTGTCGTCAACAGCTGAACAGCGCGACGTGACGCAGCACTTCGCGAGCGGGAAGGGCAGTCCGTGCTTGGGGTCCGGCGGCGTCCGCTGATGAGGCTGTCGGCAGCGAGGAGGCTGCCCAGAACTGGCGATCTGCACTCAGCGTTTTGGCAGCTCGGCGCCGCAGCGACGGTCCAACTTTGCTCAGGGCAGATTGCGCTGACCCCGGAGGGGGAGCCCCTGTCAGGTGGGGTCGGTGGGTGTTCGCCCTCGCCGGCACGCGAAGGGCAGCTACGATGGCAGCGTGCAGCGGGACATGACAGCTGAGGCTTCGAGCATTGCGACGGAAGCAGCTGGTAGCGAAGACCTGATCCGCACGAGAAGCCTGATTGGCATTCGGCTGCGCGAGGCGCGACGCCGTTACGGGGTGGGCGTGCGAGAACTCAGCCGACAGGTACCTTGCTCGGCGAGCCTGATCTCCCAGATTGAACACGGCCGATCGCTGCCATCGGTCAGCACGCTGTATGCGCTCACCGCCGCGTTGGGCGTTTCGATGGACAGTCTGTTTGCCGAGGCGCTGGACGACCACGTGCTCGCGCTTGAAGTCGGGACTCCAGTCGAGGACCAAGTGCGCTGGACTGGACGTCCGGCCATCCAGCGAGGAGATCGGCGTCGAGTGCTCACCCTTGAACGAGGGGTGCGATGGGAGTTCCTGACGCCTACGCCCGAGGCAAGCGCCGGATTCATGGAAGTCCAATACGCTGCCGGCGCCGAGTCGAGCGTGGATGGTCATTCGACCCGGCACAACGGGAGGGAGTTCAGCCTTGTGTTGGAGGGTGAACTCTCCGCACAGATCGGCTTCGAAGACTACCGACTCGCACCGGGGGACTCGCTCGCCTTCGACTCGACCTTGCCGCATCGATTCTGGAACGATGGGGATGTCCCGACGCGAGCTGTCTTCTTCGTCTTGGGCGATGTGAAGACGTGAGGACTTCGAACCGTTCGTTGCGGCCCGACATTTCGGCGTTGCGTGGGACAATGGCAACGCGGAGAGCTCCTCGGCGACGCTCAAGCTAGCGTTCATCGGCATGCGGGCCTGGCCGACGAGCACCGGACTACTCCGCGCGGTCTTCAGCTACATCGGGTGCCGGTACGACACGCGACCCGGCGCGGCGGCAGTCCCAGCTACAAGAGCCCCTGACGAGCACGAAGCCTTTCACCGCAGCGCCGGCGAACCGCTCGCGCCGGAGGTCCTGCTGTCGCTGGCGATCGAGCACGGCGAAGACGAGGGCGACGCAGGTCCGCGTGCGACGAGGAGGCGGACGAAGGTCATCGGGCGGCTTACCGGCGGCGACCGCCTGCTCGCCGGGCGGCTCCTCCATCTGGATCTGGCCGCCCTTGAAGGAGCCTTGGTCCGTTGCGCGCCTACACCAAGGACGGTCCGCCACCCGTGACGCGGCATGATCACCTGGAGAAGGCTGTCTGTCAAAGCGGATCAAGGCCGCCACGGCGCTCACGATCCGGACGTCGCCGTCTGTTCCTTCGGCGACGTCCTGTCCGGCGACGAGGGCGAGCAGGACGCCGCCACGTTCACCCACGAACTGTGGAACACAGGAGTTCGAGTCGATCGAGCGCGAGACCGAGGCGAAGGCTGACCAAGCGACCGGGAACGCAAGGGCTAGCCCACCGCCGGATCTCCGCTTGATGTGCGCCCTGGCGGAGGCAAGTATCAGGACGCGGTCGCGGTGCGACGCGATCCCAAGACATGTCGCGCAACAATCGATCGATTGTGCTGCCTAGCGATTCCATCGCCGGTGGTCGGCAAGGCATCGGGCGAGCGTTGACCTGCCGCGCGAGCACACGCACCAGGAAGGGGCTATTACTGGATCAATCGGCGCCGGATTCGCTGGCGGGTGACCTTCGGGATCGTCACGGCAATCACGAGGGCCGCACCGTAGAAGATCTGCTGGACATAGGTCTGGGCGCCGAGTAGCTCCAATCCGGCCGCGCCGGTCGCCAAGAAGTAGACGGCGATGAAGGCACCGAGAGGGTTAATGCGTCCCGGGCGTATGGCCGTCGCCCCAAGGAAGACGGCGGCGTACGCAGGCAGGATATAGGTGCTTCCGGCCGTGGGGTCGACGGTGCCATTCGTGCCGGCGTAGAACATCCCGGCGATGCCGGCAATCCCGGCCGCGAAGACGAAGGCCCACATGCGCATTTTGTCGACCTTCACCCCGGTGAGGCGTGCGACCTCGCGCGACTGACCCACGACGAGGGCCTTCTGGCCAATCGGTGTGAAGCTCAGGGTGTACCACACGATCAGGAAGAGGCCGAGGCCGTAGTAGAACTCGAGCGGAATCGAGAAGAGGTTGTTCGTGAAGATCCAGTTGGACAGGCTGGTCGAGACGACGCCAATGCTGTTGTTCCCCGAGACGACATAGATGATGCCTGTTACGACCGTCATCGTGCCCAGCGTGACGATGAACGGGTCGTTTCGGTACCAGACCACGAACAGGGCGTTCACGAACCCGACGATGCACGCGACGACGACGCCCGCGAGGCACGCCACCAGCACGGGAACGTTGTGCTGCACGTTCAGTACGGCTGCCGTCATCGCGCTGAGGCCCGCGGAAGCACCGAGGGACAGATCGAAGTCGCCCATCACCGTAGGGAGCAGCACCGCCAACACGAGGGCGAAGAGCACCGCCTGCGAGCCGAGGATATTCGAGAGATTCCCGACCGTGAGAAAGGTCGAGGGCTCGTCCACACCGAAGCCAACGATGACGGCTGCGAACGCGATGAGCAGCGCGAAGCGGTCAAGACCCACCTTGCGGCGTACCACCGCCTTGTGGGCCCGGGCGCCTGACGGATCCTCCGGACTTTCCTCTCCAGGGATTGCGCTCGTCTCAATCGACGACGTGCTCATCGCTGCACCAGGCTTGCGGAGCCCGTCCGGCTGTCACCAGCTGTATGTCTGGGACGTGGCGCCCTCCTGCCAGTCCACGGCCTCCCCCGGTACATCTAGCCTGCCTCCTCACCCTGCCGCAGCACGGCGGCGTTGATCGAGTCGTCACTCAGCTCATCGCCTGCGAGTTCGCCGATCTGGCGCCCTTGGCCACAGACGATGACTCGATCGCAGACCTCGGCGAGCTCGCCGAAGTCGGTCGTCACCCAGAGCACCGATGTTTGGTCGCGTGCGGCCGCCGCCTTCACAAAGCGGTAGATGTCTCGTCGCGCGCCGACGTCGACGCCCTGGGTCGGCTCATGTAGCACGAGCAGCTGCGGGGTAGCGAAGAGCCACTTGGCGAGCACGACCTTCTGTTGGTTGCCGCCCGATAGCGTCCCGGCTGGCACGTGGGCGCGAGGAGGCCTGATGACGAATGCCTCGATACCTCCCTGGGCGAGCTCGACGAGTTCCCGTCGGTGAAATATCCCCTGGCGGTAGTGGCTATCCTCGATCAGCATCACCATGTTCTCCCAGATGGTGAGCGGCGCGCTGATTCCAAAGACTTGGCGGTCGGCGGGCACGAGTGCGATGCCCTGCCGCACGCATTTCTCTGGGGTGAGCTGGGGGATCTGAAAGCTTTTCCCTCCGAGCCGAAGCGTCCCGCTGGACGCCAGCGCCGCCCCGAAGAGCAAGTAGGGCACGTCCTCAGCGCCGGAGCCGATGAGTCCGGCGAGGCCGACGATCTCGGCTGGGCCGATGGTGAACGAGAGGTCGCGCAACGACCGGCCGGCGAGCCGATCCACGGTTACGCCCAGAGGGGTTGTTGTCGGGGGCGTCGCCGGCTCTTCGGCGCTCCGGCCGTCGACCGACGCCGATAGGGCCTGCGCCGGAGCACTTGACGCCTTTCTCGTCTGAGCGCCCACGATGAGATCGACCAGCATCTCTTCGTCGACATCGCCGGCGTATGCCTCCTCGACGACCTTGCCATCGCGGAGAACGATGATGCGGTCGGCGATTTCCCGGATCGCGGCGAGGTCGTGCGAGATGAAGAGCACCCCTGCGCCCTCGCCAACGACCGTGCGGACGAGCTCGAAGAGGAACTGAATGTCTTCTTCGGGGAGGAATACCGTCGGCTCGTCGAGGACTAGGACCGAATGTAAGAAGCCCGTTCGCTCCCGGAATCGCCTGAGCTCTTCGGCAGCGCGCACGATGGCCAGGCGCGCCTGGTCGACCGGCGGGAGGTCCCGCGTGGACTTGCCAAGGTCGAGGGCCACGCCGTAGCGCTCCAACACGTTCCGCGCGCGCCGGCGCTCCTGGCGCCAATGGATCGGTGACCAGGCACCTATACCCGAGCGCACGCGCGTGACCAAGTTGAGGTTCTCGAGCACGCTCAGGCCGCCAGCGAGCGCAAGGTTCTGATAGACGAAGCTCAGGCCGATCTCGCTCGCCTGTCCCATAGCGAGGGGGAGCGGCACCTCCTCGCCACTCACGAGGAGCTGCCCACCTGGCTCCGGGGCATGGAACCCCGAGAGCACCTTCACGATCGTGGACTTACCGGAACCGTTCTGGCCAACGAGTGCCACGACTTCACCGCGATCGATGCGCAAACCAACCTCGTGGAGCGCCCGGTTGTCACCGAAGTCTTTCGAAATGTTCCGCAGCTCGAGAGCGGCAGGATCGCGCCCCTCCCGTGCACGGTCGGCCTTCTCGACCGGCGACACGCCACGTTCGTGGATTGTTCCTGCCATACCCGTGTGCGATCTCGTCTCCCTCGGTGCTGCACCGCCCTGACATGTTGGCTCGTCAGGGCGGTGCAGCAGGGAACCATTCATGCGCCGCGAGGTCGGGCGGAGCCGCCGTTCGACGTGACCGTCCGGCTCCGCCCGCGTCGGGCTACACCTTGGCCGTCATCACCCCGTTCAGGGTGGAGGCCTTGAACAGCGCGGTGCCCTTGAGCGCCGGGAGGCCCAGCAGCCCGCGGAACCCGTTGACGAAGTCCGTGCCCCAGCCGCCGGTCTTCAGGATCTGCGCCGCATTGTTCGGCGTCGCGACCCGGTCCGGGCCGATGGCCTTCGTGTAGGGGATCGTCTTCTGGCCCGTGAGGTCGAGCGCCGTCTGGAAGAACAGCAGGTAGCCGGTCCAGACCGGATAGCCGCCGATGTCGCTCTGGATGACCTGGTGCCCGACGCCCGCGGCCTGCAGCTGGATGAACGGCGTGCCGCCGCCGAAGGCGAGGTACGTCCGAACGCTACCGCTCTTGTGCGCCGCCTCGATGCCCGCGAGGACGTAGGTCAGCATGCCCGCGTAGTCCGGGAACACGACCGTCGCCTTCGGGTTCTTGATGAGCGCCGAGGTCAGGGTGCTGGCGATGTTGCTCTGCCACTGCGGCACCTCGACGTCCACCGCCGTAACGGTGCACGCCGGGCACTGCTTCTTCAGCTCCGCGACGAGCGCACCCTCCATGATCGCGGTGGCCGGCGCCTCGTTCGAGGTGATGGCAATCGCCTGGAACGGCTTGCCGTTGTGCTGCACGACCGCCTGGTCGGCCGCAACCTGGCCGTCGAAGGCGTAGGGGTCGACCGTGCCGGCGTCGACCTTGCTCTGGGCGATCTCCTGCGGCGTGGCGCCGTAGACGTCGACCTTGATGCCGTGCGCCTTCGCCTGGCTGATGGCCGGCGCAACGACCGCCGGGTTGAAGTCACACTCGAGGTCGATCGCGTTGTACTTCTGGTGGATCGCTTCCTCGATGGCGGAATTGAGCTGGGTCGTCTCGCCGTCGTTCTGGAAGATTGTCGGCTTCATGCCAACCGACCTGGACAGCGCCGCATCCGCCTCCGCGATCTCCTCGCACGCGGCGAGCTGGCTGTCGCCTGGAACGATCATGAGCTTCATACCCTTGAGCTTTGCCGGATCCTTGAGCGCCGCCCCGTAGCCTGAGGCGTACGCGGCGAACGATGGCTGCGACGCAGCGGCGTTGACCGCCTTGGCGAGAGCCGAAAGGTTCACCTTCGGTCCTGAGGCCGCGCTGGCCGCCGTCGGCGCCATCCCCGCTACCGCGAGACCGGCCACCCCGAGCGCGCCGAACCACGGAACGATCGATCGACGAAGGAACTTGCCTGGTTGCACAGTTGCCCCCCATGGTGCATGGCTGAATTTGGGTCGCCGAGCCGCTTCCCGCTCTCGCCGCGAATTCCCGGTTGACGGGTGAGCGATCAGACTGAACACGCGATCCTCGACCGCGAACGCGCTGTCGGCGTCGACGACGACCGCGAGACTAACAACAAGGCAAATTGTCCGTCAACCACGCGTTGATTCAGGCCACTCAACCTGTCCAGTCCTAGCACCCGCCAGACCAGCCGAATGGTCAAAAGAGCATCGCAGCCGCCCAGACTGGGGACCTTCACCGTCGCGTGAGACTGCGCTCGTGCTCGTCTCTGAGGCGTGGAACGCCGCAGGCGGCGAAGGACCTCCTCTGGTCTACACGATATGGAGACCGGTGAACATCGTTTAATCGGGGCAGAAGCTTGTACAGTATTCTGTTACGCAGCTCGAGAGAGCTACGACATCGTGAGACGGGTGCGGGACCTCCGAACCGACGGTCGAACGGCATGTCCAAACGGAGATCCGCGCGACAGTTGCGCCGGTACGGTACGCGGAGGTGGCACGCGTGTCGTACCGTCCGACGATCGGCAGCTCGTAAGGCCGCCTAGCGGGCACACGCTCCTCGCCGCACGGCCTCCCCTACCCCGTGCGGCGAGGAGCGTGCCTACGTCAGGCGGTATGACGCAGCCAAGTGGCCCGAGCCCGGTGGCGCAGGTGCCGCACGGCGAGCGCGGCTTGGCTAGTCTCGTCGGACGTGCGCATCGGTCGCGGCGAGACGGTAGCGGTTATCGGAGGGCGGCTTGTCCCGACGATCGTCCGTTGGCGCTGCCGGACTCGGTTCAGCACAGAGGGCTGTGCCCGTGGGGGCCGGGTGTAGTTTGAGCTGTTGTCTGCTATCGACCCTTCGACGAATCCGGCTGTTCAGCCGCTAGCCGCGACCCCCCGGTTCAGCTACCTGCTCAAGCAGGTCGAGCGGGCCGGGCGCGCCGAGCTGGACCGAGTAACGCGCCATCATGGCATCACGGCCGCGCAGTACACGGCCCTGAGCGTGTTAGCACGTCACCCGGGTATGTCGTCTGCTCAACTAGGACGCCGGTCCTTCGCGACGGCGCAGTCAGCCAATGAGATCGTCGCCGCGCTGGCGAAGCGGAGTCTCATCGCCCGGAAGGTCGACCCGGCTAACAGGCGGATTCTTGGCATCTATCTCACACCATCCGGCCTCTCAGTGCTACATGCTTGTGATGCCGAGGTGGCGCTTATGGAGGCGAGAATGTTGCGGTTGTTGAGTTCGTCCGAGGTCCGGACGATCCGAGTTCTGCTCGAGCGGTGCCTCAAAGGCTTGGTCCAGGGATCGGAGTCACCCCCCTCGGCGCGCTCGACGCTCAACAGATGAGCCCGGCGCCGTCCAGTACCAGGTTCACTCCGTTCATGCCCGCCGCCGTACTTCCCTAGCCCCGCGTTCACGGAAGTCCCCACCGGGCCCCGGGACCTTCTACTCGACGGCGTCTTCTTGTCTTCCGCTGCCCGGTTGACCGGGTGGGACTGGCCATGCCTCCACGAGGCCTGTGGCCGACTAGCGCCGGCAGAGTTGAAAGCGAACCACTACCGTCGCCTGGACGGGGCCACCTCGGCGCCGCGAGACCACACGTTTCCATTGAGCCCAGGGCGCTTCAACACGCAACCGTTAGCGCGCTCACCCACGCACAATCTGTTCACCGGACGTCACTGCAATATCGAGCGCGGCGTCGGCTAGCCTCGCTCGACCCGCTACTTCGTAGTTCTCGTCGGTAACGAATACGTGCTGCTTTGCCGCAATCAGATTTCGAACATGTCTTTGCATCGGATGATTGAGAGCCAAGACGCGCCCGCCACCATACCGGAAGAGCTGCGTGACTAGCTCTGAACACATCTCGACGACAAGGGTATGCTCCGCGAGAATCGTCGGAATGAAGGAACCACCGAGATCCCGCTCTTCACGAGTCGCGTCCCAGGCTCGCGAGATCGCGTCACGATATAGGAGTTGCACCGAACGTACGCCTGCGCTCACCCTTGCAATGTCCCTTTGAAAGACCGGACGGTCACTCAATTTTGCGCCGCCGGGCCTTCGGGAGATATCGCTAGCGAGACTAATCATGTCATCGATGGCACGGCGAGCAACTCCGACGGCTACTGGACTCAGTTCGTTTGCGATAAACAGCAGATGCGGCTGGCGGAACAGAGGACCGCCTCTCATTGCAGGAGCTCGATTCCAGTCGAACGTCCAGCTTGTAGGAACGAATGTATTCGAGAGAGAGAAATCACCGCTCCCTGTGCCCTGAAGTCCAGCTACGAACCAGGTGTCGTGTAGCTCGGCTTCGCGTTTCGGCACCGTAACGACTATCTCAGTTCCGGGCTCACCCTCTACCTGGCAGCCGCCGACGACCCAATCTGCGTGCTCGATCCCACTGCAGAAGCTCCAGCGCCCAGACACACGAAAGCCGTCTCGCGCTGGTGTTGCACTCCCCCGCGACCCAAACTGCCCCGCAAAGATCGGAAGACGATCGCCAGGCGAGAAGATCTCCTCCACGCCCTCCCGCGGCAGCCAGCCCGCCATTGTTCCCGTTGTGCCGTTGCCGACCATGGCCGCCCAGGCCACAGAGGCATCGCAGTAGGCCAACTCCTCGAGCACACGTGAGCACTCGACCGGCGTGAGTTCGGAACCGCCGAGCTCAGCCGGTGTTTTCAACCAAAATAGACCCAGTTGCCGCATTTGCTCCACGATTTCCAGCGGAAGTGTCCGGTCCTCCTCGGCTATGCCGCCCGCCTCTTCGAACTCGTGCCGGAATTCGCCAATCGCTGTCAGTATCCCCTCTGTGCGGTCCGCACTCTCGGACCCTCCTACCTGCACCGCCGCGAAGTTCACGCCAGCCGCCTCCTGCCCAACGCCGTGGGGGCGTTGCTCGTGTCCATCGTGTGCGCTAATAGCCAACGACCACACAGGATTGTGATTACTTCACTGCTGCGACCTGCATAGGTGATCCAATGGTGGGTCGCAGATTCCATACCGACGCGAGTTCGTCCACCGCAACCGTTCCGACGGCTCGCCCGCTGCGACAGCTGTGATCGAGGTTCCAGACTGCAACCTCCACGCCCCGCTCCAGAAGTCGCCGTGCGAGCGCCTTGCCCACCTCGCCGAGACCAACCACCGCAACGCGCATTGTGCCCCCGAGATGACGCCGACCCCTGCTGTACCATGCCTGCCAGGGACGAAGACCGTCAAGTCTCACGATACGGCGTCGGCGCGAGTTTGTCCGGCCTCGAGGACCTGCTCATCCCTGTGAACGAGGCCTAGACACATTCGGCGTTGCGCGCTTTCACGCCACGCCCCGCCGTCGCCGCGGCGCCCCGCACAGCCCGAAGCGGCTGGCGTGATGGTCGAGGGCGTCGAGGTGTGTCCGGAGCACCTGGGGGGCCGCCGTGTTCGGCGCATCGAGGCTCAACGTCACCCTCGCTGAAGTGGGCCTCGGCGGGAGGGAGTCGCAGATTACGTGTGCCGGAGGGGCGACCTGTCCACGTACGACACACACGATGGTCTTCGACATCGACGCTGACAGGCGCTACGGCGCGCACTCATGCCGGGGGCCCAGGGAGGTATGTCTCAAATGCAGGGAGGTACGCCTCAACCGTGAGCGACGCTTGATCGCAGGGGTGGCTCCATCGTGTTCGGCGCGACGAGCTCGGTGAGGTTCAACAGGTATCTCTCAGCCCGGCGCCGGGCACCCAGCGTCAGAGCGGGAGCCTGGCAACGCCTCGCGTAAACAGGGACGTGTCGTCGTGATTGCTGCTGCCCCGAGGGTCCGTCTCTCCTACGAATCGGCCTCTTTCGCGTCGTTGCGGGCGCGGTCGTCGGTAGCACCAGAGGCGCTCTCGAGTGCTGTTGGCGACCCGATCCCCACATTGAGCACTCGCTCAACCCCAGCCACCCAGCCGTCTGCGGCGGGCCGCTCGGACGGCAGGGGACTTGGCGCGTCGCGGGGCCACTCGAGGAACTCGATCACGACCCCATCGGGGTCGCGGGTGTAGACGCCGCGAAGTCCCTCCGCGGGGCCCTCGGTGACCGTCGGAATCGGATTGACCGGCTCGTAGCCCGCGGCGCGCACCGCGGTGACAACCGTCTCGATGTCCTCCACGTCGAACGCGAGATGGAAGAAGCCAGGGTCGCAGGGCCGCAGGGCCGAACGCACCTGGTCCCGAGGTGCCACGTAGGAGAGCAGCTCGATGCGGTGACCGGGGGCGTCGACGTAGGCGATGTCGATCACCGCGCCGGGAACGCCGGTCACCTGCTCCATGATCACCCCGCCCCGGCGGGCCTTGTCGGTCACCGGGAAGCCCAGCACGTCCCGGTAGAACGCGATCGACCGGTCGATGTCCGAGCACGTTATGCCCGTGTGCGCGACGCCGAGGATCCGCAGCGAGCTCATCGTCGACCCTCGCCTCCCTGATTGCCCGCTCCTCTCCGCTCGGGTCGTGGGCCCGTCAGATCCGCCGAGGCGGCCACCTCGACGACACAGACGCGCTCACCGACCGCGACGCTCTGGCCCTCAGGGACGCACCATTCGACCATCGTGCCGTCCGCGGTTGCGGCGACCTCCTGGCTCACCTTCTCCGTCTCGATCTCGTAGAGCGCGTCGCCCGTGACGAAGGTGTCCCCCGGGCGCTTGCACCAGCGGACGATCGTCGCCTCCTCCATGCTCATGCCGATCCGGACGAGCTTCAGGGTGAGCTGCACGGATCAGCTCCCCACCTTCGCCAGGCCGACGACTTCGCGCAGCACCTGCTCGATCCGCGGCGCGTCGGGCCGCACCGCGCGCTCCGCGTCGGGGGCGTAGGGCATCGCCACGTTCGGCACGGTGACCCGCCGGATCGGGCCTCGCAGCGAGTCGAAGCCCCGTTCGGCGACGACGGCTGCGATATGGCTCGCCGCGCTGCAACGGTCGCGCGCCTCATCGACCAGCGCCAGCCGACCGGTCTTGGCAACCGAGCGCAGGATCGCGTCCTCGTCGAGCGGCACGAGGGTACGCGGGTCGACCACCTCGACGTCGATGCCGTGAGCCTCCAGGCTGGCGGCGGCTTCGAGCGCGGGCTTGACCATATGGCCGATGGCCACCACCGTCACGTCGGCGCCTTCGCGCACCACGGCCGCACGGCCGAAGGGGATGGTCACGTCACCGTCGGGCACCTCGCCGATCTCGCCTCCCCGCCCGCTCGCCTCAAGGAAGAAGCTCGGGTTCCTCCCCCGGATCGCCTCCTTCAACAGCCCCTTGGCGTCCGCCGGAGTCGAGGGCGTCAGCACGTTCACCCCGCCCAGGTTCATCAGCACCGGGTAGGGCGTGTCGGAGTGCTGGGCGACGGTGGAGCGGCCGCCGCCGTAGCCGGCAATCACGGTGATCGGCAGTTCGAGCTGCCCTCCGGTCATCAGGCGGAGCTTGGCCATCTGGTTGGCGATCGCGTCGAATCCCGTGTAGACGAAGTTGGAGAACATCAAGTGCAGTACCACCCGATAGCCGCTCGCCGCGGCGCCGACCGCCATGCCGGTCAGGGTGGCCTCGCAGATGGGCGTGTTGCGGATACGCTCCCGGCCGAAGCGCTCGAAGAGCCCCCGGGTATCGCCGAAGATGGCGAGCTCGACGTCCTCGCCGAAAAGGATGACCTTGGGATCGCGCTCCATCTCCTCGCGAAGGGCGTCGTTTATCGCCTGAATGTAGCGGCGGCGCGTCATGGATCCTCCTCCTCAGGGCTCTTGCCCGGCGAACATCAGCCGGTGGACCAGCGTGGGATCGGCTGGCTCGCTCGCCTCGGCGAAGGTCGCCGCGCCCTCGACGCGCGCCTCGACGCGCGCCGCGAGCGCGCCGAGCGCCTCCGGGGTCATCTGCGCGGCAGAGGTGAGCCGGGCGGCCAGGCGCTCGAGCGGGTCACGCCCCCGCCACCGCTCGACCTCGTCGTCCTCCCGGTAGCGACCGGCGCCGAGGAGCGACGCCTCTGCCTCGAGGTGCCCCCGGATCCGGTAGGTGGCCGCCTCGAGGAACGAGGGCCCTCCCCCGCTGCGTGCGCGGCGCACCGCCTCGCCGGCGGCCCGCCAGACCTCGACGACGTCGTTGCCGTCGACCACCGCGCACGGCATGGCGAAGGCGCGCGCCCGGTCGGCGATCTCACCGGCGGTCACCTGCGCGGCAGGGGTGAACTCCGCGAACTGGTTGTGCTCGCAGACGAAGACGAGCGGGAGGCCCCACAGCGTGCTCACGTTGAGCGTCTCCATGAGCACACCCTGGTTGGCGGCCCCGTCGCCGAAGAAGGCGACGACGACGCGGCCGTCACCGTCGAGCTGCGCGCCGAAGGCGGCGCCGGTGGCGATCGCGAGGCCGCCACCGACGATCCCGTTCGCGCCGAGGATGCCCTTGGAGAGATCCGCGACGTGCATGGACCCGCCCATGCCCTGGCAGATGCCGGTTCGCTTGCCCCAGATCTCAGCCATCATCGCCCGCGGATCACCGCCCTTGGCGAGGAAGTGGCCGTGGCCCCGGTGCGTGCTCGTGATGCGGTCCTCGTCGCCCAATCGCGCACAGACGCCGACCGCGATGGCCTCCTGGCCGATGTACAGGTGGACGGTGCCGGGCAGCCTGCCCGCCGCCGCGTCGGCGCCGAGACGCTCCTCCATGCGGCGGATCAACAGCATCCGCTCGTACATCTCGAGCAGCTGATCGGGGCCCGGCTCGTCGGCCGTGCCTGCTTCCGGCCGGCCGGCTGGCGCATGTCCCGCCGGTTTGCTGGCTGCTTGTCGCCCTCCGGCCGTCTGCTGCGTCACGGGCCCCCTCCCAGGATCCGATGACCCGCGCGCTCGGCACGCCCGCGGGACGCTCCGGCGGCGGGCTGGGGAAGCTCCGCCCCCCGTGGCGAAGATTACCTGGTCGCCGCCGGGCGCCTGGGGGTCCCCGTTCCCGTTCCACCTCGGGTCAGGAGACCGGGCCGCGTCGTTCGAGCACCGCGAAGGCCGTCGCCACGATCTGATCGGCGCCAGGAAGGTACCCATCTTCGAGCGGCGAGCTCAACGGCACCGGCGTGAACGGAGTACCGCTGCCCCGACGGAGACCGGTAGTCTCCTCGGTTTCACCGAGAGCTCTGGTGCCCTACAGCTCGATGCCATCGCCACTGCTGCGGAGAAGGTGCTCGACGTCCCGGGTGCCGAGGGGGCGCCGCGGGCCATGATGGTAGCGGTCGCTGAGAGGAGCCCACCCGTGACTGATGTCGAGGTCGTGCGCCGGGTCAATGAGCTGGCCGACAAGGAGCACCGACTGGAGCGGGCCGACAGCGGGGGTCCGCTGCTGGGCGACGAGCCGGAGCGGTTGCGGGCGGTCGAGGTGGCGCTCGACCAGTGCCGGGACCTGCTGCGAGAGCGTCGGGACCGCCGCGCCGGCGGTGGCGACCCCGACGACGCCGCGGCGCGCTCCCAGGCGACGGTGGAGGGCAACCGGCAGTGACCCCACCGGCAGCCAACGATGCGGGTGGCTGGCCGCAGCTGACCCTCGCTGGCTGGGAGGACACCCGCGACACGCTGCACCTTTGGACCCAGGTGGTCGGCAAGGTCCGCCTGGCGTTGGAGCCGATGGTCAACCACTGGTGGCAGGTCCCGCTATACGTGTCCGCCCGGGGCCTGACGACCTCCCTGATGCATGCGGGTAGTCGAGGAGTGGAGATCGAGTTCGACTTCACCCAGCACGTCCTGCGAATCGACACCACCGACGGCGCCCACCGGGTGATCGCGCTCGAGCCGCGTTCGGTCGCCAGCTTCTACCGCGAGGTCATGGGGACCCTCGACGACATCGGCGTGCACGTCGAGGTGCTAGCCCGCCCGGTGGAGCTACCGCTGGCGATCCCCTTCCCCGACGACGACGAGCACTGCGCCTACGACCCTGACGCGGCGCGGCGGTTGTGGACTGCGCTGGTGCAGGCCGACCGGGTGCTGCGCCGGTTCAGGGCCGGGTTCGTGGGCAAGGCCAGCCGGGTGCACTTCTTCTGGGGCTCGTTCGACCTTGCCGTCAGCCGCTTCTCCGGGCGCGCCGCCCCGAGGCACCCCGGTGGCGTCCCGAACTGCGCCGACTGGGTGCAGCAACTGGCCTACAGCCACGAGCTGAGCAGCTGCGGGTTCTGGCCCGGTGGCAGCGCCGAGGGCTCGTTCTACGCCTACGCCTACCCAACCCCCGACGGGTTCGCCGACTGGCCGGTCCAGCCTCCGGCCTACTTCGACGACACCCTCGGCGAGTTCCTCTTGCCCTACGCCGCGGTGCGCACCGCCGCCGACCCCGATGCCACCCTCCTCACCTTCCTCCAGAGCACCTACGACGCGGCGGCCGATCTCGCTGGTTGGGACCGGGCCGCACTCGAGACCCACACGTGAACTGCCCCACGCCTGAGCCGCGGGATCCACGATGTGCGCGGCGAGCAGCGGTTCGTCATCGAACAGGACGGAGCGGTCCCCGATCTCGTCTACCGGACCGAACCGGGTCGGCTCATCCTCGTGCACACCGAGGTCCCCGACGCCCTCGGCGGGCGCGACGTCGGCGGCCGTTCCGGCTCGGCTGTCCACGGCGGGGCGACGAGGTCTCGTTTCGAGCACTCGTCGTCGACGATCGCAGCGAGAAATGCGTCGTAGCGTCGGTCTCCGGTGAGCTCCGGTCGATCTGCCACAAGGTGGTGGAACCGTTTAGGATCGGCGCCGCTCAACGCGTCGAGAAAGCCGAGAGTGATCCGGAACGCTGTCTCCTCCTCACCCCCCTCTCGGGCTCCAGTGATCGCGACCGCGCCTTTTCGCGCGCGCCTCGGGCGAGCAACCTGACCGCGGGCTACCTGCCGCCGGAGACGTCGCTCCACTGGTGCCGGTACCGGTGCTCGGGGCGGCCGGCCGCACCGTAGCGGAGCGTCATGGCGACCTTGCCCGAGGCCTCGAGCTGCGCAAGGTACCGCTGCGCGGTCGCGCGGCTGACGCCGAGGCTGGCCGCCACGTCGCTCGCCGACAGCTCGGTCGCCGATCGTTGGAGCAGCTCCTCGATCGCGTCGAGCGTGTGCCCGGAATGCGACCGCCCGGTCGACGCCCTGGGAGCACCGGACAAGGTCGCGTAAAGGCGGTCGACGCTTCCCTGGTCGGCCTGACGCAGCGCGGTGAGCTGGCGGCGCATCTCGCGGCAGGCGACGAGCTTGTCCTGGAGCGCGGAGAAGGCGAACGGCTTGAGCAGGTAGTGGACCGCACCGCACTGCATCGCGGAGCGGACGCTCGCGGCATCGCTCGCCGCCGTGATGACGATGACGTCGATGTCGCACCCGAACTGGGACGGCTGCCGGAGGCGCTTCAGCACCTCGAGGCCGTGGTGGTCGGGCAGGTACAGGTCGAGCAGGACGAGATCCGGCCGCAGGGGCCCGATCCTGCTGACGAGCGCCTCCGCGGAGTGCGCTTGTCCGACGACGACGAAGCCTGGCACCTTCTCGACGTAGGCCGCGTGGATCGACGCGACACGGAAGTCGTCGTCGACCACGAGGCTGCGGATCACCGCGGCACCACCGAGGCGACTCGCATGCAACCGGGAAGCAGCACCGAGAAGACCGCGCCGTCGCGATTGCCGACCTCGACAAAGCCACCTCGACGCTCGACGGTCTGGCGGACGAGCGCGAGCCCGAGTCCGCGTCGCGCCCCCGACCTCGAGTCCTTGGTGCTCCAGCCGTCGAGGAAGATGTCGTCCCGGTCACTCTCGAGGATGCCGGGCCCGGAGTCGCTCACGCGGATGAGCAGGTCCGACCCGGTCGCCGAGAACTCGACCTCGACCCACCACGGCGCGTCGGCGAGCGCCGCCGCGTCGATCGCGTTGTCGACGAGGTTGCCGAGCACGGTGAGCAGGTCGCTCACGTCGACGAGCTCCCCCTCGAAGCCGTTGTCGGACGTGACGCGCAGCTCGACTCCGCGCTCGAGCGCCACGGAGGTCTTCGCGAGCAGCAGCGCGACGACCATGGGGTCGACGATGGTCCTGAGCAGGTGGTCGGCGAGCTCGTTCCGCGTGGTCGACACGTCGGTGACGAAGGCGATCGCCTCGTCGTACCGGCCGAGCTCCACGAGCCCGACGAGCGTGTGGAGGCGGTTCGAGAACTCGTGCGACTGGGCGCGAAGCGCCTCGGTCAGGCCGAGCACGGAGTCGAGCTCCCGCATGAGCCCTTCGGGCTCGGTGCGGTCCTGGAAAGTGACGACCCACCCGAGGTGGCCGCCCTGCTGCGCCTCGATCGGCATCCGGTTCGCGACGACGACACGGTGCCCGACAACGAGCAGCTGGTCCGGGCCTTCCTGGCGTCCCGTGATGACGTCGGTGAGCCGACCGGGTGCGACGAGGTCCGCGAGCGGCCGCCCGAGGTAGTCCGACGGGAGGCGGAGCATCGACCTCGCCGCGTCGTTCGCGAGCAGGACACGGTTGCGAGTGTCGAGGCCGAGCACGCCCTCGCGGATCCCGTGGAGCATCGCCTCGCGCTCCTGGTACAGCGCGGCGATCTCGTCGAGCTCGAGACCGAACGTCTGGCGCTTCAACCGCCGGGTGAGCAGCAGCGAGAGGACCGCGCCGAGCCCGAGTGCAGCGAGCATGTACGCGGCGATCGACGGGATCTCGCTCGCGAAGTAGTCCTGGACCTGGGCGACGGGGATGCCGACGGAGACCTCGCCGATGAGCCGGCCGCCGCTGCCGAAGATCGGCGCCTTGCCCCGCGCGGTCGCTCCGAGGGTGCCGGTCTGGATGCCGACCCACGGGCGCCCGGTCCGGTAGGGCTCCGAGGCCACGGGCTCGGGGTCGTCGTACACGGGCTCGCCGATAAGCGCGGGATTGGGGTGCGAGTACCGGATCCCCTTCGCGTTCGTCACGACGACGAAGCTCACACGCGTCGCGTGCCGGATCTTCTCCGCCATCGTCTGGACGACCCCGTGCGGGTCGCCGGCGGCCACGGCGCTCTCGAGCGAGGAGGCCGACGCGACGGTCTCGGCGACGCCGAGCGCGCGCTGCTCGTACTGCCGGTCGAGCTGGCCGTGCTGGTACCAGACGGCGAGGAGGAATCCGGCGAGCAGCGTCAGCACGAGCACCGCCGTCTGGATGGCGAGGATCTGCGCCGACAGGCTTCGACGTCCGACGACACGACGCACGCTCGGCACCCCCCAGCCCGGTGCGGCCAGTTTCGGCAACGGTAGTGAACGTGCACCGACGGACGAGCGTTCTGCCCCGTGGCGCACTCGGGCGTGGAGCATAGCGCGCCTACGGGCGGACGCTCCTTCCCGTGAGCACAACGAGCAAAACGTCATATTGTGCGCGTAATCCTGGCGAAACGCTCCCAACCTTGGGGGCCACGCGAGCTGTCGGTACGGTCTGCGCCGATGAACGCGGGGGATGTCATCGCGAGTGCCGGGACCGTCGCCACGTCGGCCGGCGCACCGCGCCGCAGCGGTAGCCGACGCGGGACGAGCCGGCCGCCGCGGCCGACACGCCGGGCGTGCGGGGAATCGGGCGGCACCTCGGTGTGACGCACTGACAGAGGGGGGGAAGGTGCAGCTTTTCTGGTTGTCGGTCGGCTTCGGACTGGTCACCGCGTCGGTGCTGGCCATCTCCGCGGTCGGGCTGAGCCTGCAGTTCGGGATCACCAACTACATCAACTTCGCCTACGGCGACTTCATGGCACTCGGCGCGTTCATCACCTACGTGTTGAACGACGAGGTCCTCCACATCAACATCTGGTTCGCGCTCGTCGGCGGCACGCTCGCCATGGGCGTCCTGGCGGTGCTGCTGAACAGGCTGATCCTGAGCCCCTTCGCGCGCCGGTTCAGCAAGACCTTCTACGTCCTCATCGTCACGTTCGGGCTCTCGCTGATCCTGCTGAACGTCGAGTACTCGATCTGGGGCGCGAACGTGCGCTTCTTCCAGATGCCGATCGACCGAGCGTTGCACATCGGGCCGCTGCTCCTGACCAAGTACCAGTTGATCGTCATGGCCATCGCGGTCGCGATCATGCTCGGCGTCCACGCGATGCTCAAGACGACGCGCCTCGGGAAGTCGATGCGTGCGATGTCGGACAACACGACGCTTGCGATGACGAGCGGGATAGACACGAAGAGGATCACGACCATCACGTGGTTCCTCTCCGGGTCGCTCGCAGGCCTCGCCGGTACGGTCCTCGGCATCACGGAGGGCAATCTGACGCCGGCGTCGGGAGAGCTGTTCCTGTTCGTGATCTTCGCTGCCGTGATCGTCGGCGGAGTCGGGAGCATCTACGGGGCGATGGCCGGCGCAGTCCTCATTGGCCTGGCGACCGAGATCTCTGCGGCGTTCATCAACCCGGCATACAAGCTCGACACGGCGTTCGTCATCCTCATCCTCACCCTCCTGCTCAGACCGAGCGGTCTGTTCGCACGTCCAGGAAGGGCATAGATCGCCATGTCGGGCATCTGGTACTACGTGTTCACACTCGTCTTCTTCCTCTTCGACTACTTCATCCTCGCGATGGGGCTGAACATCCAGTACGGGGAGACCGGCGTCCTCAACTTCGCGTACATCGGGTTCGTCGCCGTCGGCGCGTACGTCACCGGGGCGCTCAGCCTGCCGAGCTCGCAAGGCACCGGGCAGCACTACATCCTGGGACTGAACCTGCCCTTCC
>Ga0307372_10002580_pt1 | contig 29773 bp, 21 predicted proteins | sample OX1MG_FD_202533 | JGI IMG/M metagenome (GOLD analysis project Ga0307372, IMG submission 202533) | Soil microbial communities from Risofladan, Vaasa, Finland - OX-1 | ecosystem: Environmental > Terrestrial > Soil > Coastal area > Acid sulfate soil | place: Finland: Risofladan, Vaasa | collected... | reverse complement strand
GCGATACGAAAAATCAAAAGCCTGCTTCCACGCCCTGGTCGCCCTCGCCTGCGCATGGTTGCACCTGAGGCTATATGTCGATACGGCCTAGCCGGTAGTCTCCAGAGCGCGCTTGGCAATGTCGCGCGCGCCGCGCTGGGCAATGGTCTGCGTCATGGCCACCAGTTCCGGGGCTTTAATCAGAACGATGGGCTGCGCGCCCAGGCAGGCAAGAATGTCTGCGTCCATGCGGCGCTTCACGTAGTCCACATGGCGCGGGCTTTTGCCGTCCTGCCAGTGAGCCAGCCAGAGGCGGGCGACACTCTGGAAGGAATTCTCTGACGATGCCTTTTCGGCCTTGCGCTCGGCCATCGTGTCTGTGCCAGTGGCCAACAGCTTGCGCGCCTCAGTGTGACGCTCTCTGGCCAGCGAAAGGGGCACATCGGGATAGCTTCCGAAGGCCATCCGCTTTTCGCGACCTTCAAAGCGGTACTTCCAGCGCCATAGCTTGCCGCCAGCGGGAGTGATCCAAAGGTACAGACCCCCACCATCGTTCATGCGATAGGCGGAAGCCTTGGCTTTTGCTTTGCGAATTTCGGTGTCAGTGAGCGCCACGGCAAGCCCTCCAATGGCCTCTTTGGGAAGATACCCCCAAGGGAAAAGCCAACATACCCCCAGATGTACCCCCGCCGGAATATGGCTTTCTTAGTGCCCTGTTGGAAGGTGTAGTGCAAGAAACCTTTTGTTTTCAGTGTATCGTGCTACGTGATTGGACTTTATAGGATGTTCTTGGAAGGCTTAATGGCGGAGGGAGAGGGATTCGAACCCCCGGTACCCTTGCGGGCACAACGGTTTTCAAGACCGCCGGTTTCAACCACTCACCCATCCCTCCGCGGTTGGAGACGGGGTGAAGCACCTCCAGTGTAGCGTAATCGCGGTTGCAGAGAGAGGCTGCGCAGGGTGTATTCCTTCGGGGTACAGCCCGGGAGCTGGCGGGCGATGCCGTTCTCGAGCACGTCATAATGGCACGCGGCGAGTAAAGGAGCGCTGCTGCGTACGACGGCGAAGGCGTCTTCGGGAATGCGGCCGGGAACGACGGGCTGCGCGGTGCCGCCGGCCGCTGCTTGCGGGTCACTGAGGCGAGGGTGCCGGGCTCACAGTCAGAAGGAGAGGAACTTGAGGACTGACCACGCGAACAATTCAGTCAACAGTAGCGGAAGAATGGCACGTCATGAGTACTTGATTGAGAATGAACAGTGAGACGGCACTGCGAGAGGACGGCTGTATATTTCATGCGGGTGCGGTGGGATGCAGGGCGGAAGTTGCCATTTTTTGTGCGGCGCGGCGTGGGAACGCAAATCAATTCTCCGGTCCGACCTCTTGAAGAATAGGATGGGTGACGACCGGACGGATGCGTGAATCAGGAAATTGCGATAGGTTGGGGACGGGCTGAATTCTCGATGGCTGAGAGTGCCGCGAAATGCGAGGAGAGTGTGGAGATGGAGTTAGGATTTCGGATTCCGGCCGAGGGCGCGCTGGATCAGTTGTCGCTGGGAGCATTGGTGCATCGCGTCGATCCAGGGATCGTGCCGTTTCGCAAGGCTTCCTCAGTGGCGATTCATGTGAGCGGCGGCGAATTCAATGTGGCGGCGAATCTTTCGGACTGCTTTGGGATGCGGACGGCGATCGCATCCGCGATGGTGAGGTATCCCATCGGCGACCTGATTGCCGAGCGGGTTCGCGCGATGGGCGTACGGGGAATTTATCGGACCTTTGAACACGACGGCGTGCGCGGGCCGAACATGGCGGCCGTGTATAGCGACCGGGGATTTGGCGTGCGTGCTCCGGTGGTGTTCTACAACCGGTGCAATGAGGCGGCGGCCGCACTGGAGCCTGGCGATTTCGATTGGGCTTCGATCTTTGGCGCGGGGGTTCGGTGGTTCCACAGCGGCGGCATCTTCGCGGCACTTTCAGAGACAACGGCGGAGCTGGTTCTGGAAGCGATGCGCGCGGCGCGGGAGGCCGGGGTGGTGTGCTCGTTTGATTTGAACTACCGCGAAAAGTTGTGGAAGACATGCGGCGGAGTGGAGCGCGCGCAGAGGGTGCTGAGCGCCATTGTGGAGAACGTGGATGTGCTGGTGGGCAATGAGGAGGACCTGCAGAAAGGGCTAGGATTTGCGGGGCCGGAGGCGGCGAGCCGCTCGAAGCTGGATACCACTGCATTTTTGTCGATGATGGAACGTGTGGCGGAGCGTTTTCCGAAGGTAAAAGTGGTGGCGACGACGCTGCGCGAGGTGCACTCGACGAACAGGCACAGCTGGAGCGCAGTGGCGTGGGTGAATGGGGCGACGGTGAATGCGCCGACATGCGAACTGGACGTGCTGGACCGCGTGGGTGGAGGCGACGGTTTTGCCGCAGGACTGATTTACGGCTTGTTGGCCGGAGAGACGCCGGAGCAGGCGGTGAAACTGGGATGGGCGCACGGAGCGATGATGACGACCTTCCCTGGCGATACCACGATGGCCACGGTGGAGCAGGTGCGGGCGTTTGCGGCAGGTGGGTCAGCACGGATCCAGCGTTGAGAGCATGCCGTGCAGAGCGAGGGTTCCAGCGAGCTACTGATTGACGCCGCTAGCGAGGAAGCCACCATCGACGACCAGCGTTTGGCCGGTGACGAAGGAAGCGGCGTCAGAGGCGAGATAAACCGCGGCGCCGATGAGCTCTTCCGTCTTGCCGAAGCGACCCATGGGGGTGCGCTGGAGCAGCTCCTGCCCGCGGGGCGTGCTGTCGAGGAGCGCGGCGTTCAAGTCAGTGCGGAAGACGCCTGGCGCAATGGCATTCACGGTGACGCCCTTTCGAGACCACTCGACTGCGAGCGAACGCGTGAGCGAGGAAACGCCCGCTTTGCTGGCCGCGTAGGCGGCAACCTCATGGAGCGCGACAAAGCTGTTGAGCGAGGCGATGTTGATGATGCGGCCGTAGCCGCGCTGGAGCATGGGCTTGCCGAAGACCTGGCAGGCACGCAGCGTGCCGGTGAGGTTGGTGTCGAGGATTTCGGACCACTCTTCGATGGGCTGGGAAAGAGTTGGCGTGCGTTTGATGCGGCCGGCGCAGTTGATGAGGATGTCGACGCGGCCGAAGGTATCGAGGACGGCCTTTGCGAGGTCGTCCAAGGAAGCCTGGTCGCAGACATCGCTGGCGACGCGAAGGGTTTTGCGGCCGAGCGCTTCAATCTCCGTGGCGGTTTCGCCCACCTGTTGCGGGCGGCGGGCGGTGGGCACAACATCCGCGCCGGCCGCGGCGAGCCCGAGGCTGAGCGCGCGGCCAATGCCGGAGGTTCCGCCGGTGACAACGGCAACTTTTCCTGAAAGGCTCATCAGATCTGCATTCATGCGGTGCGGACCTCGGCGGCGGATGGATGGCTCTGATGCGTTGTGAGGGCCGCGCCGAGAAAGACGGGGGCGATGTGGCGCTGGAAGAGATTTTCGGTGACGTTTTTGGCGATGACCGGTTCATTGGCTTCAAGCAGCGTGAGATAGCGCGGGCCTATTTTTGCCGCAATTTTGAAGCCGACGTGGAGGAGCTGGCGGAAGCTGCTGTTGTAGGCCGGAGAACCGGGAACATGACGGAGAGCGGAAGTAAATTGCTCAGACGACCAGGAGCGAACCGCCTCTGGAGACGGGAGGCGCGCGGGGTCGATGTCGATGACCGTCGCGTAAGGGGTGCAAAGCTCTTCACTGTGCGCGAAGGCTTCCGCGTAGATTTCTCTGGCGAGGTCGAGCCCGTCTGCTCCGGCTTCGGCGAGGCCGATGATCTCTTCGAGCCAGGTGGTGCCGGCGGTCTTGAGATGCACGCCCGCGTTGAAGCGGTGCATGGTGCGGTGGATGGCGGGGTAGATGGAGAATTTGTCGCTGCCCGAATGCACGCTGAGCTTGAGATTCGCAGGGAGGCCGAAGCGAGCGACGGCATAGGCGATGGCCGCGACGTCGAGCGCGAACTCGCGCTCAAAACCGGCGACATCGCCGACGTAATCGACGCCTTTATTGAAGCGGCCGGTAAATTTAGGCGCGATGGTCTGCACGGGGATGCCTTCATCTGCGATGGCGGCGAGGGTGATGAGCAGCTCGACAGGGGTCTGCGCGGTGTCGGTCTCGTCCATTGAGACTTCAGGAATGAAATTGCCTTCGCCCTTTGCGGCTGCAATGGCGCGGTACACATGGCCGGCTTGCTGAACTGCGGCAAGATATTTGCGCGCGGTGGCGCGGAGGATCTGCGGCGTGATGGAGAACTCTTCGTCGATGCCGTCGAGAGCGATGCGGCCCAGCAGGTCAGGTCGGCGATTTACGAAGGCGTCGATGTCCGCGGTGGAAGCGTGCTCGCCGATGGAGTCGGCGACATCAATCGTGAAGAAATCGCAGGCATCGAGGAATCGATCAACGGTTTGGAGATTGATGTGATCGGCATCGCAGTAGTAAGGCAGGCTCCAGCCCAGGGACCGCACGGCGGCGTCGGCGGCCTGGCGCACGGAGGTTGGCTCCGAGCCGATTATGGTGTGCTCGCGGTTGGATTTGTTCCAGACGGGAATGACCTGGACGCCGTGCTGGAGAGCCTGGATGCAGCCCTGCAACTGCGCCTTTGCCTGGTGGGCGAAGCGGTCGCCAGTGCCCACGGAGTACTTGCCAAGCTGGATTGCGTTGTGTTTCATCGTCGCTCCTGAAAAGAGAACTCAAAGCCGGCTGCGATGCGCCCACAAGCCGAGGCCGGGATTGGAAACAAAGAAGACCTCATCGCCGTCGATCCGGTTCAGGCCCAACTGCAACGTTTGCGGGTTGTAGCGCTCAAGCATCGTGTTGAGGTCGCCGAATTGGAATCCGACGCCTTCGATTTCTTGTTTGGTGAGCTGGCCGGGGCACCAGGTGATGGTGAAGCGGCCTTCAGACGAAGCGTGGATGAGATGTGCCGCGGCGCTCAGGTCATTGGCTAGCTCGGGATTTTGCTCAACGGCTTTGAGCGTGGCCGGCGTGCCGAAGTAGCCGAACTTGCGGATGAGCGCGTCGATGGCCTTGTCCTCGCCGAACTCGCGGACACCGGGGGCGAGGATGATGAGTTCGGCGCCGTCAGCCAGGGCCATGCGTGTGCGGTAGACGGCCTTGTTGCCGAGCCAGGTGCTGTGGAACTCCTCGGGGTCGAGATAAACGACAGCCTTGCGGAGCGGTTCTTCGACGAGCTCGAAGTTGACCTTCAGGCTGAGCTCGGCGGCGCGGTGAAAGCATTCGGAGTCGTCGCCGATGAAGAGGCCTCGGAGGGCGAGACGGCCCTCGGCTGTGCGGCCGACGACGGTGAGCACGTAAACGATGGGCAGATGCTGGAGGAAATGGTCGGAGGCGTAATTGAGCACACTGCGGACGGGATTCTCCGCGCGACCCATGATGCGCTCCATTCCGTAGACTGCGCCGAGGTAGTGGCTGCGATTGATGCCCTCGCGGCCGCCGGTGCCGACGAGAATGTTCTTGGTGTAGTTGGCCATGCCGATGACTTCATGCGGCACGACCTGGCCGATGGAAAGAATGAGATCGAAGCCCCCGCGGGAGATGAGCCGGTTGACCTGCGCGGGCCAGGCGTAATTCAGTTTGCCCTCAGAGAGCTCGCGAATGACTTCCGCGGGAACTTCACCCAGGGTTTCGACATCGTTGCGCCAGTCGTGGACGCGAAAAAGCGAGTGGGGCACGCCGGGAAACATGGCGGTGAGTTGCTCGGGGCGCATGGGCGTGTGCGTGCCCAATGCGGGAAGCACGGCCTTGAGGCGATCGCCGAAATATTGCCAGGCGAAGCTGGTGAGATCGCCGGCGCGGGAGTGTATGCGGCTTTGGTCCGGCGGCACGGCAAGGACCGCGCTGCGCGGGCCGAGTTTTGCGAGGCAGTCGTTGAGCAACCCCTGCAATTGCTCGGAGGAGATCTCCATCTCCGGGCCGCCGAGGTCGCAGTAGAGACTCATGCTTCCATCTCCGCCTTCTTCAACCCAGGCGCGAGGAAGGTGATCAGGACCCACGCGACGACATAGACGGTGGCGGCGGCGAAGAACAGAGGCGTGTAGGTGTGCATGTATTGGAGAATCAGGCCAGCGGCAGAAGCGATGACAATTCCGCCGGCCGCCCCGGCGGTGCCGCCGATGCCGGTGACCGACGCGACTTCGCTGCGCGGAAACATATCGGATACGGTGGTGAAGAGATTGGCGGACCATCCCTGGTGCGCGGCGGTTGCCAGGCTCAAAAGGCCGACGCAGGCCCACTCGTTATTGAGGAAGGCGACCAGAAAAATGGGGAGGACCGCGCATGCGCAGGTGAGCATGGCGGACATGCGCGCGCGGGTGACGGACATGCCTGCTTTGCGGAACGGCGCCGGCAGCCATCCGCCGCAGATGCTGCCGACGGTGGCGCCGGTGTAAACGATGATGAGCGGCAGCCCGAGCGTGGAGAGCGTGAGGTGGAATTTGCTGGTGAAGTAAGACGGCAGCCAGAAGAGGTAGAACCACCAGATGGGGTCAGTGAGAAACTTGCCGATGACGAAGGCCCAGGTCTGGCGATAGCCAAACAGCTTGAGCCATGGGGTGCCGGGCTTAGGCGCTTCAACTATGCCCTCGGTGATGTATTTGCGCTCTGCGGGCGTGAGCCTGGGATGCTCGGACGGCTTGCGGTAATAGGCGAACCAGACGACGATCCAGGTTGCGCTGAAGATGCCGGTGATGAGGAACGCCGAATGCCAGCCGTAGCGCTCAGCGACCCATGGCACGGCGAGAGGCGCGAGGATTGCGCCAAGGTTTGTGCCTGAATTGAAGATGCCCGTGGCCAGGGAGCGCTCTCTTTGCGGGAACCACTCGGCGACAGTCTTGATGGCGACCGGGAAGTTTCCAGACTCGCCAAGACCGAGGCAGAATCGGGCGATGCCGAATTCCATGACCGTGTTGGCAAGCGCATGACCCATGGCCGAGAGGCTCCAGATGCCCATGACGATCATGTAGCCGATACGCGTGCCCACGCGGTCGATGAATCGGCCCATGGCCAGCATGCCCAGCGCGTAGGCGGCCTGGAATGCGTCTACGACGTAGGCGTAACCGAGTTCAGACATGCCGATGCTGTGCTGGATGGTGGGCTTGAGGAGGCCGATCACCATGCGATCCATGTAATTGAGCGTGGTGGCGGCGAAGAGCAGAGCGCAGATGGTCCAGCGAACACCACTGGAGCCTGCGGCGGATGCCTGCTGCTCGCTTCCGAAATTGCCAGAACCCATGGTCACTCCTATTGCGCGTCCTCTAAAGCCTGTACGCTTTGCGGACGAGACCGGAGGTGAGCTCGTGGGCAAGCTCGATGGCCTCGTCCTCATCAATCCGATGCTCGGCGACCAGCCGCGCAAGAAACGCGCAGTCGATGCGGCGTGCTACGTCGTGCCGTGCGGGAATGGATAGAAAGGCGCGCGTATCGTCATTGAAGCCCACTGTATTGTAAAACCCCGCTGTCTCCGTCACCTGCTCGCGGAAGCGCATCATGCCTTCAGGGCTGTCATGGAACCACCAGGGAGGGCCAAGCCGCAGGCAGGGATAATGGCCGGCGAGCGGCGCGAGCTCGCGACTGTACGTGGACTCATCGAGCGTGAACAGGATGAGAGTGAAACTGCTCTCGTTGCCGAAGCGGTCGAGAAGCGGACGAAGCGCAACGACGTAGTTTGTCGGCCGCGGGATATCCGCGCCAGCGTCGCGACCGAAGCGCTCAAAGACAACGCGATTATGATTGCGGAAACTGCCGGGATGAATCTGCATCACGAGGCCGTCCTCGAGGCTCATGCGGGCCATCTCCGTAAGCATCTGCGCGCGGAAGAGCTCCTGCTGCGCGGCATCCGCGGTTCCATCAACCACCTTGCGAAAGAGGGCTTCGGCTTCAGGCGTGGAAAGATCCGCAGTCTGGGCCGTGGGATGGCCGTGATCGGTTGCCGTGCAGCCCAGCGAGCGGAAATGGGCGCGGGTCTTGCGCAGAGCCCGCAGATAGCCGCTCCAGGAAGCGGTGTCTTCGGCAGTGATGCGGCCTAACTGGGCGAGGCGTTCGGAGAACCCCGCGAACTCAGGATCGACGACGGGGTCGGGACGGAAGGTGGGAAGAATGCGGCCAGGCCAGCCCGATTCGCGAATGGCCTTGTGATCCTCGAGCGAGTCGAGCGGTGAATCGGTGGTGGCAAGTACCTCAATACCGAATCGCTCGAAGAGCGCACGCGGGCGGAATTCGGGTGTGGCCAGTTTCGCGGAGATGGTGTCGAAGTAGAGGTCAGCGGTTTTCTCGGAAAGACGCTCCTCGAGGCCGAAGAGCTCCTGGAAGGCGAAGTCGAGCCACATGCGCGTGGGTGTGCCGCGAAAGAGTGAATAATGGCTGGCAAAGATTTTCCAGACCTTGCGCGGCTCGCGGGGATCGGGTGTGCCGATCTCGAGGTCGTCCATGGGGACGCCCTGGCTGTAGAGCATGCGGTAAATGTAGTGGTCGGGCTGGACAAAGAGCGTGGCCGGATCAGGGAAGGGCTCGTTGTGGGCGAACCAGGCGGCCTGCGTGTGCCCATGGGGGCTGAGGATGGGCAGGGATTGGACCTGCTGGTAAAGAAAACGTGCGATGGACCTGATGCGCGGCTCGGCTGGAAACAAGCGGTCTTCATGAAGAAGCATGACGGAAACCTTTCCTCGGCTACAAAACTGGCTTGGCAGTTCTGGCGGACTAGAGGTCAGACCGCAAGTATACACAGCCGCGCAAGCTTAGCAGAAGATGGAGTAAGAATTCTTTCGGCTTGTGAGGAAGAAAACCAGTGTTAAGCTCGTAGTGAAGCTGCGTTGAGTTCCGCGAAGGGTTGATTTTTCCGTATGCCACGAAGAGCGCCGGAAGCGCCGAGCAGCCACCGTACGATGCAAGTGGTCAACCACGTTCGGGCGCTGATTGAGAATGGTTCGCTCCAGCCGGGAGACAAGATTCCTCCGGAGCGGGAGCTTGCGCGGAGCTTGAAGATCAGCCGGGCGAGCCTGCGCACGGGAATTGGTTACCTGGCGGCGATGGGCGTGATGAAGATCCGGCACGGGGTGGGAACATTCGTGGAGGATGGTCCGCCGGAGTTCGGCAAGACGTCGCTGAGCCTGATGGGGGCGCTGCATGGTTTCCAGTCCTGGCAGATGTTCGAGGCGCGGATTCTGCTGGAGAGCAATCTTGCGGCGCTGGCCGCCGAGCGCGGCCGAGAAGAACACCACACGGCGCTTGCCGAGGAGGTGGCCGAGATGTTCGCGGCCATAGGCGCTCCGAGCGAGTACCTGATTCATGACGTGCTATTCCACCGGATCATTGCGCAGGCGTCGGGCAACCCGATTCTTGCGGCAATCATGGAGACGGTGACGTCCTCAATGTATGACAAGAGGCGCAAGACGGTGGAGCGTGCAATGGACCTGCGCGAGTCGGCCGAGATGCATCGCGCGATATTCCGTGCGATTCGTGCGCGTAAACCGGAGGAAGCGCGAAAGCTGATGGAGCAACATCTGCACATGGCGCAAACGGCGCAGGGCATGGAACGCCCTTCCGGGGATGATCGCGGCTCGGGCTCGGAGCGCATGCGGACTCGCGGCACGATCACAGCCGAGCAACGCCGCCGCCGATGACCCTCCCGACGACTGCCGAGCGGCAAGGGGATTTCAGCGCAGCGGGCATCGCGATTCTGGTCGTGAGACTTGGCCTTGAACGAATGGGAGAGCAAACGCGATGGATAAGATTGCTTCGCCTAAGAGGTCAGACCACCGGTCGGAGATTCACGGTGTAGACAAAAGCGACGAAAGGGAAAATTGAAGCGCGCACAGAGGGCGCAGGAAACCTGAAGGCCCTCTTCCGATCCTGGGCGTCCCTAAGCCTTGAAGCTTCTCATATACTCGGCGTCGATTTTGAGGGCCTGCATGGGGGGCATGTCGAAGCCTTCCTGCTCCACGAAGCAATGTTTGATATTGGCCTTGCTCGCGGCGGCGAAGATGGGGCGATAGTCTTCCGTTCCACGGCCCAGCTCGGCAGGCGGAGGGGGCGAAGCGACGGAGACAGGCATGTTGGTCTTCTTGAAGTCCTTGACGTGAAGCATGGTGATGCGCGCCGGGTAGCGCTCAAGGTAGGTGACGGGATTGCCGCCGCCGACCTTGACCCAGCCGCAGTCCATCTCAAAGGTGACAAGCTCCGGGTCCGTTCGCCGCATCAGCAGGTCGTAGGGCACCACCCCCTGCTGCGGGCGGAATTCCATGGTGTGGTTGTGATAGCCGAACTGCATGCCCGCGGCCTTCACCTTCCGGCCCATTCGGTTGAACTCGTCGGCGTTCCAGCGCCAGTCTTCGAGGGTGAAGGATTGGACGAGCGTTGCGAAGGAGGGCGACTTGAGCCGCGAAGGACTCTTCAGGCCGGGGAAGGAGCAGATGAGGGTATGCACGCCGAGTTCTTTGTTGAAGGTAAGGATCTGGTCGAAGTCGCGGCTGAGGTCGTCGTGGGAGTAGTGGGCGCTCGGCAGTCGAAGTCCGGCGTCGCGGAGTGCCGTGCGAACTTCGCCGACGGAGTGGTGATAGTATCCGGCGGCTTCCACTTCCTGATAGCCGAGCGCGGCAATCTGCTTCAACGTGCCGGCGAAATCGTGCGGCAGCAGGTCGCGCACCGAGTAAAGCTGCAGGCCAAGGGGAAGACCAAGCGGCGTGGCGTTCAGCGGCGTGGCGCGGAACAGCGTGGAGCCGCAGACAAGGGCGGCGGATGAGGTCTGAAGGAAGGCGCGGCGATTTATGAGTGACATGGGCTCTCCGATTGTGTGGCGCATCCATCCTAAAACGCCAGGGCTTGGGAGCGCGAAAGCGGGAGCGCTGCGGTGGCGCGGACTGCGAGAGGCGATCTTCCGCAGAATTCCGGCGCGGCGCAGCGTTCATCAGGACGATGACCATGAAAACACGGCACGTTAGAGGCAAACAGTGTTACAACAGGAGAGCATGGCCAAAGGCAAGAAAATCAGCAGCGATCCGCTGCCCGGGCAGCCGATCAGCCTGCGGACGCTTGGGGAGTATCTGAATCTTTCGCCGGCGACGATCTCGCTGGTGCTGAACAATGCGCCGGGGGTGCGCTCGATTCCGCAGGAGACGCGCGACCGGGTGATTGCCGCGGCGGCGAAGTTCGAGTACCGGCCAAGCTTTTATGCGCGCTCCCTGCGCATGCGGCAGTCCTTTACAGTGGGCGTGCTTGTGCCGGAGCTGAGCGACACCTATGCCACGCAGGTGATGGCCGGCGCCGAGGAGCACCTGATTGAAGAGGGCTACTTTTATCTGACGGCAAGTCACCGGCGCAAGCGGGATTTGATCGAGGAGTATCCGCGCCTGCTGATGGACCGCTCGGTAGAGGGATTTATCCTTGTCGACACGATTCTGGAGAAGAGCCTAAGCGTGCCGGCGGTGGCGGTGGCGGGCCACCGCAAGATTGCGAACGTGACCAACGTGGTGCTGGACCAGCGGCGCGCGGCGGAGCTGGCGATGCGGCATCTTTATCAGCTTGGGCACCGCAGAATCGCGTACATGCGGGGCGGCAGCCACAGCTCAGACGCGGACGAGCGCTGGAACTGCCTGATGGAGATGGCCAAGGAGCTGAAGATCGCGGTGCCGCCGGAACTCTGCGTGCAACTCAGACTCATGGTGTCAACGCCGGAGCTGGGCTATGAGCCGACGAACGAGCTGCTGCAGCGAGGGGCGGATTTTACGGCGCTGGTCTGCTTTGACGACATTGCGGCGATTGGAGCGATTCGCGCGCTGATGGATCACGGCCTGAAGGTGCCTGATGATGTCTCTGTCATCGGATTTGACGACATTCAGGGTGCGGCGTTCCACAATCCCAGCCTGACCACCATCCGGCAGCCGCTGGTGCAGATGGGCAGAGTTGCCGCGCGCATTCTCCTGCAGCGAATCCGGGGGCAGGCGTCTTTCCCGGATGAGGTTCCCATCCATCCGGAGCTGGTGATTCGCGAGTCGACCTGCCCACCGAATCCGCGGCGGCAGCGCGGAAAGCGCAACTGACGCAGCGATGACACGCGAGACCCAGGGCAGCCGGGCGCGCACGCTTGCCGTGCTCTATCCGGCCTTCGCGCTGACGGGAGTCCTGCACTCGATTGGCGGACCGTTGATGCCGTCGATGGCGGCAACCTTTCACTTGCGCGACAGCCAGAGCGGATTGCTGTTCTTCCTCTACTTCGGCGGATCGTCCATTGGGGCGCTCCTGTGCCGGTGGAATTATGCGCGGAGCATGGCGATTGGTTTTGTGGGAGCCGCGGCCTGCTGCCTGGGGATGGCGGCGGCTGGGCCAAGGATGCTGCCGGTCATTTTCTTTCTGCTCGGAATCGGCGTGGGTGTGCCGATGTCCGCAATCAGTCTGTATGTGGGGCGAGCGTTTCCGGAGCGTTGCGCGCCGCTGCTCACCTTTCTGAACTTTGTGTGGAGCGCGGGAGCGCTGGCTGCGCCGCTGATCGCGGCACGGATTCTGGTGCATCATATGTACCGCAGCGCCTACGCGTGGCTGGCCGTGCCTTCGCTGGTTGCGGCGGTTGCATGCGGAGTGCTGTTGAAGGACGCGCCGGAGCCGAGCCATGCGCAGAGGAGTTCCGCGCGAGCTAACAGCCTGGCGCTGATCGTTGCATTTGCAATGGCCGCATTCCTGCAGGTGGGAGTGGAGAACACTTCCACGGCATGGCTCTCCACATACGTGATGCGTGAGGCCGGAATTGGTGCGGCGCTGGCGGCGGCGGCGACCTCCGTCTACTGGATTGGCTTTCTGGCGTCGCGGGGAGTGTGTTCCGCGGTGCTGTTGCGCGCCCGGGCCAAGACCGTTTTCCTCTTTGCAGTAGGCCTGGCGCTGGCTGCGAGCCTGATGCTGGCCGTGAAACCTTCTGCTTCGGGAAACCAGGCCGCGATGTTCATGCTGGGGGTGGGTCTGGCGCCGATTTATCCGCTGCTGATCGCGGAGTTCCTGGCGCGGGCGAGCCACACCTCTGAAGCGCGCTGGGTGATGGCGACGGCCGGATTTGGCGGTTCGGTGACGCCGTGGCTGGCCGGCTGGATTTCCTCGCGGACGGGCAGCCTGCGCCTGGGCATGCTGACGATTCCGGCATCGATCGCGCTGATGGTGGCCTTGCTGCCGATGCTGCGCGGTTCTCGCCAAAAAGCCAGTTGAGCGGCAGGATCCCCTTATACGCGCGAGGGGAGGATGGCCGGTCTGACCACTCTTCTAAATGCCAACCTCAGGATTGAGGCAAAACGTAGACTTCCACGCCGGAGGCGGCGTCCTGCTGGTGGAAGACCGTTTCGGTGGCCTTCTGGAACTGATCCGGCGCGGCGAAGGGAATGTCCGTGAAGGTCTGCGGATTGCGGTCCGTGAGCGGGAACCAGGAGCTTTGCACCTGAATCATGATGCGGTGGCCGCGGCGGAAGCTGTGGAAGAGGTCGGGCATGGTGAAATCGATCTCGGTTTGCTTGCCGGGAACCAGCGGCGTGGGGTGTTCCATGCTGTCGCGGAACTTGGCGCGGAAGGGCTCACCGCGCAGCAGTTCCTGATAGCCGCCCATGTGTACCGGCGGTCCGCTGAGAATGTGCTTGTTGCCGTGCGAGGTGTCCTCGGGGTCAGGATAGTTGTCGGGATAGACGTCGATGATCTTGATGTCGAAGTCGGAGTCGGTTCCGGTGCTGGCGATCTTGAGCCGGGGCGAGATGGGGCCGGCGATGGTGACGTCTTCCTGCAAGGGAAGCGATGCGGAGGCTTAATCGTCGTTCTCCTTTGCCTCGTTTACTTTTTCGGGCTTGGTAAGCGGCGTGGTGATTTCGTCCAGGTAATCGTGTGTGCCCTGCACGCGCTCAAGGGCCGGGTAACGCTCGCCACCGTGATAATCGATGGTGGCGTTGTGAACGAAATTATCCGCCTGGAGGATGAGCTGAATGGGCGCGGTGGAGCCCTTCGATTTGCGAATGGCTTTGCGCAGAACATCGTTTGAAAAAATCTGGCCGTCGACGGCGAGGATCTTTTCGCCGGGCGCGAGCCGCGCCTTATCGGCCGGTCCATTCCAAAGGACGTCGCGAATGGCGCCCTCGTTGGTGAGGCGCAGGCCGATCGAGTACCAGCAATCGAGCCCGCCGCGCCGGCGGCCTGCGGAAACCAGCAAATGTTCGGAGGGGGTTGGCTTGTTCTGGAAGACGAGCTTGTAGCCGCCCTGCGTAAGGCCGGCGAGATCGGCGTGAGGGGCGATCTTGTAGACGCGGTCGCGCAGGAAGGTGGCCCAGTCGTAAGGAACCACCTGATTCAGGTCCGTCACCAGGTCGTCGAAGTTGTACGTGAGGATGAGCGGCCCGGTGTTGCCGCCCACGCCGAGGAAGATGCGCTCAAAGTCGTCGAGTGATTTTTTGTCGTGGGTCATTTCGCGGATGCGCGTGTCCACGTCGAGCCAGAGAAGCTCGCCTTCAAGGTAGTAATCCTGGCTGCGACGCCAGTTTTCCCATGCGGGGTCGCCGCCGCGCAGGATGCTGGCTGCGACGGCAGTGTCCTCAGTGGGCCTCCAGATGCGGCCGGGCGTGTATTCCACGTCGGCGGCGGTCATGGCGAGGACGTCGCGATACTGCGATTGGGTTTTCAGGCCGGACCGGGCTGCGAGCACGTTGCCGAGGTACTCGGTCATGCCCTCATAGACCCAGAGCAGCGCTCCGCGCTGAGGCGTGGCGAAATCCGGCTGATAGAGGCCGGCGGGACGGCGGTACTTTCCGTTCCAGGAGTGGGTGAACTCGTGGGAGAGAAGATCGGCGTTGCCGAGTTGATGTGCGGCATCGGCGAAGCCTTTTTCACTGACGCCGTTGTCGGAGGATTGCCCGTGTTCCAGGCCCTCGCCTCCGGCAACGTCAGACATTGTTAGGAGGAAATGGTAGACGTGATAGTGATGGCAGCGGTAGAGCGCGCTGGCCTCGCGCACCAGATTGCTGACTTCGGCGAGGAAGGCCGGGCGAAGCTTGGCATCCTCGGGATAATCGGCGGCGACATCGAGATAGTGCTTCGGAGTAATGCCGGGGGCGAGCGCGTATTCGTGGAAGTACTCACCGGTAATGACGGGTGAGTCCTCAAGCTGCTCCACGTTGGTGGCGGCGAAGTGGGTGACGGCGCCGGCAGCGGGCACCGGGTAGGACGGCGCATCGACGGGTGTGAGCGCGGTGCCGATACCCCAGCCGGCGGGAACGATGAGCGAAGGCTGAATGGAGATGTCACGGACCGGCTCGTTGGCCGGGTAGAGCAGCAGCTTTTCCCATTCGAGCACGGCCAGCTTTTGCGAGACGCGATGTGTGACGATGCAGTCCAGGTGCGCGTGGAGCGTGGTGACGCCGGGCGGGATGGTGAGGTGGAATTCGTAGAGGTTCACGTCATCGCGGCGCCAGGGCAGCGGCTTGCCGTTGGCGGTGAAGACGACGCCGCTGATGAATTCGGCCGGACCGTAGGGCATGTGCGTGCCCGGGATCCACTCCGGCGTGATGAGCGTTAGCGGGCCGGGCTTGACGGGGAGCGTGACCTCGGCGTGATAGAGCTTGCGGGGCGCGTCGGAAAGGTCCGCGGTGATTTGGATGGGGGCGGATTGCGCCAGCGCGGCGCCCGCGGGGAAGACAACCAGAAGCGTCGCTGCGAGGGCGGCGACGGAGCGAAGCGATTTTGGCATGGCGACAGATTCTCCTGAGAGCAACAGGGTAAAACATGAAGGAGACCTGTTGCGACGAGCGCACGAAGTGCCGGATTGCGGGACGCCGAACAGGGAGCGGAGCCGGGCTTCCTGATTGTGCCTTTATGCGGCGCGTGATACAAGCGAAGGAACAGGATCGGCAGGGGAGAACTTTCATAGGATTGGGCTGTGCAACAGCGCCATCCGCGATGAGGTTTTCGACCGGCATCCTGATTCTGGTGTGGCGAAGGATACGCGCAACCTCGCATGAAAGCCGGAATTCCAGACGAAGTTGAGGCTCTGTTCGGGGACTATCCGCTGGATCGCGCCTTTGACGAAATGCGCGAGCCGGGCGGTGCGGTGCGTCAGCTTTACCAGGCGCTGACCGAGACACTGGCGCAGTTGCCGCAGGGTGAGTTGCAGCGCCGCAAGCAGTCCGCCGAGCTTTCCTTCCTGATGCAGGGAATCACCTTTACGGTGTACGGCCGCGAGGAGGGCACGGAGCGAATCTTTCCGTATGACCTTGTGCCGCGGCTGGTGACGGCGGCCGAGTGGGACACGATTGAGCGCGGGCTCACGCAGCGCATCACCGCGCTGAACCTGTTTTTGCGCGACGTGTACTCGGACGCGAAGATTCTGAACGACCGCGTGGTGCCGCGCGAGATGGTCTATAGCTGCAAGCACTACCGGCGGCAGATGCGCGGTCTGCAGGTTCCGCGCAATGTGTATGTCGCCGTGGTGGGGTCTGACCTGTTGCGGCTGGACTCGGGCGAGTTCGTGGTGCTGGAGGACAACCTGCGCGTGCCCTCAGGCGTGAGCTACATGCTGACCAACCGCAGGGTGATGAAGCGGACCTTTCCGCGGATGTTTCACCGCTACGGCGTGCGGCCCATCGAACACTACCCGCAGTTGCTGCTCTCCACGCTGCGCTCGCTGGCGCCGGAGGGCCGGCCCGAGCCGAATATTGTTCTGCTGACGCCGGGCGTCTTCAACTCCGCCTATTTCGAGCACACCTACCTGGCGCGGCAGATGGGCATCGACCTGGTCGAGGGCCGCGACCTGGTGACGCACGACAACATTGTCTACATGCGCACCACGGATGGGCTGAAGCGGGTGGACGTGATCTACCGGCGCGTGGACGACGATTTCAGCGATCCGCTGGTCTTTCGTCCGGATTCGGCGCTGGGCTGCGCGGGGCTTTTCAACGCGTACCGCGCAGGCAATGTGACCGTGACGAACGCCTTTGGGACCGGGCTGGCCGACGACAAGGCCCTCTACGCGTATGTGCCGCGGATGATCCGCTACTACCTAAATGAAGATCCGATTCTCGCGAACGTTGAAACCTTCCTGCTGAGCGAGGAGAAGGACCGCAGGCACGTGCTGGCGAACCTGGACAAGCTGGTGGTGAAGGCAGTGGGCGAGAGCGGCGGATACGGGATGATGATCGGTCCGCACTCCACCGCGGCGCAGAGAGAGGAGTTTGCGCGGCAGATCGAGGCCAATCCGCGTAACTATATCGCGCAGCCGACGCTGGAGTTTTCGCGCGCTCCATGCCTCATTGGAGATCGGCTGGAGCCCAGGCACGTGGATCTGCGGCCGTACATTCTGTACGGCGACAAGGTGAATATCGTTCCGGGAGGACTGACGCGAGTGGCGCTGGAGAAGGATTCACTGGTGGTGAACTCCTCGCAAGGCGGCGGCAGCAAGGACACATGGGTACTGGAGTAGCGCTTCGACAGGGGATTCGGGAGAGTACGACGATGCTTACGCGCGTTGCCGACAGCCTGTATTGGATGAGCCGCTATTTGGAGCGGGCAGAGAATACCCTGCGGCAATTGGACGTAACGATCAGCCTGATGCTGGACATGGGCGGCGCGAGCGCGGAATCGCGATGGAAGCGGCTGGTGGCCTCGCTGGGCGGCCCGGTGGGATTGGAATGGTCGGGTGACCTGGACGAGATGGCGCGCCGGCTGGTCTTCGAACAGGCGAACCCGGCTTCGGTGATCCATTGCATCAGCGGCGCGCGCGAGAATGCGCGGCAGGTTCGCGAGGAAATTTCAAGCGAACAATGGCAGAGGCTGAACCGGCTCTTCCACCAGATGCAGTCCCCGCAGGCGATTGGACAATTGGACTCGAACATGAGCGACCTTCTGGTCCTGGTGCTGGACGGGATTCACCTCTTCAAGGGCGTGAGCGACACAACGATGATTCATGGGCAGGGATGGCAGTTCATCCGGCTGGGGCGCTACCTGGAGCGCGCCTACGCGACGGCAACGCTGCTCGAGGTGTATCAGCCGCTGCTCTCCGGCTCGTTTGAGCAGGACAGCAGCGGACATGAGTACCTGGAACTGGTGGGGCTGCTGCGCTGCTGCACGTCGTTCGAGGCGTTTTGCCAGGTGTACACGGCGGACCTGTCGCGCGACCGCATTCTTGAGTTTCTGCTGCTGAATCACGACTTTCCGCACGCCATCCGCTACACGGTGGACGGCATCCGGCACGCGATCGAGTCGATCCAGCGGACAGGAGGACGGCGCGCTCCGGAAGAGTTGTCCGCGGCGATCGGCCGGCTGCATGCGATGCTGAGTTTTACGACAATTGGCGAGATTCTGGCCGGCGAGACCGGACAATTTCTGCGCATCATCCGCGAACAGTGTTTGCGGATCCACGAGATGATCTACCGGTTCTACATCCACTATTCGATTCAGTCCGCCTTGGCGATGTGACGGGGCTCTGCATGAACTTTTATTCGATCCGGCATCTGACGCGATTCCGCTACGCGCACTCCATCAGCGAAAGCATCATGGAGACGCGCATGCATCCGCGTTCAGACGCCAATCAGCATTGCCTCACGTTTTCGCTTTCGGTGAGCCCGCGGTGCCGCGTCTTCACCTATCGCGACCACCTGGGGAACAACGTGCAGCACTTTGACATTCCGGGCGAACACAACCAGCTGGTCATCGTGGCCGAATCGGTGGTGGAGCAGCAACCGCTGCCGGATGTGCCGCGGTTCCTGGCTCCGGATGCGTGGGCCGCGCTGGACGAACAGGTGGAGACCGGCGATTACTGGGAGATGCTTTTGCCCAGCACGTTTGCCGTGGCGACGCCGGCGCTTACGCTGCTTGCTTCGCAACTGGGCGTTACCCGCCGCGACGACCCTCTATTGCTTGTGCATGAGCTGAATCAGCGTCTCTTCGAATACTTTGAATACGTTCCCAGCCATACCCGCGTGGACTCGCCGATTGACGAGGCAATCGTGAGCGGCAAGGGCGTTTGCCAGGACTTCGCCCACACCATGATTGCTCTTCTGCGGCACGTGGGAATCCCGGCACGCTACGTGTCGGGGTATCTCTTTCGGGGGCGCGAGGACCATGACCGGTCCACGCCGGACGCAACGCACGCCTGGGTGGACGTGTTGTTGCCTCTTCTGGGATGGGTTGGATTTGACCCGACGAACAATTTGATCGCGCATCATCGACACATTCGAACCGCGATTGGGCGGGACTATGCCGACGTGCCGCCGACCCATGGAGTGTTCCGCGGCAACACGGAAAGTGACCTCTATGTGGCGGTGCAGGTTGAGGCCAGCGAGCAGCCGCCGGCGCTGGATCGGAAGCTGCCGATCCCTGATGACTGGAGCGTGCTGGTGGAGCGAGCGCAGCAGCAGCCGGAACCAAGGCCGATGCGCGTGGATTTGCAGCAAATGCAGCAGCAACAATGAGATGGAGGAGGGATGCGAGCCTGAAATTTGAGGTCATGGCGCATAAAGGGCGCATGAAGATATCGGTTTTTTGTTGAATCCTTGATAAATATCGCGGATGATGGATGAAATCTGTGATAGGCCTTTCCCCTCTAGCCTGTTCGATCACAGATTTATCGCACGAAACCGCAACCAACGCCGCAAGGCATTCATCAATTGCCGTCGAGGTGGACTCGCACGAGTTGCGCTACAGGCAGCGCGGAAGCCACGACCGCCGCATTGCACGAAGAAAAACAGGCCGCAAGGCACGATCTGCGGTAGCACGTCACTTTCTGGAGGAACTGCCGTGAAAAAGTCCCTTTGGGGATGGGTGCTTTTGTGCACTCTTTCCACCGTCACTCTCGCATTCGGCCAGCTCGCAACGACTTCGCTGCGCGGAGTCATCAAAGACCAAACCGCGGCCCTGGTTCCTGGGGCCACTGTCACGCTGACGGACCGAGCAACCGGCAAGGTGATCAGCACAACCTCAAACAGCGCCGGCTTGTATGTGTTTCCGCAGATTGCTCCGTCCAACTACGCCATCAAAGTGTCGGCAGCGGGTTTCAGCGTGCAGACCAAAACTGCAGAGCTGCTGGTGAACCAGCCGGCAACGATCGATTTCGCCATGAGTGTGCGGGCGAACGCGGTGACGGTCGACGTCTCTGCGGCGGCGCAAACGCTGAACACGACCGACGCATCCCTGGGAACTTCGGCCGGCAACGCGGAGATCCAGGAGTTGCCCAGCGAAACGCGCAACGTGCCCGATCTGCTCTCGCTGCAGCCCGGCGTGCTGTATCTGCCTACGACCTCCGACAGCCGCAGCGGCGCGGTGAACGGCGGACGTTCCGATCAGGGCAACGTAACCATCGACGGTGTGGACGACAACGACCAGGTGGGGGGTCTTGCATTCACGGGCGTGCTGCGTGAGACCCAGGATTCGATTGAGGAGTTTCGCGTGGTGACCGGCGACGCCAACGCCGATGCGGGCCGTTCGTCCGGCGCACAGATCAGCATGATCACCAAGTCGGGAACCAACCGCTTACACGGCGCGGCCTATGAGTATTACCGGCCGACGTGGGTTGCCAACGACTGGTTCAACAAGCAAGCGGAACTCGGCAGCGGGCTGCCGAACATTCCGGGCAAGTATGTACGCAACATCTTCGGCGCGGACACGGGCGGTCCGATCATCAAGGACAAGCTTTTCTTCTTTGTGAACTACGAGGGATGGCGCCAGGCGGAGAATACGCAGGCCTCGCAGACGGTTCCCCTGGCTGCCTACCAGCAGGGAGAATTGCAGTATTATGACGCGAGCGGAAACACCGTTGCGCTCTCGCCCGACCAGTTTGCGCAGTTGGATTCCGCATGCCAGATTTGCAACACGTCAGAGTATCCAAATCCCCCAGGCGACAATCCCAACGCGCTGGGCTTTTTCACCTCCATGCCGACTGCCAACGGCACCAATTTAGGCGACGGATTGAACACAGGATCCTTCTCGTTTTCTTCGCCGACCCCGAAAAGCCTGAACACGTTGATTGCACGCATCGACTTTGATCCTTCTGATAAGCACCGCATCTTTGTCCGCGGAAACCTGCAGAAGGACACCACGGCCTACTCGGAGCAGTTTCCGGGTCAGCCGGCCTCGCACGTACTGGAAGACAACAGCAAGGGCATCATCGCCGGCGACACCTGGACCATTTCGCCGACCCTGATTAACGACATCCGCTACGGCTACGTCCGCCAGGGCTTTGCCGACCGCGGACTGCAGACCCAGGATTACGTGGACTTTCGGTTCATGTCGACGCCGACGGCGGAAACGAGCACGACCATCACCAGCGTGCCGGTGAACAACATCGTGGACAACCTGACCTGGACCAAGGGCAACCACACGCTGGGATTCGGCGTCAACTGGCGGCTGATTCACCAGAATCACTCGTCCAATGGCATCTCTTACAACAGCGCCAGCACGAATCCCTACTGGCTGGGCGGCAATCCGCCTGATCCCTCGCAGATCGGGCAGGCTTCAGTGGGCTCGGGGTTTGCGAACTCCTATGGAATCGCGTTTGCCAACCTGGTGGGCACGGTTCCGTCGCTGACGAACAATTACAACTACAAGCTCACGAGTGCGACTTCGGGGTCGGTGCTGGCCGATGGTGAGTTCATCGACCGCCACTTCAAGACCAACGAGTTCGAGTGGTATATCCAGGACGCCTGGCGCGTAAAGCCCAATTTGACCATCACCTTCGGGGTTCGCCACACGCTTTTGCAAACGCCCTATGAAACGAGCGGCCAGCAGGTGACGCCGACGATCGACACGCACGCCTGGTATCTGCAGCGTGAGATCGCGGCGCAGGCCGGCCAGGTCTATGAGCCGGATCTGCAGTTTGCGCCGGCTGGTCCCTACTACGGCAAGCCGGGCTTCTGGCCGAAATCAAAGAACAACTTCGCTCCGCGGCTCGCGGTTGCCTACTCTCCGGATACCAAGACTTCAATTCGCGCCGGCGCGGGCATTTACTACGACCACTACGGCCAGTCGCTGGTGAACACCTTTGACCATAATGGCTCGTTCGGCATGAGTTCGTCGGTGACCGATCCGGCCGGCGTCTTCGGCATTGAAGGAAATGCAAACCACCCGCCCTCTCCGCGGTTCATCAGCAGGACGACGCTGCCGCCAATCGACAATGGCACGCCGGCAGATACCATCACCTTCCCGTATACGGCTCCGCAGTATAATTTTGCCATCACCTGGGGTCTGGACAACAAGATCAAAACTCCGTACTCGGAGGTCTTTGACTTTTCGATTCAGCGGGAGCTTCCCGGCGGGTTCACACTCGAAACGGCGTATATAGGCCGGCTAGGAAGGCATTTGCTGCAACAGCTCGACCTGGCTGAGCCGGTTGACTACGTTGACCCGCAAGGCGGGGGTGACTACTACGCAGCCGGAACGCAGCTTTCGAAGGATGTGGACGCGAACGGTGGCGCGGGCTCGGTGACCTACGACAACAATGGCAACGCCCTGACGTGGCCCGACGTCCAGACAATCCCGTATTTTGAAGACGTCTTCCCCTTCATGCAAGGTCTGGACTATCAAGGTGAAAGCGCAACCCAGGCCATCTACAACTACGAGTGGGCTCCTTATCGCGCGCAGTATGGCGCGACGACCTCACTCGCCGACCTGGACTTCTTCTGCGTGTACCTGTCCAACGCGCAGTGCAACAACTATCAGTCGAAGTTCTGGCAGGACCAGTTCTCGTCGCTCTATGCGCTGTCGAGCATGGGCATGAGCTACTACAACGCGGGGCAAATCACGCTTCGTCATCCGATGAGCCACGGCCTGCTGATGGATTTCAGCTACACGTATTCGAAATCGATTGACATGGGCTCCGATACCGAACGCAGCAGTGAGTTCGGAACGAACGCATCGAATACCGGAGCTTTCAGCGAGATTCTGAACACCTGGAAACCGTATCTGAACCGCGGCCCTTCGGACTTCGACACCCGTCATATGATCACCGCCGACTGGGTGTATGAGATGCCGGTCGGCCGGGGCAAGATGCTGCTGGGCAACTCCGGAGGCCTGATGAACTCCATTGTGGGCGGCTGGCAGCTTTCCGGCATTGCCCGCTGGACAAGCGGCCTGCCCTTCTCGTTCTATGAGCCGGGCTGGACGACCGACTGGCAGATTGAAAGCTATGGTGTGGAGACGCAGCCGATCAAAATGCGGCGTCACCTGGATGCCAACGGAAATCCACAGTTCTTTGATAATCCGGACGCTATCAACACTGGCATCGCGACGGGATCACCAGAACGTCTCCCTTATCCCGGTGAAGCCGGACAACGGAATAACTTCCGCGGCGACGGCGTCTTCGATGTGGACTCGGGGCTTACCAAGTCGTGGAAGGTGCACGAAATGGGAACTCTGAAGTTCGCCTGGGAGGTGTACAACGTGACCAACACCGTACGCTTCGATCCCGCATCGATTGGCGCGCAACTGTCGGGCGGTAACCTTGGCGTGGCGAGCTCGCTGCTGAGCAAGCCGCGCGTGATGCAGGGAAGTCTGCGGTTCGACTTCTAGCACCCTGCGTACTCACACAAAGCGCCGGCGAGGACTGTCCTCGCCGGCGCTTCTTTCTTGCCGAACCCCGTCTCAATTTGGCGGTTCCGCGGGCCGGAGTCGGCTCCAGGGCTCCCTGCGCTTTCAGCCTCATCTGCGCAAGGTGGTCCTCGCGCAGCCAGTCCAGCAGCACCTTTGCGCCTGGGAGGTTCCACGCGCGGATGCGATCGAGCATTTCGAGGGCGACGGCGTTCGGCTTGTCCTCGGAGTCGAGCAGCTTGTATTGGCCGATTTCCTTCACGACATAGAAGATGGAAGTGTTGCCTCCGGGCAGTTGCGCCTTCACGCGATATGCGTTCGCGTCGCTACCCTCGGCCTTGGGGTCGAAGGCCTCAAGCAGGATATCGAGAGTGACATTGAGCGAGCTTTCTTCGCGCACCAACTCAATGTTGGCAGGGGGAGATGAACCGGTTCACTGCAGGCTATGCCAAGGGACTTTTGGAAGCGAGTTAGCGCGGAGTTACCGGCGCCGGGGGAGTTAGGGCCTGTTCACACTACGGGAATGGCGGCGACGGGAGCCGGTTTTTCTCAGTTCCTTTTCTCAGTTCTAAGGAGCGAGGAGCGACAGATACCGGGTGTATCTTAGCGGCGAGCGACGAAGAAATGGAGAAAACCGGTTTCGTCCCTTCGGGTTGCGGCGAAAATGCGGCCAGACTTCGTTGTCGTCCTCGGCAGTGGGGCCGCCACAGCCTTCGGACTTCGCCTCGCCTGCCCGCATTTTCGCGCGCAACGCCATCCATCCCAGTAGTGTGAACAGACCCTAGTAAGGGGTGATGCGCGGCAGGCGCGATCAGCGGCCTCCGCGAGCCTGAGCGGCGATGCGGCGCAGCTCGGGAAGCACCTGGCCTAACGTGGCAGAGGGCGCGGCCGGGGATGCGTCCGGCTGGCCGAGCGAGAAGTAGAGGCTTCGATAGAGGGGGTAGAGCTCCTCATAGACCGCGGCGGCCTGCGGGTCCGGCTCCACGGTGCGCAAGGGCAGGCAGACCGCGGCCTGGGCTTCTTCGATGGTGTTATAGCTTCCGGCCGCAAGCAGTGCAAAGATGCCCGAGCCGAGGCTGGTGGGAATGCCTGCCGGGACGAGGACGCGCTTGTTGAGCACATTTGCGTACACGCGGTTGAGCACTTCGTTCTTTTGCGGGATTCCGCCGGCATTGATGACGCGGTCGACGCGTACGCCGTGCTCGGCCATGCGCTCCAGAATGATGCGGGTGTGGAAGGCCGTGCCTTCAATGGCGGCGAAGAGCTCATCCTGCGCGGTTTGGACCAGGTTCCAGCCGAGGGTGACGCCGCCGAGCTCGGGGTTGACGAGGACGGTGCGGTCTCCGTTGTCCCAGCTGAGCCGCAGAAGGCCGGTTTGGCCGGCCTGGTAGGCGTCCAGACCCTCAGAGAGCGCGGCGACGGTGGACTGCGCGCGGCGCGCAATGGCCTCAAAGATGTCGCCGGTGGCGGAAAGGCCGGCTTCAATCCCCGTGAAGGAGGGGTGCACGCTGCCGGGCACCACGCCGCAGACGCCGGGAATCAGTTCCGCCTTCTGCGCCATGGCGATGATGCAGGTGGAGGTGCCGACGACATTGACCACGTCGCCCTCGCGGATGTTGGAGCCAACGGCGTCCCAGTGCGCGTCAAACGCGCCGACGGGAATGGGAATGCCGGTGCGCAGGCCGAGCTTCTGTGCCCACTCGGCGGAGAGATGGCCGGCGAGATGGTCGCTGGTAAGATATTCGCCGCCCATTTTGGCGCGAATGCCGGCGAGCAGCGGATCGACGGAGACGAGGAAATCTTCCGGCGGAAGGCCACCCCACTTTGGATTCCACATCCACTTGTGGCCCATGGCGCAGACGCTTCGCTTGAGGTTTGCCACGGAGCGGACGCCGGCGAGCGTGGCGGCAACCATGTCGCAATGTTCGAGCGCGGTGACGAAGCGCCCGCGCTTTTCAGGGTTGTGGCGCAGCCAGTGGAGGAGCTTGGCGAAGCCCCACTCGTGCGAATAGACGCCGCCGCACCAGTCGATGGCTTCGAGGCCCGCGGCGTGGGCTTTGGCGGTAATTTCTTCGGCCTCGGCGAAGGCGCGATGGTCGCACCAGAGATAGTATTCGTCGAGCGGCTCGAGGCCCTTGCCGACCGGGATGACGCTGGAGCCGGTGGTGTCGAGCGCGATGGCTGCGACCGATTGGCCGTCGATGCCGGTGGTCTGCAGCACCTCGCGGGTGGCGGCGGCGAGGGCGGTCATCTGGTCGGCGTGGGACTGGGTGGCGAAGTTGGGGTCTTCGCGGCGGCGATGGAGCGGATAGGAGGCGGAGGCGGTTCCGATGGGGCCTTTGCGGCTATCGACGAGAGTGACGCGGACGCTGAGGGTGCCGAAATCGACGCCGACGACGACGGACATGGAAGGGACCTCCGGTAAACGCTTTCCTGCGGAACATTCCTGTATACCATTCACGCCGTGAGGAGGCAAATCGGGGGTTTGGGAGCGCTATTCGCTGGAGTGCGCGGGCTCGACCGGAGCGGCTCCAGCGCGTCGGGAAGGTCGCGGGCCACGACCTCGATTCCGGTGAATCCGGAGACGGATTCTGCCGCGCGATTCCAGAAGACGATCTGGCCGTCCGCGCCGAGCAGGGCGATGCCCTCCGGATAGCAGTCGAGCACGGACTCCATCAATTCGGCGTGTGGGCAATTCGGCGAGTGGGCAATTCGGCGCGAGTGGGCAATTCGGCGCGATTGGGCAATGAGGCGCGATTGGGCACGGGTGTTTCTTCCCCGCATCTATCGGCGGAGAGGGCAACAACTTGACCTGGAACGGATTGGAAGTAATTAGGGTCGGTTCACGCTGCGCAGAAGGCAGTGCGGATCAGGCCTGCGGTTTGGGGCCGCTGTCCGCAAGCGGTAGGCGAACAAGGAAGCGGGTGTCGCCAGGCTGGGACTGCACCTCAATGGCGCCGCCGAACTTCTGCGTGACGATGCGGTGGACGATCTCAAGTCCAAGGCCGGTGCCGGAGCCCTGCGGCTTGGTGGTGAAGAAGGCCTCAAAGATGTGGGGAAGCGCGTCGGCGGGAATGCCGGAGCCGTGGTCCTGGATGCAGATGACGAGCCGTCCGGGCACGGAATCTGTCTCGGTCCAGGTGGAGATTTCAATCTGCCCGCCGGCCTGGGAGGCGTCGGCGGCGTTGTCGATGAGGTTTGTCCAGACCTGGCTGAGCGCGGAGCCGCGCGTGTGGATGACGGAGGGGGAGGCCTCAAAGCGCTTTTCGACCTGAATCTGTTTGAGGCGCAGCTTGTGGCCCAGGATGGTGAGCGTGCTTTGCAGGCTGTCGTGGACGTCGAGGTCGCGGGCGGGAGAGCGCTCGTCATAGGCGAATTTTTTGACGGCCATGACGAGGTCGGAGATGCGGGAGATGCTTTCCTCAATGGCGCAGACGAGCGAGACGCTGGAGACGAGCGCGCCGAGCCAGTTGAGCGCGTCAGAAAAGGCGTCGGCCTCAAAATATTCCTTTGCACAGGCCAGCTCCTGCTGGTCGAAGCCCATGCTGACGAGAGCGGGAGCGATGGTGTAAGCGTTCTCCACGCCGGATGCGGAGAGCCACGCGCCCAAGGACTCTTCGGCGTCGGCCTGCTCGATGCTGCTCATGGCGGCAAGGCGGCAGCCATGCAGCGTGTGCTCCAGCAGGCCCTTCATGCACTCCCACTGCTCGGGCGTTTTGGGATGATTGCTGCTGCGCAGGCTGAGCTGCTGCAGCTTCATCAGGTTTTCGCGCAGTTGCGAGGCGGAGCGCTTGGCCGCTGCGCCGGGGTTGTGGAGCTCATGCATGAGGCCGGCGGCCAGCGTGCCGAGCGAGACCAGCTTCTCGCGGTGCAGGGCTTCAACCTGATAGGTGTGCAGGCGCTGGGCCGCGTCCGCAAGGATGACTGCGCGGGCCTCAGGGCAGCAAGCCAGCAGCGCCCAGAACTGCTCGGCGGGAAGGCGCACGAGGTCGCAGTCTTCGATGGCGACAATGCGAAACGGAATGGTGGACTTTCCGGTGAGGAGCGGGACTTCGCCGAAGCCTTCGCCGGTGCGGGCCTGGCCCACGATGGTGGGCGATCCATCGGCTTCAAGCCTCTCGGCGCGAATCTCTCCGCTGAGAACAATCCAGTAGTGCCATGTGGGTTCGCCGGGATGGATGACGATTTCGCCTGCAGGAACGGTGAGCCGTTCAACAGGGCCGAGGTGCTGGAGTGAGTGTGGGTCTGCGCCGGTGAAGGGACGGGTCTGTCGCAGCGCCTCGGCCACGCTGCTCATGGGGACGGATTCAGTCGTCGAGCTCTTCTCGTCCTCGGTCATTTCTGCCTTCCAATCCCCAAAACTAGAACCTCGCCTAGAACCGCGCCAGGTATTGATGCGCGAACTGCACGGCGATGGATCCTTCCCCGACCGCCGAGGCGACGCGCTTGACCGAGCCATGGCGCACATCCCCGGCGACAAAGACTCCGGGAACGCTGGTTTCCAGCAGGAAGGGCTCGCGCGGCTCATGCCAGCTCTCCGGCAGCTTGCCATCACGGCTAAGATCCGGTCCGGCGAGGACAAAACCCTGCTCGTCGCGAAGAATCTGAGGCGGCAGCCAGGAGACGCCGGGCTCGGCTCCTATAAAGACAAAAAGAGACGATGCCGGGACGCGATATTCTCCCTTCGGACCGCGGAGCTTCAAGCCTTCCAGGCGTTCCGCGCCTTCAGCCTCGACCACCTGGGTGGAAGCCTCCAGCACTATATTCGATGTGCGTTCAATCTCATCGATTAAGTATTTCGACATGGTGGCGGAAAGTCCGGGTCCGCGGACGACCATGGTGACCTTGCGGGCGAACTTGGCGAAGTGGAGTGCGGCCTGGCCGGCGGAGTTTGCGCCGCCGACGATGAAGACCTCCTCGTCCTTGCAGGAAGCGGCCTCGACGAGCGCCGCGCCGTAATAGATGCCGCGGCCGGCGAGCTGGTCCGCGCCGGGAATGTGGAGCTTGCGGTACTGGACGCCGGGAGCGAGCAGGACGACGTGGCTGGAGACTTCGCGGCCGTCGGCGAGGCGGACGAAGCGGTACTGGCCGTCGATGCGCAGGCCGTTTGCGCGCTGGGTGAGGAACTCGGCTCCGAAGCGCGAGGCCTGAATGTGGGCGCGGCGGCCGAGATCTGCGCCGGTGATGCCGGTGGGGAAGCCGAGATAGTTTTCAATGCGCGAGGTGGTGCCGGCCTGCCCGCCGGGGGCTTCAGGCTCAATGATGAGGGTGCGCAGGCCCTCGCTTGCGCCGTAGACGGCGGCGGCCAGACCGGCGGGGCCAGCGCCGACGACGGTCATGTCGTAAAACTCCTGCGTGGCCTGGGTGCGGAGTCCGACCCGCGCGGCGACGCTTTCGAGGTCCGTGCCGGCCATCGTACTGCCGTCAGGGAAGAGTACGACGGGGAGCTGATCGGGCTCGAGATGGCGCTCGGCGAGCATGCGGACCGCTTCCTCATTGGCGGCGGCGTCGAGCCAGCGGTAAGGAACATGGTTGCGGGAGAGAAAGTTGCGCAGGGTGTGGTCGGCCAGCGACCAGCGGTTGCCGATGACGCGGAGGCCTTCGAATGGAGGCTGGTAGCCGGCCTTCCAGTCGTCCAGCAGATCGGAGAGGACGGGATAGAGCTTTTCCTCGGGCGGGTCCCAGGGCTTGTTCAGGTAGTAATGGATGCGCGCGGTGTTGATGGCGCGGATGGCGGCCTCGGTGTCCGCATAGGCGGTGAGCAGGACGCGGCGGGCCTCGGGATAAATGTCGCGGGCGCGCTCGAGGCATTCGACGCCGGTCATGCCGGGCATGCGCTGGTCACTGAGGAGCAGGGCAACGGGCTCCTGGCGGAGCTTGAGCTGGGAGAGCGTGTCGAGTGCGGCCTGGCCGCTGGCGGCGCGCATGACGCGGTATTCCGCGCCGTACTGGCGGCGCAAATCCTGGACAACAGCTTCCAGAACGCTGACGTCGTCGTCAATTGCCAAAAGGATAGGTCGTGCCATAAAGGTCCCGATGTGAATCCAGTGTACTTGTTTGGTTTGAGGGCGTTCGCGCGCGCGAGGTGACCAGGGCCTGTTCACACTACTGGAATGGCGGCGACGGGAGCCGGTTTTTCTCAGTTCCTTTTCTCAGTTCCTTTTCTCAATTCTAAGGAGCGAGGAGCGACAGATACCGGGTGTATCTTAGGGACGAGC
>Ga0307372_10002579_pt1 | contig 29778 bp, 18 predicted proteins | sample OX1MG_FD_202533 | JGI IMG/M metagenome (GOLD analysis project Ga0307372, IMG submission 202533) | Soil microbial communities from Risofladan, Vaasa, Finland - OX-1 | ecosystem: Environmental > Terrestrial > Soil > Coastal area > Acid sulfate soil | place: Finland: Risofladan, Vaasa | collected... | reverse complement strand
GGGCCAGATCAGATTGACAAAAGCATCTCGACCGCAGCTTCCGCACGGCGTTTCACAGCCCCGATGAGTGTAATTCCCGAACTCCTGGCAGTGCTCCGGCCCAAACGACCCTGCACTCTCGGGGGGCTGGATGCCCTAAAACATCCCCCAGGAAGGTGCACAAGTGTTTTTACTTGACATCCCCTTTTATAGAACCCGCGAACTGTCTCTTGACAACGCCGACGACGTTATAGACGCGCTACCTTGCTGCGCCGCGAACGCTGAGAAACAGCAGCGATACCCAAACAAGCCGAATGATTTCACCTTCACCAAAGGTCCCTCATAAGTTGACGATAGACTCGAACGTTCACGCGCATCTCAACATAGCACGCTCAAAACACAAATAAAGAGATCGAAGTCATCGATTGCGGAGGGCTGCGTCTTTCGGCGGATGAAAGGGCCAGTCGCGGGCCAGTTTCCGCGAAGTCCGTACGTCCAAGTGGATTGTTTCCGTCTGCACCGAGCGCAATCGATGGCAAGCGCCGGTGGAGCTTCCAACCTCTCCTAGACAGGCTTCGGAGGCGTGTAATGGAGATTTCTTCGTTAGAGTCCGGTCGCGCAGCTCAAGCGAAGAGTCGAAGCGGGGAATCGCCTGCGGCAGGTTGGGTACTTCCAGCACGACAAGGACTAGTCAAGCGCTTTGGGGTCGATTTGTATCAACTCGATTTTGCGGTCTGGGTGAGTGGCGGCGGAGTTCCATCGTGAAGGTCGAGCCGAGCGTGATCGAAGACGACTCATCAAGAGGCCAACCTTCACGGAGCCTGCGATAAAATGATCGATCTTCACAGGACCTCCCAGTTTAATCGTCCTGATCCAGTGCAAGCCGCTGCTGATGGCACAACCGCACTGGGAACAGTCGGGCGTCCCGCCGAAAACACAAGGTTCGACGCGGGTTTCAAAGTCTGCTGAATAATTGGCTGACAGCTTTGCAAAGACGCAATCACCCGGATTTTCCGGTGGACGAAGAAGTGCCTGGCCAAGACCTTCATTGAAGAGGAGCTTCCGATGCCGCAGGGCCAAAGTGGGCAATTGCCGAGCTAGGGCCGTGCGGTCCCCTGGAGTCAGAATTTCGGGGCTCTGCTCACCGATCTGCGGAGTGTAGACGCTCACCCAAATGCGATTCACTTCGGAGCGCGCGCTCCAGAAATCCACATATTCTTCAAGGTAGCCCCCGCGCTCGAGCATCGGACGTGTGATCACCCAGTGGATGTTGACCTCGCGGCCTTCCACATTCTTGAGGATACGCTGGTAAGTCGCCGGCTTCCGCCGGATGTCGTGGTGTTCCGGCAGGCCGTCCACGGAAATCGCTACGCGGACCCGGGGGAGCATCATCCACTCCATGGGAATGGGAATAACGCCGCTCGTTACTATGAGGGTAAACACGCCAATCTCACTCAGCACCGGAAGGATTCGGCTGAGCTCGCGATGCCGGACCATCGGTTCCCCGCCGACCAGAGAAACGTGAAGCGGCTTGTGTTTGCGCACAAGCTGCAAAACGCCCTGTACTAGCTCATCCCCATGCAGGTCGTTGAGTTCACTCAGCGTGATTCCGCCGCCCAGGTGCGCGTCTCCATAGGCGTAACATCCGGGGCAGCTAAGCGGGCACTCCCGCGTAATCTCGATCGACAGCATCGGGATTCTGCCGCTTAATATCCTGCCCCAGGCAGTAAGCAACCCACGCGGCGTAATGCTCGGATTCGGCACAGTAGTACTCACCTTGGTTACGATGCTCGGCGCAGCCAACAGGCTGCACCCGCCTTCTGTGCGCCAGAGATAATCAGGTCCGTGTTGGGACTAGACCGAGGTTCCGAAGCACCTTCATGATATCAGATTCTGCAAGCGTCGCAAGCATCAGCACGCAGGTCGTCCTCGACCTGTCGTTAGAAGCCATTTCAAAACCACATGGAACTTGCTGAAATGCTTAACCAAACCCGAGTGATCCGGGGCAACAGGCGAAGGCGAGGAGTTAAGTCCTTTATTTTCATTAGGGCCTTGCCTCCTGGTTCACCGAAACCGCGAATGATCATGTCAACGGCCCTCGTTTCAATGGGCTACAGCGGGTTTTGAAATGGCTTCTAAGCTGGATAGTCATTTTGAGGCTTGACATGACGCATCAAGGCAAACCGGAAATTTCGCATTCTGATGAAATAACCTACCTTGATGCCCTATCGGGATTTCCGTTTTAATTTTCGTGCCGACAGCCAACATTCGATTGACCACGCCAGAATGCAATGATGCGGCCCAGTCTGCACATAGGGCCATGGCCTCAGAGTCCAGAAACCGCATCGTGGGAAGCAAAAGTCGAGGTTATGGGCGAATCGTCGGCTTACCGGAGGAGTGAAGCAGGATTTCTTTCTTGCGGATACGCGGTGCGAGCCGCGTTGGCCAGTCAACGTTAGCTGTGGCATAATCCCGGTCCAGACGGAACCTTTCCGCCTGACTCGCTTTGCTGCAAATCGCAGCCGGCCAATATAGATCCCGTGTAACGGCACAGGGTCTACCGATCTCCAATCACTTGGCTGGGTTAGTCGGCGGCCCTTTCTTGTGATCTGGGCCTAAAGCGATGAGAGACGTCCAAGGGTAGGCCGTAATTCGGCCATGTATACTATTTCCGACTGCCTCGTTATGGGTCAATGTGAACTGATGGCAGCGGCAAGGGCCGGGTTGTTTAAGCGGTCAGGCGAGCCAGCATCGCGCGCAAATGCTGGTAGCTGACTCTGGCGGCGGCCACGGAGTCTCCCCAATCAGCGGCTGTGTCCTGCTCGATGCAGAAGTGCTTCATCCCCGCGAGGCCCGCATACTTGAAAATTTCTTCGTAGTTGATGTCGCCTTCTCCTACGGGAACCAGCCGGGCTGTGTGTGACCGGGTATATTCATCGGTCCCGGGCGGCAGGCATTTCAGGCAGGCGGCATCTTTGACGTGCCAGAGAACGAACCTGCCCGGATGCTTGCGGAACCACTCAATGGGATTCTGCCCCGCGACTTCAGCCCATCCGATGTCCATCTGCATCACGACGACCTCTGGATCGGTTTCCGACAAGAGGATGTCGTAGGGGGTCAGCTTGCTTTCCTGGCAGGGCTGAAATTCCATGGTGTGGTTGTGCCGCAGGATTTTGATGCCGAATTTTTGCGCAATTTTTCCATACCGGTTGTAGAACGCTGCTTCGAGCTTGACCTCTTCAACGGTTCGCGGGCGAGCCCAGCTCGGCACCACCCGACCGCCTTCGGCAGGCGTGGAGGGCCGGTGGACCGTGGCTGGCGGAGGACGGAAACCGCCGAGGCTGGTGTATTGAATACCCATGATCGCGAAGCCCTCAAGCCGCTTCTCAACTGCCGCGTCCGGTCCCGTGCTGATCCCCGAGTGGGTGCTGGGCATGCCGAGGCCCAGGCGATCGAGCATGGCACGAAAGGACTTCGGCGACATCTGGTTATACCCTTCGGCCATCTCGATTTCCTTGTAGCCGATTTGCGCAACCTTCGCCAGAGTTCCTTCGTAGTCTTTGGCCATCGCGTCGCGGACCGTGTACAGTTCCAGACCTATCTGCGCGGCCCAGTCCGGAGTTGCTCCCGCCGGCTGCGCCATCGCGGCGAGCGTGTTGCCGGCGCGGCTTGCCAACGCCAGACCGCCGACCCCAGCGGTGATATTCCTTAGAAATTCCCTGCGGCTCGCATTTCCGTTTCGCTTCACGTCGTCGGCCATGGTTTCTCCTGACTTATCTTAATGAGACTTGCAAAATTGGATTGGCATTTCCCGCCGCGCCTTCCTTGGGCAGCGAAAAACGCGGGCTCGGCCGGCGTTGAAAAGGACGAGGACGCCAGCCGGGCAAGCCGCGCTTGCCGTCGCCCGGTGCTGGGACGGCGGGTTTCGTTATTGCAGATAAAATGCGTAAACGGACCCGCTGGCCGCTACGAGGATGTATTGGTGGCCCTCCAGCATATAGGTTTCGGGAGCATTCGCAACCGTTCCAATGTGCGCATGCCAAAGCGGTTTTAATTTGTTCACGTCGAAGGCGACCAAATCTTTGTTTACGCCGTCGAAAAGCAGATGGCCTGCCGTCGTCAGCAACCCTGTCAAGTTGGCTTCCCAACCGTCCTTCGATCCGGGCAAAAGCCACCTTTGAACGACCTTGCCGGTCTGGTAATCGATCGCTGCAATGTAAGAGCCAAGCGAGCCCACGCCGTCCTGTTCACTGCCGCCAAGGCCCATCAACATCCGGGGATTCGTCAGCGTCAGGTAGTACATTGAGTAGCGCTCGTGCAGGGTGACGTAGAAAAGATTTGTCTGAGGATCAAAACTGGGCGGAGGCCAGTTGGTGGCGCCTCCGTTGGTCGGCGATACGAGCGAACCGGCAATCGTATTGTCCTTTTCCGGGTTGCGAATGACCAGGCCGTTTGGGTCAATGCTGGCCGCCCAGTTGGCCGCCTCGGAAAACTTTGAGGTGAGCAGATGCTTTCCGTTCGTTCGATCCAGAACGTAGAAGTAGCCGTTGCGAGCCGCCTGCATCGCCAGCTTGCGCGGTTTGCCGTGAAACATGGCGTCCACCAGCACCGGCTCCTGCGTGGAGTCCCAATCGTGCGTGTCATCCGGCGAGGTTTGGAAATACCAGGCCATCTTGCCCGTGTCCACATTGACCGCGATGATCGAGCAGGTGAAGAGATTGGTGTACTTGCCCGGGCCGCGGATGCGCGCTGTGTAGGCCGGCGTGGGATTCCCGGTGCCGAAGATGTAGAGGTGCGTTTCAGGATCGTAAGATCCCGGCATCCAAACCTGAGCCCCGCCGTGTCGCGCTGCGTCCATGCTCGGCCAGGTATTTGATCCCGGGTCGCCCTTCTTCATCGGCACCGTGTAAAACTTCCATTGCAGGTCGCCGGTCTTCGGATCGAAGGATTGGAGAAAGCCGGGAGAATCCAGGTCGTCGCCCGTCCCCACCAGAATGTGATCGCCGACCACCACGGGAGCCGCGGTGGAGAAATACTGCTGGTTGAAATCGGAGATTTCCTTGTGCCAGCGCTCTTTGCCGGTTTTGGCGTCAAGTGAAACCAGGCAATCGTCGGGTGTTTCGAAATACAGCCAGTTGTCGTACATCGCCATGCCGCGATTGCCGATGTGCGTAGCGCCCCGTGACTTCCACCAGTAATGCCAGAGGATTCTTCCGTCGTGCGCATCCATCGCCCAGGCGTTATCCGGGGATGAAACGTAGAGGATCCCATTGACTTGCAGGATCGCCCCGGCAAGGCGCGGGATGCCGCTGCTGGATCCCGGGATTGAGACCGGGTTCTTTGCCACACCGCCGATCGTCGTCGCGCCGGAAAATCCGAATCCTTGGCTGGTGGCGCCCGGTCCAGCCCTCAGCGGGCTGACCCACGCGAGTGTCAGGTTGTGGACATTCGATCGGGTGATTTGCGTCAGATGGCTGTAATGCCGCTGGCTATAATCGCCGGCATAAGTGGGCCAGGAGTTGATTGCGGGCTTTAAAAGCGAGGCCGGATCCAAGCCCTGGCCGAGAAATATCGCAGGCAGCGAAAGCAGGGAAATCGCAAGGAACAGCTTGATCGTTTTCGTCATTTCAGCGTGACCAGATAGGAGGTCAAATTATGAATGTCCGTGTCGTTCCACTTGGGCAACATATCACAGTGCCATTGCAGGGGATTCTCCACGACAATTTTGGGAATTGCGCCGTTCCGCGCAAAGCTGCGGTAAGTGCCGTCCGACTCCGTCAGCCCGACTACAAACGCGGAGAGTTGATCGAGCTTGCCCTCGACGATCTTGCCCGAAGGCAGAGTCACGGTGACCGTGGTTGGAGGGATTTTGGGCGGCGCGGGTTCCACGCGACCATAGGCAAACCCCTGCGCTCCACCCGACACAATCAGATTTTGCAGCGTCTTGGGATCGTACTTCCCGCCGATGCCGGCGAGGTCGCGGGTGACGGAATGGCACGTCGTGCAATGGTGGTCGAAGTAGGCCTTGCCGTCCGCGGCGATCCCCACCAGAGTATCAAGCTTGCCCGGAGCGCCCCGGTTGGCAAGCGGCAAACTGTGCAGAAAAGCCGCGATGGTTGCGACCTCCTGATCGCTCAAATCAAACTTCGGCATCCCTTGATCGGGAAATCCGTGGTGGACGATGCGACTGATGAGTTCACCTTTTTTATCATCCAGGACAACTTGCGCGCGGAGCAAATTCGGTCCCGATTCTCCGCCTCGCGCGTCTGTGCCATGGCAAAAGCTGCAGTTGCCTTCAAACAGCCGCTGGCCCTGCGCAACTTCTGCCGGAGGAGAAACCGGGTGCGGTGGATAGGCTGGAGCACGATGATGGGAAACGACGTGCCTGGCGCCTTTGGCCTTTGCCTGGGAATGCGCGGGAGTCTTCGCGGCCGACTGCTGGGCAAATGCGAATGATCCTATCGCAAGAGCGAAAGTAAGAACTCCGATATAACGTGAATGTCCGCGCAAATTCGTGGCCCGCCCTCTATCCTCAATGGCACTTGTGTGGTGCGTCGCGCATAGTATCAGAATTGAGATGGCGTGTAAATACTGTGAACTCGTCCGGTCGATTAGTGACACATGGGCTCATCAAGCGAGCGTTTTTCAGCAACCCGGTTTCGCTGCTTGAACGGCTTCGGGTTGTGCGCTTCCTGCCGAAATCAATATCCAGAAAAACATCCAAAAAACGGGCGGGTCACCCTACAGACGGAAAAGGCCTGCGGTGCCGCTTGCCAGAAATTGCCTTCGACTAACAGGACTCATCGGGACCTCCTTGAATTCACACTTCGTCGTAGCAACTTTGCCGTGGCGAGTCTACCATTTACCTGAAGGATACTTAGTTTGCGGGATTTCCTCTCCTGATTTGCTCCCGGTCGCTGTTTTTCCGGGGTGCCGGGAAAACAGTGGTTTTTCCATAAACATTCCGGGCGGCCAACCGGCCATCCCGATAGACCTCATAATTCCATGGGCCCATTGTCACCCCGTAGGTATGGCCCCGAAATTTATAGCCCATCATCCGCGCAACCCCTAATTCGTGGTGGTACGAGGGAGCGATATCGAGCGAACCATTTGTATGAGGATCGAGTCCGAACACTCCAAACAGAATCGCCTGAACGCCAGTTCCAGCGGAAAGCGCGATTGGCATTTCCACCTCAGGATATCGGGGTGAATCTGCAAAGATTTCCTGCGGGATGTAAGGAAAATGGTTTGTCCACCGGGTGCACCGGGCAAGAATGTCCCATGCGGTTTCTGCATATCCCAGTCGATATAAGGATTCGGCGATGCGAAAGGGCTTGCCCGCATACTGGCCGCCTCCGCCCCAGTCCACATCCTCCAGATCCCAATGAGTCAAATCAGCCTTGGAAATGGAATACATCCCTAAAGGCCCGAGGAACTCGCCTTCCCTGATATGGCTGACCATGAGGTGTTGTTGTTCGGCCGACAGGATGCCGGTATCCAACAAGGCAAATTGGTGGTAGCTACAAACCAGGTGCCGGCTGCCGTCGGGGTAGAGATTGACGAACCAGCCCGCTTTGGGGTCCCAGAGTTTTTGATTGATCGAGTGGTCAAGCTTGGCAGCCCACTGTTCAAATTTTGCGGCGTCCGGATCATTCCGGGCGTCGCACCATGCCGCCATTTGACGAAAGTACGCCACCGCCATTCCATTATCCGCCACAACTATGTGCTGCTCGCCGTCGGTGCGAATCTCGATTATCTTCCCGGTGCCGGGCCCGAAGTCCAGCAGTCCGTCCGGCCGCGCAAACCTTTTCTCAAGTTCAAAACCAAGGTCTTTCATCTTCCCGAAGACCGTCGAGGTACCAACCGCGTAGTTTAAAAAACTGGTGTCTCCGGTTTGGCGGAGATAATCCATCAGAATTCGCATCGCAGCAAAAGGCCCTTGGGCGTACCAACTGGGGCTCGCGCTTGTCTTACCATTCCAGGGCACGTAACTGTTCCTGAAAAGACCAGCGCCGAGATTGATCAGGAAGGCTTTCCGGAGACCGGCCGGATCCAGAAGACTCAGCATCTCAGAGACATACGATGTGTCCCAGGCGACGATGTTAACCCACGACCCAGCCGCATAGAAGGGTTGGACCGCAAAGTTTTTACGGTCCCAGCGAGACATCAGAACGGTCAGGATCGAGCGGCGGTACAAATCATCAAAAGCCGGATCCGACGTTGAGACTTCAGGGAGCCGGCTCGCCGCCCACCGCAATTGGTCGCGTTCCGCTTCAGCCGCAGCTTCCTCCTTTTGAGCAATGCCGGCTTCGGTGGCGGAAGGCGGCGCGGCTGGAAGCCGCTGGAGAATGATTGCAAAGTCCGCGGTGCGTTTTGAATGGCCTGGAATCACCCAATGCCATCCCGTCTTATTGTGGTCAGGCAGGTTGCTCACCACGCTGACCCTGATCTGGTTGTTTTGCAGAGTATTGAAGCTGGGATGCGTGACCGGGGTTGCAGGTTTTGGCTTCTCGTTGGGAAAACGGAGGGAAAGCCCAGTGGCTCGCTGGTCCGGAATGGCGGTCAGAACAAGGGGCTCCGATTCCCGGTTTTCAAGCTCAACCCTCAGATAGATTTCGTCGGCAGCGGCGGAAACGCTCGCCTTGGTCTTGACGCTAAAGGAAATCCAATGGCCCTTGAGTTCCTTGTGGAATGTTCCGGTCCGATAATACGCATTCGGCTGCCAGTAGGCATGTTGGAGGAGCATGACATATGGGAGCGAGGAAGAGGAATTGTACCCCAATGGATTGGGGCCCTTTTCCGTTCGGACGGAATGCTCATAGCCTTCAGGCTCAATATCCTGAATCAGGGTTCCTGTCTCAGCCTCACGGAATGCCAGGTAGAACTTGTAATGACGCACCGCAATAGGTGGAAATTGGAGTCTTTGCAAGCCCGTGACACATTGATCCCGGACGGAAATAGCGCCGCGGCCGTTGAAGAGGCGCAACATGCGGTCCGTAAACACGATCTGGCTCCGCGGCATGCCCAGGGCCTCGGGCGTCAGCCAGTCTGACGCACCCGCCGGGGCTGCGAGTTCACGCCCGGGAACTCCCCAGGGGATGTGCACCTGGGCCACGGCAACTGTGGCCGCGAACAGGGTTGCGGCAATCAGCTTGATCAGGTATTGCGCTTTTGAGTTCATAGACTCCTTTATTCCGTCGCTTGCGGATTTGGTCCCAAACGTATTTTTTCTTCCAGCAATAAATCAGGCCGTTCGCGCCGCCTTCAAAACCTTATCCACCAGCGATCCGGGTCCTGCCGCCTGCTTCAAGTCCTGGCCCTCGATGGCTGCCGGGATTGACCAGAGAATCATGTTCTGGTAGTAGTCAGCGCCGTAGATTCGTTTGCCCGTGTCTCCGCTGACCACGTTCGGCTGCGTCCAAGTATATCCGTACTTTACCGAAATTCCCTCCAGGCAGGTCCTGAGAACATGCAGGCCCACAGCTTTTTGACCGTTGTAGATAAAAGTTGCGGCCAGCATATACACCTCCGGCGGAAAGTAGCCGTAGGTTCCATAGCCAACGTGGGCAACGGGCTTGCCGTCGGGTTCGGTAAAATTTGCCGCTCCGTATCGGTTAATCGCCACACAAGTCTCTTTAATCGTGTCGAGCGCCACGGGTACACGGTCTTTTTGGAAGACTCCGGGCAGCCCGTGATAATTCGCCATCCATTCTCCATCCAATTGGTAGCCGAAGACCAAGTCTGATTTCTTGTTCAGCTCCGGCTCGTAATAGCTTAAGTAATACTTGCCGGCCCACAGCTTCGATTCCATCAGGTTGCTTCCTGTTTCAATCCATTGCCGGCACTGGCTGGCAAAGGAATGGTCGCCCATTTTGTTTGCCATCCGCTCGGCCATTCGCAGCATGGCCAAGTGAACGCCTCCCACGTGCGGCGTCATGCCGAACCAGCCGTTGCCTTCAAACCAGTCCAAGCCCCCGCCGGGTTTTTCATGGGGCTGGGTCGGGTTGCGATCGCCGGCCGGAACGCTGATAATTCCTTCCGGGCCGGGGCGCAGATTGATTGTGTAGACCACCGCTTTTTTCAAAGAGGGATAGAACTCCTTCAGGATTTCGTCATCGCCGGTCGTCTGCCAGTAGCGGTCAAACATATCCACATAGCAAGGCCCGTTGAGCGTGTTTTGGTAACCTGGCGAAGGAGTGGCCATGTCGCAGGGATCGGTGTCGTTATATCCTTCCGCCGCTCCCCCCGTGCATCCGCCAAAGACCCAGGGCGGAGCGCCATCAGGAAACTGATAGCCCTTATATCCGCTCAGGGTTGACCGGGCCAGCTCGGGGAAAAAGTAAACCAGCGGCACGTTGCCGTAGAAGCTGCACGGGATGCACTCGATCTGCGGGCACTCGCGCGGGCACTCGCTCATGCCGAACAACCCATCATCCGCTTTCACCCAGTTTTTGAGCGGCGGCTTTGCCTGCGCCCAGTAGCCTGTCTTGGTCATCAGGTGCAAGATGTTCACCAGCGATTCGCGCAGCCACACGGGGTAAGATGGGTCGCTATAGATCACCTGCTGCCAGGAAAGGACCCTCTTCAGCAGGCTCGCATGGTGCGTGGCCAAGTCCTCGACGACGGCGACAGCGTCTGTATATTTTCGGGCGTACATTCGCTCAAAAACGTTCTGCTTCTCGCCTTTCCACAGCGGCGAATGCCAGGCCAGAACAAAACGGACCACTTTTTCTTCGCCGGGCGCCACTTCAAAATCCGCCGCCGCCGAGCCGCTGAAATTGTTCTCAGCGCCTTTGGGCAGGTGGCCTCGAATCCCTTGCCACTGCTGCCCGGTTGCGTAGTCGTATCCTGGCACCGAGAGCCCTCCGCCCCAGCGGACTTTCTCCGAACCCAATACGCCGATGGCGTAGCCGGTTCCTGTGTCAGCGCTGACCGAAAGCGCCTGAAATCCCTCTCCGCGTGTTTCTTTTCGCCGAGCCGGAACGGAGCCCTGCGCAACAGCCTCGGAGGCCCCGAACAAGGGAAATGGTATCCGCGGGCTCGTGCGGGAAATTTGCGCTTCCGCTTGCGTGGGACCGGGAAAGCTGAAAGCCAGCGTGCACTTTTGGGTTTCCTGTGAAAGGTTTCGGACATGAACTTCAAACACGGCTCCCGGTATGTTGGACAACTCGGCGTCGCCTGGGATAAAGGGCGCCCAGGCTCGCAGCCCCGCGCTCAGCGGCCCATCCAATTCGTATTCCAGGTCCGCTACCGGATAATGGCCCCAGTAATGAATGTCCTTGGCGCTTTCAATGCCCGTTACCGGCCGCGTGGACAAAATCCAGGTGCGCCCGCCACCGCTCAACCCTAAGAAGCCGTATCGCATCGGCCCCCGCGTGGGAACGCCGGAATTGAAGAGGTTGCAAAAGCCGAAGGTGCCATCCGTGTCGAGGTCGAGCGACGCGGTCGCAACGCCTCCCAGTGGCATGCCGTTCGGCACATCATCCGTGCGCCGGTACACAATGCCGCAGGCAGGCTCCGTAAACCCCGCGGCATCGAACTCCGCCCATTGTTTGCTTGGGACTTGTGAGGGAAACAGCTCATAGCCGTGTTCTTTATGGAACAGCGCGGCCGTTTCTTCACCGCCGCCCTTGCCGGAAGTCGAGGGCTTGCAGTCCAGCATCAGGCTTCCTGAAACGGCTGTTACCCCCAATACTGAGTTTCTGATAAATCGTCGCCTGTCCATTTTTCTTCCTCCGTATTCAATGCCGACTGCTTGACTCGCTTTCCCGAACAGCGCGGCATGGGCTCAATATCTCCTATCGTTGCCAGCACATAATTCAGTCCCGAGAAACGCCACAACGGTATCAAAACACCTCTCGCCTTAAAAGCGGTTTTTTGAAATCAGTTTTGACGGGGGAATCTATTGATTTGAGGCGAGATAGGTGATGCGATGGCGACTTGAAGATCTTGTCGGATCGAATTTTGCGGCGCTGGTATCCCGAGCGATGCTTTTTTGCATCCAACGGAGTGTGCTTTCTGGGGCTGGATGCGCGCGGGTAGATGCTCAGCCCAGAAATCGCAAGAGCGGGCAAAACGAAGTGAATGTCTGGTCAAGGTTGAGTCCGGCTTCAAAAGCGGGCTCAGGGGAAAGGATATCCTCTTTTACCTGCTCACGTCGCTCGTTTCACAAAGGTTGTTGCCTCTGCGAGGCGGCGGCAAATTAATTGAGCAGTTTGCGGCTTCCAATTTAAAGATAATGGAGGAACCATGGCTCAACAAACATTCGACAGACGCGCCAACCCAGATTTTTCAATCGAGCGAAAACCCAGACTGCTCATTGTTGATGAGAAGGAAGAGGATCTCCGTGAATACTCGGGGATGCTGCGGGGCCTTGATTACGACGTAAGGCCCGTCGGTTCATATGCCGATGCCGCTGCGCTCCTTGAGAAGGAACTGTTCGACTTGGTTATTGTTGACCAGGGAAGTGAGGATTTTGAGGGCCGGGCCGTGCTCTGCCGCGCGGTGGAAAGTGGCCACCAGACCCCCGTGCTTGTCTTGACCGGAGTTATCGACCCTGGCTGTTGCATCAGCGCGCTGGATATGGGCGCGCGCGAATACGTCCAAAAAAACCTAACCCGCTCCGAATTGCAGGAACTGGTGGCCGAGTACCTGGAGCCCTCCATGGAATTTCCTTCGGCCCAACAAGAGCCGCTGTTCCATTCCGAGGGCGCGAACCTTGAACGCTGGCGCAAGGCCTCGTGAGAGCGAGAGGTTTTCTCCAATTTTGTATGCCTTCAACCTGGCGGCGATCGGGGCAAGGCGTCATTGCTGCCTTGCCTCGGGCGGCCCTAATCCACCCATCTGCTCCGGCAGACGGCCCTGCCATGTGCTCTAAATGGCTGCGCTTTCCGCGGTTTTTTTGACCCAACCATCCGGCATTGACCCCAGTCTAATAAGGGCATAAATTAAAGGTAGAAGAGGAATACGGGCTCTCTGTCAAGGGATGCGCGCCCCCAGATTCAGCGGGCGCGCCCATCCGAAGTTGGAGGTGAGCCATGTTGAAAATTCAACGGATCCTCTGCCCCACAGATTTCTCCGAATTTTCCGAAAGAGCTTTTGACTACGCATTGTCGCTGGCTCAGCATTGCGGGGCTGAAGTGCTTTTGCAGCACGTTGTGAGGCCCCTGAACATCGGCTATCCGGAATATGCTATTCCGGACTCCGTCAACGAATTTTACGGCGAGTTGCGCGAAAATGCGGAAGATCAGCTCCGCGAGTTTGCGAAAGCTCATGCGCCGAAGGGTCCCCACGCGCAAACGATTGTGGGGGAGGGAGGCGTGACGGAGCGCATCCTGGCGGTGGCCAAGGAGCAAACGGTCGACCTGATTGTGATGGGAACGCATGGCCGCAAAGGGTTTGAGCGGCTGGCGCTGGGCTCGGTGACGGAAAAGGTATTGCGGAAGGCCCATTGCCCGGTCATGGCGGTGCGCAAGCCGGAGTATGCTTCTTCGACCCGCGCCAAGGGGGCGGAACCCATCCAACTCGATCGAATTCTGTTTTGCTCGGACTTCTCGGCGTGTTCCTCCCGGGCTTTTGAATACGCGCTTTCGATCGCGGCCCTGTACCATGCGGAGCTTTCGCTTTTCCATGTGATGGAGCACGAGCCCGCCGAAGCAAACCTTCAGGCGGAAACGGAAAAGCTCAAGAAACGGCTTGAAGAATCCGTCACGGAAGAAGCGCGGAAGCTCTGCAAGATTCAGTCGGTTGTGCGCGCCGGGATTCCCCATCAGGAGATTGTCCGCCTCGCTCAGGATACACGGGCTGCCCTGGTGGTTGTCGGTGTACACGGGCATCATGCCCTGGACCTTGCGCTTTTCGGTTCGACGACATACCGGGTGATTCAGCTTGGGCCTTGCCCGGTTTTGGCGGTTCGCGCTTGACTTGCAGGATGCCGGCTGCGGCGCATTGTTTTTCGATTGGTTTCCAGGCGAAAGCTGGAGCCGGCTTTCCGGCGCCCTCTGGCGGGTAGCGTTCAGCAGATGCGCGGCAACTGCTCGCCGATCATGAGATCGACGATGCGCGTGCCGCCGATTTCAGTTTTCATCAGAACCAGCGGAGCATGTTCGGCGACCACAGTCCCGACGAGGCGCGCGTCCCGGCCGAAAGGATGAGCCTGCATTGCTTCGAGCACCGCCGGGGCGGCTTCAGGCGCTACGATGGCGACCAGTTTGCCTTCGTTCGCGACGTAGAGCGGATCAAGCCCGAGAATTTCGCAGGCGCCCTTCACGGATTCGCGCACCGGGATTTCGCGTTCCCGAATCTCCATGCCCACCTTTGACCGCGCTGCAATTTCGTTCAAGGTTGTTGCCACGCCGCCGCGAGTGGGATCGCGCAGGCAATGAATTTCCGGGCTTGCCTCCAGCATGGCGGCAACCAGGGAATCGAGGGGCGCGGTGTCACTTTCGATGGCTCCCTCAAACTCCAGGTTTTCTCTCTGCGAGAGAATGGCGATGCCGTGATCGCCGATGAAGCCGCTCAGCAGAATCTTGTCGCCCGGCCGTGCGCGATCAGCGGAAATCGCGACCGGCTTTTCGATGATTCCAATCCCGGTAGTGGTGATAAACACTTGATCGCCCTTGCCGCGGTTGACCACCTTGGTGTCGCCCGTCACCACCGAGACTCCGGCTTCATCCGCGGCGGCCTGCATGGAGCCGGCAATTCTCTCGAGGTCGCTGGTTGCGAGGCCTTCTTCCAGGATGAAGGCTGCGGCGATATGGAGCGGGCGCGCGCCGCTCATGGCCAGGTCATTCACGGTTCCGTTGACGGCCAGCCGGCCGATGTCGCCGCCCGGAAAGAAAATCGGCGTCACCACGTAAGAATCTGTGGTCATGGCCAGGCGGGTTCCGCCAAGCTCAATGACCGCCTGATCGTCCAGGCGATCGAGATAAGGATTGCTGAAGGCGGGAAGAAATATCTTCCGGACCAGGTCGGATGTGAGCTTGCCGCCGCTGCCGTGCCCCAGAACAATTTGCGGATGATCGGCGAGGGGCAGCGGGCAGGCCGTGCCGAGCAACTCACCTTTAATCCTTTCGCTCATCGAACTCCTTCTTTCAGGTGGCGCCCGTACTTGTAATAAGCGGCGCAGGCGCCTTCAGCGGAGACCATGGTCGCGCCCAGGGGATGCTCCGGGCTGCACAAGGCGCCGAACGCCGGGCAATCGTGCGGCTTTTTGACGCCCCGCAGGATTTGGCCGCTGATGCAAATGGCTGGTTCTTCGGTGGAGATTCCCTGGACTTCAAACAATCGCTCGGCGTCGTAGTCGTGGAACTCGGGCCGCAGCCGGTAACCGCTTTCGGGAATCGCGCCCACTCCGCGCCATTTCCGGTCGCCGATTTCAAAGACGCTGAAGATGAGTTGTTTTGCGGCTTTGTTTCCCTCGCGCGTCACGGCGCGCGCGTATTGGTTTTCCACTTCCGCGCGGCCTGACTCAAGCTGCCGGAGGGTGAGCAGCGTGCCCTCCAGCAGGTCCAGCGGTTCAAAGCCGGTGATGACAATCGGCACTTTGTAGCGCGCGCTGACCGATTCGTATTCCTCGTAGCCCATGACGGCGCAAACGTGCCCCGGCCCCAGAAATCCCTGCACGCGGTTATGCGGAGAATCAAGAATAGCGGTAATGGCCGGCGGCACCAGCACGTGGGAAACCAGCAGCGAGACATTCCTGATTCCTTCCTGCCGGGCTTGCCACACCAGCATGGCGTTGGCGGGAGCTGTGGTTTCAAAACCGATGGCGAAGAAAACCACCTGCTTATCCGGATTAGCGCGGGCAATCTTCAGGCAATCGAGCGGGGAATAGACGACGCGGACGTCGGCGCCCTGCGACTTCAGCGCGAAAAGGTCGCACTCGGAGCCGGGAACGCGCAGCATGTCGCCAAAAGAACAGAATATCACTCCCGGCCGGCGCGCGATGGCGTGGGCTTTGTCAATCAGTTCCAGCGAAGTGACGCAGACCGGGCAGCCCGGCCCATGGACAAGTTCAATCCCTTCCGGCAGCAGGTTGTCGATGCCGTATTTGACGATCGAGTGCGTTTGCCCGCCGCACACTTCCATCAGAACCCACGGGCGGGTCTGGATGCGCCGGATTTCCCGGATCAGCTTGCCGGCGATTTCCTCGTTGCGGTATTCGTCGAGATATTTCACGGACTCTGGCCTCCTGCCGGCGGCTCTGAGCCGTCAGGCTCTTCCAGTTCGCTCAACTGTCCCATCTCTTCGAGCAGCTTATAGGTGCGCGCCGCCTCTTCCGCGTCAACCTTGCTGATCGCAAAACCCACGTGGACCACCACGTAATCGCCCACCTGGGCTTCCGGCGTATATTCCAGGCAGGCTTCGCGCACGATGCCGCCGAACTGCACTTTGGCCATCCGCAATCCGTTCACGTCAAAAGATTCCAGCACTTTGCCGGGAATGCCCAGGCACATGTCAACCGCCTCGCTCGATTAGTTCATTGGCAATAACCGCTTGCCCGAGAGAAATGCCGCCGTCGTTGGGCGGAACTTGCGCGTGCAGGAAGACTTCAAATCCGCTGCTCCGCAGCCCCCTGACGGCCCGCTCCACGAGAAGCCTATTCTGAAAAGTTCCGCCGCTAAGGCAAACTTTGTTCAGGTGGTCGGTTGCCCGCAAGCGCCGGCATACTTCCGCGATCACTTGGGCCAGGGTGTTGTGAAATTTGGCCGCCGCCACGTCGGCGGGCTCTCCTTGCCCGGTGTTCCGCACCATCTGCTCAATCGCGGGCCGCATGTCGATTTCCCATGGTTCGCTCGAAAGAATATCAAACGGGTAGCTGGCGTCAATACTTTCAAGGGCTGCCATTTCCAGGGCGATGGCCGCCTGGCCTTCAAAATTGATTTCCTGGCGCAGGCCCAGGATGGAAGCGGCCGCGTCAAAGAGCCTGCCGCAAGAGGAGGTCTCAACCGTGTTGATCCCCTTGGCCAACATAGCTTCCACCATCGCAAGTTTGCTTGCGGGGATTTGCTTGAAAAGGGGCAAATCGAGCCCGCTGATCTCCCCGCCGAAAGTCTCGCGCAGATAGCTCAAGGCGGAGCGCCAGGGCTGGCGAATGGCCGCATCGCCGCCGGCCAGGGGAACGTAGCGGAAGTGCGCGCGGCGCTCGAAGCCGCCGAAATCCGCCACCATGAATTCTCCACCCCAGATTTTGCCGTCCGTGCCGAAGCCGGTCCCGTCGAAAGCCACGCCGATCACTTTTTCCCGCAAATGATTTTCCGCCATGCAACTGGCGATGTGCGCGTGGTGGTGCTGCACGCCGGCCTTTTGAAGATTCGGCAAACCCTTGGCGAATTTGGCGCTGATATAGAGGGGATGCAGATCATAGGCCACAATCCGGGGTTCAACGTGAAACAGCTTTTTGAGATTGGCGAGCGTTTCCTCAAAGAAGGCCAGCGTCTCGTAGTTTTCCAGGTCGCCGATATGCTGGCTCAAAATGGCATAGCGATTTTTGGTAAGGCAAAACGTGTTCTTCAGTTCCGCTCCGCACGCCAGGATCTCTTGCATGTTGAATCCCACGTCAATGGGAGAAGGCGCAAAGCCGCGCGAGCGCCGGAAGACGCGCTCGTCGCCTTCGAAAATCCGCACCACGGAATCGTCCGTCCGCATGTGGATCGCGCGGTTGTGCAGCAGATAGGTGTCTGCAATCCCGTGCAGGCGCGGCCACGCCTCGCGGTTGCGGCTGACAATCGGTTCTTCACTGACGTTCCCACTGGTCATCACCAGCGCGTTGAAGGCCGGCGGACTTTCCAATGAATCGCTGAAAAGCAGGTAGTGCAGCGGGGTGTAGGGCAGCATCACTCCCCAGGTCCGGTTGTGGGGAGCGACCGCGGATGAAATATTCGTGTGCGGACGGCGCGGCAAAATGACGATGGGCCGGCGGGCGTCAAGCAGCGCTTTGCGATCGGCGTCCGATAGAAGGCAAAACTTATCGACGGCTTCCATATTCCTGGCCATCAGCGCGAAAGGTTTGTCGCTCCGCCGCTTGCGCTCCCGCAATTCGGCAACCGCCTGATGATTCTCGGCGTCGCAGGCCAGGTGGAATCCGCCAAGGCCTTTGATGGCCAGGATTTTGCCTTCGCCCAGCATTCGGCGGGCCTCATGAAGAATCGCCAGGCTGGATATTGGCGAATCAAACACGACAGGGCCTTGGCGGCATAACGCCGCGTCATCCACCAGGGCCAGCGACGGGCCGCAATCGGGACAGGCATTCGGCTGGGCGTGGAAGCGGCGGTCGCCGGGATCGTTATACTCCGCCTGGCACCGGGCGCACATTCGGAACGGAGCCATGGTGGTAAGCGGCCGGTCGTAAGGGATGTCCTGAACGATCGTATAGCGCGGCCCGCAGTTCGTGCAGTTCGTGAAGGGGTAGCCGTAGCGCCGATTGTCCGGGTCCGTAAAATCGCGCAGGCAATCATCGCAGGTTGCAACATCGGGCGAAACCAGCACAAACTTTTGCGCTTCAGAAAGGCTTTCGAGAATCCTAAATCCGGGTTCGCCGTTTGGCGCAACCTCTGCAACCGCGACATCCGAGATTTGCGCCAGGGGAGGCGACTGGCTCCGGATGCCGTCCAGAAAGCGGGCCAACATCACGTCGCTGCCCTCGATTTCAGCAATCACTCCGTCGGAGGAATTCAGGACAAAGCCGGATAATCCCAGCGTTTGCGCCAGGCGGAAAACAAAGGGGCGGAAGCCCACGCCCTGCACAACGCCCCGGACGTGGATCTGCTTGCGTTTTCTGGTTGCACTGCGTTCCAGTGGGAGCATGGCCAGCGTGCCAGTCCTTGATCACGCGCTTTTAGTTTACCCCATAACCAAAGGACAAGTCAGAGGGCGCCTTTCCGGCTGCCGGCGCGCCGGAGGGCTGAACTCGAGTGTTGCAGTTTCTGCCGTGTGCGGTACACTGGCGACTCAGGAGTCCAAACGAACTTGCGAGGCGATGCATGACGAGACCGGCTGTGTGCTACGTGGGAGTTGATCTGGGCGGAACCAGTTTGCGGGCTTTGGCGGTGGATGGCGAGAACAAGATTCTGGCGATCAAGAAGGTGCGGACGCTGCGCAGCGGTGGGCCGGGCCGGCTGATCAACAGAATTGCGACGCTGGTTGAAGCGACGCTCCGGGATGCGGGCGTAAGCCGCTCCAGGGTGCGGGCCGTCAGCGTCGGCGCGCCCGGGCCGATTGACCGTGTGCGGGGCATTGTGGAAGAAGCCCCGAATCTGGGGTGGAAGAGAGTTCCGCTTCGGGCGGAGCTTCGCCAGTTGCTGCGCGTTCCGGTGTTTGTTGAGAATGACGTCAACGTGGGCCTTATGGGCGAGCATGCTCTTGGCGCGGGCCGCGGCGCCAAGAACGCGGTGGGAATTTTTGTGGGCACGGGCATTGGCGGCGCCCTGATCTTTGATGGCAAGCTTTACGAAGGCAGTCTCGGAGGCGCGGGTGAGATCGGCCACACGGTTCTCGCGATCAACGGACCTCTGTGCGGCTGCGGCCACCGGGGCTGCGTGGAAGCGCTGGCCAGCCGCACCGCCATGGAGCGCGACGTCCGCGCCGCCATCAAGTCAGGCCGCAAAAGCAACGTGCTCAAGATCATGAAGAAGAAGAAAAAGGAGCGCATGACCAGCAGCATTATTGTTTCGGCGCTCAAAAAGAACGATGCCGTCATGCAGGATGTCATGAAGCGCGCTCAATTTCACCTGGGAATCCTGGCGGCCAACGCCGTGAACTTGCTCGATCCGGAATGCGTGGTTTTCGGCGGCGGAATCGCCGAGAGGATGAAAGATGATTTTGTGGGCCCCATCCGCGAGACGGCCTATCAATATTTCCTGCGCCGGCCTGACCCGAAAGGCGTCAAGATTGTTTCCGGGCAACTCGGCGATAATGCCGGAGCCTTGGGCGCGATTGTTCTGGCAAGGCAGCGGCTTGAAGCCTGAAGGCCGCTATCGAGGGAGTTGTCAAACAGGCTCGCCGGTCGAAGAGTTTGTTTCCCCATAAACCGAAGATTTTGAGGTAGCGCATGGCGCGAGAATCGAGCACGGTCCGGACCGCTCCCGGTGGCCGCAGTTGGATCATCGGCAACGGACTGGTGGAGCGCGAGGTTCGCTTTGAGCCCGGCAAGGGGCTGACGACGGCCGGTTGGCGGTCGCTTGTCACCGGGACGGACTTCATGCGCCATGCGAAAGAGCCGGGAGCGGAATTCTCCTTTGTTGCCGACGGGCGGACGTTCCGCGGAGCAGGCGGCGATTTTGATTTCCTGGGAGCGGAAGTTGAAGAAATTGAGCCTCGCGGCAAGGCGCTCCACATAAGCCTCCAGGCGCCCGCGCAAAAGCTTCAGGTGCGCGCCTCTTATGCCGTCTATGACGGCCATCCGGTGATCCGCAAAGGGATTGAAATCCATAACCTCGCGGACGCTCCAATCACCCTCAAGCATCTGGTGTTTGAAGAGCTGAATCTGTCGGCGGCGGTGCCTGCGGACCTGCAACTCTCCGCATTTTACGCCGTCCAGCCGCGCGAGCTTTTTATAACGGGCAGGGTGGATGATGCGGCCATTCTTGAGCGCAACGCAAAAACAGGCGAGGGCGTTTGCCTGATGAACGAAGCTCGCGGCTGGATGAAGCGGACGGAAACGCACAGCTGGGGCAGCAACTTCCGCCTGATGTATGACACCGATCTTTTTCCGTTTGAGCGGCGCATTGCCCCGGGCGAAACCTACGCAAGCGCGAAAAGCTCGATTGCCTTTTTCGTTGGCGGCCACGCGTTGCTGGACCCGCGCTGGGTGATTCCCTCCTACACCGCCGGTGTCCTGCACCGCGGCGGCTCCGCTTACCGGCCTCCCTGGATTTACAACACCTGGGTGCCTTTCCACCGCGGCATCAACGCCGGCACTGTGAAGGAACTGATTCCGGTTGCGGGCCGCATGGGCTTTGACATTTTTACCATTGATGACGGCTGGCAGGCGGAATACGGCGAGAACGCCGTCAATCTCCAGGCTTTCCCGAAGGGCCTGGATGAAATTCAGGCGCTTGCTGAACGCCACAACCTGCGGATGGGTTTGTGGGTTCCGCTGGCCGCCATCAGCACCAAAACAGAAGTTTACCGGGAACATCATGAATGGGTTTGCCGTGACGCGAACGGCCGGCCCAAATTCACGGGCACGGCTTCCGGCATGCAGGCTGTGATGTGCATGGCCACGCCCTACCGCGAAGTTGCGGCCCAGCGGATCAGCGGCCTCATCACGCGGCATCACCTGAAGTACGTGAAGATCGACCTGACCACCGTTTTCAATGCCTATGGCGAATCGCCCGGCTGCTATGCCGCGGGCCACGATCACCAGAGCTGGGCTGAATCGCTTGGCGGCATTTATGAAGGAATAGCGGAAGTGACGGAGCGCGTCTACAGCCGCCACCCGGACGTTCTTCTCGATCTCACCTTTGAGCTCTGGGGCCAGAAGCACCTGATTGATTACGGCCTGCTCGCCTCGGGCGATCTCGACTGGATGAGCAACGTGGATGACACCACGCCGGAATCCGCCGGGCCCCTTCAGGCGCGATTGCTGCTCTATCAGCGCTCGCTTGCCATGCCGGCGGAAGCCATGCTGATCGGCAACCTGCTGGCGGAATCGCCGCCCATCGAGGAGCGTTTCGCTACCGCGATCGGTTCCGGGCCGCTGCTGCTGGGAGATCTCTGCAAGCTGAGTCCCGCGCAGCAGGGCTGGTTCGGCGAGAAGGTCCGGTGGTTCAAGCGCCTGCGCTCGCGCACGGCCATCACGGAAGGCTTTTTCCCGCTCGGATCGTGGCTCCAGCCGGGCGCAGCCGCCTGGGATGGGTTTGCCCGTCTCAGCCGCAACGGAGAAGGTTTGATTGCGATCTTCAGAAATCAATCCGGCGTTGAAAAAGTTCTGGTTCAGATTCCCGCATTTTGTGATGGAGCGTTTCGCCTGAACGCCACGATGACGGACATGCCCGCCCGGAATGTCTCGGGCAGGGAACTGCGGTCGGGAATCGAGCTTGCCGTTCCCGCCGAACATCCGGTTGAGGTTTTTGAAATTTCCCGCGTGTAATCCGCAGGGAAGCACTGGGCCAGCTTAACGTAGCCGCGAGTTTACCTCGCCAGGTGGCAGCGTAAAACCGCTGCCGTCTCATCGAACTCAGAGTTCATCCATAAAGATAAAATAAGATGCTGTCCATTGCGCGGCTGGAATAGACCGGCGAGGGCGGCAGGTAAAGACGATCTGGAAATCCTCCATTCCCCTGTGCGGGTCTGCAAAAAGATTTTCCGCGCCGGCGGCGTCTTCGAGCGCAGGCTCAATCGTCGCCAGGTTTTCCAGAATGGGATAAATGACCTCCGCGGCCGGAGAGATTGGAGTTTCAAAGCCTTCGGTCGCGAACCGCATCAGGGCGCCGGCCTCCGAGAAGTGCCAGGCGACGCACGCGCAAAAAAACACCGCCTTTTCAAAGCGCTCGAGCATTTCATCCCGGCCGTCGGGAATCCGGCGGTCAAAAACCAGGCCGAGCCGCCGCTCGTCTTCGCGGGCAAACTCCCGGACTTTCAACTGCTGCGCTTTGGCTGTGGCCTTCCAGTCCACATGCCGAGCCGTGTCCGTTTGCTGGTAGTCGCGGATGGCGTAGAGATCGTGCCCGCGGCCTTTCAGATAGCTCTCCACTTCGCTTCCAATGAACGGAAGGATTTCACGGAACTTCTCAGTCGGCTGGACCTTGGGCAGCACCAGCACTTCCGGCTGGCTCCGCATCGTCCGTGTTTTGCGGAGAAATCCGAAAGGAAACTGGGTGCTGATGCGAACGCCCTCCTGCGAATAGCGGCCGCGGCTCGGAAATGTCAGTTCCAGGCTCGGGTTTACTGAAGCATGATGCGGCAGATAAGGAACGTAAACGGTGCGCTTCAAGGCCGGGGGATTTGGCGTTCCCCCGGAGTTCGGGCGCCTTTGGAGCGGAGCGGCTTGAACGGAGAGGGTGAGAGAAAAAGACGCAAAATATCCCTTCAGGTTCGTCAGGCGAAGCCTGGCAGCCGCGGGTTGCTCTTGAAAGATGTGCTCAGGAAGAGCAAGCTCCATCTCCAGGCCCGCCAGCATCAGCCTGGAAAGAATTCCGGAAGCTACCATGCCCGCCAGTAGGCAGGCGAGGACAATAAACAGCAGATTGTTGCCGGTGTTCAGCGCCGCGACTGTGATCACCGCGGTCAGGGCCAGATACACCGCGCCCTCGCGGGTAAATTTGAACTCGACCCGGGTCATCCAGCGGCTCAGCGTGGTGCGCCGGGCAAGGTAGGGAACAACGCTCGCCGCAACCAGCCCGGCCATGACCAGGGCGATAGTGGCAATCGCCGCTCCCAGCAGGTACCGGCCTGACTGCCGGATTGAGGTGGCGTAGAGCGCCAGAAAAAGAGAGAGCGCCAGGGCCAAAAGCGCCAGCAAGAAGCGCCGCCACACGGCGCGGTCCGCGCGCCTGGGCCACGCTCGCGGCCCGCCTTTCGACCTTCGCCTGTCGCCGGACTGGACGTAGGTTGCCGCCATGGCAGACTCTATTGTATGCCACGCGGTGGCGATTGGTTCGGGCGGCGTGCTTAGAGTTTCTTAATGCTTTGGATGCGACGCTTCGGGCTTTCCCCCTCGTGCTGAAACTGCGTGAATCCGAACGGACTATTTATCAAGTAGTTACATCTTTACTCCGCCTTGAAATCCGCGAATTACTTTGTGCCATCTGCTACCATGGAGCCAGCACGTGATTCCCCATCATCAGCCGGGCAAACAGGCGCGTGCTCAAACCCAACTCAAGAGAGGTCTCTCATGGCAAATGCCGTCGATCGCGACATCACCAAGGAAATTATGATTGCCTACATCGCCCACAGCAACGCGGCAGGCGCGCTCTTTAACCCGGATAGCATCAAGGGCCTGCAATTCGAGTCTGTGTGGGACCGCATCATGAAAATGGTTACGGAGTCTGTCCGCTAGTTCCGATCGCCAGATGGTTGCGGGCAGCGCGGACCTTCAGATCCGAGGCTTTTATTATTTTCGCCGGCTGGCGCAGACGCTTGCATTCCAGCGTCTGCGATCTCGCGCAGCGAGAGTTTTTGGCGGTCTTTTCGGGAAATCGCAGCGCCCTCAAAACCGGCCTCTACGCCAGCCCCGTCTCTTCGTCGCGGTTGCGGTTGCAAACGTAGCGGCGGCTTGACGCCGCCACATGGCGAGGTTAACTCGCCGCTACCGCAGGCGGGCGCCAGAAAACGCCTGCGCGTTCGGCGCCTTGAAATCAATCCGGGATTTGTTCCAAGCGTAGTCAGGGCTCTGGGTGAGGAGATGAGATCCGAACGCGCTTATTTTTCGTTGTAGATTCTTACCTCGTACACACGAACGGCTTTCGCTCCATTGGTTTCATAAAAATTGATACGCACACGGTTGGAACGGACAAGGTCAAAGTTGTGGACGCGACGCCGAAAATAGTTATCGTCTTGCCGGACGATCGTTCTCCACCCCGCCGCCGTGCCGACGGCGATTTCGTATCGCTTGACACACTCCGGATAGCGGAACAATGGGAGCCTGATCCTTCGGTTGCAATCCGTGTCAAAAGTAATCTGGATTTGGTTGAAATCTGTCGACCGCGGCAGTTGCAACTCAAGCCAGGAAGGAAGAGGTTGTTCAGGATCGGACATATAGAGATTCGTCCACAGGTCGGGTCGGTTGCTGCCTCGCACAACATTCTGTGGCCCATAGGATCTTTGCTCCGGCGCGAGGCGCAGGCAAAACGATTTGGCGTGAGTCATCGGGCGCCAGCGGCCGCCTGCGGGCATGTCGGCTGCCGTTGTACCCACAGGAATTTGCGAAGGCTCACCTTCTACATCGCTAAACAGGGCCCAGCTAATTCCTTCTTGTGCTCCCATGTGAATATAGTGCAGCTTTCCGGCCTCCGTCTTTGCGTCGAACGAAAACCTTACGTACCCCTGATGATTCGGCGGAACCTTCGCGGTGGCCACAGCGATATCCCCGCCTGAGCGAAAGTCCCAAACGTGCTCGGCCTTTTTCAATCCCAGCTTGATCTCGACCGGGGTGGAAAGCTCAGACCTGAGGAACAGTTCCACGCCGTCCAGATGGTCCGTTGCGATGGGGAACAACTGCGCCAGCGGGAGATGGGCTGGATGGAACGTGGAAGACTCCGGAAATTTCAACACTCCTTCACTGCTGGCTTTCACCCGGGCCTGCCTTGCAAGATCGTGGGGATCCTCATTTTCGATCCCGGGCATGGAGGCATCTTGCCGGAGGAGCATCTGCTGCAATTCCTTGGCATGTGCTTTGGCAATCTCACGGGGTTCACATTGATGCTTAACGCAAAGGGCGGCGGCTGCACCCACACCTTGACCCACGATAGCTCCTGTGGGAAGAACTCGGGATGAGGCGAAGGCCACATAACTTGCGCTGATGGGCCGGCCTGCGGCCAGCAGGTTCCGCACCTTCCGTGAATAGCAGGAACGCAGCGGAATGCCGTAAGGGATCGTGCCACGTTGGGCAAAGTTGGCATCCGAGCTCGGAGACGGATAAGGAGGCACATGGCGCTCCAGGATGCCTCCGGGAACGTGAATGTCGATTCCCCAAGTGCCATAGGCAATATCGTCGCTATGGACTGAGGGATTGCGGACATCTTCTTCCCGCAAGACGTAATCGCCCAGCATGCGGCGAGACTCGCGTTTGTAGGGCCAAAATCCGACGAATTCTAAGGCGTAGTTTTCTGCTCGCTTCCTCACGCTGTCATCAGTGCACCGGTTCTTGATGTGGTCCCACACCCCCAGAAGCTGGCGCAAGGCTTGATCGCGGATGGCCTCATTGTCCTTGATGGGATGCAAAGGGAAGCCAACTTCAATCCACCAGTACCCCCCTTCGATAAAGCCATGATTCCGGTGTGTCAAGTCGGCCTCCGTATCAAACTCAGCAGCCCAATCGGGTTTCTTGAATTTGACGGGCTTGCCGGCATCCCGGGCCCTGAAGAAAAGCGTACTCCCCATCACGGCATCGCTGGGCTTTTCTGGTGCCAGGGGCTCGTTATATTCCGAGCGCGCCTCCTTGCCCCACCTGAAATCTGCCCCCGAGCGATAGATCAAGACGCCATCCCCCGTGGCGTCCACAAACATGGGGGCCTCGAAGATGAACTCCTTTTCAGTTCCCAATTGATCCGCGTGAATTGCGAGGATGTGCGCCGAATCCGCCATTTCAACCTCGCGCATCGTGGTATTCAAAAACAGGGCAAGGTTTTTCTCCCGGCGGGCCCACTCGTAGAGGACAAGGTCCCAATGCGAATTCATCAGGCCCTCGGTATACGGTTCCCAGTTGCGGACCCTGTCCTCGACGGTCATCTCCTCCAGAATCCCCGCCTCTTTGATCCAGGGGTTATGGCCACACGTGTCTTCCGGATAGAGCCGGACCTCGCTCGAAGAGTTGCCACCCAGCGTGGACCGCTCATGCACCAAAGCCACTCGGGCGCCGTTGCGGGCAGCACTAATCGCCGCACACGTTCCCGAGATCCCGCCTCCCACAACCACCAGATCAAATTTCTTGTGAATCAGCTCAATTGTGTCGGGAAGGATGTAGCCGCCGAGGCGGCCCCGGATGGATCCCTCCGCGCCTGGTTTGGAGGCTGCGATGCCTGCGCCTGCGGAAGCTGCGGGGAATCCGGAAGCAGCGGCCGATTTTCCTCTTACAAGTCCTCCCAGGGCAAAGGCCAGCTGGCCAACAAAACTTCTGCGATCGATTGGCATGGAAGTCTCCTCTTGACGGTGTCACAAGAAATATTATGATCTTCAGGTGCAAGTTTTGGACGCGGATTAATAAGGCCACGATCCAAGCCACACAATTCTAAACCAGAAATAGTGATGTGGTTCCTCCCTGGGCCCAATTGCTCACGTACCCGCCCAAAAACCAATACTGATGAGCTGGTAGCGAAGAGTTGTGCGCGCAGCGCATTACTCTGCGGCTTTTCTTTTGGCGGGGTGTGACGGGCCTTGGCAGTCAAAAAACAACACCGGAGCCGCGCAACGGCGCTAAAATGCGAAATTGTGGATGGAAACATCGAAGAACCGCGGACCTGAAAACCGGATGACCGGGCTATTTACTGAGGGTTGACCGCAGACCTGGAAGGTCTGTGCCAGCCAGCGAGGGCAGTGTAGATGCTGATCTGGTTCCAATTCCTGGCCTGCGCCGCCGTGATCGTGTACAGCGGGGTGCGCCTTTCGCACTATGGTGACGTAATCGCGGAAAAGACCGGTCTGGGACGCACCTGGACTGGCGTCATCCTCATGGCGTCGGCAACCTCCTTGCCGGAGCTTTTCATCGGCATCAGTTCTGTAACCATCTTCAACTCGCCTAACATTGCCGCCGGAGACGTGCTGGGAAGCTGCATGTTCAACCTGCTCATCCTGGCGGTGCTCGACGTTGGGCTGCGGGTAGCTCCAATATCAACACTGGCGCACCAGGGTCAGATCCTGACAGCAGCGTTCGGTATTCTGCTGCTCGGTCTCACCACCATAAGCCTTCTGGCTGGTTCGTCCATTCCAGCCCTGGGGTGGATCGGCCTCTACAGCCTGGTGACCGCGCTCATCTACCTGGCAGCGATCCGCCTTGTGTTCAATTATGAAAAGAGGCGAATCGCCGAATTCCTGAGCGAGGTGAAAGAAGAGGCCCGTTACGAGCATGTTTCTAAAGCCGCCGCCTATCGCCGTTTCGCGCTCTACGCTTTTATGATCGTCGCCGCAGCCACTTATCTTCCTTATGTGGCGGACCAGCTTGCAACCATCACGGGCCTGGGGCGAACGTTCGTCGGAAGCATTCTTGTTGCGCTGTCGACTTCGCTGCCTGAAATGGTTGTCGGAAAAGCCGCGATGCGAATGGGCGCCGTTGATCTGGCTGTCGGGAATGTCCTGGGAAGCAACCTCTTTAACCTGCTGATCCTGGCAATCGACGATGTCTTCTTCCTCCGTGGGCCGCTTCTAAGCTTTGTCTCCGGCGCACATGCCGTGACCGCATGCGCTGCCATGGTCATGACAGCCATCACCATCATCGCCTTGATGTATCGCTCCAAAAAGAGAATCCTTTTCTTTTCGTGGGACTCGCTGGGAGTTTTTCTCGTCTATTTGCTGACCGTCGTGATCCTTTTCCTGAAGCGTTAGCCGGGCGATCCGGAAAAGCTGAGCACTGCATTGACCTTGCTGCGGAAGGTCGAAGCCGGTCGCGCAGAGTTGTGCGCGCAGCGCATTACTCTGCGGCCTTTTCATTCGTCAGCGGGTTTGTGCCGTGGGCTTTTCATCCCCGATATCCCAACGGCAAGCGAATGGAATCCATCTGAATCGGGCAGCGGCGAACCCGTTCCTTGTCCAGGGCGAAATGATTGTAGCTCGACCATTGCCATTCCTGCGGCTTGCTGACCAATCCCTTCCGCACCGGATTAAAGTGCATCTATTCGATGCGTCCGCCGAACTCCTTCTCGTGGCGCACAAAGCGATCCCAGAATTGGTATTGCCAGACCGGTCCCCCCTGCGCCCCTGGTGTCATTCAGCGAGCGGGCCGAAATCCATTTGATGCTCTGCCCCACGCGAGAAAGAGTCAACGGATGACGCGTCCAGATGAGCGCGTGCCAGCGGGTAGCGCAGAGGTACGCGTTTTGTGCGTTCCTCTGCGGCTTTTCATCAGGCAATCATTAAGTATTATGAAATGCATCATCGATATGATCTTGTGAAACTGTCGAATTAAAAACAAGTTCCACAATTAAACCCCGCAGAGGAGGGCTAACCGCGCCCACCTCTGCGCTACCTGCTCCGGGCGCTCTCCGGCGCTCTGCGTTAACCGATGCTGATCCGCCATTTCATGGCGAACCGGCTGCCCGCCGGCGGCTAAACGCAAGAGATCAGCTCCTCACTGGACCGACTTGATGAATTCGAGCCGCCGCCGCGCCGTGAAATAGACCCCGACCGAAGCGATGATGGCACTTGGCAAGATGTAAGGGCCATAGCTGTACAGGGCTGCCTCCGGCGTTAAAAGGCCGACTCTATAGGCGCTGAATACGAGTACACCCATGTAGAGACTTAACAGAAAAAAAATCGCTATTGCGAAGCGAGCAGCCCCGGACTTGGGTCGCTCATATGACTGACGCGCCCAGTAAATCAGGGATGCCCCGACGAACCCACACCAAAGCAGTAGCAGGTAAGGAAGCAACAGGCTCCGAATTCGGAGACCCAGAGCCAGCCCCACGAGCACAACCAAAATCGCATGGCCAACTCCATATGAGATTAAGAACAGGGAGGTCCATTTCCAAAATGTGAACGGAGTCCACGCTGGCGCTTTCGCGCCTCTGTTCCCTTCGCCCGCGCTATTCATGGCAGCCCCAATCTTTGATCGCAGGAAGCGTATAATTTTTGAAGAAACTAACCCCCTGTTTGATCAAGAAGCCTCCTCCAGCAATGGTAGGACCGCCCCCGAGAATTGCCGCACCGCAGGTCAGTGGTTCCGCTGGCGTTGGCTCAAGACATCCGCCCGCAATTGCCGCGCCCCCGGCTGCCACAGTGACTCCACCCGTCACGAACATGATTCCGTTCAGTTCCAACATCTCCAAAGGATGGGTAACGCGGCTGAAGGCGTCGAAAACCGTATCTACGCCTGCCGCGGGCGTCCCCTTAAGATTATTTGCCAGCGGAGCGCATGGGTCCTTCTGGCGTTTCTGCTGCGCCGCGACGTACATTGCGTTGCGGTTCCGGTATTGGTAACTCGTATCC
>Ga0307372_10002578_pt1 | contig 29786 bp, 42 predicted proteins | sample OX1MG_FD_202533 | JGI IMG/M metagenome (GOLD analysis project Ga0307372, IMG submission 202533) | Soil microbial communities from Risofladan, Vaasa, Finland - OX-1 | ecosystem: Environmental > Terrestrial > Soil > Coastal area > Acid sulfate soil | place: Finland: Risofladan, Vaasa | collected... | reverse complement strand
ATTTGGAGCGATTCCGGCTTTGCGAATGGCCCGTGTCCCGCGGCAGGTGAAAAATGCCGTGTTCCGTCCAGGAGTCTGAACCTGTCCGTCCCCTTGTACGGGTAAACGAATTGTTGGTTCCGCGCGAGAGCGAATCGGAAGTCGACCGGTTCGTCCCGTCAGACACGGAGGAACTACGCGATGCCGACGTTCCCGTGCTATGCGACCGGCTCTCCGATTCCGATTCGCTCTCGCTTCCCGAACGCACCTCGCGGACAAGTTCCGTGTCCCCCACCAGCTTCGAGACGTAATCGCGGGAGAAATGATCATCGAGGCTGAAAAAGACCTTCAGCCCCGAGTTCGACAGAAACGTCTCCCAGTTGTCCTTGTACACGGCCTTCAGCTGCTCAAGGCTTTGCAGCACGAAGAAGAGCTTCACGCCGTACCCGGCGATCTGGGCTACGGCGTTTTCGATGATCTCCATGCGCTTCAAGCCCGCGAATTCATCGAGCATCATCAGCACCGGAAAGCCCGTCGCGGGCTTGCCCCGGACGATCTCCATTTCGGTGACGGTGAGCGCGATCATCATGCGCAGCCAGCGGTAATGGGTGTTCATGAAGCGCTGCGGCAGACAAAGATAAAGGCTCATGCCCTCAGGCCGCGTCTTCAGCTCCGAGAGCTTGAAATCCGAAGCCCCCAGGCAGCGCTGCATGGCGGGGCTGTCGACGAACTCGCTGTTGCGATTGGCGACCTGCAGGACGCTCTCGAACTGTTTGGGGGCGTTCAGCATCATGTTGGCGAACGTGTCGCCGATGCCGGCCACGATGCCGCCGAAGGCTTGGTTGTCCGCCACCCTCGTCCACAGCAATCCCTGCCCCGGCGGGATCTCTTTCTCGCCCGCATTGCGCAGCGCCTCCACCGCCTCCCAGTCGCCCCGCGTGATCAACTGACGAACCGTGATCAGGTTGCGCCGCCCCTCGTATTCGGGCGCCGTAAGAACGTGCAGGATCAGCCCCTTGACCATGGACCGGGCGGATTCATCCCAGAACGGATCGTTGCTTTCGTGGATGACCACAAGGGCGTCGGCGATGCGCCCCGCCTCGTCGATACTTTCCTCGTTGTCGGGGCTTAGGGCGTCCAGCGGATTGAAGCGGCTGCGATAGGCGTCATCGACCTGCGCCGACTTGAAGGGATCAAGCACATAGACCTTCTGGCGCAGCCCCAGACACTCGGGCGAGCCGTTGCCCCGCCGGGGAACCGTGATGGTGGCGTTTTCGCCCTTCGGATCGACGACGACGACCGAGCCGGGCCAGAGACAGAGATTGTTGACCACCAGGCTTGTGCCCTTGCCCCCGCGCGAGCCGCTGGCGAGGCACACATGGCGATCGTCGCTGTAGCCGATGGGAAGCTGGCCGCGCCCCGCCGAGCGCCCCAGCCAGACATCGCCCTTCCGGAAGAGGTATTTCTCCTCGACCAGCCCCGGATCAGCCCACTCTGCTGTGGCAATCCGCGTTTCCATCGAATCGCCCCTTGGAAGATCCGTTCCGTAGCACAATTCGCCCATTAGGGCTAATGATCCCGCTCCGTTCCTCCTTATCGCGCGCAAGGCCTTGCCGCTGCCCGTCCGGGCAGGCGTGGGATGGGTCACGTAACGCCCTGTTTCTTCTCCCCACAAATCCAGAGGCCACTGCACGGCCTTCCCAGCCCAAAGCAGCGGCCATCCTCTCCCCTGCGGGTTCGCTTCTGTTTGTCCGCCACGCAAGATGTGCGCGCGTGTCACCGCGCGCATGCCCCTGCGGGCATCTTGGCAAGGGGGTTTTTCGACCCCCGTTGCATCCCCCGACCAGGGGGTTTCACCCCGTGGACCCCACCGAAGGCGCTTCGCCCTCCGGCCACCCGACCGGGGCGATTTCATCCCCCGGACCCATGACCAGGGGGCGTTCCTGCCCCCAAGGGCCCCTGACCGGGAGGGAGACTTCCGCTCTCCCTCCGGCCACCCATCGACCAGGCTCACGCCGCCGTGGACCGCGCCAAGGGGGGCAAAGCCAGCCCCTTTGGAACCCCTTCCCGCTCCCGCCAGACCCCCGTCCGAAAGGTTGTAAACCTGTCCTTAACCCAACCCAAAGTATTATTAAAAATGGGTTGGTTTGAAATCACGACGGGGGTCTGACATGGCGCGGCGCAGCGGCACCGAGAACAGGCAACGCACCCGGTTCATCAGCGTCCGGGTCACGCCGGAGGAATTGACCATCATCAAGCAGAACGCGCACGAGCATGGGCAGAGCGTCGGCGACCTCCTACGCGCGCAAGTTCTGCACATCCGTCTGCGCCCCTCGCGGATCGACCGGCTCGAAGTTTCGCGCCTCCTAGGCCAGCTCGGCAAGATAGGCTCCAACATCAATCAGATCGCCCATCACCTCAACTCGGGCCTCCCCGGCGAACGCGTCACCGATAGCATCGAATATGCCCTCCGCGACCTTGCCGAGCTGCGCATGCCCATCCTCCAAGCCCTCGGCGTCGAGCCGCACCGCGTCGACGAATGAGGCGGAGTTCCCCTGAATGGTAGCTCTCGGATATCCAGTCGAAAGCGCCTAAATAGCCGCCGGGTAGCTATCCGAAAGCAATCATGGAAGCTATCTACTACCGGAGCGATTTCCGTTGACGACCAGCTAGGCCTCCGGTACCGTTCGAGTATCGAGTAGCTTCCTTCAGGTCTCTCCGACCGTCCGTTTCCAACAACTCCTCAGGTGCGACACATGCCCACGATTGTCTTTGCAAGCCCAAAAGGAGGCGCGGGGAAATCCACCTCCGCCGTCATTCTCGCCACCGAACTGGCCCTCAAAGGGGCTGCCGTTACCATCATCGATGCCGACCCGAACAAGCCCGTATCGCAATGGGCGAAAAGGGCAGGCTGTCCGGATAATCTGACCGTCATCGCCGATATTTCAGAGAACACAATCATCGACGAAATTGAAGCGGCAGCCCGCAAAACTCCGTTCGTTGTTGTAGACCTGGAGGGCACCGCCTCAATGATGGTCGCCTACGCCATCAGCCGCGCCGATATGGTGATCATCCCCACGCAGGGCTCGCAACTCGATGCCTCCGAGGCCACGAAAGCCATCAAGCTTATCCGGCAGCAGGAGAAAGCCTTCAGCAAGAACATTCCGTTCGCGATTCTGTTTACGAGGACCAGCTCCGCGATACGTCCCAGAACCCTCCAGCACATCCAGGCAGAGTTCCAAAAATACGGCATTCAGGCATTCCAGACCCAGATCCACGAACGCGAGGCGTACCGCGCGCTCTTCTCATTCGGCGGCACCCTCGGGAGCCTGGACCGGCGTCTCGTCTCCAACCTCGATGCAGCCATCGTGAATGCCAGGGCGTTCGCCGGCGAAGCCATATCGATGCTCAGGGCGGCGGATGACCAGAGAACAGAAACAGCAAGGGTGGCTTGATGTCAGAGCGCGCAAGCATTTTTGAAGATAGTACCGACTTCGACGTCTCGGGCTTTGAGCCGAAGCGAAAGGAGAGGGAAGGGGGCACCCCGTCCGCGAAGGTTCGCGCAGTTTCTGAGGCAGCGCAATTCCGAAGCCGGGAGCCCGATCGAAGCGCCCCAATTCCAGAAAGCGCCCCCACCAAGAGGGAACCGCGCCGCTACAGAACCGGGCGCAACATACAGCTCAACGTCAAAGTCCGCGCAGAAACCCTCGAGTCGTTTTATGCGCTGGCCGACAGTCATGGCTGGGTGCTCGGTGAAACTCTCGAAAGAGCCCTGGCGGCGCTCAAAAAGGAACTCGCCGCACTCTGACTGCGGGCACGCCTGTCACGGCCCTGCCGCTTGACGGGGGCGCGAAAATCCGCAAGCGTCTCGCTCCAACGGGCGCAACTGCAGCGCCCCGGAGGGCGCCATGCCGGACGACGTAGATAAATTCCTCAGCGAAAGCCAGCAGCTTGAATCGCGCCGCCAAGAGCTGATCAAGCAGGTGCTGCGAGAGAAGGAAGCGGCGATCAAAGCCTTCGACGAGAAGCTGGCGAAACTGGGCCACCGCGAGGGCGCGCCCGCGAGACGCAGCCACCACAGGCGAGCTGGCGAGCCGAAAGAGGCAGGAAAAGCCGCGCCGTCCGAGTAAAGAGGGCAGGGGCCTCGACTTACACAAAAACTTTCACAGTTTCACATTTTGCTCGGAAAACAGCCCGAAATATAAGGGTTTTCCGACACATGCATTAAACTCAAAATCCTCCGTCCGTAAGGACATGCGGGTTCAAGTCCCGCCCTCGGCACTCCAAGTTCTCTTTGAAAATCAACGGCTTTTAATCATGGGGGCCGTTCCCAGATTAAAACCGCCCCGGCCTGCCCCGCATGAACCCCCGCACCATAAGGAATCAGATGCGCGCACTCGCGGGTGCGCGCATGGCGGGTCTATGTCCTTCGCTAAGGACATAATGGGCTTGTCCGCAGACGGTCGGGTTGGGTTGTGGATGGACGGGCGGCGAAGGCTGGCCGATCAAGCCCCCGCCGCCCGATGGGGTCACTTCAGTTGCGTCGCCCATGCGTCCAGCACGGCGACTGGGACGCCAACGCGGTCGAATTGCTGGATGGTCTTGTGACCGATCAGACCCCCCGATGGGGGCAGCCCTTAAGGGCATAGGTGATCGTTGGTACACGTTCCGGTAGCAATGCTAGATATGTCGCTCTCAATGGAACTCACGTCCGATTGAATCGAACTGACATCGGATTGAATCGAATCGACTGCCGCGTAGAGCGCCAGCAAATAAACGATTGCCGCAACGTATAGAACGCGCCGCCCCCACACCCGCCATCTCTGCCGCCATTTATCGCTTATCTTCATAAATGATCCTCGCCGTTTGTACCGACCCTGAGGGGGCAACAGTTACCAAATGCGCAACTCATGCTTTGTGACGCGGGCACTCCGGCCTTTCGAGATCGCGAACGACGTGATCGAGCGCACCGATGGCGACGTGAGCAGTCCCTTGATCACAGGCTTCGCCCAGCCGCAACGCTCGACCGTGATGGATCAGATTGCGGTAGTTCTTCGCCAGCCGCGCCGCCGTGATCGTATCCCCCTTCACGCACATAAGCTGTTCCGCCGCTTCGATGTATTGGGGCAGATGCCATTTATCGAGCGGCCCGTTCTGAACTTTCGGCACCTTGTTTAGCGGGTGCTGCTGAAGCTCCCAAAATAGCAGCGCCTCGATCACGGACCCGGCTAGCAGGGTCGCCGCCTTCCATTCGCGACCGCGGAGCGCTGAACTTGCCCAACTTATGTCAAGCCGAAGACTCGCCTTCAAAACGGGGTCGTCGATGAACGGGAGCGTCGCTGTTTCGACAGATGGCAATACATCAGGCAGACCGAAGAGCGCGCGATGGATGAGAGCCACCGGGTGTAAATCGCCCAATGCTGTCCTGTGCGCCAGAGCCCCGGTGCGCTCGCCCGATTGCCACCTTACGAGTTGATCACGGACGGCTGCGATACTTGAGACAAATTCCAAGTACCTATCGGCGTCGCCCGGCATCAGTTCTGCGGGCATTTCATCTATCAGTCGGACTAGAGCGGAGAGTTCTGATTCATAGCGGAAATTAAGTTGCACCGTTCGGCTGTGCGCCGGTGTCCATTTCGCTATCTCCGGGCACATCCGTTCGATGAACGCAACCACTAGGGAAGGTGCTATACGCGCCATGTCTCACCACTCCTGCCATCGCTACGACGATGCGTTGGGTTTCTACCCTCTCGCGGGTCTTTCCTATCTCCGCCCCTGAGTTGGGCAGGAACGGTTTTAGCTTTTCGCTCGCGGATGTTACTCATCGTGGCTTCCAACGGGAACCAAAAGGATAGGCGTCAAAGGGGTTGCGTTGCTCTTCCGTCAGAAGTTCACGAAGCCCCCGGATAGACCCAACGCAGAGACGCCGGAAAAACGCGAGCGGTAAGCTAAGCTGCCAAGAGAAATCTCTGCCCTCCTGCCCGCTGGCATGTAACATGGAATGATAAAAGGGACTGTCATCCTCCGACAACTCCATTCCATAGCCGGGCTGTCTGAACTCATGGAGCAGGGAATTTCTATATGCGTACAAAAGTGAAGTGTAGCGATTCGCTTTGACCGCAGCCGTTTCAGAGTCTGTCCCTCCTAAGTCCAGAACTTCATCGATAATCGGATCGGCCTGCGCCGGACGTAGTTCGACAAGAGGCCATCCTTTGATTTTGGAATTTACGAACTCGTAGACGCGTCCGTCGGTCAGCTTTTGTTGCTCCAAGTCCAGCTTGAGCTGCAAACAACTAACCCTGTCCTTGTCCTGCCAAGCGGAACAGGAGTCGATGAAACTGGAGAATCTTTCTCTATTTTTTTTGAACAAGTCCGGTCTAGCCGCAATGCTCAATGTGTCGAGCAAGATCGCAAAGAGAATTTTCTGACACAGTTTTGTCTGCTGCGGATCAGGACCGGCAATCGCATCGACTAGATCGATCTGATCCGAGAAATACCTGATGAACTCTTCGATTGACTCTTGAACTGATACGTCTCCCATCTGCCGCCTCACCCTTACAGTTCCATTCCGTGGTTATCACTCCGTTTGTCTTCGCCAGAGGTCGCTTCAACCTCTGCGCCATATCGAATTGCTTGCAACATTCGGGCAGCCCGGCATGACGCCCGGCTGCCCGATGCTTCAGTTGCCGCGCTGCGCGCATCGGGCATCAAGGCGAGCGGCGCGAAGCCGGGCGTGTTGGCGGCTTGGTCCATCAGGTCGGTTTCTTCCGCTGTCGTTCCTTGAGCATCCCTGCGCGCTTCAGTTCGCGCGCAACATCCCGGACGATCTGGGCCTTGGTTTTCCCGCCGGTCGATACGAAGACCACCGACCGTGGCTGTCGCGTCAACTTCATTCTATCGTCCTCTTCTGCCCGGATGCGCCCTTACTGCGTCGCGGCCATCCGCGTCTCTTCGACTTCATTCGCCTGCGACACCGCCAACTTGACCGCCGCCTCTTCAAGCACCTTCGCATCGACGATGGAATAGCGCCGGTAAATCGCTTCGGTCTTGTGCCCGACCATTTTCATCGCGGCGCTGCGCGGCACGCCCGCGCGTTCGAGGTTGCGCACCGCCGTCCGGCGCAGATCGTGAGGCAAGCGCCGGATGCCCGCACGCTTGCACGCGCGCAGCCACGCGGTGCGGAAACTGGTGATCGGTTTGCCTTGGTCGTCATGGAACAAGTGCGGGATGATCTCGCCGCGTTCCTTTTCCAACGCCCGCTCAGCTCGCGCTGGCGAAAGGCTGAATACTCTTTCTCCCAGCAGGCGGTAAACCGTGTGATGTTGGTCGGCGATAGCCCGGCCGCGTCCTCGCCCAGCAACGCTTCCAGCGCGGGGCGGAAATCGCCGGTGGAAAGGCCACGCAAGTACAGGATGGGCAGCACTTCGGCCACCTTGGGCGAACGCCGCATGTAGGGCGGCCAGAGGTGGCTGCCAAAGCGCTGCCGGCGGCCTTGCTCATCACGGCGGCGGTCATTGACCCGTGGCGCCCGCAACTCTACCGTTCCCGCGCCCAAGGTAAGCTTGCGCGCCCTGGCCTGGCCGTTGTGCACCACCAGCGCCCGCCCCACTGCGTCGCGTTCCCCGCGATGACGCGCGACGTAATCGTCAGCTTCGGTCCTGAGCGCTTCGATCAGCATCCGCCGCGCCCCAGCCCGCGCGATCTCATCCAGCAGCAAAAGCTCCTCACCCGCTTCCCTCACATCCTCGTTCTCGACTACCCTCAGCATCGGTGGCATCCTCCTTCCACCCGGCTCCCACCGGGCGTCGCGTTGCCTACGCGGAAGGGTACGCCGCCTTTTTCATGCCCGCATCAGATCAACAACTTTCGGTAATAGCTCCGCAAAAATTGGAGAACTGGTCAGGCGCTTTACTGGATTTCGACCGCCGCGGTTCCCCACCGTCTTTGAAACGCTGGTGAATGCGATCGCCTGCCAGCAGCTCACAGTATCGGTCGGAATCATGCTGCCTAACCGTCTGGCCCAGACTCGGGGCATGGCTTTCGGAGAAAGCTCCGCGGCCGCTTTTGCATTTCCGGCTCCGGGAGAACTGGGGCGTGCCCGGCCCGAGACACTTGGGGCGCTCGGCTTCAGCCGCCAAAAGGCCACAGCTCTTGTCAGATTGGGACAGGAGTGCGCAGGCGACGCAAGCCACCTTGAAGCGCTCGCAAAACTCAACGACCAGAGGCAGTGAGCAGATTACTCGAACTCCACGGTATCGGCCGCTGGAGCGCCGAGTACACGATGCTGCGCGGCCTCGGCCGACTCAACGTGTTCCCGGCTGACGACGTCGCTGGACAAAAGAACCTGCTTCACTGGCTCAACCTTAGGAAAAGTCCTACCTACGAAAAAGCACGCCGGGCGGTGTCACGCTTCCATCCTTACGAAGGGCTGCTTTATTTCCACTTTCTCCTTGCCAAGCTGGACTCCCGTGACTTCCTCTAAGAGCCGGTCACCTGAATGACGCCATCGGGACGAAGTCTTAACAACATTTGGGCAAGCAGCGCGTGTTGGCATGAACGAATACCAGCTCCTCAGTGCGCTATCCGCGCGATGGGCGCGATCCTCTACGATGTCGCACCAGCCCGGAAATTCTGATGACTACTGCTGAATGGTGGCTGATCGCCACGCCGCGGCTTCAGGGCCTTGCTTCTTCTGGACAGATAGCGACGCGCCGCTCACGTCTTCCATGTCCATACTGTCGGGAGTCAGAATGCGCACGCCCCGCTGATAGGTGAAATAAGCCCAGATCCATGTCGCAAACACTTGGATTCGATTCCACAAGCTCGTGAGATAGACGAGGTGAACCGTCGACCATAGTACCCAAGCAAACCGTCCGCTGAACTTCAGCCTACCGCCGAAGTCCGCGATGGCAAATGCGCGCCCGATCGTCGCGACGCTGCCCTTGTCCCGATAGCGAAACGGCCCAGGATCTGATTCGCCGGATACACGCCTTGCGATTAGACGGCCAGCATACTGACCTTGTTGCACAGCAACAGGGGCTAGCCCAGGCGAAAATGACTTCCCATTGTGCTCGATGACCATCAGGTCGCCAATCACAAAAATCTCAGGATGATCGGGGATGGATAGATCGGGCAACACCTTGACCCGGCCCATTCGATCCGTTTCGGCGCCAAGCGATTGCCCGAGCGCTGTCCCCGTCACCCCTGCGGCCCAGATGACGTTGTGACTCCGGATGCGTTCATCGCCGTTGACGATCACGCCTTCCTCGTCGATCGCGGTCGCTGCCGCGTCAGTCCGTACTTCGACTCCTTTCCGTTCAAGCTCGTTCTCGGCTTTGCGGGCGAGAGTCGCAGGTAAAGCCGGCAGGATGCGCGGCCCGGCCTCCAGCAAAACGATCCGGGTTTTGAGCGTATCGATGTGCCGGTACTCGTGCACAAGGGCAAAGCGGGCAAGCTCCGAGAGCGCCCCGCTCATCTCGACGCCAGTCGGTCCGGCACCGACCAGCACGAAAGTCAGCAGCGCGCTAACCGTCTCCGCATCCGTTTCCAATTCCGCTTGTTCGAATGCATGCAGGATCCTGCTGCGAATTCGCACTGCGTCCGCGGTGGTCTTGAGGCTGAGAGCAAAACGCGGCCAGTCGTTGTGGCCAAAGTAACTGTAGTGCGAACCCGTGGCCAGGATCAGGTAGTCATACGACAACTGTCGCGTGCTCATCCAGAGGCGTCGTTGCTGCACGTCCACGGCGGTCACTTCGGCCATCATGACTTCGCTGTTCAACTGCCGTCGTAGCAAAAAGCGGATCGGTACGGCGATCTCGTCGGACGACAACCCTGCGCTGGCGACCTGATAGAGCAACGGATGGAAGATGGAATGATTTGTCCGGTCGATAACGGTAACGTGAACCGGCGCGTTGCGCAGCGCGTGAGCGGCGTGCGTACCGCCAAAACCCCCACCGACGATCACCACATGCGGTGTCTGCTCGACGGCTCTCCTCGTATTTTCCACCGGCGAACCCCACTAAATGCCAGCGCTAGACGCCGTGGCTGTGTTGCGGGCGGCAACTTGGCCCACTGCCTCAGGCTTTGAGAGATTTTCGGGCCCAAGCGTTTCGATGCGCATCTAAGACTTCGCTTATGACGATCGCCTGATTGTGTTTCTCGTCTTTTGCGCTGTATACGAGGGTCACGGTGCCGCGCGCAGCGGCCTTGGATATCTCTTTCAACATCTCGCGCGCCTCAGCTCTTCTCAATTCGGCCTTGTAGCGCGTGCGGAATTCTTTCCAATGCGCCGGATCGTGGCCGAAAGACTTGCGCAATTCCGTGCTCGGCCCAAGTTCCTTCATCCACTTCACTACGTTCACTTCATCCTTCTTCAGGCCACGAGGCCACAAACGATCGACCAGGATACGTGTACCGTCGCCACGCGAAGCAGGGTCGTAAGCGCGCTTGATATGCACCATGGCGGTCTTTCCTTTATCTCGGTTTCCGGTTCGCAGGTGGTTCCACCTCATCTATGGCTAACGCCCCAACGGATTGTGGAGCTGAAGCGAGCCTTGCTTAACGGAGGCTTCCCACTTCGAGATCAGTGTGTAGATGATCTGTTCGTAGAGCTCTTGTTTTCCGGCGGGGATGCCGCCTCGGTCTGCCATGGCTGGAGACTCCCTTCGTTAATAGAGGTGCCGTCCACCATCGACGCGGATGCACTCGCCGGTGACAAAGTCGGTCTCGACAAGGAACAGCACCGCTTTGGCGATCTCGTCGGCGCCGCCCCAGCGGGCGAGCGGCGTCGCCTCGATAGTCTTGGCATCCTCCTCGGGAGTGAGGTTGGGTGGGGCCAGAATAGGGCCGGGTGCGATGGCATTGACGAGAATCTCGGGAGCGAGCTCGAGCGCGAGACTCTGGGTAAGCGCTGCGACCGCAGCCTTAGAGACATAATAAGGTGTGTAGCTCTTGTAGTGCGGGCGGGCGCTGACGGGGAGCCAGTCGGCAAAGTTGACGATGCGGCCGCCGCTGCTTGCCTTCATGACCGGCGCTGCATGAGTCGAAAACAAAAAGGCGCTCTTCGCGTTTGTGTCCAACGTACTCGACCAGTCGGCCTCGCTTGGCCGCGGTGTCTTCACATAGATGCCAGCCATGTTGATCAGAATGTCGAGCCGTCCGAGCGACTCCGCCGTCTGGCGAACCGCGGCCTCGACCTGGGCCTCGTTGGTCGCGTCGGCCCGGAGCACGGTGGCCGGCACGCCCACAGCCCGCGCTGCCGCCGCTGTCATTTCCGCTGCCTCACGCGAGCCGCGATAGGTCAGGGCAAGCGCGCAGCCGCGCGCCGCAAGGGCATGCGCCACCACCTCTCCGATGCGTGCTCCGCCGGTTATCAGCGCTACTTTGCCCTTCGGGTCCAATATTTTCCCCTCGGTCGTGCATCCCGTAGCAACTAAATTCAGACGCGTCGGGTGGACCGCTCCATTGCTACTTCGTTCTCGAGGCTCTCGCGGTCGCGTCCGACGGTGGCCACTGCCAATGTCTTTCCGGCTCGCTGAAATGAGAGCTTGCAGTCGTGATCTTCGATACTGCCGTCCAAATCCAGCTTATCCCACTTTTCGGCGTGACCGATGTAATTGAGAGTAAAATCGAACTGGGTGGTCCAGAAGAACGGCACCGCATCGAAGCGCTCGCGCCGGCCGAGTATATTGCGCGCCGCCGTCTGTCCCTGGCGTTCGGCCACCACCCAATGCTCGACGCGAATATTGTCCCCGGTCAGTGGATCGGGCCAGCGCGCGATGTCACCTGCGGCGAAGATGCCTGGGATGCTGGTTTCGAGGTGCTCGTTCACCGACACGCCACGATCCGTGTTAATTCCGGCGCGTTCGGCAAGATCGATCAGCGGTTTGACGCCGATTCCGATCACGACGAGGTCGGCGTTAACGGTCTGGCCGTCCTTGAGTGTCACTTTGCGTTCGTCGATCGAGACGACGCTCTGTTGGAGATGGAACACAACGCCGTTGCGTTCGTGCAGACGGCGCAGGTATGCGCCCACCTGTGGCCCGAGCACCGTTGCCATGGGAACCTCTTCGGGCGCGACGACGTGGACCTCGAGCTTGCGCTGAATTAGAGAAGCCGCAACCTCCATCGCGATGAAGCTGGCGCCGACCAAAACGATGCGCTTGGCCTTGCCGGCCTTGGCAATAATCGCGCGGCAATCAGTGTGCGAGCGCAGATAACAAACATGCGTGAGATCCGCGCCGGGAATCTTGAGCTTCACCGGCTCGGCCCCGGTCGCAAGCAGGAGCGCATCAAACTTGCGCTGCTTGCCATCGGCGAGTTGGACCGCCTTGTTCCGCGGATCGATCGCCTCGACCCGCGTCTTCAACAACAGTTCGATCTCGTGCTTTTTGTAGAAATCCTTGGAGCGAAGCGGAACCATTTTCTCGCTCGCGCTCCCGCTAAGAAAGTCCTTCGACAGAGTTGGACGATCGTAGGGAACGCTGTCATCCGCGCTGAGCAGAGTCAGGTCGCCGCGATATCCTTCATGCCGCAACATTTCGGCTGCGGCGTTCCCTGCCGCACCGCCGCCCACGATTACGACGTTCTTTGGCATTTTTGCGGAGCCGGCCGCCTGCGGTTTCTTTTCGGGCGCCTTGTTGGCGACGAAGAGCTTGCCGCCGCGCGTCTCAACCTTCCAGCAGGTCACCGGGTCAAGCGCCGGCGCGCGCAGCGCCTCTCCCGTGCGAAGACTGAAGCAGGCGTGGTGCCAGGGGCAGCGCACGGTGTCGTCGACGATGATCCCCGTGGCGAGCGGAGCGCCATAGTGTGTACAGATCGCGCCTATAGCGAAGTAGCCGTCGCCGCGCCGAGCCACGAGAATCGGCTCCCCTTTGGCATGGCCCTGCAGCATGCTTCCGTCAGTCAGATCAGTGAGAGAGATTCCTTGCGCAAGGTCGGGGCCGGTAAGGTCTTTTTTCTCCATCATTGTCGGTTATGTCCTCCTGACGTTGAGGATTGACCAAGATTGACTCCTTGACGTTGCTAACTGGCGGCCTTGACCAGCATGTTGGCCAAATCATCGGCGTGTTCTTCCTCGCTCTTCAGGATCTCCACGATTAGTCGACGAGTTGTCGGATCGTCTTCACCAAGCCAGCGCGCGATATCCGAGTAAGATTGGATCGCGATGCGCTCGGCCACCAGATCTTCCTTGATCATCTCGACCAGATTGGAACCTTCCTGGTATTCCGAGTGGCTGCGCGAGGCCATCCCCTCCGGGTTGAAATTCGGCTCACCGTTGAGTTGGGTGATTCGTTCGGCCACCCAGTCGGCATGCTGCTGTTCATCATTGGCATGCTGCAGGAACTCGGCTTTGATTGAGTCGGCATTGATCCCGCGCGCCATGAAGAAATGGCGCTTGTAGCGTAAGACGCAAACGATTTCGGTCGCTAGCACATCGTTCAGCACTGCGATTACCTGCTCACTATCTGCCTTATATCCCTCGGTCACGGCGCCTGCCTCCATGTGCTTGCGCGCCTGTTCTCTAATCTTCTTTAGGTCTGAAACAAAATGTTTCATTCTCTTCTCCTTCGAACCGTTGTTTGATAGTTGGGGAGTGGGAAACACGCTTTCGCAAAAAGGTGCCACCTGCGCAATGCGGAGGGGATAGCGAATTTCTTGGAACGGAAATGAGGCGGCCTCATACGAACCTCTTCAGGCCCTCTTTTCCAACGCCTAACACCGCTCGCCCTTCATTTTTATGCTCGCGTTCCACTCACCGCCAATACTTCGTTCCTATTGGGCCGATAGTTCAGAACTATAGGCAAGCCGTTCGACCCGCTGAAGTGACGCCGTACGAAATAAGTTGGCCGACCGGCGTGAGTGCCATTGTGCCGAACGAGTTTCCACGCATGCGTGAATGCGGGCGATACGTCGTCGACGCCACGCCTGAGGACGCATAGGCGACGGATTGCATAGAGAGGCATTCGTCAATGCGATTGATGTGAGCTTTTCGACCGTGGCTTCCGGTTTGATTTACCGCCACTTGCAATCCAGCGAAAGTGGGCCCGTGACTTTCAGGCCACCCTCAAGGATCGTTTTCACAAAGCGAGCCTCCCAATCCTCGAATGTGGAGTTCGGAGTCTCTACTTGGGCTTGCCGCCAGCAATCCTTGTAGAGCTTCCCGGACCCGGACGGACACTTGTCGTTAGGCTGTGGCATGATGATTTTCCTCCTTATGTTTTCTCGCGCGCTGGGCGTCCATCGTGCCCAGCGAGAACGCTTAGTTGAATCCTGCGTAGCAGAAACGGGACATGAAAAGCGGCGATGCCATGGGTTACTCCGACCACCTTAATGTGCCCTACATAGCGCCGTTCGAGCCGAACGCCTTTACGGGGAAACTCACGGATGCCCGCCTGCTCACCAGTTGCCAGGCGGACACATCGGACAGCCACATTGAATTTTCTCCGGGGAGCCGGTGGCGTCTTGATCACCCCGATCATATCTGCCGGAATGCTACTCTCGATGTGGGCTCCAAAGCCATCGTGCCCCAAGGTGATTTAGTTACATAGAGAACCAAGTGCGTGGCATCGGAAATCTTTTATCCGGGAGGAGACTGTTAGATTAATGCTAATAGGTGTCTCCTCCGGTTCGGCTCAACGCTTGATCGGCGCGAATTCGCTCGAAGAAGAAGTCCGAGACTCCCGGTTAGAGACTTGACGATTTAATTGCACTACGAACAGACCCAATGCCGACTAATCGATCGCCTCGCTGGACAGTGAAAGAAGGCAACGAAGCGGAATTCATTCGGACGTAGGAGGAAAGTACCCAGAAGATTCAAGCGTGCTGCGAAAGTGCTATAGGCAGCATTCTCCTGCGGAGCTCGGAAAATCCCCAACATTTTTTTGGAATGGCACGCTGGCCGAGCAAAGAAATATGGGAGACGGCGCAGCGAATTATGCCGATCCTGGATTTAGCGGGGCCGAAGCTGGAGTCGGAACGCTTCTTCGATGAACTCGTCGACATCATTCCAGAGATCAGCGGTTAGCGACCGGAATTTCCGTAGACTCTGCTTTGGCCACGACGCCGCTTGCTTCTGCTTCGTTGTGGTTTTAGCTCCGAGGGCAATCTCACTCGACCTCCCGCGCGGCTCAACTGACAGCGACGCCCGGAGCCAGTCGCGGTTCATACGTGCGATGGTGTCGATGCTGATCGATTTGGGGCAAGCCGCCTGACACTCTCCGTGCCAGCTGCAGTTGCCGAAGCCCTCCTCGTCCATCCGCGCGACCATGGCGAGCATCCGTCTCGCGCGCGCCGGCTGTCCCTGGGGCAACGTTCCGAGGTGGGTGATCTTCGCCGCGGTAAAGAGCGATGCAGAAGCGTTCGGGCACGCCGCGACGCATGCGCCGCAGCCGATGCAGGCGGCAGCATCCATCGCCGAATCGGCATCATACTTCGGAACAAGGATAGCATTGCCGTCCGGCGCGCCACCGGCGGGAGCGGTGACGAATCCGCCGACCGCGATGATCCGATCGAGCGCGCTGCGATCGACAACGAGATCCTTCACCACAGGGAAAGCAGCCGCACGCCAGGGCTCGACACAGATCTCGGCGCCGTCCCGGAAATGCCGCATGTGGAGCTGGCAAGTCGCCGTGGCGCGGAGCGGTCCATGCGCGATTCCGTCGATCATCATGCCGCACGAGCCGCAGATACCTTCGCGGCAGTCGTGATCGAAAGCGATGGGCTGTTTCCCTGCGAGAATGAGTTGTTCATTAAGCACATCGAGCACTTCGAGAAAGGACATGTCTGGGCTCACGTCAGCGACCTCATAGCGGACGAACCGTCCAGAGGCGCGCTGTTCCGGCTGGCGCCACACGTTAAGAGACACGTTCACTTGTAGCTCCGCTGCGATGGGTGGACTTCCTGGAACTCGAGGCTCTCCTTGTGCAGAACGGGCGGAGTACCCGCTCCGGTAAACTCCCAGGCTGCCACGTGGGCGAAGTTGGCGTCGTCACGCAGCCCTTCGCCTTCAGCCGTTTGGTGCTCGACGCGGAAGTGCGCGCCGCAGGACTCGCGACGCTCGAGCGCATCGAGACACATGAGTTCCGCCAGTTCGAGGAAGTCGGCCACCCTTGGGCCACGCAATGGTCGATGATGGCGGCACTAACCTCTGCCAGCCGGTAGACGTTCGCCTCCCGGGAACGGAAGTCGCCTCCCTTCATCGTATCGAAGAAGAGGCGCCGCACGCTGTCGCCGTCGTTGGAGTAGTTCTTCGCCGCATTTGATGCCGCCTTGCGCAGCGATGCTGTGGGCACGGCGCGGCGAATCCTGGAAGCAGAAGCAATCGACGACATAGCCGAGCTCGCCGAGAATCGCCGCCGCCGAGGCGCCAGCCAGGCCCGAGCCGACCACGAGGATGCGGTGCTTGCGGCGGTTCGCCGGGCTCACGAGCTGCGCCTCGAAACGGCGCTGGTCCCACTTCGCCGCAAGGGGACCGGCTGGGACGCGCGCGTTTAGCTGCATGGCTACCTCACGAGCCCGAAGAGAATGGCGAGCGGAATGGAGGTGAATCCGACCCAGATGAGCAAAGCAACCACGATGGCGACCGGCCGGTGGAGCGGAGCCGTCGAGGGCCGCGACAGGCCCAGGGTGCGCGCCCAGCTCCAGGCGCCGTGATAGAGGTGAAGGCCAATCGCGGCGAGCGCGATGAGGTAGATTGCCGACACCCACCCAGATTCGGAATCCGCCAATCACGTTCGCATAGACGCGCGCCGCGTCGAAGGGCGCAGGCCGAATGGTGCCGGTAATGAGGTGGAGCAGGTGGAAGATGACGAAACCCGCGATGACGATGCCGCCGACACGCATCGTCCGCGAGGCGAGCGTTGCCGTTTGCGGCTCGAGGCGGGCATAGGATTTGAGCCGCGCGGCGCGATCATCCCTTGCAAGCTGGTAGGCGGCGATGACGTGGAGGACGACCGCCGCGAGCAAGACCAATCGTACAGTCCACAGCGCGATGGCCTCGTGCCTCAGAAACGCCGAATACGCATCGAGCTGAACGGGCCCGCGAAAGACGAGTAGGTTTCCGGCGAGGTGGGCGACGAGGAAGAGGATCATCACGACGCCTGTCACCGCCATGACCATCTTCTTGCCGACGGTTGCTCGCCAGAATCTCATCGCTTCCATGGCGTCGCCAGCACCAGGCAGTTGGTCAGGAGCTCCGGTTAGGTTTCGTCTTTGTTCTGGTTTTTGTTTTCCGTAGTCGCCTGCTGGTCTGAGCGGTTACATGTTTCAGTGCTGGCCCTTTGTGGATTGCCACATGGTCGGTCGTGTCACTCTCAATGATGTATTGCGGTTCATCTCTCGACGCATGGTGCATGTAGCCTTTGAAAAGCATCTTGGAGATAACCTTCTTGACGATGACCCCGCGAACCCTCCCGGCTTCTGAGTTCCATTCAACGTGACCGCCGCGCTTAAACGTTCTGGGCATCTACTCGTCTCAATCCAGAATGACTCGCGTAACGCCGAATTATCGGATCCCTGCCGATCTTGCGACGACCTCGGCGAGGTCCAGATGCTGGTACCAATGAACAGTCCCACAAAAGCGACGTAGAAGGTGTTGTGCATCCAGCCCCAGGTTTCCTTTACGACCGTTCCTTCCCCAGCTCCGTCGCGCAGAGCAATCCACAAACGCCCCAAGAGCTGATCGACGCGGCTTTCCTCCGCGGTTCCCAATGCCACTCGCCGCCACCAATAGATCCCCCTCCAGACAAAAACACACAGGAGCACGAACAACAGGGCGTACATCATGACGATGAACGCGATTGGCACATTCCACAGGATCTGCCGCGTGACTTGGTGGTTCATGTCGTTGGTTAGGAAACAAAAAGGTGCTTCCCCATGAACCGGATTAGCTGTTGAAGGCTTTTGAACCGGGATCGAGTTTCTGACAGCATAGTGAGACGAATTTACTACGCGTTCAGGTCTCGATGACTGTCATGAGAGCATCGCCGAAGAGTCTGAAGCGAGGATCGTGCTTCTCCATCAGCCGGCGACGCAGTTCAATGAGCAGATCGTTACTCTCCAGCAACAGTTCCTGACAAAAAGGCGGTCCCTGGCACAAAGGCGGAGTCTGGCAAGGGAAGATTCGCTTGTGCATGCGATTGAAGCCACCGGGTGCAATCAGCAGTACGCCGCGGCGGTCATTGATGATGACAAGGCCACAGCGGACGCAGCCTTGCATGTCGCCGATCACGTCACTTCCATGAGCCCGCCATGACGCAACCCTGGTGAAGTAATGACCAGTGCCATTGACCGCGCGTGACCATTGAGCGCTGGTCGAAAGATTATCAGCGTCGGGCCCATCGTGCATTGCTAGACATGCCTCCTCAAGAGCCCTGCCAGCGGGGTCACGCGCGTCAGCGATCCGCCATACTTCCTTGCTCTTCTCCTTCAAACTGTTGCTTGACGTTCACCTAGCGGTCTTAACTATCCAGCTCCATGTGCGACGGGGCTGGCTCTCTGGCTCACGCTTTTTCGAACCTTCAGTACGACTCGGGCTGGCCTCGCGTAGAGAAAGTCGCTGGACCATTCACCGCGAAGCGTCATGGGCGGGCCTTGCTGAAGGAAATAATGCTCAGCACTCAAAACCTCGTGCGGGTGAGAATCCGGCGGAAGGACGACGGTCTCGCCAACGCGAGGAACACATTTTAGTCCCTCGAAGGGGACGTGCCACTGATGGCCTTCTCCATCGTCGAGTATCAGGGAAGCCTCACCTATGTCTGTGGTCTCATTTACTTTATTGCTCATTGCTCACAATTCTCTTGTCTTGTGCCTTAATTCGTCGCTAGCACGGAGCGCCCGTTACCCCTTACTCTTGTAGTTATGCTCGCGTTCCACTTACCGCCAATACTTTGTTTCTATGGCACTGATAGTCCAGAGCTATGGGCAAACAGCTTCTGACTCAATTGTTTCTGCGTAAAGTCCGGCATTCACAGATCGACGCGCATTGCAGACCAATGCTGGGATCGAGTGCGAACTTTACCCGCCTGATTGAAAGCGTCTCGCACCAGAACGAACAGCGTCAGATGGGCATCCGATAGCCATAGAATTCGTGGTCTTCGTTGTAGCCACCCTGGCCGGCGCCGAGGTGGGCAAAGTCGTGAACGAACTCGATGGCTTCGATCCACTTGACCATCTTGAAACCGAGTTCGTTCTCGCAGCGCAGTCGCAGCGGCGCTCCGTGGAGCACGCTGACCGGGGCTCCGTTCATCTCGTAAGCCAGAATCGTCAGGTGGTGCCGCATGTTCTCGATCTTGTGAGCGTCATAGTAGCCGCCGCCCGCGGAACCTTCGGAGAATGAATAGAAGACCGCATAGCGGGCCTCGGGTGTGGGCTTCACGATTTCGAGGATATCGCGCATGGGAACCCCGCCCCATTTGGCGACTCCCGACCAGCCCTGAATGCAAAAGTGCTCGGTGATCTGTGCCTGCTTGGGCATCGCCTTCAGCTCCGCAAAAGAGAACACCCTCGGATTCTCGACCAGCCCGTCGATCCGCAAGCTGTAATTGGCAAACCCGTTCCCAACCAGTGCGTTGAATTTCTCGGAGTTCGGCATGGTGCCGTTGGGCCAGAAATAGGGCGAGATGTCTTTCTCCGTATATTGCTTGTTCGGGTCCCACCATTCACTGAATCCCTTGAGCCAGCCGACCATGAACTCGCCAGTTTTCTGGACCAGACGCGGATGCCTGAGCGTGAACGGCGAAGCCGCAAACCACACCACGATCACCACCAGCATCGCGACGCAAAATATAACAAACCCTTCCGGGCCGTTGCCGTTCACACCGGCGAACATGTGGTTAAGGTTCTGCCGCAGCCCGGTTATAAAAATCATCGTCACGTGAATGAAGATAAAGAACACGAACCAGCACAGCACCAGAAAATGGATCGAGCGGGCCGCCTGCCGATGCAAAACTCTCCCAAACCATCCAAGCCGGTTAGAGATCGCCGGTGCCTGCATCAGGCCGGTGATAATCGCCAAAGGGGCGGCGATGAACACGGTGATGAAGTAAGAAAGTAGCTGCACGCCATTATAGCGAATCCAGCCGTGGTCCGCGGGAAAGTTCAGCGAAGCGTATTGAATCGCGGTCGAGAGCGCGTTGGGAAACACGGCCCACGTCTGCGGCACGATCCGCTGCCACTGATAAGTCGTGAATAGCAGCACGTAGAAAATCGCACCGTTAAGCACCCATAACAGGTCGCAGGAGAAGTGCCACCAGCGGGCGAGACCGATTGAGTGGCGGATACCCGGAATGCCGAACCATCCCGGCAGGGTTACCGAGTCATCCTTCGCCGTCCAGATCCGATCCTTGGGTACTTCATGCTGAAAACGGAACCATTCGGTGCCCGGCGTACAGTCCCGGTTCCAGTACAGGCGGGGATGGTCGGCGAGGATCTGGATGCCCGCCCGAATTATGAAGAAGATGAGGAACAGGTTGAAGAAATGCTGCCACCGCAACCAGGCCGGAAAGCCCTTGTAGTATTGGGGCGCGGCGCTGATGCCCGGATAGCGCGCGATGAATTGCTGTATGGCCAGACTATTCTGGCGCAGATCCTGGGCCAGGGCGATGCTGATAATCAAGCCGGCGGTCCCAAGCGGGATGATCCAAAGCACATTGTACCAGCGCTTCCAAAAACGAATGCGCGGCATCTCACCCCATTGCGGCGGGAGCCACTCGCTCAGGCGAAAACGGTCATCAGCATGGGTGAGTCCGGCCTCCAGAGGCTCCTGCTGTCTTTCAATCTCTCGTGGTTCCATCGTTTACTTAAACCCCGTGTCCGGGTTCAGATACTCGTGCTCCGGATTCAGCCACGGTCCGTCGGAGCCAAAGAGCTGTGCGGCCTCATTGGTCTCCAACTGCCCGGCTTGTAAAGGTAAAGTGGCGTCACGTTGCCCAGGAACGGATCGACCACACGCCATTTGGCCTCAACGAAATCCTCACGCGCAAAGAGCTCACCGATGCCGTGCATCGCATCGCCCAGCAAGCGTTGGTACGGCGGCATGTCAGCCGCGGCCTTCGTCGCGAGGATAAGCTCAACGTCGTTACCCACCATGCACTCGCCCGGTGCCTTCACCCGCGAACCCATGCCGATATATGTCTGGGCTTATCCGCTTCCGCACGTGGCTGGAAAGAGACGACACGATTTCCCCGAACGTCTCGCGTGCGTGGCCGTCGGAACTCGACCACCAGCTCGGTGGCAGTGACTGGAAGTTCTCGAGGCTATCCTTGGCGCGCGCCCTGACCTGGTCGAGATTCCAGCCCGACTTGGCGACGCCAATGATCGCTACGTTTAGTCCCTCATCGCGAATCAGCGCCTGGAGCGAAGGAAATATCTGTTTGAAGGCCAGATCGCCGGTTGCGCCGAAAAAGACGAATGCATCCGATTGCGGCATAGCCATCAGCGATCTCCCGCACGAATCACTTGATACGGACCAAGGTTTCTTTCGCCACCACCACCACATGCTCCGGGGTGAAGCCAAACTCGCGCATCACCACGGGCCCCGGCGCGGAAGCACCGAAACGATTTACGCCGATGATCGCGCCGTCGGGGCCGACATAGCGCTCCCATCCGAATGGGGCGGCAGCCTCGATGCTCACCCGCGCGCGGACGTTCGGCGGAAGGACGGCATCGCGGTATTGCTGCGGCTGGACGTCGAACAGCTCCCAGCAGGGCATCGAGACCACCCGGCTGCGGATCCCTTCCTTGACCAGCCGCTGGTGAGCATCGAGCGCAAGTGAAACCTCAGAGCCGGTGGCGATCAGAATCACTTCGGGTGGGAATTCGCCGACCTCAGCGAGGATGTATGCTCCCTGCGCCAGACCGAAGGCGGGAGCGAGGACCGTACGGTCCAGCACCGGCAGCTTCTGCCGAGTAAGCACGAGCCCCACCGGCCCTCCGGTATGTTGTAGCGCGACGCGCCACGCCTCCACCGTTTCGGTGGCGTCGCTCGGCCGTATGATCATCAGATTCGGCATAGCGCGAAGGCCGGCCAGCTGCTCGACCGGCTGATGGGTTGGACCATCCTCCCCCAGAGCGATGCTGTCGTGGGTCCAGACATAGATCACCCGCGCCTTGCTTAACGCTGCCAGCCGGATGGCCGGCCGCATGTAGTCAGAAAAAGACAGGAAGGTGGCGCCAAACGGGAGGAGACCGCCATGGAGCGCCATGCCGGTCATGATCGCAGCCATGGCATGCTCCCGCAGGCCAAAGTGAATGTTCCGTCCCGCGTAACCCCAGACTCCGCCCGCCGTTCCCTGCGTGGGCAGTCCATTGCCGGACTCATCGACAGACGGACACTCGAAGTCTCCGCATCCACTCATTGCGGTGCGCGTCGAAGGATCGAGGTCTCCCGATCCGCCGACCAGGTTCGGCACCACCGCAGCCAGCACGTTGATCACCTTGCCCCCCGCGTCGCGGGTGGCCAGCTCTCCATCCGCGGGCTTGAAGACCGGGAGCAGTGCCTCCCACCCTTGGGGAAGCTCGCCGGCGAACGCCTGGGCAAACCGCTCAGCCAGGTCGGGATGCGCGCCACGGTAGTCGTCCGTTCGCTGCATCCATGATGCCTCCAGTTCGGCGCCGCGCTCTATCGATTTTCGAAACTCGCGCAACGCCTCATCGGGCACGTAAAAGGTGCGATCCTCGGGCCACCCGAGCGCATGCTTCGTCAAGCGCACCTCCTCCACGCCGAGCGGCTCGCCGTGAGCATGCCACGTGTCCTGTTTGTGCGGACTGCCGTATCCAATATGCGTGCGCCCCACGATCAACGACGGTCGATCTTCGACCGCACGAGCCGCGGTCAGCGCCGCGTCGACGGCGCCGGAATTCTGGCCGTCGATCCGCTGTACATGCCAGCCGTAGGCCTCGAAGCGCGCGGCGACGTCCTCGGAAAATGTGATATTCGTCGTCGCAGAAAGGGTGATGAGGTTCGCGTCGTAGAGCACGATCAATCGGGCGAGCCGAAAGTTGCCGGCGAGCGAGGCCGCTTCGGCGGCGACTCCCTCCATCATGTCTCCGTCGCTGGCAAGCACGTAGGTGTAGTGGTCCACGACCTCATCGCCTTGGCGATTGAAGGTCGCCGCCAACCACCGTTCCGCGATCGCCATCCCCACGCCATTTGCCAGCCCCTGGCCGAGCGGTCCGGTGGTGACCTCCACGCCCGGCGTGGACTCGTGCTCGGGATGACCAGGCGTGCGGCTTCCCCATTGCCGGAACTGTTTGATGTCCTCCATGCTGAGGTCGTACCCGGTCAGGAACAGCATGCTGTAGAGCAACATGCTGGCGTGGCCGGCCGACAACACGAACCGGTCGCGATCCGGCCACGCGGGATTCTTCGGATTGTGGCGGAGGTGGCGGGTCCAAAGGATGTACGCCATCGTTGCCGCACCCATCGGCATTCCCGGATGGCCGGAGTTCGCTTTCTGAACTCCATCGATAGACAAGGTGCGGAGAGTGTTTATCGCAAGCCGATCAATATCGTCGTGAGCTGTCACTTGTTTCTCCAGCAAAACCACCGATCACATTCCTGATCACGCCAGAAGCCGCCGATTACGTAGTTCCGGTCGGCCCTCACCAGGATCGTCGTCATCCCGGTTGATGCGGGTAGAGCCGTCGATCGAGCGGCTGAGGTCCAGGGCCCTTCGAGAAGCAGTCCCAGGCCCAGTCCATGAGGAATCAGGTCGAAGGCCAAGATCACAAGCGCGATAGTCGATCTTGCCAAACGTGGAGGTTTCCATGACACGCTCGTGTCATAGCGAGAATCCAACCACATAAATAGATAATCACTCGCGGAGCGGACCGGTCATGGAGGCTCGCTCCCCAAACCCGTTGCCGCACGAATCCTCTATTGGAACATCAGCCGCGACGAGAACAGCTTGTCACCAAGCCGCTTCCCGCCCTCCAAGGCTCCGCCCGGACGCTGACATCGCGGGCAAGCAATTCTGCTACCCAAAATTCCGACATTTGAACGCGTGATAGTTAAGTCGAAGACACAGCGACAGCCTGGATTTTGACAAACCGTTCTGTACACCACTTCCTCAACACGAGATGTCGGACCGTCATCAAGTGTGGCTGCTTGTTTCATACGTGGGCTCCTCTTTGCATCACTGTTCCAGGTAGCCAACATCGATACACGGCGTGTACTTGTTGCTCCTGCTGGCAGAGTGTTGAAAAACAAAATTCGTGGCATCTTTCCGGTCGAGGCAATCTCTCAACACTCTCTAGCAGCCTCCGTTCGGGGCGCCATTCAAGCCTCACTTAGTAGAGAATCTTTCTCCGACTGCCCATTTCGGACGAATACTCTCGTGCTCCAGCAGCTCTACGAGAAGCTGCCGTCGATCAACTTGTCCGACCACGTGCTCGCAAGTAACCCGATGAACTTGGCGGTGCGCGCGTAGGCAAGGGTAAAGCGCAGTTCGGCCGGCAGCATCATTGCGGCCATCATCAGGGTCCAGCTTGCGACGAAGCCCCAGAAAGGACCGAGCGGCGTGCCGGGCCCGGCATCCATTCCGCCCATCATACGCGCAGTCGCAATCCACGTCGCGAGGATGGCTACGATCGGCCACTCAGGTCGCCGCGCGACTGAGCGTCTGAGTGGTGTGCGGTGGGAAGCCGACCTCCCAGTCGTCCACTGTGCCAGCCCACAGGTCACCGGTGAACCCGGCTATCATTACGATGTTCCTCGATGCGCGGGCCGACGCAGGCACCCACGGACAACGTTTGCGAAGGCGTGCTCGCGTATAACGTCAAAAGGGTACGCTGCAAGATCCCCGGTCACATACGCGCCGGCGCGGCAGCGCTGACCGGTCCAACCGCGGATCCCGCGCGCCACGGGATATTGCAACTGCAAACGTCGAACCAATCACCGCGGACGTGCCATTGCGGAATGCTCATCGACTTTCTCCCAGTGCATATGTGTGACGTAATGTTGCCACCGCACACGGGTGCGCAGTCATCCGCGACAACGCTGACGCCGTGCACGCGCTCATACCTTGGTGTCGCTCAAGCTAACACCACCCAACCCCCCATTTTCGTTTCGCAAAGGATCAATGACGGAACTCTCTACTATAGAAGATTACAGGACGTGCTCCTGGACCACGGTTGATCATGGCCCTTCTTGCGCAGCGAGACGGCTTGAGTCGCCTAGCGGATTCCCCAGTGTGGATGGGCTCATACTCCCGCACACGATTGCTAGAAAGGACCTCTGAACCGCGACGCTATCAAGTCCCCGCACTATGAATACGATTTTCGTACTACGATCGATATCCGGCCATTCCTCCAAGTGAACCGGCTCATGAATGTGATAGCGAACTACATGAATCGCTATCGCTCCAGAGCGGCCCGGCGCAAATAAAAGACCCTTAATGCGAAGAATCCGATCGCCGTAATGATGGACCAGCGCAGACAGCCAAACGGCGAACACGGTCCAGTCAATCTCTTCCGTGCAGCGGATATGGAAACTACCAATACCGCTCCTATGCCGCCAGACGTCTAAAGCCTCGCTATCGGAGGCGGGACGAAAAGCCGACAGTCGAGAGCTCAACAATCGTGTCCTGGTCATGGCCTCCTCAATCGACGAGGAAGCCTCTTTAAGAAGTTCCGGCCACGTACCGTCCCATTCCCGCGCATCGATGATGCTCGCAGCTGGATTAATACTTGTCAGCCGAGACGCTATTGCGGTTATCTGCTCTCTGTCCGCAAGATCTGTTTTTGTGAGCACAATCTGATCGGCCATCGCGATCTGATTTAGGCACGCGTCCTCCGTCTCGATCTGCAGCGCACCGTGTAACGCATCGACTACCGTAATCACCCTGGAAAAGCGTACCTGCCGCACCAACATTGGATCGCTTGTAAGTGTTTGAGCGATCGGATCTGGATCGGCAAGCCCGGTGGTTTCGATAACTATTCGATCGAACAGTGGTCCATCGGGGCCATCACGCATATCGATCAAATCACGGATCGCCTGGCGAAGATCGGCGCGAATAACGCAGCAGATACAGCCGTTCTTGAGGACCAGGCAGCTGCCCTGCACATTCTGGACAAGCAGGTGATCGAGGCTGATCTCGCCAAATTCGTTAATAATTACCGCCGTGCGTTTACCGCCCGCACCCGACAGCATTCGTCCCAGCAGCGTTGTCTTACCGGCACCAAGAAATCCGCTGATTACAATGACGGGAATGCGCTCATCGGCCCGCCCTATCATTGCGCGACTCCGGCATCGCCAATAAAAGCCTCATCAAGTGGATCGACCGGACGGCGTCCAATTTCTGCAGCCCCTAGCCAGACATGAGCTAAATCATCAATGACTCGAGTACGGCCAGTGAGACTGCTGAGCACGAGGCGCCCTGCCGACTCAGTCAGTTTCGTGCCCGTTGGCCGGAGCAGATGGTTAACGATACGGATACGTTTCTGGCGTTCAGCGAGCCGAGCACCTGCGGAACGCTCCGGACCTTCCTCCAGCCATTCAGGCCCACTTCGCAGGACGCCACAAGCACCGCACATGTTCGTCTCCAAATGTTCTTAAGATCCACGGCGTCTTCATAGACCGCTTGGCCCACCCACTTCGATATTGCTGCCGTATGGCACCCGGCGTCGGAAGTCTTCAGCGATTTCGGCGCAGGTAATGATTCGAACACCGGAATGCTTCAACATATGATCAAACAGCCGCTCCATCATCATCAGAACGTGCGGCTTCCCGGCGGCATCCGGATGAATGCAAATTGGAAGAATCGCATAGTCGAAACTGCGGTAAACCCAGTCGAACTGGTCCTTCCAAATCTCTTCAAGCTCGCGACCCGTTATCCATCCATGGCTGTTTGTCATAGCTTTCACGAACATGGTGGGAGGCGCATCGTCAAGATGCCAGCTCGATGGGATTTCCACTAAGTCGACAGTCCTACCAGCTACCCAGGGATTCATCCAGTCTTTCGCCGAACCAGAATAGTCGATTTTGTTCCAGCGATCTTCGACGCGAAGATAATAGGGATGATAGTCATCCTCCATCAGGCTGCTGTCGTACTTGATGCCTCGTGACAGAAGCAACTCCACGGTATTAGGACTGACTTCCCACCAGGGTGCCATATAGCCGACTGGAGAGGATCCCGTAAATTTCTTAATCACTTCTATCGTGCGGTCTAGAACATCGGTTTCTTGTTGTCTCGTCATTGCCAGGGGATTTTCATGAAGATAACCGTGCATCGCGATCTCGTGACCTGCGGCGACGATCATTTCAGCAGCGCGAGGAAAACTCTCCATTGAGTGGCCTGTAACACCCCAGGTTGACTTGACGTCGTACCGTTTGAAGAGCTCGAGCAGGCGCGGCACGCCGCGCTTCGCGGCAAACACCCCACGCGAGATATCACCGGGAGAATCCTCGCCGCCAAAGGAACCGATCCACAGTGAGACGGCGTCAAAATGTGGATTGATGCTGACTTGGATGTCCTTTGATTCAGTCATACCTATCTCCGAGTTAATTAGGACGTTTCCTATCTGCAGAACAACTAACTATTCGATCCCGTTAGCTATCGAATAATATTGCGCGTTTCAGTTCAAAAGCTGACAAAGTCTTTCCGACTGCCCTACCGACGACACTAAAATTTCGGCCGGTTGTTCTTCCACGGCTTCGTGGCTCCCTCGAACGCCGCTGCAGCCCGAAATACCGAGAGATCATCATATGTGCGTCCGACAATCTGTAGACCGGTTGGGACACCTGTAGAAGGCGAAAATCCGCTCGGCACGCTCATCACTGGGCACTGGCAAACTATATTGAATGGGTAGGTCATGAACCAGCCTGTATAAGGCGGGACTGTCTTGCCGTTGATTTTCATTGGTTCGTCATGCTTGCGACCCGCCTTCACCGCCGGCACCGCGAGCGTCGGACAAATCAGGAGGTCGTAGGTGTTAAAAATAGCGCCGAGTTTTTGATACATTTCGAAACGAGTCTTATGTACACCATAGAAGCGTGACACCGAGTGCTGTCTCCCGCGTTCAAGAATCTTAACAACGAACGGGTCCATTTCATCACGCCAGCTCTCGAGTAATTCGCCCGACAGAGAGTAGAACAGCCCTTCCCAATTCGTGAGCCAAGCGTCCTCGGTGTCTTTGGTCCAACCAAGTTCGACTTCATCGACCGTACATCCTAGCGATCTGAATTGTTCGGCAGCGATCCGTGTGTTCTCTTGAACCTCTTGATCTACTTCGAAGTATCCTAAGTCCATGGAAAGCGCGACCTTCATGCCGCGAATTCCTTCAAACCTTTCAGGCAACGTGAGGCGATCTCGCAAGGAGTAGATATCAATCGGATGTGGCCCAGACATAACGTTCTGCATCAATGCAGCATCGGCAACGCTGCGCGCCAGAGGACCGTAGTGCAAGCACGTCTCCCCAGGATGTTCAGTGTCCAGTGGATTGCGTCCGAAGGGCGGCTTGTAGCCGAAGACCCCACATGCGGAAGCGGGAATGCGAACCGAACCGCCCCCGTCTGTGCCGTCGGCCAAAGTTGTGATTCCTGCGGCCAATGCGGCGGCGGAGCCGCCAGACGATCCACCTGGGTCATACTCGAGATTCCACGGGTTGCGCGTGATGCCCCAGAGGGGGCTATGTGTCGTCGGCCCGTGCGCGAACTCAGGTGTAGTGGTTCGGCAATGCATAATGGCGCCGGCCTCGAGTAGACGCTCTACTGTTGGAGCGGACTGCTCGGGACGGAAATCACGGAAGACCTTTGAGCCGTATGTTGTGATTTCACCTTTGACCGAGTGAAAATCCTTGATCGCGCAGGTCACGCCTTCCAGAGGACGGGTGGCGCCTCCCTTCATATACTTTGCTTCTGCTGTTTTCGCCTGCTCCAATCCGCGGTCAAAAAACTTGTAGGTCAGGGCATTAAGCGCCCCGTTCAATTTTTCTGCTTGGGCGATCTGTGCTTTAAGCAACTCGACAGGCGAAAGTTTTTTTGCTTTGAACGCCGCAATTGCTTCTGTCGCAGTGATGTAGCAAATATCTGTGTCAGGATTTGCCATTTAACTCCAGGTTGGTTGGACAGAACTTATAACGTCAGGAAGACCGAATTTTAAGCAAATCTCGCTCCGGGCTTTAATATAATAGTTGTGTCTCAGCAGCTCGAGCAGGGTGAGACCAAATATCCTTCACGGGAAATGCTCCTATGGGTGCAAAATGAACTTGTTTTGTAGGTTCAGACTTTTTTGTTGCAGGGCACGATAGGACGCGATGCGCTCTTTTAGGCCGGGCCGGGCTGCAGAGCGCACCAGCCGCAGCAGATCCTGTGCATCACCAGCGTCGCCACGACGCCGACGGCCAGTATCGATTGCCTCGTGGATGGCCCGCTGTGTTGGTGCATCCAGCCGCCGCACGCGCTCTTTGAGTCGCGGTAGTTCGGCGCAGAGCGCTTCCGGCGCGAACTGACGCGTGGCCAAATCTGCAGCGAGCGCTGCCTGTTCGTCGATAGTCGCACCGCCCTCGACCCATTCACGCGCCTGCGTAGGGCCGACGATGTCGGCTAGGCGGGCAGTTCCCAACACCAGGCCAAAGGACGCTCCCGGAAACGCAAATGACGTCTCGCCGATCACCCAGCGTTCCGAACAGGCGCAGACGAGGTCTGCCCCTGCGCCTGTGGCGCGGCCGTGCGCAAGTGCGAGCGTCATGAACGGTGCCGCATGCAAGGCATGCAGCAGAAACTCCACGCGTGTGAAGCGCGCGAGCAGGCTGTCGTCGCTCTCCTGATCCAGATTGGAGAGATCGAACCCAGTGCAGAAATGCTTGCC
>Ga0307372_10002577_pt1 | contig 29797 bp, 23 predicted proteins | sample OX1MG_FD_202533 | JGI IMG/M metagenome (GOLD analysis project Ga0307372, IMG submission 202533) | Soil microbial communities from Risofladan, Vaasa, Finland - OX-1 | ecosystem: Environmental > Terrestrial > Soil > Coastal area > Acid sulfate soil | place: Finland: Risofladan, Vaasa | collected... | reverse complement strand
GCCCTCGGCAGCCACAGATCTGACAGCGGGAGAACAGAGGCAGAGATGGATTTAGCAAGTCTTTTGCAATCAGAAAGAATGGTGGACGTGGCCGGGATCGAACCGGCGACCCCCTGCTTGCAAAGCAAATTAAGAAACGCTATGTGGTTGTTTCGTCTAGCCTTTACCTATGTCTTGTATGACGGTTTTAGATGGTATTTGGCAGTAATTGTTCCCATTTTGTTCCCATTTTTTGCGGGCGCTGACCTACTGTCCATAGCAAAGGGTCTGCACCACTCCAGCTGAAGTGAAGTCTACAGCCCGAAACGAATTCCAAGGCCAAGGCGCAATTAGCCTGCTAAGCGGGCGGCGCGGAGGTTCCCTCCGCGCCGATTGCGTTGAGGATTTGGGTAGCCGTTTGCTGGATGTGTTCCAAGCTAGCCGTCAGGAGCTTGGCGTCACCCTCGTAGAGTTGGATGTAGTCCTGCGCTGCTGAGCCCGTCTCAAGTCCGATTGCTTGGGAGACCACGAATGCGACGGCCTCAGCTTCGGTTTCGCGGCTCCGCTTTGAAGTGCTGGCGCGGCGCTCGTCACGGTGCATCATTTCGTGCGCGAGTTCGTGCGCAAGAGTCGCGAACTCTTCAGCCGGAGATTGACCGGGCAGCAGTTTGATCTTGCCGCCTTCGGAAGTACCGCGCGCCGGGGCGATCTCCTGCGAGTATTCAAGAGTGATGCCTTGTTCGACGATGAACTTGCCGAGTCTCTCGCGATATTCGCGAGGGTGGCCATTCGCGGTATCGATTTCAGGTAGTTGTTGTCCGTCCGTCTGGCTGATGTCGAAGACATACGCCGCGCGGAATCCCACAGCCGTTGACGATTGATCCGTTTCGCTATGTTCGGCGCTTTCATTTTTCCGCCGAACGATCGGAGCGAGGATCAAGATGCCTTTCTCGCCTTTCTTCACGAATCGCCCAAGTTTGAGCCAACTGTGAAAGCCAGCTACATGCGTGGCCGTTGGCTTCTGTGATGCGATGAGCATCACGTTTCTGAGACTGTAGCGGTGGAATCGGCCAATCGCTGTAAGGTATTGCGTCAGCTTTTCGCTTCGTCCCTCATTGAGCGCTGTAATGAGTTGCTCGATGGCTTGATTTGTAATTTTCTTGATATTTTCTGAATTCATTTTCTTTGTCCTTTCGGTGAGTTGAGAGTTGGTTCCCTCACACAGACAGGGGAACCAAATCGCAACGGACTCACTGAAAGGACAGAAAGGGGAGCGGTCTGGTATTTGCGGCTGAAGCGGATGGCAACGGGCGTGACGGGTCGGTGTTCACCTGGCGCGACAGGGTGCTAGCACCAGCCGCACACGAAGGAAAATGGCGTCCAATTGCTTTTTGGAATTTCGAGGGTCAGATGAATATGAATGCGAGCATGGCATAATCGCCGCGCGACGGAAATTGCTACCTAACGGAATAAGAATGGGATGGAGGTTATACGTCCAGTCCCATTTCTAGAAGAAATCTTGAGGGGCGCTTCTGCCATCCGAAATAGAGCACCGCCGTAGTCAGAGTCAAGCTTGTTTGGGTTCTCGTAAGCGCTACGAAGCAGTTCCTGCGCTCTTCCTGCATCTCCCTGCTGTCATCTCCTTTCTTTATGCTTTGAAATGAAGGGAGTACATCCTCGGCCAGCCCGATCAGGTATACGTGCTCAAATTCCATGCCTTTGGCAGTATGTATGGTAAAACACCTGACTGCATGTTTGGGTATTGGAGGTGATTTCGGTGAGAGATCGAATTCCTGGAGCATAACTTGCAATGTCACGTTTTCTCTTCCAAAGCGCTGGAGAACGGAGTCCTGTAGATCTTCCCAAGTTTTCCTTTCTTCGAGATAGTCTACGAATACGTCTGATGATTCGCCTGAAACGTGCCCCGCTACTTTGTTGAACCATCCGAAGGAAGCTTGGATAAAGTCGAGGAAGTCCATTCGCTCGACAATCTTGTCGCGCGAGGATTCCAAAAAGTCACGAGAGTATTTTTCTAGATTTCTGCGAGCCAGGACTTCATTGATCCAACTGCGGAGAAAATCTCCACCCTCGGCCGAGGATGCCGCGATCACGTCCTCCACTCTGAGGTCGACACCTTCTAATTCATAGAATGACTTGCAGACTTTCCGTAGTTGTTCTTTGTCACCCCGCGCATTTGCAAGTCTGAGAACTGCATGCAACCACCTGAGGGGTGTGCTTTCAAATTCGTTTTTGCGTATAGCTAGTGCGGCATCGATCCCAGCTGTGCTGAGCACCTGAGCGGCCTTCTCAACAAGATTGCGGGTCCTCGCGAGGACAACGCAGTTTCCCCTCTGGACCTGGGTGCGGCGCGCAATGTCCTTTGCAATCCACGCGAGTTCGTCCTCGACGGTCTCGAATCGTTGAAGTCGCAAGACATCAGGGACCTCGGAATCCTTTATTGCCGAAAGAGGTTCTTTTCCAGGAGACCTTCCTGGATTGTGACTAATGAGATTATTCGCGATTGCAATAACGCTGGGGGGACAGCGGTAATTAACGGGTAGCTGAATGACGTGCATCTTGTAGTTATCGCGAAGCTCTTGAAGTCGTTCAGGACTGGCACCATTCCATTGATAAATTATCTGGTCGTCATCAGCTACAACGAAAAGGTCTTTGGGGGCGTCACCCAAGACTGCTCGCAATAGCCGATATTGAGCTAGATTGGTATCCTGAAATTCATCGACACAGACGTGCGTATAAATGGTCCGGAGTTGCTTCGCAATCGAAGGCTTTGCCAGAAGCAATTCGTGAGTAAACGCCAGAAGTGAAGAAAAATCCAAGCGGTTGTTAGAGGTCAACTGGCGACGATATTCTTTGTATAAAGCGGACAGCTTGACTGCAAGTTCCTGGTCCCTAATGTGTGAAGCGACTTCCTTTTCAGGGATCAGTTTTTCCATGAGATTATCCAGAAGAGGTAAAAGCTTAATGTCGCTTGGTTGAACGTTGAGCCCTTTTTCTTCGAGATGTCTTATTGCATCCTTGAGAACTTCCTCGCGGTCAGCGGGCTGATTCAGGATTGTGAAATCCGGCTTCAACCCCACGTGACTTCCATGTTGTCGTAATACATCCGCAGCAAAAGAATGAAATGTGCTCAGAAGGACGCGACCCCCTGCATCCGGGACGAGCTGGTCAATGCGGGTTTTCATCTCGGACGCGGCTTTGGTTGTGAATGTCAGCCCGAGTATTCGAAACCTCTCGTCTGCAGACTCGTTAAGTAACCTTGCTATTCGGAGAGTCAGGACGCGAGTCTTACCAGAGCCCGGACCAGCCAGAACCAAGAGAGGCCCATTAGTCCACACCACAGCTCGACGTTGATTAATGTTGCAATCGCTGAGATCTATAGATTTGGTCATCCTGCCGCCAATGCGGAGCACCGCTCCAGTATTTGTGCTAGGAGTGGAGGGACTCCTTTTTTCCCCTTCTTCTTCATAGCCGTCATAACTTCAATTGCGCGAGTGGCTTTCGGCACCCTGGACTGACAATCTAAGACCTGTTTCCAATAGTTAGGGTCTCCCGGCTTTGCGGTCAAGTGTTTCTTCTTTTGCGGGGAAATATACTTTTCGTAGACGCTCCCATAGCCTGATTCACAGAGGAAGAGTTCCACATTGTCTTGAGGCAGGGCGGAGATGCGTTCTGGTTCCTGACGCCCTTTTAGCTGGCCCCTTAATGCCTGTTGATTTGTTTTGCCGGCGGCATCTCCATCAACCACTGCGTGCCATTCGATTCCTAAATCGTCGGCCACTTTTGTAAATGGCACCACACCAGCTTGCGCATAATCTACGATGCGAATTCCGGCTCTCTCCAGGTCCACTCCGAGGATCTCAGCCGATTGTGAGAAGATCCAATATTCGGTTTCTCCCTCACCCAGAAGCCAGCATCGAGCAAACAGTAATTCGCCGCGAGTTCTTCTGACGTGAAAATGGATTTTTCGTAGATCATCATCCCCAAGTGTTCCGGGTTTCAATTGGCACACTTCGATCTTTCCACCAATTCGCCGGAATCGCCTTATGTTCGACAAAGGCACCTGGGAGAGGAGGTCGCCTGAATGCGTCGCTATTATTTTTTGCCCCTTGAGCGTATTCATAGTCGACCACAGGGCACGAATCGCTGCCGGATGCAGGTGAGCCTCTGGTTCTTCAAGACCGAGAATGGGCTCGCTAAGTTTATCCAGACGACCCAAATCTGCCTCTAGATAGGCTTGAAATAGAAAGATCACTGAAAGACTTTGAGTACCAGCTCCATGCTTAGCAAGTGGAATGCTGGCTCCCGTTGCTCCGGCCACGTTCACTTGTGCGCGCGAGAGCATCTCCCACACTCTTGTTGGTAATGCCTCGATGCTGACAGTATCTGTCTTGCTCAGAGAAACAATGTCTTGTGCTTTCGATAGATTGACCTTGACCTGCTTGAGCCTAGCTTCTGAATTCAGTATCTTTTCGTTCAGTTTTGTTAGCTCTTCTTCGAGCTCCTTTTGAACTTGGGCGGGAATACTGGGATTCCTGAGAAAAGGCGCCCAAAAGGTGGATCTGGCCTGAAATTGGGTGGCCGCATCTCGAAGTGCTGTGAGATAGAAGACCGGACTCAGGCGTTGTAGCGTGCTTAGGTACTGGGGTCTTTTGCCTTTCGGTATCGGATTGCCTGTGGAATCGAGAAAGTCCCAGTCTGATACAAAGTCACCCGTGGGCTTATCGAAGTGACTTTCGACGCGCAACGTGACATGCCTGATGTCTCCTTGTTTTTCAGTGTGGAGGACAATGACATCGCCGAGATCTTGTACAATTTCGGGTGCCCACTCGTCGGGGGATTCTTCCGCAAAATCTAATGTGACCGTCAAATTGCCTGCGTCTGACGGTCGAGATGTGCTCGATGGAAGATGATAATCGTGATCTTCGAATAGATTATTCCTTCTCGAAAGCGAGCGGCCAAGACACAACCTGATCGCTTCCAGTAGCGTAGTCTTTCCAGAATTGTTCTCCCCAATGAGAACGGTGCTGCGGTCGAGGTCGACCGCAACAGATTTCAATCCCCGGAAGTTTTCGACAGAGACTTTCTTAAGTAGCACAATCGTTTCTCAACGCGAATCTAAGGCTAAGACAGAGCATAGTATGCCTCTTCTATGGAAATTCAGTGTACTTCTGATGTAATGCTATCGGACAGGTAGAATTCGATATTGAGAACTTTCGGCCTCCTTGCGTACGGCAGGCATAACCAGGGTAGTTTCAAAAAGAATTGCTGCGGTTTATAGATGTAAAGGGAATGCGTCCTCAGAGCTCGTCGAGTGGGTTACCATATGGGTTGTTATCAAGAAATGGTCGCACCTGAACGGTGCCATTCTGGATAGAAGTTCATGACGGTCAAAATCATTCACACGGCGGACTGGCAGATCGGGAAACACTTTGGATTCATCACCCAAGATGCTGGTGCGATTGTCCGCGTCCAGCGGCTCAAGACAGTCGAGGAGATAGCAAAACTCGCCTCGGCGCGCCGCGTTGATGCCGTTATTGTCGCTGGCGATGTATTTGAGAACAACACCCTGGCCGACGATACACTTCGCAAGACTGTTCAAGCGATGCGCCACTTCAAGGATGGGAAGTGGATTCTATTGCCGGGCAATCATGATCCGGCTTCTGCCGAATCTGCTTGGACACGACTCGAACGCATTGGAATCCCGGAGAACATTGTTGCTGCGACTTCGGAAGAACCGGTCTTTCTGGGCGATAAAGGTCTGGCGGTGTTGCCAGCTCCGCTCCACCGGAAGCACGAGGTCAGAGACCTGACAGAGTCGTTTGGGAGCATTAAGACCCCAGACGGTGTCATCCGAATTGGTCTCGCTCACGGTTCCGTGGAGAACGTACTGCCAGGTGAATGGGATGCCAAGAATCCCATCGCTCCCGATCGCACTTCTCTAGCGAAGCTCGATTATCTCGCGCTCGGGGATTGGCACGGGACTTTCAGGGTAAACGACCGCACTTGGTACGCGGGCACGCCAGAGCCCGATAGTTTCAAAGAAAACGACACGGGCAACGTCCTCTTGGTCACGTTAGACGGCCTCGGTGCTCTTCCACAAGTTGAGAAGATTTCTGTGGGGCACTTTGTTTGGCACACGATTGACAAGGCGCTTCACGGAGCCGAAGACATTGAGCATCTGACCCGGCAATTTAGTTTGCTGCCGGAGCCGCATAACCTGCACATGGTTCAAGCGCGAATTTCTGGAGTTTTGGACCTCGCGAGCAGGAATACCCTGGATGAAGTTCTAGCAGAATGGGCGGCGAAGTTTCACTACCTCACTGTTTCCGAAGGGAATCTTGTCACCGAGCCAACCGAGGACGATTTCGACAGGATCGATCTTTCAGGATTTGTCCGTACTGCTGTTGAGCGATTACGAGAGATTCAGAAGAATGCAAGTCACCCTGAGCACGAATTTGCCGAAGAGGCGTTGCGGCGTCTGTATTTCGAGCACGTTTCCGGTGAAACGAAGCCATGATTATCAGATCCATCGAAGTGCGCAATTTCCGAAAGTTCGCAAAGCCCATTGTGATCAGCAAGATTGATTCTGGCCTGACTGTGATCGTCGGCGACAACGAGGAAGGAAAGTCGACCCTGCTCGATGCGCTCCGAACTGCTTTCTTTGTTCGCTATAACATCAGCGGCGATGTTGCGACTAGCCTGTTGCCGTACAACTCGTCTGTGCGTCCTGAGATCAAACTCTCGTTTGACCTGCACGGGAATAACTTCACTCTTTCCAAGTCGTTCTGCCAGCATCCTGCGGCGGAGCTTTTCGGGCCGGATGTAAACTGTAGCGGTCCTGCCGTCGATGACAAGCTTCAGGAACTACTAAGATTCAAACCGCCAGGCAGGGGTGGGGGCGATGATAGACACCGAGGGGTATGGGGACTCTTCTGGGTTGAACAGGGGCGCTCCTTCAAGGAATTGGAGCCCAACGACGACAGTCGAAGTGCAATCCGGGCAACTCTTGAGAGCGAGGTAGGTGATGTCCTTGGAGGGAAACGGGGCTCGAAGATTCTTGCCTCTATCGCGAGACAATTCGAGAGAAAATTCACTGGAAGTGGAAGGCCCACTCAGGAGTACGCGAAGACCATAAGAACTGCAGAGGCACTGGAAGCGGAATATGCGGATGTGAAAAGTAGGCTCTCTTCTTACGAAGAAAAAGTGGCGGGGCTTGAAGCCAAGCTCGACCGCCTCTCGAAATACAATTCCGGGAAAACACTTGAAAAGGCACAGGAAGCCTTACACAACGCTCAGGAGGCGCAGCGAAAAATTGAACAACTTGAGCAGCAACGTGGGGAGCGTGTGAGCGATCAAAGAGTGGCGGCAGCCGAGAGCAATGCAGCGTCCGTCGCATGGGAGAAGCGAAAGCAAGATATCGAAAATCTCGACGTCGCGACGACGGCGGTCAAGTCGCTTAACGAGAAACGGGCAGAGCTTGACCCAAGTATTTCCGAACTGCAATCCAAACTGGCACTTCAAACCACCGCTAGAAACAAGGCGGAAACTGCGCTTTCAAGCGCACAGGAAAAGCTCGGTCTTGCCGAGCAGGAACTTCGTTATGTGCGGGCCAAAGGATCAATTGGGGAACTAGAGGAACGCTTGGGCAAGGCCCGGCGAGCAAATGACAAAGCGAAGGATTTCGAGGCTAAGGCCAAGGCGATTCTGCTCGACACTCGGGCCCTGGCGACATTGAGAAAGCTCGACAAAGAAGCGGAGGACGCCCGCGTTACACTCGAAGCAGTCGCGACAGGCCTGAGGATAGTGACGCATTCGGCTAGGATTACGACGCTCAACGGAGAGAAACTTCCTGCTGATACTTCCCGCCGCATCACTGATGTGACGAAACTGGAAATTAAGGATGTCTGTCAGATTACGGTAACTCCTGGTGGCGATCTCGACGAGCTTCGCGACAAACGCCGAAAATGCGCGCAAAAACTGGCAGAGGCACTCGGGCGGTACGGAGTAAAAAATCTGGCAGAAGGTGAGGGTCAAGTAGACGAGAGAAAGAGGCTGCTCGGTGAAGCAGAAAGACAGACGGAATTGGTCTCGATTCATGCAGGCGACGGACTCGAAGTGCTTGAGGCCGAACTCAGCGTGCAGGAAGTAATCCTCAAAGATTTGTCGGAGCCACAGAGAAGGAAGTTGCCTACCCTTTCTGATGCTGAGAGGAAGCTTGAGGACCTCCAGTCCAGTCGGGGGACGGCCCAGGGAAGGCTACGGGATTTAGTGGCTCAGGAAGACGAGACACGGACGCAATTGGTTGAAGTCCAGCAGAAGAGCTCAAAACTGGAAGGCGAATTAAAGCAATCTCGGGAGAGGCTCGCACAAGCTGACAGGGAGTTAGAACGTACGCGGCGAATGAAAGCGGACGAGGTTCTTAAGAGTGAATATGCAGCTGCTGCAAAGAAAGAAGAAGCTGCGCGGATCGTGGCGGAGAACACTGAGAAGGAATGGGAGGCGGCGCAACCCGAGAAGGTTCAACTACAGTTAGAACAAGCAGGAAAGGCAGTGAAGGAAATCCAACGCGACATTGATGGTCTGAACGAAGGAATTCGTGAGTTGCAGACGGAACTGCGAACACTCGGTCAGATGGGACTTGGAGAAAAGGCAGAGGACTTGTCCGCGAAGCTGGATGGGGCGAGGGCAGAACTACGACGTGCGGAGAGGGAGGCGCGAGCAATCAAACTGCTCTATGAGGTGCTGACGCAAGCGGAGAGGGAAGCCAAAGAAGAATTCCTGAGTCCGGTTACCAAACGCGTGCAGCCGTATCTCAAGATGCTTCTTCCCGAAGCAGAATTAGTTCTTGATGAGAATATTGAAATTACCGGCTTACGGCGAGGATCGGTCATTGAGCCGTTTGGATCATTGAGTTTAGGCACGCGAGAGCAGCTTGCCGTGCTAGCTCGCCTTGCTTTTGCTGACTTACTTCATGAGAAAGGGCAACCCGCTGCTGTAATTCTGGATGACGCAATCGTTTATGCGGATGAGGGACGTTTCAAGAACATGCTGCTAATACTTACAAAAGCGGCAAAGAACCTTCAAGTAATAGTGTTGACGTGCCATGAACACGACTATGCCAGCTCCGGGGCTCACATCATTCGGTTAGCGGATTGCCGACGCTCCGACTCGACGCTTGGGAAGGAAAATTGAGGGCATTCACATGAGTCGCGTCGCCCAGCGGGTAGAAGAATGGAAAAGGAAAATTGTCGATCTGTCTCGACGCAACCACTTGCTGTTTTTTTCTCGCACCCGCGGCTCGACACTCAGAATTGCGGAACCTTCACTTCCAGAGATATTCGAGCGACTCGTGAATTCAGAGGAAGCCTGGGAATTTCTTATGCCGCCGGATTCGCCAGAAACCTCTGGACCGGAGAACGGTCAGGTCACTTCGCAACCGCTTCTGAATCTAGGGCCAATTCAAGAACATTCTGAGGCACCGAATGAAGCACGAATCCTTCTAAAGCATTCTCATCGTCACGCAGATGAGGTTATGACAGACATCGAAGAGGGGACACAACTTCGCAAGATCTTGCGTAATTTACATCGCCGGTCGAGGACAGATTTCGAAGAACGTGGAGTCCGGATTCTCTTTCTCACCTTTGGCATTCTCAAATGGAAGGAAGTCGAGCAGAGCGAAATCATCAAGTCGCCTATTATTTTGGTTCCGGTGGAGTTGGTCCGTGATTCCGTGAACGATCCCTTCCAGCTTTGCCCCGTAGATGAAGAGATCGTCATTAACCCGGCGTTGGTCGTAAAACTGGGCGACGATTTCAACATCCAATTGCCTTCGGTTCCTGAGGAATGGGATTCGGGCACCTTGGAGAAGTTTCTGACGGAGTTTGAAGCTGAGATTAAGAAGTATGCGTGGTCTGTCGAACAAGAGTGCTGGCTGGGGCTTTTCTCCTTCCACAAATTAGTCATTTACCACGACCTGAAAAACCACGGGCAGTTACTTGGATCACACACCGTGGTCCGATGCCTTTGCGAAGAGGAAAAGGAACCAGTCAGGGTAGATTCTCCGGAACCGCGAGAACTCGATAAGAAGACGAGCCCTGAAACGAGTTTTCTTGTTGCTGATGCTGATAGCAGTCAGCTCGTATGTATTGAAGCCGTGAAATCCGGCAGCAATCTCGTCATCCAAGGACCTCCTGGAACGGGAAAGAGTCAAACGATTACGAATCTGATTGCGGAGTTCGTTGCCCGTGGGAAGAGTGTTCTGTTTGTCAGCGAAAAAATGGCGGCGCTCGAAGTCGTTTTCCAGCGGCTTCAAAATGCGAACTTAGGGCACTTCTGTCTGCAACTCCACAGCCACAGGGCAAAAAAGAGGGATGTGATCCAGGAGTTGTACAAAACGTATGCGGAGCAACTCCAACCGAAGAAGGGTCTGACGGAGTACGAAGCAAAGCAGCTCGTTGAACGTCGGAAGAAACTTAATGATTACGTCCATTCTCTTCACCTTGTCCGGCGACCGTTGGGGCGTAGCGCGTTCGATGGCCTAGGGTGGGTGGCGGAACTGGAAGAAATCCCGTACGTATCAGCAGGTGCGGTCGATTCTTCCAGTATGTCCCCCGAAACGCTAGACGGTGCTGAACAACTCGCTTATCGACTGAAGCCGATGTGGAAGGTCGCGGTCGCTGGTGAAGCCTTCCCGTGGTTCGGCTGCATCCTCACTGCATTCACGTTAGAAAGCAAGGCGAGCCTGCAGACACAGCTCAATCAGTGCATCGATTCCGTTGCGGCGGTTCGCGACGCAACAAGCTTACTTGCACTGCAATTGGGTCTGGAAGTGCCAACCTTAATTGCCGGAGCGGATTGGTTGCTTGAAACCTGCAAGCTCTTGAAACAATGCCCAGGTGTAGAGGGGCATTGGGTTCTTGGCTCCAACCTGGATGAGATTACTTTGGAGAGCGAGAGATACCGGGATCTGTCTCGAACATACCAAGAAAACCTCTCAGTTCTCGCATCTCTTTACACATCGGATTTTCTATCTCTCCCTAGCGGCCTCCGCGACCAACTCAAAGCATCTCTAGATGAACTGGCGTCCCACTTGCGTCGCTCAGTGGAAGAAGATGCTGGCCTTCTTGCAAACCGGACTTCAATCCTGGAGTGGGCTCAAGACTTGAGCGTTCGTGTCGAAAACTGGGTCCGGGATGGTGAATCACTCCAACAATCTCTCGGCCTGCAGGGTGGCCTGAACGTAAGGCGGGTAGGGCAGTTGGTCCGGATTGCGCAGATTTGCCAATCCGAAGATCGGCCTGATGAATCATGGTTCCAGATAACGAAGCTGAGGGACGTATCACAGTCATTGCCATCGGTTCGGGAAAACTTTGAAAAGAGAAACAGAGAACGACGAACGGTCCTCACAGAATACGAACCGGGCATCTTCGAGCTTGATGTGAAGAGTCTAATCGAGAAATTCTCTGGCCCTTACTCCTCTTTCTTCCGTATTTTCCGGCCGGGATACTATAAGGCGAGGAGCCAAGTTCGACGCCTTCGAAAGAGTGGAAAGCTCCCGAGTTCGATAGTTCTCGACCTGCGCCGAGTTCAGAGCCATAAGGATTTTGAGACACAACTCGTCTCGAATTTCTCTCTCTATAAGGAACTTTTCGGTGTTTGCTTCAGGGGGTTTGAGACGGATTTTGGACGCGTCAATCGCGCCCTCTCCGGTGCCAATGAACTGCTGGATCTAGCTGGGATCCAGCCCGTACCCAATCAATTTATTCGGCAGGCATCTGCACAAGGCCTCGCCACGCTAGATCTCCGCAATGTCGCCAATCGTCTCAAGCAAAGCCTGGACGAATCGGAGAAGAAACTCTCGGCGGTGAAGCAGTACCTGCCCTCGGACCTCTGGGATGGATCGGGGCTACCGCTCGAAGAAAAACCCTTGACTGATTTGAAGTTATGGTCGGAGCAATTGAAGAACGCTCTCGGCCAGGTTTGCGAGCTGAGTGGCCACGTCCTTTCTCGCGCTCGCTCTGCCGAACACTTTACTTGTGGCAGATTGATCGTTGACTTGGACCGCCTAAGTGAGGTTCGGAAAATTGAGTCAGAAATTGCCGGTGAGTCAGAACATTTGAAGGAAAGATTCGGTGCGCGTTTTGAGGGTGTTGAAACCTCTTGGGAACAAGTCCTAGAGGCAGTTCAATGGGCCTCACGTTTCAAGGTTCAGATGGGGAGCAGGGCGGTACCCGACCTCATGCTGCATCTTGTGGTGATCGGAAAGGACAAGGCACCTGACAGTGGCTCGCTCGAAGTTGCGTTGAACCGAGTCAAAGCGGCGTTTGACAATCTGACCCGGAATTTCAACAAGGGGTCTCCGGCTGTCGGTGGCACTCCACTCGAACAGTTGGAGTTTTCTCTGAATATTACGCGTCTGCGAGAGATGCTGGACCAGATCGAAGCATTGAGGGATTGGATAGATTTCAAGTTTCTGGAGGCCGATTTCCGAGAACAAGGGTTCGGTGAGCTTTTTACAAACTTGATATCCAAGTCAGGCTTGCTACGTGCTGACGATGTTCCGAAGGCTGTGAGTCGCTCGTTGCTGCAAGCTTGGTTGAATTGGGTATTCGCTCAGGATTCTTCGCTTGGGACATTTAGGGGAGAGAACCACGAGAGAATGATCGCTGAATTTCGAGAGCTTGATAAGAAACATTGGCAGCAGGGCGTACATAGTGTTATCAGGGAGGCGAACCGCCAAAAACCGGCTGCAAGCGTTGTCATCCCCGGCGGCGAAGTTCAAGTCCTTTTCAAAGAGGCCAACAAACAGAGGCGTCACCTGCCATTGCGCAGGCTTTTCGGTGTCATGCCAAACCTCCTGACTCAACTGAAGCCGTGCTTGTTAATGAGTCCTATTTCGGTAAGCCAGTTTCTGGACCCAGAGAAAACGAAGTTTGACCTTGTGATCTTCGATGAAGCCTCTCAGCTTAGATCGGAAGATGCAATCTGCTCTGTGTATCGTGGCAAGCAATTAGTTGTGTGCGGGGACAATAAACAGCTTCCACCCACCACTTTCTTCGAACAGGGGATGTCGGAAGAGTTGCCGGAAGAGAGCGAAGATCCAAATGCGACTGATGCGTTCGACGTGTTCGACAGCGTGCTCGATGCATGCGCTGCCGTCATGCCGCAGCGTCAGCTCAAGTGGCACTACCGAAGTGAGCACGAGTCCTTGATTGCGTTTTCCAATAGCACTTTTTACGACTTCAGTTTGGTCACTTTTCCTTCCTGGCTACAAGAGGATGAAGGGCTCGGGGTGAAGTTTGTGTACGTATTAGATGGCGTATATGACCGGGGAGGGCGCCGGGATAATGTTCGGGAAGCCGAAAGAGTGGTTGGTTTAGTGGAGGACCACTTTCGCAGATTTCCAGATCAATCGCTCGGTGTAGTGACATTCAACATCGCACAGGCTGACACCATCGAGAACTACCTAGAACAATTCCGCCGAGAAAATCCTGAGCTTGAAAGGTATTTCGCTCCAGATCGGTTTGAGAAATTCTTTGTGAAGAATTTAGAAAGCGTTCAGGGCGATGAAAGAGACGTGCTCATCTTCAGCGTGGGATACGGCAAGGATAAACATGGGCGGCTGACAATGAATTTCGGGCCTCTAAATGGTGCGGGGGGTGAGCGACGGCTAAACGTAGCCGTGACACGAGCACGGAAGAAAGTGATCGTTGTCAGCTCAATACGTGCTTCTGATTTCGACCTTGGAGAAGTCCGCGCTGAAGGGGTCCGAGTGCTTCACAAGTATCTCGATTTCGCTGAACGAGGGGAGGACGCTCTGGAGCTGAGGGGCGGACAGGGAGAGTTTGAATCACCGTTAGAACAATCGGTGGCCGCGGTTATTCGGGGCTTCGGCTTTGGAGCGGTTCCTCAGGTTGGATGCAGCTCATTTCGCGTGGACCTCGGAGTGGTTGATCCGTCACAACCCGGTAAGTTCATCCTCGGTGTCGAATGCGACGGCGCTTCTTACCATTCGTCAGCTACAGCGAGGGACCGTGATCGAATTAGGCAACAAATTCTCGAAAAACTCGGATGGAAGATTCACAGGGTATGGTCTCCTGATTGGGTCACTCGACGAGAAACAGAAGTGCATCGTTTGAAAGCAGCGATTCAGGCCGGCCAGAACGCGAGGGGTAAACGCATTTCTGCCGACCCTTCCCAGTCGTCGGATGGGCCAACTGCGATTGATCCGCCTGCAATTGTTGAGAAGGCCCTGCCTCAGGTCAATGACAAGTGGGCAAGCCCCGAGTGGGTGGTGAAGTACAGAGTTTGTCGACCTCGGGTTCCGATGACGCGTGGCCTGCAATTCCATGATCCAGATGCGTTACCCGTGCTCAAAAGGATGCTGTCACAGATAGTGGATTTGGAGGGCCCGGTTCACAAAGATGTTGCAGCTACGAGACTGGCGAAGGCTTGGGAGCTCGACCGTGTCGGGGAGCGAATGATGCACGCCATCAAATCCACATGGCGATCCCTCAGCCGTGAGGGACTTCTGAAGATTCAAGGCTCGTTTCTCTGGCCATCTGTCCCGACATTCCAGCTCGCCGTCAGACAGCCAAGCCCAAGCGAGAATGAGTCACGACGCTCGATAGAGGAAATCCCGTCCGAAGAAACTGCGCTGGCAATGAAAAATCTCGTGCGTGACAGCTTGAGTATCGAACGCGATAGCCTTCTCTTGTACGTTGCGAGAATCTTCGGGTTCGAGAGAGCCGGTAACCAAATCCAAAAAGCCTTGGAAGATACATTAAACGAATTAGTGGAGACCCGCCAGCTTGTACTTCTAGATGGACGTGTGTCTCTCCCGAATTGACCGAGATGTCCGCATCGGGTTGACCAGACACTTCCTGCATATTAGAACCGTTTCGTTGTTGTTGTTCATTGTTACCACATGTGTGGTAGAGTTAGACCATATGCTCGACCTCCGTTCCAAGGCGCGCCAGCGGCTCCTGGCCTATTACTTCACGAACCCCACAGCACGGCTCCATCTGCGGGACTTGGCAGAGCGGCTGAGCATCGATCCTTCCAATCTATCGAGAGAGCTGCGGCATTTGGAGCGCGAAGGATTATTTCGGTCGGAAGTGAGTGGCCGCCAGAAGTATTTTCAGCTCAACCGGGAGTACTCCCTCTTCGATGAGGTGCGCAGCATCGTCGCGAAGACCATCGGGGCTGTGCCCCTGATTGCACAATCGCTCACAAAAGTTGAGGGAATTGAGGGAGCATACTTATACGGCTCGTTCGCACGAAACCAGCAGGACGCCGCCAGTGACATTGATGTCCTCGTGATCGGCAATCCTAAAGGCGAAGCCTTGGCCGAAGCCATGCAAAAACTCGAGCGGCAACTCGGGCGCGAAGTCAACTATACGGTTCTAACGCGGAAAGAATTCGACTCGCGCCGCACTCGGAAAGATGCTTTCCTGGAAAACGTCTGGCACAATAAGCGCGTTTCGCTCATAGGTCCACATGAAAAAGCTCAAGCCTCACGGCGTTGACTGGGCGCAAATTGATCGCTTCCTCGCGAGCGCCGATAAGAAGCTCGCCTCGGCCCACAAAATCCTTGCTTTTGAAACGACGGCGAGCGTACAGTCGCGGCTATTCGGTCAGCGGAAGGAAAGCGGTTAATGTACAAACAACCAGCCGCTTAAAATTGGGACTATGACTGCACACACAACTAATACAAAACATCGCGCCCCGCGTAATCGCACGTTGATCTTGTCTGCTGCTGAGAAAGCAGTTTACAAAGATTAGCTATTGCGAATCCCGACATCTACGGATACAGAGTTTCTCAATAAAATCGTCTGCGGTGACGTTCTTTCAGTTTGTTCTCACTTACCCGGATCGTTTGTTGATTTGTTAATTCTAGACCCGCCTTATAACTTAACAAAAACTTTTGGCCAAGAAACTTTTCGGGAAACAACACTCAACGGGTATGAAGAATACTTTGAAGAAAAACTTGTTAAATTACTCCCGCTGCTTAAGAGCACAGCAACCTTGTATGTTTGCGGAGATTGGAAATCGTCGGCGGCACTTCATCGCGTCTTAGAACGTCATGTAATCGTCCGCAATAGAATCACTTGGGAACGAGAAAAAGGCCGGGGTGCAAAGACAAATTGGAAAAATGCGAGTGAGGATATCTGGTTTTGTACGGTCTCAGAAAATTATTATTTCGATGTAGAGGCTGTAAAGGTTAAGCGAAAGGTAATTGCACCATATAGACAAAACGGAGCACCTAAAGATTGGGAAGAGACGCGCGCCGGAGATTTTAGGCTGACACATCCTTCAAATCTCTGGACGGACTTAACTGTACCGTTCTGGTCGATGCCAGAGAATACGGATCATCCGACACAGAAACCTGAAAAATTGATAGCAAAATTGATTCTTGCCAGTTCGCGAAAAAACGATCTCGTTCTTGATCCGTTTCTTGGTTCGGGAACAACCGCTGTAGTAGCCAAAAAATTGGGGAGGGCATTCCTCGGAATTGAATTGGATGAGGTCTATGCTTGTATATCAGCAAAACGTATTGCACTTGCGGAGCGTGACAAGAAAATTCAAGGTTACTCTGGCGGAGTTTTCTGGGAACGTAATTCTCTTAATATGCAAGAGCAGGAAACAAAAACGAATTCCTCGGAACTCTCCCTATTTGAAAACGCCTCTTAGAAAAAATGAAATCCCCTATACTCACTTCCGGTGCACATAAAAAAATAGAACAAGAAATTCTTCGCATTCTAAATAATCAAAAGGATTTTCTATCAAAGGTTACGGCGGGAAGTACTCGCGCCGCAGGCGACGCTATCCAATCACTTATTGAAGCCAATTTCGAAAAAATACTTGGCGATCTTGGTGGAGAATACTCGGATAAGTTTGCCCGGCGCGCAATGGCCGACCTCGCTTTCAAAGACAAAAAAGAAAATTATTACGTTGTGGATGTGAAAACTCACCGCGAGGAAACGTCTTTTAATATGCCAAATCAGTAGTGTCCCAACGTTTTGGTTCTTACCTTCCGTAAATTATTGATGAGAAACGCGTAAGCGACAAATTCTCCTGGTCTCGATTTGAACTCGGAACGCGGGTTCTGCGACCCTGCGAAGCATAACTTCGTGGGGGCCATCGATGAACCGAGGCAAGCTGGTGTTTGCGCAGTTGATGCAACATCTTCCGTTGACCACCTTCCGTCGTTGCGTCACCCGCTATCGAGGCGCTTTCAAAGTGAAGTCTTTCTCGTGCCTGGATCAATTCCTGTGCATGGCGTTCGCTCAGTTGACCTTTCGGGAGAGCCTTCGAGACATCGAAGTATGTTTGCGCGCGCAAAGTTCCAAGCTCTATCATCTCGGGATTCGTTCGGCGGTGGCTCGGAATACGCTGGCCAATGCCAACGCTGTACGCGACTGGCGCATCTATGCTGAATTTGCCCAGAGCCTGATCGGCATCGCCCGGCCGTTGTATGCGCAAGAGTCCTTCGGTGTCGATCTGCAGGAAACCGTCTACGCGCTCGACACCACGACTATCGATCTGTGTCTGTCGGTATTTCCGTGGGCCGTGTTCCGTACGGCCAAGGCAGCCATTAAGCTGCATACGCTGCTCGATCTGCGCGGCAACATCCCCACCTTCATTCACATTAGTGATGGCAAGGTGCACGAGGTCAACATCCTTGACCAACTGCTGCCCGAGCCCGGCGCCTTCTACATCATGGATCGTGGTTTCCTGGACTTCGAGCGCCTTTATCGCTTTCACGAAGCCGGCAGCTTCTTCGTGACCCGCGGCAAATCGAACCTCAAGGTCCAACGCCGCTACTCGCATCCGGTCGATCGCACGACGGGGTTGATCTGTGACCAGAGTGTCGTCCTTACTGGCTTCTACTCTCATCAAGGCTTCGAGGCACCGCTGCGGCGCATCCGCTTTAAGGATCCTGAAACCGCCAAGACCCTCATTTTTCTGACCAACAATTTTGTCTTGCCAGCATTTACGATCACCGAACTATACCGCTGCCGCTGGCAAGTAGAGCTCTTCTTCAAATGGATCAAGCAGCATCTGCGAATCAAAGCTTTCTTCGGAACTTCGGAGAACGCGGTCAGGTCACAAATCTGGATCGCCGTCTCCGCCTACGTTCTGGTCGCCATCGTCAAAAAGCGATTGCGTCTATCGGCCAGCCTGTATGAAATTCTACAGATCCTCAGCCTGACCATGTTCGAGAAAATCCCATTGGATCAACTACTTGCGCAAACAATGAGAGACGAAATTCAGCCGATTTCCGATAACCAATTGATTTTGTTCGCATAACGTTGGGACATTACTGATGCCAAATATAACCTCAGTGGAACGTTTGGCACGTTTTTATGAGGACGACTCCAATTTCTTCGTCGTATTAATGGTGAAATATGGCGTTACCGAAACAAAAGTAAAAGTTACTAAAGTTCATTTTGTTCCGGTTGAATATCTGAGTTGGGATTGCCTGACACTCGGGGCGCTCGGATGGGGGCAAATCCAGATTGCGAATGCTAAGAACATCATCATTGATTCTAAGAAAACGCGGCGATCTTGGATGCTGGAACTGTGCGATAACGTTCTCCAGTTCTATCCCCGAGAAATTACCAAGATTGGTAAAAGAATCATCAAGTTCGAGAAAGTGAGAGAGTTCTGGCTTGCAAAGAAAGAAGACTGAACATGGTAAATTCACTTGATGACGTTGCCTCGAAGGGGCCGAAGTATCTCATAGCCCGCAGTTCTCTCCCAGAGCCCCTTTGGCCGATATATCAGGATTTTGTAGAACAGTACAAATTCTATGCGCTTACTCGTTATGGAAAAGCGTGGGTAGCATACGATGTCATAGCCGATTTAGTTAAAGCAGGTTGGCGTGACACTTCCAAGCCAATAGATCAGGTTTATAAGGAGCCAATTTAAGATTAGGTACTACCGGACCTTTATGACTAAAAGCGGCGATACCGGAACAAAGAAGCGCGAGACCCCCGGCCCCAAACCCAAAGTGCTCAAGGTCAACGGCAATTGGGAAAAGGCCGTAACGGAATCGTTCAAGAAAAAGAAGCCAGCCGAGGGTTGGCCGAAATAGGCTGCGAAAGACTAGGAAACAGCCAGAATGAGGCTCTGTGCGTAAAGTACATACTTCCGTTTCGGAAAGTGGCCTAATGACCAAAGGTTCAAACTGACCCACTACCGCTGCCCCAGCCGTTTCGGAAGAATGATCGGGGCTAGCCCAGTCCACGCCCGCATGGTCGCTCTTTTATCCCTCATTCGCGACCCTTCCGCAATAGACTCCTATTTTCGCATTCACTGACACGGCTTGATTTTTACTTAGTCTTATTGTATGTATACATTAAGATGATTCATAGGGGCAATGGACCGCTCGCTTCGCGACTGCGTCAGCGCAAGTTTCAGCTGCTGCGCCGTTTCTCTATCCCCGCGGATGCCCTCCCGGGCTCCCTGGCCCTCACGCATCTCCGTTGCGGCAAGCCCACCTGTCATTGTGCCGAGGACCGTGGCCATCCTGTCTGGTCGTTGACCTTTATGGTGCAGAGGAAAAAACGTGTCCAGCACATCCCCAAGGATTGGGTCGAGGACGTGCGGCGCCGGGTAAAGGCGGGACGGGAGTTTCAAGACGCTGTCCGCGAAGTGTTGGCGGCCAACGCGCAGCTGCTTGTGCTGGAGCGCAAGAGGCCCAAGAAAAAGAAAAAATGAACCGTCCGACGCCAGGTCATCTGCTCCACTATGTGACACGGCGTCTTCGCCTCCGACGGTATCTCGAGGATCCGGGAGATGGTCGGCAACAACCCCAGATTCCGGCACGGGCGCTGCTGTGGGCCTTGCTGATCGGACAGATCCTACGGAAATCAAGTTTTCATGCCGTCGAGGCGTTGGTGCGTTCCTCGGCGCGACGTACTCTGTCGGTCGCCACTCCGTTCTGTGACGATACCTTGGGCTATTTCACCGAACGGCTTAATCCCAGTCCGACGCGGCAAGCCCTGCTCTCCCTCATCCGCGGTGCCAAGCGCAACAAGGCCTTTGACGATTGCCGCTGGATCGGTTTGGCCCTCGACGGCACTGGCGCGGGATGGCGAACCCAGCATGGCTGCAACCTCTGTCGGGCGAAGCAGAACGCTGCGAAACAGATTCAGGGCTATCAACATTCTTTGGTGATGGTCAGCGTGGTGGGAACCGGACTGTCTCTGCCCTTCGATGGGGAACCCTACGGACCCGGTGATAGCGAGTACGCCGCTGGGCAGCGCTTGTTGCGGCGGGTGATCGAGGGCCTAGGAAAACGCTTTGCCCAATACGTGGTCGTCGATGGGAAATTCGCTACCGCACCGTTCCTGCATACGGCGAGCAAAGTCGGTCTCCGGGTGGTGGCACGATTGAAAGACAATTTGCCGGAGTTACTCGCCGCCGCCCAGCAACGTTTTCCTTGCGGGCCTCCAACCACAGTCTTCGAGCATGGATCCGATCGCGTGGAGTTGTGGGACGCGGAGGACTTCGATCCCTGGGAAACGCTCGACTGGGAAACCGTGCGTGTCTTCTTCTATCGTCAGCACAAGCCGGACGGTACGGTGGTGGAAGCCTACTGGCTGACGAATTTCCCTTGCTCCACAGTGGGCCCTCAGGCTCTGTTCCGCATGGCCAAGAGCCGCTGGGAGATCGAGAACCAGGGCTTCAACGACGCCAAGTGCCATCACGGACTCGAGCATATCTGTCATCATCACGCCAACAGTCTGCTGATCGGTTGGCTACTGACCATGCTGGCCTTGACCATCGAACGACTCTACCGACTGCGGTACCTCCACCGTGGCAAACATCCAGTGCACAGCAGTGCCCAGTTGCTGCTGCACCTGTGGCTTAGTCTTTCCCGCCCGTGTGCTGTCAACAGTAGCTGACGCCCAGTAGAAAACACTCCGATGATCCCTTTTCCCACATCTGTCCGCTCCCCAGTTCCAAGTCTTCCATGAGGCGGCAACCTCTTGGAAAGAGCCCTGTCTGAAAATAGGCCCGTTCTGCCACGCTACGTAAGCGAGCAGAAAATCCTACCTCCAGAACCACTTCTTTCCTGATGTCCTCCATAGTTCCGAAATCGCTGCCGCTGCCCTCATCGGCTTGACGCTGCGCGGCAAGGGAGTATAATACGTCTTGTATCCCCCCTGTCCCTTAGTGGACAGGAAGCGAAGCCGACCCAAGTGGTCGGCTTCAGTGTTTTAGGCCCGCCTGAGAACGCCTTAGCAACGACTAGCGCCCAATACTGAGCCCCTCGACGGTTCGCTGTGCCACTTGGTGCACGTTCGAGGGTGGTTCGATCTTCTGCATAGCTGATTCCGGTGTACGAGTCTGTTCGGTTGCGGATCGGTGCGAAACGTCGCGCTCAAGTCCCTGTGCAAGGTCGGCTCTGTTGTTGGTGTAGATTTGGGCGTCGTACCGTCCACGCGACACCGCTACATAGGCAAACCGGCGATTCACCAGTTTTTCTCCCGCCTGCTCAGTGTCCACGTGAACGAGCACGCGGTCAGCGGTTTGTCCCTGGCTGCTGTGGCTCGTTACCGCATAGCCGTAGTCGAGATGCGGATTCTCTTTGATGTTGAATGCGACGGTCCGGCCTGAGTCGAGGCGTAGTTGCAGGTTGCCGCTATCGTCGATCTCTTCGATGGTGCCTAGCTCGCGGTTCGCGATGTGTCGCTCCCGATTTGGTGCGGTGAACTGCACGCGGTCGCCTTGACTGAATGCGCGCTCTGTCTCGCGGTAGAGCGTTACACCGTGCAACCGGCGCGGATCGTAACTCACCTGCTCGCCGTTCTCGCGTTTTACTGTCACCAGATTTTCTTTCTCGTTTGCGCGCTCGACGCGGGCATACTCTCCTGCCTCGATGCCGTGCGTCTTGCTGCCTCTTGTGTAGCGCACAACGTCACCCGGTTGGTATTGCGCGGCCCACTGCCGGTCCGCCCCGGTAATCTCTTGCCGAGCCACAAGCACTCGCTGCTTGTGTTCTTTTGCTTCCACCTGGCCTGCGGTCTGCATGGTCCGGTGGATCACTTCGTTAATCTCGCGGCGGGATTGATTGTCAGGGGAGACCACTAGCGTGCCTTCGGGTTTCGTCGCATATTCGTTTGCGATTTCCTTTAGCCGCTCGTCGCGGTCCGGGATTTCATGCACGCGGCCCTGCGTATCGAGTCGTTCGATTGCTTCTCGCACATTGCCACGCGAGAGTTGCTCCACTACTTCTTTGAGTGCCGGGTCTTTCTGCCGCACGATCTCATCAAGCCGCGCCGTCGCGATCCCCGCTTCTTGGAGTTGCTGATACGGTCGGCCCGCCTCGACCGCTTCATGCTGGCGCGTGTCGCCTACTAGCAGGACGCGGTCGTTTTCCTTTAGCCGATGCAGGAAGTCATTCATCTGCTTCGTGCTCGCCAGACTCGATTCGTCCAGAACGTAGAGCCGCTTTGGTCCGTCGTGCGGTTCATCGCTGCGCGCAATATGTCGCTGCAACGTGCTCGATTCGATTCCAGCCTCTCCGAGTTTCTGCGCTGCGCGTGACGTGGGAGCGAACCCTTCGACCACATAACCCGCTCGTTCGGCAGCTTCGCGAACTGCCAACAGGGAAGTCGTCTTCCCCGCGCCGGCGACGCCTTCGAGCGCCGTTACTTGATCACGGCTCGACAGGATTTGCTCGACCGCCGCGCGCTGACTCTGGCTCAGATGCGGATGGTCTGTCTCGATTTCTTTGCGAGCCTCGAAGCTCGCGATTGCCGCATGTTGGTTCTGCCCGGCACGCATCGTGTTGATTGTGTCGCGCTCGTAGCCAATCATCTCGCGGGTGGTAAACGCCCGGCCTGGTGCGCCTGTCTTCTTTTCTGCTTCGATGAATTCACTCGTCTCGACGCGCTTCTCAAACTCGGCCTTTATCTCTCCGAACGTCGCTTCGCCCATCGAACGCTTCAGCGCATCCCGCAGCAATTCGCGCTCATCCACAACTGCTTCTCGCTCCAGGTTCCTTTCCTTGGAGAATGTGACGGCGGATTGTGCCGTCGTGCCCGGCGAATTTTGCTCAATCTGCCCTTCTCTCTCCACGGCTGCTTCCACTACATGCGTTGGTTGATTTCCGAAGGCTTCCGCCATCTGTTGGTGGCACTGTTGCATCTCCTCCTGCGAGAGTTCGAGCTTGGGCTGGCGCGTCTTGTGCGCGGCGATTTGCGCGGCATCGGCTCCCCTCTGGTTCTTCTTCGCAAGATGCTCTTCGATCTGTTGGCGGCGCGGACTCGACGCTGCGAGATATTCTTCGGAATAGCCTGTGATTTCTGGCTGGCCGCTCTTCCCGCGTTCGATCTCGTAGCCCATTGCTTTGAGCCGCGTGGCTAGTTCCGAGCGGTACACCGCCGTTGCATACTGCTGCGTTTTATAGAGTTCTCGTGGCTGTAGCGCGTAGGAATCTCCATCTTCAGTTTCCGTAAGGTTGAAGAAAACCACGTGCGTATGCAGTTGCGGAGCGGCGTAACCGTTGACCGGCCTTGCGCTGTCATGCTCGAACTTTGCTGCTACCCATTTCCCGGTTGTCTCTGCCGGAAGGTTTCCACCGATTCGGGCTTGGACGTATCGCTCTAATTCATCAAGCGCGATAGCAACACTCTCTTGATGTGCCACTCGAATTCGTTCGTCCCCGCCTACGAGCGCCGTCAGTGATGCACTCTTCGGCGCTGAAAAGGTCGCATCCCAGCCCGCGCGGTGCTCCATTGTCCGTATTTTCTGGCCGTGTTCGTTCACGTATTCGCGTGCTGCTTTGTGGCGGACGAGCTGCGCACCGGTAATCGGGTGCTGACCTTCCGTGAGTCGCTGGAAGTGTTCCTCGCCGACCTGACCGCGTAGCCCCCACTGCTCGGCAAGTCTCCCATGCCATTCGCCGCGTATTTGGTCGCCCTGGGTGTAGTAGTTCTCGCGAGCGTTGCCAAACTCTTCGGCGTGATACGCCTGGGCCTGGCTTGCACTCAGGGGATTGGAAATGGTCAGCATCGTCGTGTTGGCCTAACGGAAGAAATGTCCTTGCCATGTACTGGACCGTTTCAATTCCTGTTCGCGGTCCTGCGTTATTTCGGGCCGCATGAGCTTTTGTTCCGGGGCGCCGCCAACTCCCGCCGCGGCCGTCGCTGTTTTGGGCGGTTCTTCCGGGCGGATCGCCGTCGGGCGCTCGATGTACTTCGGATGCTTCGTCGGCAGTTCGATAAACGGGAAGCTCATCCGCACGACAAGGTTTCCGCTCTTGAGATACCCATGCAAGTTCTCAAGCCCGCTGATCTCCGAATCCATCACCAGGGGCACAACGTCGCGTTCATTGTTGTAGCTCGTCGTATTCCGCTGTCCTCCCAACTGTCCGCTCGACCGGCTCTCCCGCAAACGCTCGATCTCAATCCTTCCGATGGTGTCCGAAATCCACTTCGCTGCATGAGCTTCGCTCGTGCGCAGAAAAATCTTCGTGGCTGGCTGTGACAGCATTGCTTCGGCTTCATGGCCGTAACGTGTCTCCAGTTGGCTCCGCCCCTGGAAGCCGAGGACGACCGGGTTGTTGGATTTTCGATTCTCGGTGACCGCCGTGTGTAGTTGCGGCAGCCGCTGCAAAGTCGCCAACTCGTCCAACACAAACCATACTTTGCGTGTGCTTGTCTGTCCCTGGTTCATCAATCGCAGCACCAGGGTGTCGAGCCACAAACTCGTAAGGGGTAAGAGCCGTTCGCGCGTTTCGGATGTGCTGGTCAGAAATAACCAACCTTTGCGCTGCTTTGACCATTCCGCTGCGCTCCAGCGTCCGTTCGCTTCGCTTTCTGACGGCAACAGCTTGAGAGAGTCGGCGACCATATTGAGCGAGGCCAGGATGCCGCTTCGCTGTGCAGGTGCCTGCTTGTCGATCATCGCCGCGTACTGCGTGCCTTTCACCCTCTGGTCGATCTCTTCCTCATGGCACATCCAACAGGCCATCTGCTCGGGTGTTGGCCTATAGGTCAGAAGGTGGGCGAAGATTCTTCGTGGCCCCTCGACGAAGAATTGGTTCTCGTTGCGGCGGTCGGGGAACAACGATGTAGCTAAGGTGAGCGCCTCTGCCGGGTGTCGCAGCTCATCTCCGGGACTCCAGTACGGCATCCGCTGGTCCAGGGGGTTGAGAACTGCATCTCCACGCTCGGGTCGATAGAACTCCGACGTGTAATCGAGTGCCGGGTCAAAGACAATCGCCGTCTCGCCGCGTTCTTCAATCTGAAGCAAAATCCGTCGGATCAAAGTGCTCTTGCCGGTGCCCGTATCGCCCATGATGAGGATATGGTTCGGTTCGATTGTGAGAGGGAGCTTGACGGTCGGCACGATGCCGAACAGCTTTTGCATGAATGTTCTTTCCGTCAGCTCGAACCCCATGCCATCGGAACGATTTCTGCGATTGAAAGCGCTCGGCGTGACCAATTCCGGCCCCTTGAGTCTTCGCCCTTCCCTCCGCTCGCGGGCACGCGCTTTGTCCTTCGGGATCGCCGCCGCGAGGCAAACCAAAAACACCGCCAAGCCGCCCCATAACGCTGGCCTCAGGAAGTCCATGAGCGTCTGGTCTTGGTAAACCCAATGGCCTAGAAACTCGTGCAGCTTCTCGCTGTTGACCTGTACCTGCTGCAATACAAGGCGAAGGTCGCCAATCTTGAGCGCTTCGTCAGTGAGTGCGAGCGTCGTTTCGCCGCTCGCTGTTCTCACCTCCAAAACCTCGCCCTCGGAGGCCCAATGGCTGCCTTTCTTGGTGATGACGGTCAGCATTGAATAGCGGTCGCTTTTCGCGAAGCTCGTCGCACTTCTGAGTTCGCTGCGGATGTGCGTTTTCAGATAGAACCGCTGCAAAGGTGTCCATGCTTCGGCATAGCGGTAGGCGCAGATCGCCCCCATGGTTACGAGCGCCAGAAACACCGCTGTCCACGTCCACGCGGCATGTCGATTGGGCCACACGCCCGCGTCCTTGTTTCGTCCCCATTCCTGGCTCACGACTGGCTCCCTGCAACCGCTTCCGCAAGGCGCTCCTGCGCTCTGCTAAATCTCTCCTGGTCGGCCCGCTCGGCTAGCTCCTGCAATTCGTGCTCGCTTAGCTCCTTTTTCTGGCCAAGTTTGCAGAGCGCATTGAGCAGGATCATCCGCAGCGCTACGAACTCCGCAAGCAGGGTCAGTTCGATGGCGCTTGGCTTCTTTGCTTCATTGGCATTCGCGTGCGTCAGGAGCACCTCACGGCACCACTCGCCCAGCGTCAAACCCTCACGCTCAGCGACGGCCACAAGCTGTTCGTACTCGCTCTCGGTCATCTTCGAACCAACGGTTCGATTCCGCAGTTGATCAGCAGACATAACGAGGACCTCCAGGATGGGACTTCATCGAATACAAGTCGCTCAAACATGAGCGAACAAAACAAACGAGTTAACGAGGAGCGCCGGAAGTTAACCGCCAGCGCTCGCAATTTGCTAACTCACGCCGCGTGAGCACGTTAACCAGCAGCGCCGCGCGGCGCTCCGCAGCACCCAATTTGGGGTGGCGTGTCCGCCCAACTCCCGGTGCCGAAGGCACCGCTCTTCTCTTGGTCGGCAACATGCCGACGACACGGCCACTTGGCCGCGTCCGTTTCGGGTGCTGCGCCGAAGGAAAGGAGCATCACAGCTCACCGTATTCGAGTGTCAGCGCGTCCCAGGCCATGCGGATTTCCGGAAGCTCCCAAGCGCGGCGAAACAGCGCTTGCACGGCTCTCCACTCCTTCTCGGAGAAGCCGAACGTGATGCCGTTCGTGTTGGCGCGGAACCAGTAGTCCTTCCCCTTGGCATCCTCAGACGGCGCGACGTAACCGAAAAAGTGCTCGGCCTCCCAGCGACGCGTCGGGCTATCCGGGGCGAGTGCTGTCAGCAGGGCACGAAACTCCGTGATCTTGGGATAACCGTTGAGCGGATACATCGGACCACGGGGACCGGGAAAACTCAGGAGCAGATAGAGGTCGTTGCCCTCCCCACGATTAAACGAAAGCGTGAAGTCTCCCTCTTTGATGGAGGGAATCGGCGGCTGATAGAAGGAATCCTGACTCGCAGACTTCGCCCGGAGCGGTTCTCCTGTGAGGAAGTAGTGGCCTCGTGCGGCAAGCCGCCACAGTACCGGCCAGAAAGGACGGAGTGCTTGGCTTACGGTGTCAGCCGCCGGAAGCTTTTCGTCCTCCAGCAAGATGTGCAGATTGCGGGCAGCAAAGAACGATTCCACCTTCACTGCCGGATCACTCAGACGCTTGCGAGTCTCGGCCACTGTCCGACGCACGATGTCTGAACTTGCTTGATCGCCGTCAGAAGCCTTCGATCTTGCAGGGCGGAACTCAGAAGGGAGATTGCTCAAGTAATACGAGTCCCATTCAGAACTGCGCTGGGTCCGCAATTCGTAAACGGCTGAGAATGCATCGAGGATTGCGAGGAGAGATTCGCGGGAGATAGGATTCGGCGTCCTGCCGGAAAAGGTTTCGAATCCCTGCTGCACAAAGTGCGCGAGCAGTATCCACTCGGCCTTGGACAAAACATGTTGCGCTTCTCCCTTCCTGCGAATCTGGAGAAGGGACTCGGTCGGCTGCGCCATCAGGCCTACGGCGTCGAGGCGGTCTTCACGAGTCGATTCGAGAAGCTGTTTGGCGGCGTCTGATGTTGAGACCTTCTCCCCGGTCTTCGAGGAAATGAGTTGCTTGACACGTTCCAGGCGCGTGAGTAAGACATCGCTGATTCGCAGAGAGATAGTTTGTTGCTGCTGAGGCTTCTTGGGTTTTCCTGGCTCTTCGGGTTGCTCGGGCTTTTCACGCATCGAGGGCCTCCTTTTCGTAGTGTGAGATGCAACCCTTTCGAATATAGTTGCATCTTGTTAGATTATTTGCAAACATTATGTCAAGGTGCAAGTCTATAGTCAAGTCGTAAGAGAGTCCAAGAGGTTTCTGGAAGGAAGCAATGAAACACCGCAGTACCCAATTCGGCCCGCGCAAGAACCCAGACTCGCCAAGAGTGCATGGCTTGCGCCTCAGAGTGAACTCATCGCCATTGAGGACGCAGACTCAAAATGCGCTAGAGGGCAAGCCATCGCCGCCAGCATCCCAGGCAAGTGAGGAGTTGAATCTCTCCCCTTCAGATGCCACGAACGGAGCCACCAGGGGAGACACACGACAGGAGGGCCAACTACTCACCGTCCAAGAAGTGGCAGAGCTCCTACGGGTCCCTGTCTCTTGGGTGTACGGGCGAACGCGCAAACGATCTTCGGAGCGATTGCCTGGCTACCGGCTCGGGAAGTATTGGCGCTTCCGTGCAAACGAAGTTCTTGCCTGGGTCGCAACACAGAAGAATGATATCCATGCTGCTTGACAGTCGAGTTACACTCGGAGGCGACATAGGAAAAGGCAGACGAACCAACCACTCGAAAGAGAGGAAAGGTATGGTTCGCTGTCGGTACCAAGATGGTTGTCTGTTCATTCGGGGCAAGAAGCGGAAAATGTGGGTCGCACGCTGGAGGGAGGACGTGATCGAACCCGGTGGCACAGTACAGAGAGTATTACGTTCCGAAGTACTCGGGCCAGTCAGCGAGATTGCTGGACGGCGCGAAGCCCGCATCCTTCTGCAAAGTCGTCTTGCCTCACTCAACTCCGGGCAGCGGCGAGCTCAAGCCACAATGCCCTTTGTGGTTTTTGTGGCCGAGCATTTTGAATCCGCCGTTTTGCCAACACTCAAATATGCCACGCAAGAGATTTATTCTTTCCTCCTGCGCAAGCATCTACTCCCGCGTTTCCGTGACTGCCGTTTGTGTGACATCACGCGCGCGGAGATTCAGCAGTATCTGATTGGAAAACTGAAAGACGGCTATGCATGGGAGACGACTCACCACCTCCGCAGTCTGTTAAGCAAAGTTATGGGGACGGCAGTGAGTTGGAACTACATCTCGGACAACCCTGTGCATGGCGTAAAAATGCCGGAACGCTCGCTCAAGCGTCCACACCGATTTCTTTCATTAGATGAGGTGCGACGACTGATTGCGGCGTCAGATGAACCGGTACGCACGGTTGTGTTGCTAGCTGTAATGACGGGATTGCGTATCGGGGAGATTCTGGCGCTCCGGTGGGGACGGATCAACTTTGCTACTGAGACATTGCGGGTCGAGGAGACTTGCTACAAAGGAAACTTTGGCACTCCAAAGACACGCGCCAGTCGCCGAGAGGTTCCGCTTTCATCCGCAGTGGTTCAGGCATTGCAGGCTCACCGCATTCGCTGTAGCGATACCGCAAACGAGGCGTTGGTTTTTGCAACGCGGCACGGTACGCCAGTCGCCTCGAATAACTTGCGGAAGCGCCAACTACATCCCGCTTCTCAACGAGCGGGGCTTGGGTCGATTGATTGGCATTCGCTACGGCACACGCATGGGACGTTGCTCCACGAGCAAGGAACGCCTCTACGAGTGGCTCAGGCTCAACTCGGCCACTCGAATATGACGACCACGCTTCAGGTGTACACCCATGCCAGCGGGAGCGCTCAGAGACAAGCCGTGAATCAGTTGGAAGATCAGTTGTTCCCAAGTGTTCCCAAATTTGGTGGAATCGCGCAACGGCCAAATTAGCAACAGACTGATTTGTAGGCAGATAGATGGTGGACGTGGCCGGGATCGAACCGGCGACCCCCTGCTTGCAAAGCAGGTGCTCTCCCAGCTGAGCTACACGCCCACAGCGGGAACTTTTACTGATGTTAAAGCATTTGCAGCCGTTCGCAAACTC
>Ga0307372_10002575_pt1 | contig 29807 bp, 20 predicted proteins | sample OX1MG_FD_202533 | JGI IMG/M metagenome (GOLD analysis project Ga0307372, IMG submission 202533) | Soil microbial communities from Risofladan, Vaasa, Finland - OX-1 | ecosystem: Environmental > Terrestrial > Soil > Coastal area > Acid sulfate soil | place: Finland: Risofladan, Vaasa | collected... | reverse complement strand
TTCAAATCAGCAACGTGAGTCTAATGCTGCGCAGGCTTGCACCGGTATCGCGACCAGAGTTCCACTATGCGGTCGCGGCCTAAATTCCCCCGGAAAAATGACGAAATAGTTTTCGGATAGCCTCTGAATAAGGTTCCATGTCGCACCGTCCCACTCGTACATGCAAGTGCCTGGTGAACTGGACGAACTGGACGAACTGGACGAACTCGGCAACGTGGACGCACTGGATGCACTGGATGTGCTGGACGAACTCGACGGGCCATTCATGGTCGTTTTTCCTGCGTTGCAATGCGGGTCAAAATGGCAGCCGGGATCCCGAAATCCAACCATCGTCGCCTGACATCCCATGGGTAGCATTCGTTCGTGGAGGGCGCCCGACTTTAGCGCATTTTCGAGATACCCATACTAACCCGCGGCGCAAGCTGCGGGGGTCCGCTGCGCGGCCCACGAATCGGTAGGGATCATTTTCCGAAAAAAACACGCTCGTTGCGCAGCAACGAACGTGCAAAGAACAAAACGGCGGCGAAGCGAAAAAAAACGACTTCCGAATACCCCATGACGTCTGAGCGAGCCGCGAAAGCGGCATCCAATTGCCGCGCCACCCTTCGCCTTACCCCACGCTCTTTTGGATCTCTTTGGGAGGGGTTTCGGAATCGTTTTTTTTCGCGCAGCGCCGATGCTCGGAGGGCGATTAGTCTTCGTACCCCGGACGGTCGCCCGCCGCGGCCCGTTCGCGCTCCAGCGCGCGATTCAACGACGAAATCGTCATGTATCCGGCGACGGCGTCTGCGCGCCCGAGCTCCTCAATCGCGCTGTCAGCGCCCAGGACGTTCGCGGTCCATTCGCGCGCCCGAGGGTCACCCGCGCGCCTGGCAGGTGGCGGCCTCGACGAGGCGCTCCCTCGCGGCCGGCGTCACAACGTCGAAGACCACGGACCAATAATTCGGCTCGTCGCGATCCCGCGGCGGCGGAGCGCGCACCGGATCGGGAACACGGAGCTCGTCGGGGTCGCCACGTTGAGACCGCCCGGACGCAGCGGCGTCGAGTACGTCCGTGAAGGTCACCTGCGACGCGACCGCGCGAACTGTGCGCTCGACGCGCGCCGCGTCCGCGAGACCAATCGTGCGTTGAACCCAGACGCGCGCCCGATCGTCGCCCAGAAGAGCCTCTTCGTATGCTACCTCCACGATCTCGCGCCATGATTCGAGGGTGATCGTTCGAAACGACAACTCGCGGTAGATCGCGCCACGTTGAGCGGTGTGTGCGCGAATCAGTTCTGCGTCGTTGCTTGCCATCGTCGGGCCTCCCAAATACACCACATCGCCGGCGTACCCTATACTAACGAAAAAAATTCATGGCGTTTTTCACCGTTTGGCTGACCGGGCTGGGCGCGGCGCGGGCCATTCACAGGGACGCCCTCCAGCGCAGCTTCCGAAAAAACTGGCAAAACCGTACCTTTACCCGACGAAAGCCTCGGCGCGTGTGGCACAGATGCTCGCTGCGGGGGAAGAAGTCTTAACGCGTCTAAAGCCGGGCAATCCGCCGAGACGGATTTCCTGGTCGGTACAGGTACGGTTTTGCCAGTTTTTCCTTGCGCAGTTTCGGCTGCGCCGAAGCCGCGTTTTGCGCGTTCGGGTTTCCGCAGGATCGCGCAAGGCTGTTTAGTCGCCCAACGGCCAAATTTCAATCGCCGAGACCTTGGGGTTCTGGTCAACGCCGCGGAACTCCAGCTCCAACAGACCATCGTCGACCCGCGTCTCGAACTGCTTCGAGTCGGCCGTCGCAAAGCCGGCCCCCAGCGTGTCATACCCGGCGAGCTTCAGCTCATCCTCCGCCAAGACGTCGAACACCCTGCGATCGGGGCGATGAAAATAGATCTCGGCGAAACGCAGGACGACGCGATAGCGTCCCGGCGGCACGGGGAACTGGTAGCCGCGTTGCTGTTTGGGCCGTTCGCGGTCGAACCAGCGTTCGGTTTGGTACAGCGGGTCGTCCGACGTGTTGTGGATTTCCTCGCTCGAGGGCCGCGGCTCGCCAAACGATTCGCCGAACTGGTGGCCGCCTCCGAAAAAGCAATCATGCCTCCAGGTCGCTCCATCGGCGGCGACGAAATCGTCGCCGCCGGCGTGGATGCGAATCGCCTCGCCGGCGGCGAGGCGTTCGAGCAGCCATTTCAAGTCGGCGGCGGCGGCCGAGCGAGCATGCGGAAAGTCGAGCAGAATCTGTTGTGCGGAGCGTCGCAGTCCAGCCAGGGAACAAGCGGCCCAGGATGTCCATGCCGAGTGGTCGCCGAGATCGTCTCGCTCGAGCGCCGCCCGCAGCAGTCGCTCGGCGCGGGGGAAGTCGCCGTTTTCGAGAAAACGCGTCGCCAGCGCCGCCGCCACGAGGGGACCGGGCTCGACCTGATCGCGAACCGCTTGTTCGAGTTCGACGAGCGCCGCGGCCCTGTCTGGTTTCGTCATGTTGGGCGGCAGCGATTCGACGAACTCCAAGAGTGCCTGGTCGACCAGGGCGCGCGCGCCGCGCGCCTGGTCGGCGGACTTCACGGGAGCCAGCGACAAGCCGGCGAGAAGCCGAGCCAGCGCGCGCCTGTTCGAGGCGCGCCGGTAGCCGGCCCGCTCCTGATCGCCACCGATCTGAAACAGATCGCGTTCGTCGGGCGTCAGTTCCCGCGGAACTTGGCGCTGGGCGAGTTCCGTCGGTCTGACCGGCCAAACGCGCGCCGAGCCGTCCTTGAACCCCGTCACGAACCATCGGCCGTCCGGGCTGAAGGCCGCATCCGTGAAAGCCTTGCCGCCGCTCGTGACCGAAGCCAGCCGATCGGCGCGCGCCGAATCCCACAAAACGGCCGTGTCCGACTTGCCGTTGATCGTCAACAGCAGCTCGCCGTCGGCGCTGAACCGCGCCCAAGGAATCGAGACGTCGCGATCTCCCAGCATGCCGACCGATTCTCCGGTTCGTCCGTTCCAAAGGCGCAAATGCTGATCGCGCGAGCGTGTCAGCACTCGCTGGGCGTGGGGACCAACGAGCACCGAAACCGCCGATGGCTCGAAACCGGAGAAGACCGCGCGATTTTGCCCGGTCGCGGCGTCCCACAGCCGCGCGATCGACTCCTCCGACCCGGTGGCGAATGAGCTTCCCTCGAGACTATAGACTACCGTTTGTACCGGTTTGCCGGCGTTGTCCAATTCGGCGATCAGCCGGCCCGTCGCGGACTCGTGGAGACGCGGCCGCGGGCGTTCGATCGACCATGTGACCAGGGTTCCGTCGTCAGGACCAAACCTGAAGTGCGCGAAATCCCGCGGTGAGTTCGTGATCGACGGCAGCGTCGCGGTCCGCGTGGCGGTTGTGGTATCCCAGATCTCCGCCTGCCGCGACGCTTGCGACCAGGCCAGCACGTACCGGCCGCCGGGGCTCGTCTGAATGTATTCCATCCCGGCCAATTCCAGGCGATCGATCATCGCGCCGGTCGCGTAGTTCCAGATCGTGACGAGCCGATCGGACGCCGACACGACCACCAGCCGGCCGTCTCCACTGAATTCCGAAGCCGTCGCTTTTCCGGTGCCGTCGAGGTCAGCGCGAAGTTTTCCGTCGTCCGCCGACCAGACACGAACGTCGCCCGACTCGGTGAGCGTCGCGACAAGATCGCCGTCCGGACTGAATTTGGCCACGAATACCGTGGCGTCGTGCTCCAGCGCGGCAATCGGGCCGCCTTCGGGAAACGCGCGGAGCAGAACGGAGTGGAACGGGAGAGGAGTCACCGTGAGCCGTTGCCCGTTCGGACTGATCGTGACGCTCGTGGTTCGGTATTCGGCCCGCTCCGGCCGCGGGACTTCGACCACGCTCGCGATGCGGGCATTCCACACGCGAGCGGTGTGGTCATGCGACGCCGTCACGACCTGGTTCGCCGAAGCAAAGGCGACGGTCCTGACCGAGTCGGAGTGTCCCCTCCATCGTTGGGGAGCTTCACGCCCCGCGAGGTTCCAGCACCATACCGATCCTCCTTCCGTCCCCACCGCGATCCAGCGATCGTCGGGACTGAACGCCACGCAACGGGCCGCGCCGTCGAGGGCCCTGAATTCCTGTTCCATTTTACCCGACGCCGCGTTCCAAATACGAACCGATCCGTCGGCCGCGCCGGTGACGACCAGTCCGCCGCCGCGGCTGAAGGCTGCCGGTCCCACGACCGCGCCGTGTTCCAGAACAAGCTTCAATTCGCCGGTTCGCGCGTCCCAAAGGCGTCCCGCGTGGTCGGTGGACGGCGGAGATCGCACTCGACCATCGGCGGATAACTCGATCCATTGGTGCGCGGCGGTGGTCAGCACCGCCGCTCCGTCGGGGCTGAACAGGGCGACGCCGACGCCTCCCTTGTGGCCTTCGAGCGTGGCCCGTTCCTCGCCGGTCGACACGTCCCACAGGCGCGCGGTCGCGTCGGCGGAGGCTGACACGAGTTTGCTCCCATCAGGGCTGAACGCCAACCGGTAGACGCCGGAACGATGTCCGCGCAACACATGCCGTGGGTTCCCCGTGGCGACGTCCCAAATTCGGACGGTGTCGTCGACGGAAGCCATCGCCAGCAGGCGGCCGTCGGGACTGAACGCCACATGCCAAACCTTGTTGTCGTGGCCCTCAAACAGCTTCAACCGTTCGCCGGTCCGGACATCCCAGAGGGCCGCCGTATGATCATCGGACGCCGTCGCCACGAATCGTCCGTCAGGGCTGAATTTCGCGTCGCGGACCCAACCGCGATGGCCGGCGAGCCATGTTAGCGGTTGGCCGGTCGCGGCGTCCCAGACGATCGCCGTGTGGTCTAGGGATGCCGTGACGACTCGATCTCCCGCGGAACTGACCGCGGCCGATAGGAGGGGGGCGCGGTGTCCTATCAGCGTGCGGGCTTCGTGATGGTTCGCAAGGGCCGCCAGCATGGCGCTGTTCGCGTCGAAGCTGGTTTGCCGCTCGTTCGATTCGAGCGCCAACAGCAACGCCAGGCCGGGGTTTTCCTCGACGACCCCCACCGACTGACGCGCCAGCAGCATCCCCTCGGCGCGACGGCGCTCGGCGTCCGCCGCCTTTCTGGCGCTGGTTTCCTTTTCCAGCGCCACCTCTTTGAGCGAAGACTCTTGCTTGATCGTCTCGTTCGCCGTGGAAAGCATCGCGTTGGCGCGGGACTGAACATTCACCACGGCCAGCAGGCCGCCGAGTGACACCAGCACCACCAACGCGGTCGCGATCGCCAGGCCACGGTTGCGCGAGACCCACTTTTGCAGTTCCGCCACGGCCCCGGTCCGGTAGGCCCGCACGACGCGGTGCTCCAGGTAGGCCCTCAGATCCTCGGCCATCTGCCGCATGTTCTGGTACCGGTCCTCGCGCCGGCGCGCCATGGCCTTTTCGCAAATCGCCACGACCTCGGTGGGTACGCGCGGATTCAGCTCCGCGACCGGAACGGGCGGGCCCGCCAGCACGGCCTTGACGATCTCGCGCGCCGAGGGCGCGCTCCCAGGAAGGATGTGCGCGCGGCGGCCGCTGAGCAGCTCGTAGAGAATCGTGCCGATGGAATAAACGTCGGAGCGCTCGTCCAGTTCGTCGATCCGGCCGGCGGCCTGCTCGGGCGGCATGTACGAGGGCGTTCCCAAGACCGAGCCGTACCGCGTTTCGGACGAAGGCTCGTCGGCGTCAAGCGCGTGGGGCCGCCCGCCCGCCTCATCCGTCGTCGCACTGTCCGTTGGTTGGCCGCCGGCAGGCTCGGCGGCCTCGCTCGGCGGCGGCTCCGGGGCAAACGCCTCCGACGGCGGCAGCTCGGTGTTGGTGGCTGGGGCAGAGCCTCGGCGATGCCCCGGTGCCGGGGCAAACGCCTCGGACGGCGGCAGCTCGGACGGGGATGGCTCATGGACGTTCTTGGCCAGCCCCCAATCCATGACGTAGGTCTCGCCGAAGGGACCGACCATGATGTTTTCCGGCTTCAGGTCGCGGTGAATGACGCCGCGCGAATGGGCGAAGGCGATCGTCTCGCAGACCTTTACGATCACATCGAGCACGCGCGTTTGCGTCCAGCGCTCGCGCCCCTGGCGGGCCAGTTCGAACACGGCGCCCAGATCCTTCCCTTGGATCAACCGCATCGTAAAGAACACGCGGCCTTGCTCGTCGGTGCCGAGCTCATGGATCGGCACGACTCCCGGATGGTCCAGTTTGGCGGTGATCTCGGCTTCGCGGACGAAGCGGGCCAAACGCCGCGGCGACACCGCGCGCACGCTGGCGTCGGGACCAAGCGTCTCCTGCCCGCGGATGATTTTCATCGCCAGCTCGCGGCGCAGGTTTCCATCCCAAACCCGGAAGATGACCCCCATCCCGCCCTGAGCCAGCCGGCCACGCACCCCGTACCGCTTCGCGGCTTCGCGCAGTGCGACCACGGGTTCATCCATCGCGCCGGGGCCGGCCACCTCGCCGGCGGTCGCGACGTCACCATCGCCCGTCGGCTGCCGGCCGTGCAAATCGCGCAGTTGGCCTGCCCATTGAGGGTACTCGGCGTAAAGGTCGGCGATCCGCGCGGTTTCGCCCTCGCGGGCGCGTTCGAGGAACTCGGCGTAAATTCGCCGCGCAGCGTCATCGGCCCCATTGGAATTGGCCGTCGTCATCCGCGTTTTCCTCTTGCTCGGCAGTCTCCCCAACGGTCGTCATTCTAGCCGACGGGACACGGAACGCCACGGAGGGCGTTCCCTACAGAGTCGATCACGTCTGCCGTAGCTTCCCGCTGACGTCGACTCGCCGGAGGTTGCGGCACGGAGTGTGCCTGCTACTTTGGCGTCGTGGCGGCCTCCGCTGCCGCCGGCAGCGCTCCGCTGGAGCGGGCCGCCTGGATCTCGGCCGCCAAGGCGTCGAGCGGGGCCGCGTCGAGGTGCTTGCCGGCCGCCGACCGCAATTCGTCGAACATCCGCTCGATCTGCTTTTGCAACGCGGCATCGGACGAAAAGATCGGCTTTCGCTCATCTTGCAAACGCTGATCGAATGGGGCCAACGTCGCCAGACCGCGCAAATCGGCTAGCAGCTTATCGGCCTCGTCGAAGGAGCGCGCGGCGAGCTTCGCGCGCGCGCGGGCCAACCGCACTTGCCGCGCCGCGACCAGATCGGTGAGCTCGCGTTCGAGGCCCGCCGTCGTGGCCTGCGCCTTGAGCCATGCTTCGTCCACTCGCAACCGCACGTCGACGCGGCGCGTCAACCCGAACGAAAGTGGAAAGCGGGCCAATGAACGGCCACCGATACCAATCGTCACCAGCCGCAGCGCTACCGTGTCGGGCGCGATCCGCAAACGGCCTTCCGCGTCGGTCAAGCCCAAACGGCGCGGCGCCGTCTCGCCGGGCGCCCCGGCGCGGACCTCGAAGCCGGCCAACGGCAGGCCGTCGTCGCCGGCCGAAACCAGGCGCAATTCGCTCGCCGCGCGCGCCGGCGAGGTACGCAGCGCAAGCCAAGCCTCCCGCGACGCCGATCGCAAGACCGCGGCCGACGAACCGCGCATGCGGCAGGTCGCCCGTGGGCCGTCGACCGAATCGACCGTCAGCCAGAACCAGTTGGTCGAACCTGCCGACTCGCCGGGCGTGCGCGGCGCGCGTCGAACCAGGCGAAAAGCATCGCCCGGTGCCGCGAGCTTGAACGACACGTCGCGCGGCGCCAGGTCGCCGGCTCGCACGCTGATCCGCGCCAAGTCGGCTGCGACCGTTTCCCATCGGGCCAGCGGCGAAAAGGCCGCGACCAACGCTGCGGCGGCGGCCGGCGCCACGCGCGCCGCAGAAGGCGCTGTGCGCGAGATCGCCGGTCCCCAGACGCGCGAGGCAACGTCCCACTCGCGGGCTTCGGCGCTGAAACCGTCCGGCGCCGGCGCGATGCGCAGCAACAGGAGCTTGTCGCGCGGAGTCTTCGCGGCCGGCGCGGAGGAGGGCTCTTCCAGGCCGTCACGGTCAAGCCCGCGCGCCATCAGCCGCTCGATTTCGTCAGGCGCCGGAGCCACCGCGAGCCGCCACACTCCACCGATGATCGCCTCGCAGCGGCGAGTCAAGTCGTCGCTGAAGCTCGCGGCGCGCCGCGCGCTCCATTCGGGCGCGTCGGGCGTCGCATAGAAGATTTGCACTTGATAGGGATCAATTTCCCAGACGGTGCCGGCGGGGGAAGCGTTTGGGGCCGTGACACCGAATAACACGAGTATCAAAAAGTTCACTTCGTCACCTTTTCCTTCCCCGCATCGCGCTTCCATTGCTCGACGCGCTGGTACAACGTCGCCGGTCGCGGCCCCACGCCCGAAAGCTCCCGGCGATAAGCCAGGTGCTCGGTCAGTTGCCACAAGGGGACCACGGCCGTGGCGTCGTTGACTCGACGATGAAGGTCGCGTAGCGCTCGGCGGGCCGTGCTCCAGTCGTGGGCGGTTTCGAGGCTTCGCAAAGCGGAACTCACGTGCGGGCTGTCGAAGCCCGTAAGACTGCCGGAACCAAATAACCTCGCGGCGTCGACCAGCGGCTCCATCGCCGGCCACTCGACGTAAGCCAGGTCGAAATCTCCGCCGGCCCAAGGTACGGCGTCGCCGGCCCATTCGCGCAGCTCGATCGTGATGCCCAAACCTCCCAGGGCCATCTGCCGCTGAATCGCGCGGCATGCCAAGCGAGCAACCTCCGTCGCCGGGTGCGCGAGCACGAACGTGGGCAGGGACTCGCCGGCGGCCATCGGCCGGCCCGCCGCCGCCGCGACTTCCGCCTGCGCCGCCCGGACCAGTGCCAGCGCCAATGACGGATCGTAAGGCAGCGGCTTTTGCGAGCTATCGTTGGCGTATCCTAGGGGAAACGGCCCGGAAAGCACGCGGCCGTTGTCGGCACGCTCGCCGCGGAGCAAATCGTCACGCAGGATGCGGGCGCGATCGATCGCGTAAACCAGCGCGCGGCGCAGAACCGGCTGCGAGGTCAACGACCTCGCGGGATTCGGCAGCAGGAAATGGACGGTCGGAAAAGCATACGGCTCGACGGCCACCGTTTCCGACGCCGCGAGCTTGCCCGCGTCCCAGGGGCGAAGCCGATCGATCACGTCGGCCCGGCCGCCGCGCAGCGCCCGGATCGCCTCGTCCGTGTTGGCGTACCGGTGCTCGATGATCTCCTGGAACCAGCCCCCGGCGGCGGCCGCGTTGACGCGATAGCGGACCTCGTGGTCTTCACGCGCATCGAGCAAGAACGGGCCGCAACTGTTTGTCGCCGGCTCGCCCGCGAGCGTGGTGCTCCAAGGCCGAAGCGGCGTTCGCAGCAATGCGGCTGGGAGCGGATGGCGGTGCCGAATGTGGATCGTGATTTGCCGCCCCTCGACGACCTCGAGCGAGTCGATCAGTCGCCGCCAGGCCGGCACGTAGTCGGGCCCGGCCGGGTCGGCCAGCGCCACGAGTCGCCGCGCGACGTCATCGGCCGCGACGGGCCGGCCGGCGCCGGACTGGTCGCCGGTGGACTGGTCGCCAGTGGACTGCCCGCCGGTGGACCAGCGCAAGGCGCCGCTTAACATCCAGGTGAGCTGTCGGCCGTCGGCCTCCTCTTGCCATGTCCCCAGCGGCGAGTCGTAGACGCCTCCCATTTCGCCCGCCGCTTGCGGTTCGAACAGCCAGCGCTCGATCAGCCGGCGGTCGCGAAGCTCGGACCAAGCGGGCGCCGCGCCGGGCAGCGGAAGCTGAGAACTTCGATCGGTCGGAAGCTCGGTCACGGCCACGGTGACGACGGGATATTCGTCGTGCAAAGCCCTCAACAGTTCTTTCGCGCCGGCCAGGTCGGGCCAGCAGACTACGGCGGCCGTCGCTTCGCGGTGCGCGTCGCGCAAGCGGCCGGCTTTCTGGTGGACCAGGGCCTCGGCCAACGCCTTGGCCGCCCGAAGGGTGAACTCCTCCTGGCGTGCTTTCACGAGCGGGTCGTCGGAGTACTTGTCGGCCAGTTGGCCCAGCAGCGCGCGGGCGGCGGCCACGCGCCCCTCGGCCAACGCCGCTTCGATCTGCTTGCCGGCCACGGCGATCAGGGCCGGCCGCAGCCTGGCGTGCCGCGGGTTCCGCCGATGCAGTTCGTTGAGCAAGGCCAATGCCTGCACCGAATCGCCCTGCTTGTGCCACCAGCCCGCCTCCTGAAAGAGCCAATTCTCGACCGCCGCGGCCACACCTGGAAACGAAGCGTATTTCGATTCCAGTAGTTCGTAATAGGGCAAGGCCTCGTCGAACTTCCGCGACTTGACCAGCGCGGCCGCGTCGTCGAGCAGCAACTCCTCGAACAGCTTCAACTCAGCCACGTCGTCCCAGGCGACCGAGTAACGCTGGGCCGGATTCTCGAACCGTCGCACGACCATCGCCGCATCGGGCTTCCGGTCGCCGAGCGGCGCTCGCGGCTTGAGTTCCAGCGGCACGATTTTCAAGACCGTCATCCCTTCCTTGAGCGTCAACTGGTCGTACGGCTCCAACTCGTAGTAACGGTGGTTCTCCTGGGCCCCCGCGGCGCGGCAGATCGCGGAGCACCACATCACGGCCAGGATGGTTGCGACAACGGCATCTGTAGGGAACGCCCTCCGTGGCGTTCCGTGAAGCGGGTATCGACGTTTGTTTCTCATATCACTTCGCTCGCGCGTCTCCTCGTGGCAGCAAGAGCAGCGTGCCGTCGCCGGCGGCAACCAGGATGCCCTGCTTCACCGCGACGACGGATCCCCTCAACGGTTGGCCGATTTCGCGTCGCCACAGCGCGTCGCCGGTCGCCGCGGCGACGGCCCATACCACGCCACGCCGGCTGGTGAAGATCAACGCATCGCCGTCCTCCGTCGCCGACAAGGGAAGGCCATCGTGCAGATCGACCTGCCAGGCGGCCTGTTCCGTATCGACAAAACAGGCCAATCGCCCGGCCTCCGTCGCCACGAGAATGCGGTCGCCGCATGCCCGCGGTCCCCAGACGATGGCTTGGTCCAACGCGACTTTTTGGGGCTTCAGACCCGCCAGGTCGAACAAAACCAGCCGCCCGGCCGCATCGGCAACCGCGGCCCGAGTGGCGGTCGCCGCCAGCGGCGAACCGATCGGCGATTCCAGTTCCACCTCCGCTTCAACGGCTAACCGCGGTGACGGCGCCACGTCGCGGCCGAGCCGGTACACCTTCCTTCCATCGCTGACGATCACCTGCGTCGTATCCGGAGTGGTCGCCAGCTTCCAGCGCGGCAAGGCGTCGAACTCCAGCGCTGGGCAAAACGGCTCGCCCACCAGCTCCCTCGAACGCGGATCGACCAGATAGACGCCGCCGTGTTCAAGGGCCAAAAGCAACTTGTCGCCAAACCGCGCGGGGCGGCAGGCCAACTTGCCCGGCAATGGCCAATGTTCGAGCCGTGGTCTCGTTGGATCGAAAACCAGCAAAGCCTCTGATTCCCGCGCCGCGGCAAAGATGATCAGCCCGTCGTCGAATACGACGGCATCTCCCTCGTCAGTTCCCTGTAGCGGAACTCGTGAGAGTTCCGACGCGTCTGCTCCGGCGCTCGGAATGATTACGAATTCCGCCACCTCCTTGAACTGGTCGATCGGTATTCGAAACAGCGCGCCCGATCGGTCCAAGACCGACACGGTCGCGCCGGACTTGTCGATCACGGGGCCGGCCGCCGGCGGCGTACCCAGATCGAGCGTCCAAGTCACGGAGCTTCCCGCGGCCGGCGGAAGCGACCGCACCCGCACACCGCGCCCGTCGGCAAGGTACGTTACGAGCAGCAGCGATTCGCCCCGCGCCACGACGGGCTGCGCGAACTGGCCGGCGGCAACCGGCGGCGCGGCCAGAGAGGCTTCGTCGAGCGGAAGTGGGAATACCGCCGCCCCGTCGCCCGCGAGCCACAGCTTGCCGCCGACCAGCGAGAGCCAGCCCACGGTCTGCGATTCGTGATCCGGCCTCCGGCGCGGGCCAGGAACCAATGGCGACGCGGCATCGTTGCCGATCCGGAATGAATCCAGCCCGCCGCCGACGGTGGCGACGTACACACCGCCTTCATGAACCCATAGCGGCGAAGCCACTTGTCCCGATAGGTCGAGCGTTTGCACCACCCTGACGCCGCCTGGCTGCGTGTCGGTCGCCAACACGCGAAGCGTCGCCCCAGCGAGCCCGGCATCGGCGGCCACGAGCAGCCAGTGATCGACGAGCACAGGCGGCGCGGCGACTGCGCCCGCCTCATGACCGAGGTAGATCGCATCGATGCATTTCCGCTGCGATTCCGAAAGCACGTAAAGCCGGCCCTCGTCGGCCAACTGGTAAATCAGCCCTCGCGCGGCATCGACCGCCGGCCCGACGCCCAGCGGCCGCGGCAGTGAACACTTCCAACGAGCCGCGCCGTTGGCCAGATCGATCGCGACCAGATCTCCGTCGCGGCAAGCGACCAACGCCTGGTCGGCCGTCACGACCGGTTCGGCGTCGAACGACGAAAGTGGCGTTCGCCAGACGGTTTCACCCGTGAGCGCCCTGATCCGTATCACTTCGCTGCGCGTCGAGTCGACCAGCAGCCAATCGCCTTCTGGAGTATCGTCGAGCGGGCGGGGCACGAAGCGGGTGTCGAAGCCCACGAACCAGCGCCACAAGAGTCGGCCACTGGCGGCGTCGATTCCGTAAGCGCAACCGGAGGAGGGGGCCAAGACGGAAAGCACGCCGTTGGCCGCCGCGGTTTTCCCAATCGCCCTGGCGAACGAAGCGCCGCCCGGCGGCGCGTCGTCCATGCCGGCCGGAGCAGGCGGTTCGAACGGACCAAAGGCCACGCGGTCGCGCTCGGCCGCGGCGGACTCGGCCAGCGCGGCCCACAGGCGGGAATCGGTTGCCAACTCAGGGTACTCTTTGAACAGTTCACGGCGCGCCTGATCGGCGTCGCCGGCGTTGATCCTATCGATCGCCGCGTTCAATGCCCGTTGGCGGTGGTGCGCGCGTTCGAGCCGCGCCAGCGCGAGCTCGGTGTGGTCGAGCCCCGCCGCTGATCGCAGCCGATCCGGCAACCATCGCCGGCCCAGCGCGACCGCTTCGCGCGCGCGGTCGAAGGCCGCCTCGGCCGCCTCGCTCGGCTCCGCCGCCGGCGATTGGGCCGCGTAGACCAGCCCCTTGGCGATCTTGGCCAATGCGTCGGCCAGAAGGCGGCGGTCTTCGGGATTCCCCAGCGCATCGGCGGCCGGCGGCACGCTCTCGCGCGCGGTGGATAGTGCCGCGGGCCAATTTCCGCCCGCGTCGGCCAAGGGACGCAAGCTGGCCAACGCCCGGTGGACCCGCGCGACGTGGGCTTGCGGATGGTGAGCATGACGAACAAGGAAGGCGTCGAACCTTTCGTCCGCCAGGCCCAGCGCGCCGGACTCATAGGCTTGCTCCGCCGAAGCAAGCATTTCGTCGGCCGAAGGGATTTTTGAGTACCACACCGCGCCATACGCGCCCAGGCCGAGCGCCGCCAAGGCCGCGACGGCTCCCCAGAGCCGCGGCGACTTGATGAGGCCGGATCCTTTGATTTGGGTTTCGCGTTGGCCGCTGGGTTTCTTGCCGGCGCCTTGGGTTGTGCCGGTTTTCCTCTTGCCGTGACTTGACTTGGAGCCTATCGCAAAACCGCCTTGTGGCGCGGGCGTCCCGCCTGTCGTGGGTGGTGCCGCGGGCGCCGCGGCCAGCGGATCGGTGGCGAAAGCGTCAAGCGGCGCGGCGCTCGGTTCGGACAGGCTCAAATTGGCCAGATCGGCCAGATCGGCCAGATCGGCCAGATCGGCCAGATCGTCGCCGAAGATCACGGCCGACGACGATGGCGCCGCTGGGGCTTTCAACTTGTCAGGGGCTTTCAACTTGGCAGGCGGGGCAGACTGCTTCTTGGCTTGCGCCGCTGGCTTGACGGATGGGTTTGGCTTGGCGGCTGGCTGGGACGCCGGTGGCGGCTTCTTGGCCGGCGCGTCGTCGAACGGCGCCAGTGAGATTTCGTCGCGCGCCGAGGGTGCCGGATCGTTTTCGGCCGGCGCCGCGGACGTGATGCGTTCCGCGACGATGACCTCGACGTCGCCGACCTGGAAACGGTCGCCCACGCCCAGCGCGGCCGAAGGGACGAGCGACCCGTTGAACTCGACGACCTTGGCGGCGGTCGAAGCGACCAGTTCGAAATGGTCGTTCTTCCAGAGGATGCCGCAGTGCAGCGGGCGAACGCCCTTGCCGGACACCACGACCTCGACCAAGGCGCTCGTGCCGAACCGAATCGACTTGGACTGATCCAAGGCGAGTGTGCGACGATGGCCGTCGCCCTGCCGGATTTCGAGTTGCAGACCGCCGTCGGGCACGTCAGTGGTCCTCTCCCGTCGTGGCGTCGAAGGTCAGCCGGCATGTGGCCGCGCCTGATTCGCGCACCCCCGACAGCGTTTGCGCCAGCACGCGAAACAGCGCCTCACGATCGGCGCTCACGACGATTTGGACCTCGCCGCCACGCTCGCCACGCAGCCGCGCGAGGCGTCGGGAGAACGTCACCATATCGGGCAGCGGTTCATCGCCGATCCAAAGCCCGTTATCGGCGTCGACGCGGGCGACGATGGCGCCGCCGGCCGCGTCTTGGCTCCCGGCGACCATTTGCAACGCGGAGGGTGGCGGCGAGGTCGAGGCGAGAACAAAAGCCACCACCGCCAACGCCGATACGACCAGTGCCGCGTCGAACGCGAGCCAGGCGAGAATCGCCGGCGAACCGGTGGATTCCGCACGATCTAGTTTCCGCGACATCGGCGAACCGCCTTTCACTCGGCTGGCAAGAGCGACCAATGCACTCGCATGTTGCGATGGTCCGGCGACGCGGCCAGCGCGGCGTCGTGGACTCTTGCCACTTCGCCGCTGAGCACGCTTCCCGCCGCCTGGATTACGATCTCAGTATTTCCTCCGTCGCCGGCCGCCGCAAGCACGGCGGCGGTGATCGCGGCGTCGTCGGCCAGCGGTGGGCCGTCGGCGCCCAGTCCCAGATAGACCGCCGCCGCGCCGTAGTTGGCGCCGGGTAAGAGAGTCAGCACCACCGTCGCCCCCGGATCGAGTCCCAACGCGGCCGGTTCCAACGCGCGGCCGCGTGTCCACTGCCACCCGCCCAAGAGCGCCACCGTCAGCAGCAGCGCGACGACGCGAAGCGGCATGGTTCCCGCCGGCGCTCGGCGGCGCGGGATCTCCAGCAACGCGTCAGGCGCGGCATTCGGATCGCCGACCGCGTCCTGACTTGCGTCGTTCGTGGTGTCGTGCTCACTCATACTACTTCAGCGGCGTCTGGTCGATGACGTACAACTCGAACGCCTGGCCCTCCGGCCGGACGCCGAAGCGCGTTTGCAGGATCGCCGACGGCTCGCGCCCGGCGAACTTCTTTTCCAGTTCCGCCAGTTTCTGCTCGGCCGCCGCCGGAAAGAACATGACGACGATCTTCTCGCCGACTTGGACGCCCGCCGACGCCAACAGCCGGCGGTCGGCCTCGGCCAGGTCGCCGCGCCGCCACGACATGTAAAGGCGCGACTCGGCCGCGGCCGGTCCCACACGGCGGTCGGGCATCGGCTTGGCCAATTGCGCCGCGTACTCGATTTCGCCCGTCGCGCCGATGGCGCCCAGCTCGACTCCCAACGAGTCGATTTGCCGAGCGTAGTCGGAAGCCGTGATTCCCTCGGCGAAATAGACCTGCCAACGCTCGGCCCGAGGCACTTCCGCCGGCGCTTGCGGCCCGGCCGGCGTTGAAGCGCCTTTGGCTGAAGCAGCCAGTTCGGGGGCATCCCACGCGGCCCCTTGGCCGGCCACCGCCGCCTCGAGACGCGCCAGCGCCGGCTCCAGCGGTGACGCGCCCACGTCGATATCGATCGCCGTGCCGCCAGGCTCGCGCGGCGTCGAGCTTTCCGGCACCGCCGCTTTCGCCGCGGCCGGCATTATTTCGACCACCAGTTCCGCGGGCGGAAAGCATTGCCGCAGCGCGAGGCGGCCCAGCAGAGCGGCGGGCAACACCACGGCGGCCGCCAGCGCCGCGTTATGCATGATTCGGAAGCAGCGTTTCATCGTCTCAGCGATGGCCGGAAATGGCTTGAAAACACCCAGGAAGTTGTCGGTTTAGCTCCATTGTAACCGATTTGAAGGGGATGTGGGGATCCGGCGTAGGTTAGGCTTTCCAGCGCTTTCCAGCCTGACTGCCCCACTCCCGATTCCGTCAGGCTCCCCAGCTACCGAACGTCCCATTCCGGGTCGCGCGCGGTATAACCATGGGAAGGTATAATCTCGAAAAAAATGCGCAACGCGGCTGTACACAGTGTTCGGTTTCGTTGCGCTTTGGCGGCACCGCCGCCACGCCGGCCGCGTGTCTGCCCATTGCCCCGTTGAGCTGAAAGCGAAACTCGCCAAACCGGCACTCATTTTCACTCGAATTCGGTCCAAATCGGTTCAAAATCGTTCGATTCGACACCATTTCAGCGACAACCGCTCGTCCCGCGCCCAGGTGTCCCATCAAAATCGCCGGGAATTACGCATGTCGGCCGCCGCCGGCATTTGATTTGTTGCTAATATGGAGTTGCTAAACGTCAAAAATTGCGCGCCGAGTTGCACCCTGTTGGGGGGTGCTGGGCGTGTACTGGTTCAGCGTGAACTGGAATTTCGGCTGGCGGGAGTTAGCGAACGCGGGGGGTGCGTCCTGCTTGGGGAATCGCGGCATCCTGCCGCGAAGGTTTTACGCTTTGGTGCCGATCCCGAAGAGGGGACGGGCAGGTATCTCGTCGTGATCTGGCAGTTCGTGATGGAGGACCCATTGATGATCTACCCGGTGACCGCGTATGATGTGCCCGAGCCGCGTCAACGGAGAAAATAATATGGCTAAGCGGCGTAGCGTCTTCCGTAAGATCGAGCGAACTCCGGAAGTGTTCTTTTGCCAATGCCCGCCGGCCCCTCAAAGAGGATGTGCCCCAGCGCGTCGCCGCGTTTGCGCGCAGCGTCGAGAGCGATCGCGAGCCGGGCGACCGCTTCGCGCTGCCCGACCATGTCGCCCATGCGTTGCGGTCGAAGGGGCGCGTTTTTTCCTTCCGACGTCAGCGCGCCCGGCTCTTGGCAAGGCACCGTGGGCTTTTTTCCCGGTTCCGTGGCGCTCAAAATCTCCAGCGCCTTGCCGGCGGCGCGCCCGGCATGCCGCGCCTTGACCTCGGGATGCTCCATCAGGTTCTGCGATGAATAGCTCACCAGCCAGTCGGCTCCTTCGAGATCGGGTGCGCGAATGCCCAAGATGCCCGCCGCACTGATGTAGGCCAACTCGCCACCGCGCATCTCGACGACGTAGCCGAAGCCGTCTTCCGCGACTCGCCCGACAAGAATGTTCGAGAGGTGCCGGTAGAGGTTCTCGCCCAGTGTCGCGGGGATGATCTCGTCGGATATTTTTCCCTGTTGTCGCACGACGTTGTGGGTCAGCATCGACTCGATCGCCATGCGCACGTCGGCGTGCGGCGCGTTCGTTGCGGCTTCTTGGGCGGCATGGTTGCAGGCCGCGATGTCGGGTTCGGATTGTGGCCGCGACACGCCGAGTTGCGCGGCCGCATCAGCGAACTGGAGCCAGGCCGCGATGTCGGGTTCGGATTGTGGCCGCGACAGAGGGGCCGCGGGGGTAACGGACGTTGCCCGCGCCTGGGGCGCGCTGCCCGCCGCTCGCTTGGCGTCGCGATCCTTGATTTCCTTGATGAACCCCGCTTCTTCCGTCACGTTCTCGGAAGAGTAGACGATCAGCCACTTGCCCCCTGGCTGTTCGGGTGGCTGGACCACGAGCACACCCGCAGTGCTGAAATAGGCCAAGCCGCCGGTAATGTCCAACTCCGCCACATCGTCGCGACCCATTTGCCCGCGGTGCAGTTCTTCAGCCCCCAGATGCTGGGATCGGATGGGTGGCGGGTCACTTCCGCGCAGGGTTTCGTGAAGTCGAAATCCTTCGACGGATCGAGGTGGTGCGCGAAAAGCCTCCCTTCGTGGCTCAGCATGACGATCGCCGTGCCGACGCGAATCCGGAAGGGTAAACGGAGCTCCTTCTTGCAGGACCAGCAGGAGGCGAGCGTTCCTCCCGACGCCTTGACCGCGTCGGTATCGTAAAAATTCTCGATTCCACAGGAGCAGTAGAAGATCGAGTCGCGAAGCTGTGACAGATCCTTGCGCCAGTGCCCCTCGGTCACACGGCCATTCACGGGATCCTTCAACCCCGCCGTGAAGGCCCCCAGTGGATCGACCGATCGCGGCGCGGACGTCGTGGAAGCGGTTCGTCCGGCACAATCTGGGGCTCAAGGCGCCGCGGGGCCGGGGCTGGCTGACGAACCCGGGCCTATGACCGCTGCGCGGGATACCCCGTGAACGGGGCGGTTCAAAACGCTCAATCAAAAAACCAAGAGACATTCAAGGCGTTTCCAGGATCTCGGACCAGTCAGCGGCTTTTGCCGCCCTGCGGATCATTCGGTCCAGGCGTTCGAGATCGGTGATGTCCTCCAATTGGGTTTTGATGGACTCGTTCGCCGGGCCAAGCCGTTCCTCACCGACGAGCAGGATGTCCTTCTTCGCCTGTTTTTCCTTGCCCTCGTCGAGAATCATCAGATACGTATCGGATTCTTGCATCACACGAACTCGTCGATCCTTTTGCTTGGAAAGAATGCCCGGCTTGCCGCCGACGAGGCAATCACTCCGATTGCGGTTGGTTGGCGCCAGCATACAGCATTTCGCTGAATACGGAGAATCGCACAGTCGGCGATCGGCATGACCCCTTTCAGCGGCGACATCGGTCAAGAGGCCTGTCATTCACGGCTTCACGGGTTTGGACAGGATTGACGGGATTCACAGGATATAGTCGGACAAATCGCAAGCCTTGCTTTCTATCCTGTTCCTCCTGGTCATCCTGTCCCGCCTTCGCCGTCCGGCCGACGCGCCTCGACGAGCTTCACGCACATGATGATTGACGATTTCTGGATTCTACGGATTTTCCAGGGTTTTGCAAGTATTCCGTCACCGATTCTGTCGCCCGGCTTGTCGGCAGCCTTAGTTGGCGTGACGCGCGACCATCCATCGCCACGGACCGCCGAGCCGCTCGCCGTCGCCGAAATCCGGCGTGATCGCGCCGCCGAGTGTACTCGGACAAGAAACTTGCAGCAAGAAGAATCCGAGTCACGACCGAATTTTCACAACGACCCGCTTAAAGGCTAGGATTGGTGGTGCGTCAGGGACGCCCCCGTAGCGGCGGCACTCCGTGACGGGGGCCATGAGGCCCGGTCGCCAACGGCGACCGGAGATCTCCGCCACGGAGTGTCGGAGCTACGGCCTGCCGCCGATCCTAGCCTTTAAGCGGGTCGTTGAATTTTCAACACCCTAATCCCGCATCCCCAAGGTGGGAGGCGGCCTCGCCGCCTCGGGGTCCGCGGCGGATTGGAGTCATCCGGGCGCCGTTGGCGGGCCCGTCGCCCAATCGAACGACACCGGCCCAGGCAGTACGAGCCGGAAGTGGGCGCGCCGCTGGCACGGGTATCCACCTTGCGCGCCCCTGCCACGCGCACTCCAGGCCGTGACTTACGGAGCCGGCGATGCCTGGGACACGTAGCGGCCGGCCTGATGGTCAAGCCCGTTGCAACCGGCCACGAGCACCGTTAGATTCGTGTTATACTGCGCGCGGGCGAGAATGAGACATTCGGAAGTCTGTACACCAACCCGTAGCGCAAGCAAGGCCAGTCGTCACGCTCCTTGCTTGCGCTGCGGGTTAGTGTCGGAGCAGGCCGCGTGCGGTATACTCCCCAACCCGGCGGATAAGCTACGAATTGACATCACATGGCCAATTTGACACCGGCTGAAAAGCAAGACGTGATCCGCTTTTTGGAGGCGGACAAGCCGCTGCCCGACAAGTACCGCTTTCTGCTCTTCGACGACAAGCGCGAAGTCGAACTGGTCTGGAACGGCAAGACGAGCGAAGTCTGCAACATCGTGCTCCCCTTCCAGGTCATCGAGCAAGTCGACGAACCTCGCGCGGAAAAGGTCAAGGAGCTGCCCGGATTGTTCAACATGGACGAGCGCGGACGGCAGCTCACCGGCTGGACCAACAAGCTCATCTGGGGCGACAACAAGATCATCCTCTCCAGCCTCAAGAACGGCCCGTTGCGCGAGGACATCGAGGCCCAGGGCGGCATCAAGCTCATCTACATCGACCCGCCCTTCGACGTCGGCGCCGATTTCTCGATGGACATCGAGATCGGCGACGATACCTTCACCAAGCAGCCCAACGTCCTTGAGGAAATCGCCTACCGCGACACCTGGGGCAAAGGGGCGGACTCGTTCATCTCCATGATTTACGAACGGCTGATTGTCATGCGAGATCTGCTGGCGGAAGATGGGCTACTATTCTTGCATATGGGCTGGAGCGTCGCGCATCGCGTTCGAGCCGCATTAGACGAAGTGTTCGGCGCGAGTAACTGCGTAAACCAAGTTATTTGGAAGCGACAAGCGGCGCACAGCGACATTGGACAAGGTTCAACACACATGGGCCGATTGCACGATGTTATTTTTGTATACGCGAAAGCGGCCCATTTTACGTGGAACATGCAGTATGAGCCGTACTCCGAAGAATACATCGCCTCTGCCTACAAACACATCGAAGAAGGAACCGACCGACGCTATCGCATTGACAATACAGCTGGACCGGGCGGCGGCAAAAAAGGCAACCCATACTATGAGTTTCGTGGCGTTAAGAAATACTGGCGGTATTCCGAGCAAACAATCGCGCGGCTTTACGACGAAGGGCGTTTGATTCAGTCAAAGAGTGGCGGCGATTGGGGTTACAAACGCTATCTCGACGAGATGCCCGGGGTTCCAATTCAAGATCTCTGGGCGGACATCGCCGCCATTCAAAGTGCAAGCCTACAAGGGACCGGGTATGCGACTCAAAAACCCGAGAAACTCCTGGAACGAATAATCAACCTCGCCTCCAACGAAAACGACATCGTCGCTGACTTCTTCTGCGGCTCCGGCACGACGGCGGCGGTGGCGGAGAAGCTCAACCGCAAGTGGATTTGCAGCGATCTCGGCAAGTTCGCCATTCACACCACCCGCAAACGGCTGATCGGCGTACAGCGCCAGCGCAAGGCCGAAGATCAAACCTACCGCGCGTTCGAGATCCTCAATCTCGCCAAATACGAGCGGCAACATTTTATCGGCGTCAACCCGAACCTGCGCGAGGAGGAACAGCGCAAGCAGTTCGAAGAAAAAGAAGCCGCCTTTCTCGATTTGATCCTCAAGGCGTACAAGGCCGAGAAGACCGACGGCCTGCGCGCCTTCCACGGCAAGAAGGCGGGACGCATGGTCGTCGTCGGCCCGGTCAACCTGCCCGTGACCCGGCTGTTCGTCGAAGAGATCATCCTGGAATGCCGGCAGAAACGCATCAGCAAGGTCGATCTGCTGGGCTTCGAGTTCGAGATGGGCCTGTTCCCCAACGTGCTCGACGAAGCGAAGTCGAAGGGCATCGACATCCAGCCCAAGTACATCCCGGCCGACGTGTTCGACAAGCGGGCCGTCGAGAAGAACCAGGTTGTCTTCCACGACGTGGCCTTCATCAAGGTCAAGCCGCTGCTGAAGGGAAAGACGGTGGCCGTGCGACTGACCGACTTTTCGGTTTTCTACTCGCAGGGGCGGGCCGACGAGGTGGCCGCGGCGCTCAAGGAGAAGGCGAGCAAGATCGTCGTCGAGAAGGGGCAGATCGTCAAGATTTCCAAGGACAAGAACGGCATCGTGACGCGGGAAAAGCTCACCAAGCATTGGACGGACTGGATCGATTACTGGTCGGTCGATTTCGATTTCGAGAACAAACGCGAGATGATCCGCGTGCGGAAGGAAGTCGATCCATCCGCCCAGGGGCGCCTGCCGGGGATGAAGCCCGCCCAAAAGCCGCTGGAGGAATGGGAGGAAGTGTGGACCGGCGACTTCATCTTCGAGAACGAATGGCAGAGTTTTCGGACGAAGCAAGATCGGTCGCTCGAATTGACCAGCGCGTACCGCGAGGTGGCCGACAAGAAGCGCGTGAAGATCGCCGTCAAGGTGGTGGACATTTTCGGCAACGACACCATGACGATCGTGGACGTGTCTTCGGGAGGGAAACGCTGAGGCCGGGTGTGTAAGATGATGGTAAGACCTAGGGAAAATTTCAATGAAAACCAAAGCGAGAAAAAGAAAGGGCAAGCCTGATCCGGCCATCCTCGCGGACATCGTCAAGCGGGTCGTGGAGGCGGCCAACCCGGAGAAGATCGTCCTGTTTGGGTCAGCGGCGCGCGGAACGATGGGGCCCGACAGCGACGTTGACTTGTTGGTCATCAAGGGAGGCAAGTTTTGCCGGCATCGGGTCACGACTGCGATCTACCGTCATTTGTCCGGCGAGATAGGGGTCGATGTCGTGGTCGTGACTCCTGAAGAGGTCGAGCGTTATCGCGACACCCATTGCCTGGTGATCTGTCCGGCCCTGCGGGAAGGCAAGGTGGTTTATGAAGCGTAAGCGTCTCCCGCCGGACGATCCGCGCGAATGGATTGGACGCGCCAAGAGCAATATGGCCCTGATCCTCAGCCGCGACTTGGCAAGCCGGAGACTCTGATATGGCCCTGCATCCGAACTTCCCGAACGATCCGCACGCCATTCTCGATCCGGGCATCCGCTGGTTCCCGGCCGATGAGGCCTATCGGGATCAACGCGCCGATCAACTGATGCCCCCCTTGGTCTCGGCCCTCCGCAAACTCGTCAAGGAATGGCGCGACGGCGGCTATCAGGGCGCCAGCGCGACGAGCAAGAGCTTGCTGACGTGGTGGTTCAAGACGCCGCATCTCTTGCCGACGCGCAACGGCCCGTTGCGGGAGTTCCAGTATTTTTTCGCCCAGCGGGAGGCCCTGGAAACCATCGTTTACCTTTACGACGTGCTCGGCGTGAAGGATAAGTACGATTTGATGCGGTTCGACGGCTCCGGCGCCGTGTCGGCCGGCATGTTCGATGAAACCTGGCGGCGCTTCGTCGTGAAGATGGCGACCGGTTCGGGCAAAACGAAGGTCTTGAGCCTGGTTCTGGCCTGGAGTTTCTTTCACAGGCTTTATGAGCCCGATTCCGCCTTGGCCCGCAACTTCCTCGTCGTCGCCCCGAACATCATCGTGCTGGACCGAATCCGCAAGGATTTCGACGGCTTGCGAATCTTTTTGCAGGATCCCGTTTTGCCGGACAACGGCTACGACGGCCACGACTGGCGGGACGACTTTCAACTGACGCTGCACATGCAGGATGAAGTGCGCGTGGTCCGCAAGACGGGCAACATTTTCCTCACGAACATCCACCGCGTTTACGCCGGCGACGAAACGCTTCCCTCGGCGGACGACGACGACACGACCGATTATTTCCTGGGGACGAGGCCCACGGGGGCGACCACCGACAGCAAGCTGGACCTCGGCATGATCGTGCGCGACGTCGACGAGTTGGCGATTCTCAATGATGAAGCGCACCATATTCATGATCCGAAAATGGCGTGGTTCAAGTCGATTCAGGACATCCATCATCGGCTCTTGCAGAAGGATTCGGCCCTGGCCTTGCAGGTGGACGTGACGGCAACGCCCAGGCACAACAACGGCGCTATTTTCGTTCAGACCGTCTCCGATTATCCCCTGGTCGAAGCGATTTCGCAGAACGTGGTGAAGCATCCCGTGCTGCCTGACGCGGCCAGCCGGGCGAAGCTGCAAGAACGGCAAACCTCGAAGTTTACCGAGAAGTACGCCGATTACCTGGAATTGGGCGTTATTGAATGGCGCAAGGCTTATCGGGCGCACGAGAAGCTCGGCAAGAAGGCGATCTTGTTCGTGATGACCGACGACACCAAGAACTGCGACGACGTCGCCGAGTACCTGCAAGGGACGTACCCGGACCTGAAAGGCGCGGTGCTCGTCATCCACACCAAGAACAACGGCGAGATTTCCGAGGCCACGAGCGGGAAAAGCAAGGAAGATCTCGAAAAGCTACGCAAACTCGCCAACGAGATCGACGATATGGAAAACCCCTATAAGGCGATTGTTTCCGTGCTGGTGCTCAAGGAAGGCTGGGACGTGCGCAACGTGACGACGATCGTGGGTTTGCGGGCTTTCTCGTCGAAAAGCAACATCCTGCCGGAGCAGACGTTGGGCCGGGGCCTGCGCAAGATGTACCCGGGCGGCGGCACCGAATATGTGAGCGTGATCGGCACCGACGCCTTTATGGATTTCGTGGAGTCCATCCAGGCCGAGGGGGTGGTCCTCGACCACAAGCCGATGGGCGAAGGCGCCGGGCCGATAACGCCGCTTGTCGTCGAAGTGGACCAGGAGAACACGAAAAAGGACATCGAGGCACTCGATATCGAGATTCCCGTCATGACGCCCCGCACGTATCGGGAATACAAGAACCTGAATCTGCTGGCGCCGGAGAAGTTCGGCCACGGCAAGCTCATGTGCCAGACGTTCAGCGAGGAACAGCAAAGGGAAATCGTCTTCAAGGACATCACCACGGGCGAAGTCACGCACACCACCGTCCTGGATACCGCCGGCATCGCCGACTATCACAGCGTGATCGGCTATTTTACGCAGACGATCATGAAGGATCTGCGCCTGGTCAGCGGCTACGACGTGCTGTACGGCAAGGTGAAGTCCTTTGTGCGCGATGACCTGTTCGAAAAGCCCGTCGAACTGGAAGACGCGAACACGCTACGGAACCTGTCTGAACTGGCGGCGACGAAAACGATCATCGAGAGTTTCAAAAAGGGCGTCAACGCCCTGACGGTCCAGGACAAAGGCAACGCCGAGATCCGCGCCACCATCAAGCTGCGCGAAACGCGGCCCTTCGTGGCCAAGGAGCAAGGGTTCATGATTCCCAAGCTCAGCGTCTTCAACCGCATCATCGGCGACAGCGGCTTCGAACTCGAATTCGCGGCATTCTTGGATCGCTGCCAAGGTGAAATCGTCTCCTTCGCCAAGAACTACTTCGCCGTGGGCTTCAAGCTGGACTACGTCAACGCCGACGGCGACATCTCCAACTATTACCCGGACTTCTTCGTGAAGGTCAGCGGCCAGGAAACCTATATCGTCGAGACGAAGGGCGCGGAATACCTCGATGTGCCTTTGAAAATGGCGCGCCTGAGGCAATGGTGCGACGACGTCAATCAGGCGCAGCGGGCCGTGCGGTACGCTTTCGTCTTCGTGGACGAGGAAGGGTTCAAGAAGTACCAGCCGAAATCATTCGCCGCCTTGGTCAAATCCTTCCGGGAGTACAAGGAGTAGTCTTCGCCCGGTATCCGTCACGGAGCCGCAACGCTGGTTTATCGTTGGCCGATTACGGATCGAGATCCATCTTCTCCGCCGCTTCGTTATCCTCGCCGGCTTTCAACGCCGAGGTCGTCGCCGTCGATACCAAACCGACGAGACCGGTTGCGAGCGCAACTGCCAGCCAATGCGGCTTCATGCTTCGTCTCGTTTTCATTTCAGCGTTCCTTGTCGTCGGGGCGTGCCGCCGGCCGTGCCGAGCCTCCTGGCGATCTAGTCCAATTCGGCGTCGGGGCGAAGCGAACGATACCATGTTTTCCAGCGCTCAATCGCTTCCTTTCGCGCCGTCGCTCCGCCCCGCGCGTCGAAGCCGAAGGCGTCGAGCCGCCGGCTGATGACCCGCAGCGCGTCACGCGCCGTCAAGGCCACCTCAATGTCGGCGTCTTCCAGCAGGCCGATCAGGGTCGGCACATGGTCGAGGTTGCGGCTTCGCCCGCACGCGCGCACCGCGGCCAGCCGCGCCTCGCGGTGCGCGCCGCCGGCCAGCCGCCGCAGCAAGGCCGCGTGCTGGTCGAGCGTGCGGCGGTCGCCGCTTTCGGCCAGGTCCGCCAGGGCCTCGACGGCCTGGGCGTATTCGGCACCGTTTTTTTCGGCACTGGCTTTTTCGGCACTGGCGGGCGTTTCCAGAATCGCCGCCCAGCGGTCGAATGCCGCGGCCGCCGGCTTGACGACCACTTTTCCATCACGCAGCCGTAGTTCGCCCGCGGCGGGTACGCCGCGCCCACCGGCCAGAATGCCCTCGCGGAAACGAAGCTTCGAGCGTTCCAGGCTCTTTTTGGTCGAGCGCAGTAGGAACAAGAGCGCGAAACTGGTGTCGTGCGGGTTCTTGGCCTCGCTCTCCCAACTGCCGTTGGCGCCCTGCGTCTTCAAGAGGAACCGCGCCCCGCGGTCGTACCAGGCGGTGTCGGGCGGGCCGTCGGTCTCCATTTGCCGGAACGTCTCGTAGCGTTCCAAGGCGTACATATAGTAGTGCAGCCATCCCTTGGGCTTTTCGATCGTGAAGTTGGCGCTCATCCAATGGTTGCCGTCGGCGCGGGCTTTTTGGACCAGCTTCACTTCGAGCCTGGTCTTCACGCGCGACGGGTTCTGGTCGTCGTTCTCGAGGGGACGCAAGGCGGCGGGCGTATCGTCATTCGATCGCCGCCGCAAGCGGCTCATGCCCAATTGATCTTTACAGATGTACAGACTGCACATTCCCGCGCAGGTCATGCTGTGCAGCGTGCTGGGCTGCCTCACTCGCTCGCCCAGTTTGCCCGACTCGACCCCCTGGTAACCAAAACCCCCGTTGGGGTCTTGTGTACGCAGCAGCCATTTCGCCAGCCGCTCCCAAACCTCCGGCGGCGTGTCGACCTCGGCCTGGTCGGCGGCTTCCCATAGCCCCATGGCCGCGAACTGAGTCATCGACGTGTCGCAGGTTTTGCCGTTGGGACCGTCGAGCGGATAGCCCCAGGCGCCGTATTCCTTTTGCTTGAGATGCAGCCAGCGGACCAACGCTTCGATCTCGTAGCGGTGCTCCTTGGGGTTGACGGCCACCAGGAACATGATCGACACGCCGACCGAGTAGACATCGGAATTCAGCTTCTCGACGCCGCCGGCGAGCGAGCCCTTGATGGTCGCGACGGCCTCCCTGATTTTCGGGTGATCGAGGCGGGCGCCGCTCTTGACCATCGTCAGGCCCAAGAGCGCCTGGCCTCCCATGGCGCCGCCGTTTTGCGTTTCGAGAAACGCCAGGCCCTTGGCGACGGCCTCGCGCACTTCAGGGCTATCCGGCGAGAGCCCCGCCGCGGCGCCGACGGTCGCCGACCACAACCAGGCCCCAACGGCCAAGAGCAACCCGACGGCCGAGCACACGAATCGCCGCGACCGACCGTGGCTGGAGTACACAAACACCTTGCTCATTCGCGATCCTCCAGCGTTCCCACCATGTCCGCCCACCAACCCAACGGTCTTACGCGCCGCGATCAGGGCTTTTCGGCCAATGCATGGATGTGGTCGGCCAGCATGGCGTCGAGCTGAGGGAACCAAGGCCGCAGCCGCGCCGACAACGGCGGCGCCTTGCCGTCGCGGCGCAGCGATTGCACGTAGGCTTGCAACAGTTCGCGGCGCGCGGGATCGGTCTCCATCAGCAGATGCACCCAGGCCCACGATTCAGCATAGTCGAGTTGCGTCATGTCGGCCACCAGATGAAGGCGCTCGAGCCGCTCGAGGTTTGGCCGCCAAACGTCGCCGGCCAGCCGCGCGGCGAGCAGATTCACATGCGGACGGTTCACCCCGGCGTCGCCCCGCGGCACCTCCGCGTACTCCGCCAACCCCTCGTCGAGCCAAAGGGGCAACTGGGGCACGACCGCATGCAAGTAGCCGTGGGCGACCTCGTGACGCAAATCCTCCGACACGCGGTCGCCCCAATGGGCATAGACGGCCAACCGGGTGTCGCTTTCGACGAAGAAGGCGCGCCGCGCCGGAAACTCGGGAAAGTGCTGCCCGACGAAGGCCTGGAATGTGGCTTCCGTGTCGAACAGGTAGACGTGGATCGATTCCTCCGACTTGGGCAGGTTCAGCTTCGACATCAAATCGCCGCGTTCCGCCGCCACGTCGTCGAGCAAGCGGTGATGCGGTGGCAGCGGGAAATCGCTGTAGACGATCAATGGGTCGAGCACCAGCGTGTGACGCGCCGGCAACGCGGGACGCGGCGCCAACCAGTTTGCGCAGCCGGAAAAGGCCGTCACGACCATCAGGCTCGCGGCAAGGAGCATGTTCGTCGTCACGAGAGCGTCTCCGCGAAGTGTCTCGGCCGTGCCTCCTCGGAGGCCGCTCGGCGCTCCGGGCTGGTTCGACGCTCTCCGCCACGGCCGGCCAGCTCGTCGCATAGCGCGGCCCATTCCACTCCCCAATGCGGCACGCTGTAATCGCGCTCGACGAGTTCACGGCCCGCGCTTCCCAGCCGATGTCTCAAGGCCGGTTCGGCCGCCAGGCGGCCGATCGCTTCGGCGCAGTCGGCCGGCGTGCGAACCAGGAACCCGGTGACGCCGTCGACGACCATCTCGCGGTTGGCTCCAATCGCATTGGCCACCACGGGCAGCCCGGCGGCCATGTACTGCAACACTTTCAGCCCGCACTTGCCCAAGCTCCAGGGATCGTCCGGGAGCCAACTGATGCCGATGTCGGCGCCCGCCACGTCCGCCGCCTCGCTCGCGGCCGACCAAGAGCGGGCTTCGACCCGTATTCCAGCCAAGCTCGGAAAGACGTCGGAAATGACGCGTAGTTCCAGACCCGGCAAGCGAGCCGAGGCGGCAGCCAGGTACGGTTCCGCCAAAGCGAGGCTCGGCAACGTGCTGCGTTGGCCGATCCACACCAATTTCACTTCGGCGCCGTGTCGGCGGTGGTGAGCCGCCGGATAGATTTCAGGGCGAACGCATGTGGGCACGTAGCGAACACGTTGGGCCGGCACCCAGCGGGACGCTTGGGCGCACAAATGGCGGTTGCCGCCGGTCACGGCGTCGGCGGCGTAGAGGGTCGCCCAGAACCCAATCATCCTCCGCCAACTGACCGTGCCCTTGGGATGGTAGCTGTCGCGGCAGTAAAGGGCATCATCAAAGTCATAGACCAGCCGCCGCGCGTGCTTGCGGAGAATGCGAAGTTGCCATAGCGGCAACAGCTTGCGCTGCAACACCACCACGTCGGCATCGGCGACATGGCGCAATTGGCCCACGCGGCGCAAGGCGCCCCGTGCGAGCGGCACCGCCTTGAGTTGCCAGCCGCGCTCCAACAACGCCTGCCGAAACGCCTCGAGCCGGTAGCGGTAGCAAACGTGGTCGGGGCCCTCGGTGAACGCCAGCAATTTCATGGGCGGAATCTTAGCAGATTTCCAATGGCCCACCCAAGGGCGGATTGTGAATTAGGCGTTAGGCGTTAGGCGAGCGGGGGGCGTTAGCCCCCTGTTAGGCGTTTAGGCGTTAGGCGAGCGGGGGGCGTTAGCCCCCTGTTAGGCGTCAGGCGTTAGGCGAGCGGGGGCGTTAGCCCCCTGTTAGGCGTTAGGCGTTAGGCGAGCGGGGGGCGTTAGCCCCCTGTTAGGCGTTTAGGCGTTAGGCGAGCGGGGGGCGTTAGCCCCCTGTTAGGCGTTAGGCGTTTAGGCGAGCGGGGGCGTTAGCCCCCTGTTAGGCGTTAGGCGTTAGGCGAGCGGGGGGCGTTAGCCCTTAGGTTTACCCACATCTGGAAAAAGGATCCTTGAGGCCAAAAACGCGTAAATATGCATGGGACGAGGCAGAGTTTGAGTTACGACTTCGGATCCCTATTTTGTCCAAACGATGACCCAATCGTCATAAACCTGAATGTGGGTAGTCCTAAGGCGTTAGCCCCCTGTAGGGTGTTGAAAATTTGGTCTTGACACGGATAGTTTTTCACGAAGGTTTTGTGTCGTCTGGATCGCTGCCGCCGGCGAATGCTAGCCGGCGACGACTCAACGATGAGACGCCGAAGGTCAAACGCCGGAGC
>Ga0307372_10002573_pt1 | contig 29818 bp, 23 predicted proteins | sample OX1MG_FD_202533 | JGI IMG/M metagenome (GOLD analysis project Ga0307372, IMG submission 202533) | Soil microbial communities from Risofladan, Vaasa, Finland - OX-1 | ecosystem: Environmental > Terrestrial > Soil > Coastal area > Acid sulfate soil | place: Finland: Risofladan, Vaasa | collected... | reverse complement strand
TCACGCACTGTGCGATGACGGCCACCTTTTGCAACTCCCGTTGGCTCAACGTGAATGTCTCCTGTCTCATGGGGTGACATTTTCACGCGGCCGTTAAGGGGTGACAGAATTATCTGGCTAAGACATTGGGATTGGCCATGACTTGCCTCCTGGAGGAGAAAACTCGCTTTTCCCAAGTTAGCACGAATCCCGGTTTCTCAATACGACGGGGCAGCCGCGGGTTCGGGGCGGGGAAGATGGCGGGAGAAGGGCGCGCGGGGTAGATTAGTGTGCGTTGCCGCGGGAGGATGAGCGTGCCCGATCCACAAATGGAATATGCCGGCCGGCTGAATGCCCGCCTTCAAATGCTGGCGAGGCACGAGCTGTCGCACGTCCGGCTGGGAAACGCCAAACTCGCCGTCGTGGTGATCGGGCTGGTGCTGGCGTGGCTTTCGGCCGGCAGGCATATGTTTTCGCCCTACTGGGTATTCATCCCCGTCGCCGCGTTTATCGTCCTGGCGGTTCTTCACGAAAGGACGCTCCGCGCGCGCGCCTTGGCGGAGCGCGCGGCTGCGTTTTACCGGCAGCGTATCGCTCGTCTGGAAGACAATTGGGCGGGCACGGGACCGACCGGCGACCGCTTTGGCGACGAAACGCATATCTACGCCGGGGACCTGGATCTATTTGGACGCGGGAGCTTGTTCGAGCTTTTTTCGTCCGCGAGAACGCCTATGGGCGAAGCGCGGCTGGCCGCGTGGCTAAGCGCCGCTTCACCGGTCGATGTGATTCAAGAGCGCCAGCAGATGATTGCCGAATTGCGCGACCGGCTCGATTTGCGCGAGGACCTGGCCTTGACCGGAGAAGAGCTGCGCTCCCGCCTCAATCCGGATGCGCTCGTCAAATGGGCCGAAACCGGTCCGGCTCTTCCTTCGGCCCTGTGGCGGGCTATCGCCATGATTTTGGCCCTCGGCGCTTTTGCCGCGCTCGGCTTCGGAATCAGGACCGCGAATTACTGGCCGCTTCTCATCATCGTTGTTGTGGAAGCCGCCATTCACCGCTCCCTGCAGCAGCGCGTTCAATCCGTGATCGCGGCGATGGATGCAGACGCGCAGGGGCTCGATCTGTTTTGGAAAGTGCTGAAACGCATCGAGGCGGAGTCCTTTGCCTCGCCACGCCTGGCCGGCTTCGCGCGCGATTGGAAGAAAGACGGCTGGTCCGCCTCCGCCGCGATTCGGAAACTGGCGCGAATCGCCTATTGGATCGAGGCGCACGATAGCTTCATGATTCGCCTGGTCGATATTCCCGTGCTGTACACGGTCCAAGTCGCCTATGCGGCCCAGGCTTGGCGCCGCCGCTGGGGAAGCCAGGTTCGCTCCTGGGTCGACGCCGTGGGCGAGTTCGAGGCCCTCGCTTCGCTGGCGTCCTATTCGTTCGATCACCCCCGGGATCCGTTTCCGACCTTCGCCACCGATGATTCGGGACCCCTCTTTCACGGCGAAGAACTTGGCCACCCCCTGATCCCCGCGGCCCGCTGCGTTTCGAACAGCGTTCGGCTCGACGGGGAAAACCAGGTTCTGATGGTGAGCGGATCGAACATGTCGGGCAAGAGCACCCTGCTGCGAACGGTTGGGGTGAACGCCGTTTTGGCTTTGGCCGGCGCGCCGATTCGGGGAAAGTCGCTGCATTTGAGTCCCTTGATCGTCGGGACGCGGCTCAGGACCAGCGATTCGCTCCAGGAAAATCGTTCCAGTTTCTACACCGAGATTCTCCGCATTCGGCAGGTGTTCGATCGTACGGAAGCGAAAACGCCCGTGCTGTTCCTCTTCGACGAGCTGCTCGAAGGGACCAATTCGAAGGACCGCCGGATCGGGGCCGAGAGCCTGCTGCGGGCTCTGGTCGCGCGCGGCGCCATCGGCATGGTCACAACTCACGATCTGGCGCTGACCGAGATCACCGCGGTTCTGGGAAAGACCGTTTCCAACGCCCACTTGCAAGATTTCGTCGAAGACGGGCAGATGCGGTTCGACTACAAACTCAGGCCGGGAGTGGTCGCGCGCAGCAATGCCCTCGAACTGATGCGCCTGATTGGCTTGCAAGTCTGATGCGGGTCCGGTTCCCTCCAGCGGCGGCTGCGGCGTTTTCCGGCGGGAGACATGATGGTATTCTTGCCACGCGCGGAACGCGGCAGCCGGGTGACCCATGACCACGCCAGATCAAGGCGGAAAAGCCAGCGATCATCTCGCCAACGAGCGCACCTTCCTCGCCTGGATTCGCACCAGCATCAGCATCATCGTTTTCGGCTTCGTGGTGGCGAAATTCGGCATCACGCTGCGTGAATTTTTGAGGTTGCAGGGCGGCTCACGGCAGGAAAGTGGATGGTCTTTGGGGATTGGCGTGGCGTTCATGGCCATGGGCATTTTCATGGCTCTTGTCGCCATGGCCCGGTACCGCGTGGTTCTTCAGCGGCTGGAATCGGGGCAGTTTCGGCCCGCCCGCTTTGTTATCGTCTTCCTGGCCTTGCTGACCGCGCTCCTGGGCGCCATTCTGGTGGGTTATCTGTTGATGACCGCGCGTACCCTCTGAACCTGTTGGTTCGAAATTCCGCCGAGCGATCGGCGGCATGGGAGCGGGCGTGCTGGTCACCGGGAAGCGCTTTCGTAAAGAACGCTGGAACCCGAGTGCAGGTCGCGGCTGTAGGAAACGATCACCTGAACGTCGCCGAAGAGGCGAACCTTGCATTCGAGTCCCGGATCCCACAGCCAGCCCGTCGAACCGAACATCCCCGATGGGTCGGCGATTCGGCCGACGTCGAAAAACGGCCCCAGCTGCACCGTTACATAGCCATTTTCGAAAATCGTTTTGTCGGTTTCCCAATTCCATAGCGCGAACTCCCGCCCGAGCGGCGCGTTGCCCTTGCGACCGTGGCGCGTGCCCGAAATGCCGCGAACCGGAAGATCGTTGTCACGCTCGACGCCGAGCTGATAGAGCTGGTCGAGTGTCGCGGAGCCGAAGGCGCGCCCGGTGCGGAAGCGCAGGGAGGTCTGGTAATCCTGGCCCTCCGGCTTGGGAAACCAACGGATGGCAACCGACGCCTCGATCGTGCCAAAGGGGCCGAGCGCGCGGGCAAAGTTTTTTCCAAAGCTCCCGGAAACGCCCGAATAGATGGTGAGGCGGCGCTCGGGAACGTCGAGGATCCGATAGTCTGTTCTGGCGCGGTATTCGAGCGAGCCGCCGCTGGTGAAAAAGGCCGCGGCGGCGGGCGAAAGGTTCGGGACGTTGCGGAATCGCCGGTAGGCATAGACGACGCCGGTCTGCCAGGACCAGCGCCCGTTCTCGACGAACTTCCATTGCGGACTGAATTCGATTTTTTCGAGATTCAGGGCGGAAAGGGGAGCGGTCGCGCCGCGGAAGGTGCGGCTCAGGTCCCAATTTTCGTTTCTGGCGTCGGCCTGAAGGGTGAACCGCCAGCGCGGATTGTCGCCGAGCGGCATCGAGACGTCCGCGGAAACCCGCCTTGTGTTTTTGTCCCAGCGGAACAGGGAGTTGATGTTTATCGCCGATCCGTGGAGATTGTAATAGTCCAGGTGAATGGCCGTGGGTAGATCCCGCAACAACCGCACGAGCCTATCCAGCTTGCTCGATCCCCAGCCGTCGTGTTGGACGGGCTGAAAATCCAAGGTAAAGGCGCCCGGCTGGCTGGGCGAAAGATCGAAGCGATAGCCCGGAAAGATGCCGAGATTGTCGAGCAGGGCGCGTGTGGTGAGCAGATCGTCCCACCGGAGCGTGCCGGGTGGCCGGAAGACGAAGGCGCGCTTGAGAATGGCGTTTCGGAGCTGCGGCTTGGGCTCCATGCGGATCGCGGTAATTTTCGGCTTGCCAATTTCATTCCACTGGGCGATCGCGCCTCCCAGATTCCCCTCGATCCAGTAGATCGTCGCCAGGAAATTGCGCGCGTAAGCGTCGCCGGGCCGCAGCGCGAGCGCCTGGCGCAACTCTCTTTTGGCTTCGCGAAAATGGTTGGTGCGGTAATCGACCCCGGCGAGTTCCACCAGAAACCGCTCGTTTTTCGGCTCCTTGGCGCGAGCGGCCTCGAAGGCCGCCTTGGCTTGCGTCCAGCGCCCCAGCTTCGCCAGGGCCAGCCCGCGATAGAGATCGAGCTCGGCAGGATCGGTTGGCGAGCCGGGAACCAGGACGACGATTTCCGAGTAGCGTCCTTTGGAATACAGCTCGTGAATCCGGCTGACCGATGGCTGCGGCGCTACGGTTTGACCCGGTAAAACGGAAGGGAAGAGAAGCAGGAAAAAGAAGAGGGGAATCACTGTGGCGATTTCGGCGCCGCGAGCAGGGTCCCTTGCCCGGTCGCGCGCCACTCTGCGGCGAATTGGTTTCGGGTCACGCGGAATAGCTTACGCTGCGCCGGATTGTTTAGGAATACGAAATTCCGCTTCCCATCGATCCCCGCCACCACCTAGTGGAGCCGACCCTGAGCTTCGGGAAACGATCAGGCGGGCTCGGAACGGGTCGGGGCGGTTTCGGCCGCCGGCGCGAGCGCGCCAGCGCCGTGAAGAATCTCAAAGGCGGCACGGAAAAGCCGCAGGCGCAACTCTTCGCGCTCGTCGGCGCTGGCGATGTAGCGAACGACGACGTTCAGGCCGGCTTCGGTCGGGCGAACCGTGATCACCGGTGCCGCCGAAAACGTTCCCAGCCCCGAGCCGTCCATCGCCCGTTTCCAGTCCTGTTCGGCGAGTATGATGTTTCTCTCGGTTTCTTTCTCGGCGACTTTCCGCAGCGCATCCAAAACCGGGTAGGGGTCGACACCGACCGGCAGGCCCACCTGGACCTCGTCCCAGAGCCACTGGCCGGCGGTGGTGAAATTGAGAAAGTAGCCTTCGATCGCAAAACTGTTCATGAACGCCACGCGCCGGCCGGTCGGATTGCCGGCATCGGTCCAATTCCCCGTCTCCAGGATCACGGTGAACAGCAGACCGACCTCGATCACTTTCCCCTGCACGCCGTTGATTTGCTGAGCGGTATTGATCTCGACCCAATCGCCCGGCCGCATCCCATGGGGCCCCATCAGGACGAACCAACCAAAAAACGCGATGATGAAATCCTTGAGCGCAACGGCAAGCCCGGCCCCGGCCAGGCCCAGCACCGTAGCCAGCTGTTGCGGCGGGCCAAAGATCACGATCAGGATGAGCACGGTGGCGACGGCGCGGGTGGTGAAGTGCAGCACCGACCGGATCGTGTGGAGGCGTTTGCGGTCGAGCGAAAGACCCCCGAACAGGCGGGAAATCAGCAGGTCGGCCGTCACCGTCAGCAACAGAAGCAAGAGCACCCAAAAAAACGACCGAATCAGTCGGTGCAGCGCCGCCTGGGAGTTCGTCGCGACCAGCGCGCCCCATTGGCGATACACGTCGGCCAGTTCCTGCTCGGTTTCGATCCGCTGGTCGAAGGTCGAAAGATCCTGTTGGTAGCGGCTGAGCTGGCGGACCGAAGCGAGTTCCGAAGCAGTCGCGCCGGGCTGGGAACCGGCGGCCGTGGCCTTGTTCAGCGCCGCATCCTGCGATTGTTTGGCCTGGATGGTGCGCTCAAGCCCGTCGTGGGCGTGGCCCAGGGCCGCCGCGAGGCCCAGGGCGTCGGTGTGCGCCCGTTCGAGGAGTTCCTGTTTGTCGTGGAAATTTGTCCATGCGCTCAAGCGCGCCAGCAGGCTGCGGGCATTGCCTGGCTGGTTTGCGGCCGATGCGGGGGCGGCGCCCGCCGCGGCTTCCGTCGCGCCCGCGGCAGGGGGTTGGCTTGGAGCATGAGACGGGGATTTCTCATGTTCTTCGAGCATCTCTTGGAGTCCGGCCTGCTGGCCGCCGCCCTCGCGCATCAAATCGCGCTGCGCGTCGGCCAGTTCGTCGCGATCGAGTTCCATCTGGGCTTGGGCCAGTTCGAGTTGGCTCTGGATTGTCGTCTGCGCGAGGCCTCTTGCCCGGCTGGCGCGCACGGTGAGGTTTTTGACCGTTGCCTTTTCGGAATCCACCTGCGCCTGCGCCTGCTTGACCCGTCGTTGCAGTTGCAGGGTTTTCGGCGTGGTTGGCGCCGGCTGCGCGGCGGCGTTGCGGAGAGCGGCGGCAAAGGCGAGATCGACCTCGTGGTCGGCCAGCTGTACCGCCTGGTTGCTGAGCGATTGCTCCTGCGGCGTGACGGCCAGCGCGGCCAGACGCCGCGCCTGGAGGAGGGGCGTTTGATCGACCGGTGTGCTGGACGCCCCGGATTGTTTTCCGCGATTTGCCCGCAGGAAGGAAGTCGCGCTCGGAGCGCGTGTCAGCTCCAGTCCCACAACGGATAATCCAACCAGTGCCAACAGCGCAACAGCAACCGCCCAGCGGATCGTCTGACGCATAGGATTTGCCAATCTGCGATTCTAGTATTCCGGGAGCGGTTTGGCGAGCGGGGTAAAGAGCCGTTCGCCGGCCGGATTGTTTAGGGGGAATCGCCGCCAACTCGGCGTGGAAATCCTGCCGGCGCGGCTTATTTCGCGATCGGGCGGGGAAGGGAAGTCCCGGCGGGCAAGCCGCTTGCCGGGCTATTCGCCCGGTGCGGCGTGCGGCTCTGTTCCCGTCACCCGCGCTCCGGTCAGCGCCGCGGCGATTTTCTTGCCGTGGAAGCGGCCGTTTTCGATGAAGATTTCACCGGTTCGTTCGCCGCCGATCAGCACGCCCGCCAGATAAATGCCCGGAACGTTGCTTTCGAGCGTGTCCGGGTCGAGGCGAGGCCGGCGCGCTTCGGGCGCGAGCTCGATGCCGAGCTGAACAAGAAAATCGAAGTCGGGATGGTAACCGGTCATCGCGAAGACCTGGTCGGCCGGGAGCGTTCGCTCGGCGCCGTCCGAATGCACCGTCACCGCGCCCGGCTCGATCCGCGTCACGCGGGTCCGAAAGTGCGCCTGGATTTCTCCCGCGTGTATCCGGTTCTCGATGTCCGGCCGTACCCAGTATTTGAGCGAAGCGCCCAGGCCGTCGCCGCGATGCACCAGCAACACGCGCGCCCCGCCGCGAAACAGGTCCAGGGCCGCTTCCGCCGCCGAATTCTTCGCCCCGATCACCACCACGTCCCGGCCCCAGAAGGGATGCGATTCGGTGTAATAGTGGGAAACGTGCCGCAGGTCCTCGCCGGGAATCTCCATCCGGTTCGGCTGGTCGTAATAGCCGGATGCTACGACGATCTTTCGCGTTTTGTAGCGGTTCTCCACCTGCGCCCGGGTCCGGGTGACCACGGTGAAATTGCCGTCGTGCCCATCCACGGCAACCACCCGCTCGTATTGCCGGACCTCGATCCCGTAGTGTTCGGCGGCTCGCCGGTAGTACTTGAGCGCCTCCTGCCGCGTCGGTTTTCCCGCGCCGGTCACCATCGGCAGATCGCCGATCTCCATGCGCTCCGGCGTCGTGAAAAACGTCATGTTCGTCGGATAGTAGAACAGGGAATTACAGATGCAGCCTTTGTCGACGACGAGCGGGCGCAGGCCGGCGCGCCGGGCTTCAATGGCGGTGGCGAGGCCGGTGGGGCCCGCTCCAATCGATAATAGATCGTAGTGCATGTAATCAGTTTGCCGGGCCCCGCGGCGGATTTCAAATCGGATCGCGCGGCAGCCTGCTTCGCCGCTGCCGGCTCACGATCCGTTCACGTACTGGATTTCCTCTTCCAGCCTCACGCCAAATCGTTCCCCAATCGTTTTTTTGGCCTGCTCGATGAGACTGCGCACATCGGCGGAACGGGCGTGATCGACGTTCACGATGAAATTCGGATGTTTGGGCGAAATCATGGCGCCGCCTTCCCGCAGCCCCTTGAGTTGCGCCTCCGATAACAGAAACGCCGTCGGTATTACCGGGAACGGGTCCATTTTGATCACCCGGGCGCAAAGCCGCCGCAGGGCCTCGGGCGCCCGCTCGACGTCCACGTTTTTGAAGATGCTGCCGACGTTCGGATATTCGAGCGGATGCCGCCGCCGCCGGTATTGCTTCCTTTCCTCGATCACGCGCACGATCGAGGCGGCGTCGCCCGCCCGCAGCGCAAAGGTCGCCGTCAGGATAATCTCCCCGGGTCGCTGCTTGAAGATGCTATTGCGGTAGCCGAATCCGCACTCGGCGCCCGAGCGCGCGCGGACTTCGAGGGTGGCCGTGTCCAGGCTCTCGACCTCGACGGCAACGTCCTTGATTTCTCCGCCGAACGCTCCGGCGTTTCCCCGCACAGCGCCACCGACCGTGCCCGGCAATCCTCCCGCCCATTCGAGTCCCGCCAGACCCTGGGCCACCAAAAATTCCAGCATCTCGGCCACCAGGATCCCCGCGCCGACGTGCACCCGCGTCCCCTCGGCCGTGAGCGCGCGCAGATTCGGCCGGAGTACCAGGCCGTCGAAGCCGCGATCGTCGATCAAAAGGTTGGTTCCTGCGCCCAGCACGAAAAGGCGCAGCCGGAGCCGTTGTGCCTCGGCTACCGCCTCGCGAACTTCCGCCAGGTTTTCCGCCGCGCCGTATACGCGTGCCGGCCCGCCGATTCGGTAGCTCGAAAAATCCGCGAGCGGCACATTTTCGCGAAACTCCACGCCTACTTTCTCCCCGGTTGCCGCCATGGGCGCCCGTTTCAGTTCAAAAGGCCATTATTCTATTCGACCGGAGCGGCGCCTGCCCGCACAAGCTGGCCAAGAGTTGCCATGCCGCGCATGCCGTTTCCCCGAAAGCTTCCCTTCAGAGTAGCAACTAAGTTTCACGCCAAGCCAGCCGGCCCGCCGTCGTGGTTCGTGGCTTGGGTTGCCGCGTTCGCTACACGTGCCTTTTCAGCCTCTTCCACGACGGTTGCGCTGCCGGAGCGGACCGTTGCTGATAGAATGGCATCGGAATGATCCCCACGCTGGCCGCGCTCCTCATCGACGCCCCGATGGCCCTTTATCTCGTATGGGTCGCTTTTTCCCTGGCTTTGGTGGTTATCTGCGGGATCTGGATATTCCGCCCCGCCGTCGCGGCGCTTCCCCTCAAGCGGCTCGGCGTCGTCTGGCTCGTTCTCACGCTCGCCGTGGGTCTGGTTACCTGGCGCGTCTTCAGCCCGAAACACACGAGCGCGTCGAAGGAGTCGGTATTTATCAAGGCACCCAATTTCTCCTTCGGCACCGTCGACGGCCAATCCTTTTCAAACGACAGCCTGCGCGGCAAAGTGGTCCTGATCGATTTTTGGGCGTCCTGGTGCGGGCCTTGCCGCGAAGCCTTGCCCGATATGTTCCGCCTCTACAAGGAATTCAAGACGCCGCGTTTCGTGATGATCGGCGTCAGCGAGGACCAGAACCAGGCCAAGTTCGAGGACTTCGTCGCCAAGGAAGGCATGCGCTGGCCCCAGGAGTGGGATCCGCAAGGGCAGCTTGCCACACGGTTCTCGACCAACGCCCTTCCCTCCTATGCCGTCATCGACGCCAAGGGGCGCTTGCGCTTCATGCAAAGAGGCTACAACGCCGAAACGTACTTCCGCATCCGGCAAGCCATCGCCGATGCTCTAGGCTCCGGCAGCCGTCTCGCTGACGCCGGAAACTGAACGGCGCCGCGTTTTCCCCGCGCCGCGCAAAGCCGCGGGGCGATTTGTCTCATTCTCGTGAGTGCCTCTTCGCCTCTCCCCGCTCAAATTCCACCGGCATTCGCCCCATTCTCGCTGCCGCGGCTCGCGAAAGCCAGACAGCTCGCCCAGGAGGTATCTGGGTGGGTTTCGTTCCGGCGGAAAAGGGAGTCTGTGCTGCGCTCCGGGCGCAATTGCACCGGCCCGTGCCCGTGTTGCCGCAGCGCTTGTCACTGCGCTCGTGGCGCGTTAGAGTGATCCCCGCATTTCGATTCCGAGACCCCGATCCGTGCCGGCCGCGCCTCGCTTGAAAATCCTGATTCCTCACGCCGCGATTCGCCGCCGCGTTCGCGCGATCGCTCGCCGGATCAGCCTCGATTTCCGGGGCCAGCCCGTTCACCTGATCGGCATTCTGAGCGGGGCCTGTATTTTCCTGGCCGATCTGGCGCGCGAGCTGGAACTGGAGGTCTCGATCGATTTCATGGCGGTGGCCAGCTACGGGCGCAGCGGCAAAAGTTCCGGCCAAGTCCGGCTCATCCAGGACCTCGGTTCGAGTATCGAGGGCCTGAACGTCATCATCGTCGAGGATGTTCTCGATACCGGCCTCACCCTCGATTATCTTCGCCGCACCCTGCTGGCCCGCCGGCCCAAGTCTTTGCGCAGCGTTGTCTTGCTCGACAAACGCTCCCGCCGCTTGGCCCCGGAGGTCCATCCGGATTACGCCGGATTTGAAATTCCCGACCAGTTTGTCGTGGGCTACGGCCTGGATTGGGCGGGTCGCTTCCGTCACCTGCGCGACGTCTGCGTCCTGCTTCCCGCGTCCCGCGCCGGCCGGCGCGCCCGCTCCGCGACGATTCCATGACCCGGCGCCGATGACGGCTGTTGCGATCCTGCGCAAAGCGCCCGGCCTCTGCCTGCCGGACCGGACTGCCAGGCCGGTTATAATGGAAGGTCGCTGGGGGATCGGCCCGCCCGTATCGTTTTCCGCCGTTTTTTGTGACCATGGATGAGCTGAAATCAAAGAGTGGGGAAGTAATGGGTCACGAAGCGCTGACCCTGGTCGCCGAGGTCGGCCAGGAAATCAACGCTTCGCTTGACTTGGATGAAGTATTGGCCAAAGTCGCCGCCTTCGTGAAACGGGTCATCGACGATTACGAATTTTTCGCCATTCTGCTGGTCGACGAGACGCGCGGCGACCTCTTTTTCCGCTTCAACATCGGTCACCGTCCCGAGGTAGCGAAAAACTGGCGCATCCCGCTGGGACAGGGCATTACCGGCGGGGCCGCATCGTCCCGCAAATCCATCCGCGTGGCCGACGTTCGCAACGATTCCCGCTACATCAGCGCTCTCGATAGCGTCCGCTCCGAGCTTGCCGTTCCCCTCCTGTTCAAAGGCAAGGTCATCGGCGTTCTCGATATCCAGAGCCGCGAAGTCGGCGCTTTCAGCCGGGATGAGCAGTCTCTGCTATCGCTGATGGCGAGCCGAATCGCTCTGGCGATCGAAAACGCCCGTCTTTTCGAGCGGACTCGCCGTCAGGCCGATACGCTGCTGCTTCTTCACGAGGTCGCCCGCCAAGCCGGCGAACTCCTCGATACCGAGGAGGTCATGCGGCGGGCCGCCGAGTTGGTCAAACAGTTGATCGACTATCAAATCTTCAATATCCTGCTCTTCGACCCCGACGGGAAAGCCCTGCGGGCCACCACCACCGTCAAGTTCGGCCGCAATGTCCAGGAGCATCTGCTCGTGCCCGCGGGCGAAGGCATCGTCGGCATGGCTGCTGAGAGCCGCCGCCCCATCGTGGTTCCCGACGTCAACGAAAACCCGCATTACATTCGCGTCAACCCGGAAACGCGCTCGGTTCTGGCCGTGCCTCTCATTGTGAAGAACGGCGTCATCGGCGTCCTCAACCTCGAGAGTCCCCAGCCCGATTATTTCACCGCCGACCACGCGCAGGCCCTCTCGATCCTGGCGGCCCATCTCGCGGTGGCCATCGAGAACGCCCGGCTGTACGAGCGCGTCTCGCGTCATGAGGCGCGGATGGAAAGGGAACTCCGGGCCGCGCGCAAAATCCAGGGCGCCCTGCTGCCCGAAATTCCCTCGGCCGATTACGGGCTCGAAATCGCCACGCGCTACGTTGCCGCCCGCGAGCTTGGCGGCGACGTGTACGATTTCCGCAAATACGGTCCCCAGGAACTGGGAATCGCTTTGGGAGATGTCAGTGGAAAGGGAACCGCCGCGGCTCTATATGGCGCTACCGCCATTGGGATTTTCCGTAGCCTGGTTCCGGCCAAACCGTGTCCCGGCGAGATGCTCGGCGCGATGAACCGGATACTGAACGAACACCATATCGAGGCCCGCTTCATGACCTTCTGCTTCGCCACCTGGCATCGCGGCCGCCGCCGGCTCCGCATCGCCAACGCCGGCCAGTCGCAGCCGCTGCTGATGCGGGAAGGCCACGTTCACCGCATCCGGCTGACCGGCTTCCCGCTGGGCCTCGGCTTGGATGGCGGACCCTACGACGAGCAGTCGCTCGATCTGCGGCCCGGCGATCTGGTGTTCTTCTATTCCGACGGCATCGTCGAAACGATGGGAGCCGATGGCCAGGAGTACGGTACCGAGCGTTTGGAGAAACTGTTGCGGGAAAACGCGGCGAATTTGCCGGTCGATCAACTCGCCGGCCACATCCTCGAGGAAATCGATCGTTTCTCCGGTGGCCAGGCGCCGGCCGACGACCGCACACTCGTTATCCTCCGGGTCAAATAGGCGGGCCGAGAATCCCATGCCTCTCATCGATCCCACCTCCTACACGCCGTTTTTCCGTTACCGTGCGGGCCGCCTGCATGGCGAAGGCGTTCGGCTCGACCAGGTCGCGGCCCGCGTGGGCACGCCGGCCTACGTCTACACGCGCGCCGGCATCGAGACCGCGTGGCGCCGTTTCGATCGCGCGCTCGCCGCCGTTCCGCACCGGGTCTGCTATTCTCTCAAAGCCAATTCCAATCTCTCGATCGTTCGACTGCTGGCGCGGCTCGGCAGCGGATTCGACATCGTTTCCGGCGGCGAACTCGACCGGCTTCGGCGCGCCGGCGTCGCGGGCAACCGCATCGTGTTTTCCGGTGTCGGCAAGACGCGGGAAGAGATTCGCGATGCGCTTCGCGCCGGCATCCTCCTCTTCAACGTCGAATCGGAAGCCGAGCTCGACGTGCTGGCCGACGAGGCCTCTCGCCGCCACTCGGTTGCGCCCGCCGCCTTGCGCGTCAATCCCGATGTCGGCGCCGGCGCCCACCCCCACATCTCCACCGGCCGCCGCGTTCACAAGTTCGGCGTCGAATGGGATCGCGCGCCCGCCGTTTATCGCGCCGGCCTGGCCATACCGTCGATTCGCTGGCGCGGGGTGACCTCCCACATCGGTTCCCAGATTCTCTCGCTCGATCCGTTTCGCCGCGCGCTCGGCCGCCTGGCCGCTCTGATCGGGGATCTTCGCCGGGAAGGGGTGAATATCGAATATCTCGATTTCGGCGGCGGGCTCGGTGTGCGCTATTCGCGCGAGAATCCACCCGATTTTCGCGCCTACGGAAAATTGCTGGCCGGCGTGGCGCGCCGCCTCGATTGCCGCCTGCTGGTCGAGCCCGGCCGCTCGATTGTCGGTCCGGCCGGAGTTTTGCTCACCCGCGTCATTTACCGGAAGGAAAATCGCGGCAAAGCGTTCCTTGTGCTGGATGCGGGGATGAACGACCTAATGCGCCCGGCCCTCTACGGCGCCGTTCATCCCATCACCACCCTCCACCGCCCCGGCCGGGCCGCCGGGCGGATTCGCGCCGATATCGTCGGTCCGGTTTGCGAGACGGGAGACGCTTTCCTCGCCGATTGGCCCATGCCCGATGTGGGGGCCGGCGAACTGCTGGCGATTTGGGGCGCGGGCGCTTACGGTTTCTCGCTATCGTCCAATTACAACTCGCGCCGCCGCCCCGCCGAAGTGCTGATCGAAGGCGGCCGTTTCCGCGTCATTCGCCGGCGCGAAACCTACTCCGATCTGGTCCGCGGCGAATGAAAAACGCGTCCGGCGCCTCCGGAACGGCGCCGCCAACCCTCCTGTGAAGTAGATCTCCCACATTTGCATTTTGATCCGTACTGGCGCACGTTTATCAGGTGGAGAGCTGGAAGACGGCGCAGCGGGTGAAGGTGTTGGAAGCATCGGTCAAAAGAGGGCTAGTTTCGGGCCTTTCGGCGTTCAGCAGGAGCAAATATCGACCTGTTCGATGATGCCCTCGATGTCTGGCCGGATTGGTGGTTGCTTTTGTAGCAGTTCGATGGTACGTTGCCGGCCGGTCGGTGCCCCTTGCATAGGCTCGCGAATAAGGCCGAATCATACCTTGTAAAATTGGGTCACTTCGCGGGGGAAAAGCTCATCAATCTGAACCCTTCGTGGCGTAACTCCCTGCTCGCAGCAGAAATCGAGGAAACCGTCGAGTGTGCGCCGGTTGGGCTCGATCCCGTACGGCCAGCAGTCTTCACCGAAGATCTTTTGCACCTCGACCGACGCGTGATGGGACCAGGCAACGGGAATTTGCGAAGGCGCCGATTGAAACACTCGTTGCAAGCTGTTGTTCTTAGCTTCATCAAAGGCTTTGAACAGGTTCATCGCAATCCAAGGATGGCGTTCCAGGATTGTGGTTTTGATCACGATGGCGTGCATGATTGGAAAGATCCCGGTTTCCCGATAATAGGCCTCTTCCAGCACTCGATAATCGGGCCACAGGCGGACAATGCATGGGTCACCGGCAACAAAGCAACGAGGTTCTCGCGCTGAAATGATGGCATCGATATCGCCGGCCACAAACATGTCATTGAGCGAGCGGTCATCGACTTTTTCGATGCTCACTCCTGGAGGTAGTGAAAGTTGCGCCTTTTCCTTTCTTCCCGGCTGATTGACGCCGGCTTGCACCCAATGAACGTCCCCCAAGCGCAGACCGCACTGATGTTGCAGGTAACCCCGTGCATATATCCCGGCAGTTTGCGCCCACTCCGGTATGCCTACCCGGCGGCCGGCGAGATCGCGCGCATTGGTAATGCCCGAGTTGGGCGGTACAAAAACCGCCGACTGACGAAAGACGCGGGAGGGAAAGACTGGAATGGCCCGGTAGGGTGGCGTTCCGCTGGCGACCAGAGACGTATATTTGGCCATGGAGAATTCGCAGATGTCCCATTCGTGGAAGGCATGCATGCGAAAAAAAATCTCTTCAACAGGAAGATTCACCGTCGTGAGCCGGACGCCTTCCACGCGCACCTTCCCGAGAACCAGGTCGATCAGATGATCGTAATACCTGGCCGCAAGTGTCAGGTCGATATCGGGCACAGGAATCCTCCCATTTGGTGCTTCGCGACAACCGGCTTTTATTTTTCCGAGAGAAGTATATCGCAAATGGTCGCGAAGTCGGAGAATTGAGATCGATATCACGCGTCGGAACATTTTCCCAAGCTCTACCGGAAAGCTTCATCTGTATTGCCCCGAAAGGAAGATGGACGTATGGTTAGTCGCACATCTCGTTCTTCGCAGCGCGAGGTTAGCTTCGCACTTACATATGGAGCGATCTTTGCCGATGGTGCACCGGTCTTCGGTTTCGCCTGCCGCGTCGACCCCTGCGAATTGGCCGATGGTTTGGCACGCGCCTTCGGTAATCACCGCGCGGCCCGGATCTAAATGCGCGGCGCAGCTGCAGCGGGCGCCTCGCTGGAGGAGGTGCTTATAGTTGCTCTTCAACACGAACAAAATGCGCAGCAGCAACTCGTAGGCGAAGCGGCCGGAATCGTCACGCCGATGACCCTGGCAGAGGTTGCGCGGTGCGCAAGGGAATCCTGAGACCATCCGGCATTCGGAAGCGGTGGCCATATCATGTGGAGATGCAATCGACCGTGGAGGTTTAGCCCGGAACCGGAAGCAGTTGTCATCACACTTTTACTTTAGGAAATAGGGATGGCCCGGCAGAGTGATGGTATCAATGTAGCAGCACTGATCGAAAATCAGAAGCTGAGCCGCTTCCAAATTATCGTCATCATCCTGGCGAGCGCGATCATGGCCATAGAAGGCTATGACATGCAGGTGCTTGCCTATGCTGCGCCAGCCATCATCAAGGAATGGGGCGTCAGCAAAGCCTACTTCGGTCCGGTTTTTGGCTTCGGCTTATTTGGCTACATGCTGGGAGCAACTTTGCTCGCCAGCCTGAGCGACCGCTGGGGACGCAAGAAGCTGATCATTGCGGGTCTACTGTTTTTCGGGCTATTTACCTTCGCTGCAGCTTATTCCGCCTCTCTGAACGACCTGTTGATCCTACGGTTTATCGCTGGCCTCGGCCTTGGGGCGTCGATTCCCACGGTCATTGCACTGGCTGCGGAATACATGCCTTCCCGGTTTCGTGCAACCGCGATTGGCCTTATGTTCATCGGCTACAACATCGGCGCGGCCGGCGGAGGCTTTATCGCGGCGAAATTCATCCCCTCCTTTGGCTGGCCATCGGTATTCCAGTTGGGCGGCATTGTTCCCGCCCTTCTCGCTTTTACCCTGATCTTCGCATTGCCGGAGTCCATCCGCTTCCTTGTTCTTAAAGGAGGCCGGCGGGAACGAATCTCTGCACTCCTGGGCCGGTTAGCCCCCAGCCAAATATTTGACCCTGGTTCAAAGTTCATCTTGTCCGAGGAAAACCAACGAGGACTCCCTGTAAAACATCTATTTACGGATGGCCGGGCCATCATGACTTCTCTTCTTTGGTTGGCGTTTGTTGCCAGTCTGATGGGACACTATTTTCTGACCAGCTGGTTGCCCACCGTGCTCTTCGATGCAGGCGTCCCTCTTGCGCATGCGGTTATTGCCACAGCCCTGCTTCACGTGGGCGGGATCGTAGGGAGTCTGCTTGTAGGTCGATTATTGGATAAGCACGGAATCGTGGCCGTCGCTGTTGCCTTTGCGATCGCGGTTCCGCTCACCGTTCTGATCGGAGCCGTCGGCACATCGGAGATGCTCCTGATGACGCTGGTGTTTCTCAGTGGTGTTTGCCTGTTGGGCGGTCAAGTGGGCTTGAACGCGGTCTCGGGGAGCGTTTATCCCACATATATCCGTTCAACGGGAGCCGGCTGGGCGTTCGGTGTGGGCAGGATTGGATCCATAATTGGTCCGGTGCTTGGGGGAATCCTGATCTCCCTGAAACCTCCGGACCTGCTGCTCTTTGCATATGCCGCGATACCCATCCTCCTCTGCACTGGTGCCACTTATCTGCTAAGCAGATCGCGGGGGGCGCTCCGTCGCACCGAGGTGCCGGCCACTAACTAGGCGACTCCCTTAGGGCAAAGTTTGCGCGGCGCCGCATAACGAGCATTTCCGGCCCCTGCAACGTTGCAAGAGGCAACCGTTTCGTTTAGGAAGCTTTAATTTCGCGCGGGATACCTTGATTTCTCAGTGGTGATGATTGCGCGATTTTATCGTGATGGCATTGCCCACACGTGGACAGGAGCCAAGGCTATCTCTGGATAAACTCATTGAGGATATTATCGCGGCAAACCACATCCTTGCAGCCGGGGGCGTTTGGGATGGTTTCGGGATCTACTGCTCGCCCCAGCGCAGCTTGTTGCGCAATACCTCGAAATAGGTCCGCTGCGGCGGCCGCACCAGCCGCAAGTGCTTTTCGGACCGGCGCACCCGCACCGTATCGCCATGCCGCAACTCGGCGGCGATCTGGCCGTCGACGGTGAGATAGGCGGGTTCGTCTCCCGCGGTGAGTTGCGCGGCCAGCCGCGCGGTGGACGGCAAAACGAGAGGGCGGTTCGAGAGCATGTGGGGACAGACCGGCGTAACGACCATGGCCTCGATCACGGGAGAAACGATCGGGCCGCCGGCCGAAAGCGAGTAGCCGGTCGAGCCGGTAGGCGTGGAAAAAATGATGCCGTCGGCGCGGTAATTGCAGACGAACTGGTCGTCGACCAGCAATTGGAATTCGATCATGTGGGCCGGCAAGCCCTTGTTGAGCACCGCATCGTTCAAAGCCCGCCGCCGCTCGGTTGCCTGGCCTTCGCGCGAAACCTCCGCCTCGAGCATCATGTGCGTCCACGTTTCGTATTCGCCGCCGAGCACCTGCCCGAGCGTCGGATAGAGTTCCTCGAGCGCCACGGTGGTCAAAAAGCCCAACTTGCCGAAATTGACCGGCAGCACCGGCACATCGCGTTCGGAGGCGGCGTGGGCGGCCGTCAGCAGCGTTCCGTCGCCGCCCAGAACAACGAGCAGGTCGATCCGCGCCATTAGCTCTTCCTGCGCCAGGGGAACGGCGCCGGTGAATTCGGCGGCGAACCGGTCGCAAAACACCTCGATCTTCCGGTCCTTGAGCCATTGCACGAGTTCGGGAAGCCTCGGTCCGATTTTTTCCCGGAGCGGCCTCGCGAAAATCCCTACCGAACGAATCATTTAGCCTCCGGCGATAATGCCCAGGAAGGCCGCCATTGTACTTCACCGGAGGCTCGCCACGCAGGGGCGGAGCGAGTAATCGGGCTGTGGCGGCCGCGAGAGATACAGGACGAGCAGGGTTCGGGCGGCGAGCGGCCCGGGCTGGATTCCCCGATCATGAGCATCGGGGTAAACTTCCTAGCAACCCTCCGGTTGATGCCCCAGGTGTATTTCACGTCCGGTGACGCCCCGGTATACCGCCTCAATGGCGATCGACACGAGAATCATACCGGCCAAAATCCAAAGCTGATTGCGGGTGGCGGGGTCCTGCCAGACCTGCCAGCACAAGGCGAACATGGCGACGCCACAGGCGAGCGTGCCCAACACGGAGACCCAGGCCCTGCTGCGGGTGGCTCCGGCCAGGCGCACATTTGCCAGATTGACGGCCATAAAGATCAGCAAGAAGCCGGCGCTGCCCATGGTCGCAATCGCCTGCAGCGGCAGAAAATTGTCAATCAGCAGACAGAGCACGGCGTAAAGGATCATTCCTTCGGGGTGCTTGTGGAAAAGGCTGCGCTCCAGCTCTGCCGGCAACTCGCCGGTTTTGGCAACCACATAGGTCAGCCGGCCAGCGCCGTACAGCGTCGCGTTGATGGCTGAACTGGTTGCCAGCAACGCCGCCACCACAATCATCACGAAGCCGCCCCGGCCCAGAAAAGACTGAGCGGCTACCGACAGGGCGTAGTCGGAATGCGTGGCGATGGCGGCGAAACTCAAATGGCCGACCACCACCACGGCGATGAGGGCGTAGAGAACGATCACCAGCAGCACACCGCCCAAATAGGCGATCGGCAGGGACTTCTCCGGATTCCGGATATCCGGTGAGGCGTTGGCAATCAGCTCGAAGCCTTCGTAATTGAGGAAGATGATCATCGCCCCGGAGACAATTCCCCAGAAGGGGACGTTTGCGGCCGTGCTCAGGCGCGCCGCGTCCAGATGAGTCGCCAGGCCGGCGGCAATGAACGCGACCAGCAGCAGCATCTTCAGCAGGTTGAAGAGGTTTTCGAAGCGGATCACCACGCGAGCGCCGACCAGGTTGATGAACGCCAGCAGGATAATGATCCCGGTGATGAGCGTATGTTTCCACAACCCGTACTCGCTCCGGGAAATCAGATTCGCCCCATAGCTGCCGAATGCGAAGGCGTAGATCGCCATCAGAACGACGTAACTCAGGCAAAGCAAGATGTTGGAACTGCCCGTGAAGAGGCCTGTTCCGAAGGCCCGGTTGAGAAATTCCACCGTGCCGCCCTGCCCGGGATACCGCAGCGTGAGTTTCAGGTAGGAGTAGGCGGTCAGCAAGGCTACGGCGCCGGCGACGATGAAGGCGGTCGGAGCCGCCCCTCGGGTCATCTGAATCGTCAGCCCGGTAACCGCAAAAATGCCCCCTCCGACCATCCCTCCCACACCGATGGAAAGGACGGACAGCGTTCCGAGGCCCTTCTTGCGGATTGTTGCCGGCGCCGTAGTTCCCATTCTTCCCTTCGAGCAGCGCGCCGCGGTGGGCTACCAGCGGACGATCTCCTCGCGACCAAAGATGGCGTAAGTTTCAATGACAGCCACGCAGACCTTACCGCAGCTCCCGCTGCCCAGCAATTCCTACAAGCCGAACACCCCAGCCAAGACGACTTGCCACACTGCGGCTTCGCAATCACCGTGCGCGTGGATCGCGGCCACTTTCGCTCCGCGTCCCGATCCGCTGGCTCGACCCCCCCCCCCTCGCTTAGCAGATTTTCGGGGCGAGCTCCAAGAGCTTTCCTCGGTGCGGCTTACGCCCTGTAGACACCTTCTGGACCTTCCTGATTTGCCGTAATTGTCGGTAAGGTCCTCCGGGGGCCGCTGGCTCGGACGGCCACTCAGGACAGCCGCGTATCGACCTCGGGCTCTTTCGGTCGATTGTGCCGCCGGCGCTTCGGGAGGGCCCTCGCGCTCAGCGTAACGAGCGGGCAGCCAGCGCCTTCCATTTGCCGCCCATTTGATACGGGACCAGCTTCGGGGGCACAATTCTCCAATCTGCTGAACATCAGGCGGCGGGGGGGGGCTCTGCCCATGGTGCACAACGAAGGGTTGAGAAGCGTTGTTCGTCAGCTCTGCGGAGAGATCGTCGACGGTTTCAGGGCCGAGGGCGCTAATTTCGAGTCCCCGGACTTCCTTTCGACGTTCCCGTATGCTTTTTTTTCGACCTGGGACTCTCCGCAAAGGGAACTCATCCTGGCGGCCGCATTGTCGCCCGCGTATAGGGAGGAGATGGAGCGCTCGGTGGAGGCGTTTTATTCGAACTCGTCGGGTGGCACGACAGAGTTCTACATGTGCGAGGCCATTCAGGACTTCCTGAATTATCTTATTCCTCGGGCCGCCGGTCTGCCCGACGAAGAATTGATATTTGATGAACTCTATTCTCAGTTTGATGAGAGCCTATTCGGTGGGTCGTGTCTCGTCACCACATTCGCCGTACTTAAGAACGTATGGGACCATTCCGGCAGCGCCGTCTTGCCGGACGGCTTTTCGCTGCGGTACGTTGACCAGGGACTTCCCCACCCGGCCGATGGGCGCTGGCTGCGAGACCGCATGGTGCCGTACTTCGAGATCAGGAAATCTGTCCGCCCCGTTGCGGGGGGCCGCGATATACGAGAAAAATTCGCCTATTTCCTGCTGGAGCACACCGTTGCGCTTCCAAAGAATAAAGCACTGCTCAGATTGGCCTGCGTGCTTCGCGATGAGACCGCGCGCAAGTTCTCACTTGCAGTGCGCTTGCTAAACCCATCCGCCGCATTTTCTGACTACCGTGGATTCCGCACGGTAGGCCGTTTGGGCACATACCTAAAGATGATGAACTTCCCCGACGAGTGCATCGACCAGGGGGAATCCTGTGAGCTGAGCGGGCCAGCGGCCGTGCAAGTCGGGACGCTAATGGCCAAGCTGGAAAAGTTGCCGTGGGACAGGATCGCCTTGATCGACATGAAAATAGAGGATGCCCTCAGGCGGACGATGCGTCCCACGCTTGACGGAGGCCAGGCAGACAAGAGGGTCGCAATCGATCAGCTGTTGGACTACTTCCAGGCCCTCGAACAGATAGTCCCCGTCAATGGTAGCGAGTACATTGCCCTCTATTCGGCGACGTTGCTGAAGGCCAGCGGAAATCACAAGTACAAAGCGGACCCGTACGGCACCTACGCATTCATAAAAAAAATGCACAAGGTGCGAAACGACGTCATGCATGGTCGCCTCGACAAAGTCATTGCCTCGGATGACAGCCACTTCTCACCGGAGGACGTCCGGCGCTTCGGCCAGATGGTACGCGTTTTAGCTGGCCTCTTCATTCTGAACGGTGAGCTCAGGGAAGCCGCCACAAAATTGGCCCTCGGGGAGGGCGTCGTCTTGGAATCCGTGTATGGGGTCAGTCCCCAGGCGCCATCCCGTCACAAAGTACAGGGGGCGTCCCACCCAGGCTGGTGAGCCGGGGCCGGCACGTTGAACCGCGCCAGACCGTCCCTGGCCCGCTGGGGACGTTCCCGGGAGGAAAACCGGCTCCTGCTTGAGCCACGGGTGTTGCTGTCCTCGGTCGCCGCTCGACCGTCAACCGTGCCTCGGTGGTCTAGTGCTTCCACAGCTTCTTGCTGGCAATATCCGCCCCTTGGCGCAGAGCCTTAAATTTCTCCCAAACCACGGTCGCGTGGACTTCGGTCCGGTAGCTCGCTTGGGAAGAGAACCCGCAATCAGATCCGGCAATGACGTTTTCCCGTCCGACCAGATTTGCGAACCGCAAGATGCGTTCCGCAATCCATTCCGGGTGTTCAACGATGTTGCTGGAATGAGTGATGACGCCAGGGCAGATGACCTTGCCGTCGGGGATTTTCACTTCCTCAAAGAGGTGATATTCGTGTTCGTGACGAGGATTTGCGGCTTCAAAGCTATACGCGCCGGCGTTGATCTTGAGCACGTAGGGAATGAGGTCTCGAAGATTCGCCTCGAAGATTCGCGGACCTTCATTGATGCCGTAGCATGTGTGAAAGCGCACCTTCTCCGTAGGAATGCCGTGGAGGGCGCGGTTGGTCGCCTCGACGTAAATCTCCGCACGCCGCGCTTTTTGCGCATCGTCCAGAGCCGGGTCCATAAAGACGTCGGCCAGGAAGGGATCGTCAACCTGAACGAGCAAGCCGGCATTCACAATGCCCTGATATTCTTTATTCAGTTCTTGTGCCAGCGCGTGGAAATATTCTTCGTCGCTCTTGTAATATTCATTTGCGCCCACGCCCGAGGGCGCCGTCGCGGGCAAGAACACGTGATCTGGCGCAATCCCGTTTGCGGCTGCGGCGCTTTTGGCATTTTCGATGTCGCGCAGTAGCGCCGGCCCGCCGCGATATTTTACTGGTCCCGTGCAGACAACGGGCTCAATCGGGACGACCGTGCCACCCGTCATCGCTTGCTTGAAATATTCCGCATAGTACTCGGGAAAAGCCTCCCTCTCCTTGGGAAACATCGAGATCTTCAGGCCAGGACGAGCTTCAAAGCCCTCGAGCCGTTCCTGAATGTAGGAAAAGAAGCCCGGCTTTGAATATTCGCCGTCCGTGACGAAATCGATCCCGCATTCTACCTGCTTGCGGACAACGCCGAGCACGGCCTGCCGCAGTCCCGCATCAAAGGCCGTCCGATCGAAAGAGCCCCCCGAGAACTTTGCTTTTAGCAAGTCCAGAAGGTGATGGGGACGCGGCAGACTTCCCACGTGCGTGGTCTGAATACGGGTGGTATTTTGCTGAAGCGCCATGCGCCCTCCGTATCAAGCGATGCAGGCCGCCATGAGCCCGGTTCGGATCATTCCGGCCTGCTTGCCTGGATTCGGGCAGGAGTATATATGATCTGCGCATTTGCGCGTAAGGGGCTGCGATGCCAAAGGGGAATTACAGCGAAGCCGGGATGACCGGTGCGCTCGCGCAACTCGAAGCAGGGCGGACGGCGGCCCGCGATGAAAACTCCTCCGAGTGGAGCAAATGCCATGGCGGGATTGGCTCCCCGGGCTAGATTCGAACTAGCAACCCTTCGGTTAACAGCCGAATGCTCTGCCATTGAGCTACCGGGGAACAGAACTGCTGGAAATCGCTATGCGAGCCGAGTCTAAACAACGGCTTCCGGGCTGTCAACGGAGCCTCCCGTGGGCTGATTTGGCGAAGCCGGACGTCGACTCCCGCTCGAAAAAGGCCCCGTAGTTCTTCCCTCTAATGCGGTGAAAACCCTGGCGGCTGATCCGAGGGCCTTGCGAAAATCGGCTGGGCGCAGCGCGACCGCGCCGGCCGATGGGAAAACGCTGCTGGGCCGGCCGGCACTGGCATACAATACGGTTGCGGGTCGCAACTCAGGCGACACACACAATGGGAGGCAATCGATGAAGGGCAAACCGGAAGTGCTCGCCGAGCTTTCCGAGCGGCTCAAGGAAGAACTCGCCGCCATCAACCAGTACATTTTGCACGCGGAAATGTGCGAGAACTGGGGCTATTCGCGGCTCGCGCGGCAGACCAAGCAAGAGGCGATCGGAGAGATGAAACATGCGGAAAAAATCATCGAGCGCCTGCTGTTCCTCGAAGGTTTGCCACGCGTGGATCAACTGGGCAGGATCAAGATCGGCAAGAACGTGAAGGAGCAGCTGGCAAACGATCTGGCCTTGGAAAGGGGAGCGGTCGCCGACTACAACAAGTCCATCGATATTTGCCGCAAGGCCAGCGACAACGCCACCGTCGATTTCCTGAAAGAAATCCTCAAGGACGAGGAAGAGCACGTCGACACTCTCGAAACCGAGCTGAGCATGATCGAGCAGATGGGTTTCGAGAACTACCTGGCCCAGCAAATGGAAGAGGGGGGATCGAAATAACAGGGCCGCGGGGCGCTGCGAAATTCCATACGGCTCAGCGGCGCCAAAACCGGCGAACGGCGGCGAAATCGACGTCTTCGGTGGATGAGCCCAGGACGGCGCTGTAGGTTTCGCGGGTAGCGGCGGTGGCGGGGAGGGGAACGCCAACCTGACTGGAAAGTTCCAGGGCCAGGCCGAGATCCTTGTGCATGAGACGAAGAGGGAAACTGGGAGCGTAATTGCCGGAAACCATCATGGGCGCCTTGATGTCGAGGATCGGGGCGCGGCCCATGCTCGAAGCGAGGACCTCCAGCAGTTTTTCCGAACCAATCCCCGCGCCGCTGACTAGCGCCAGCGATTCGGCCAGCGCCTGCACTTCGAGCGCGTAGAGCAAATTCATGGCCAGCTTGACGCTCTGCCCCGCGCCGTGCGGGCCCAGATGAAACAGTTTCTTGCCGAGATGGTCGAGAACCGGCCGCACGCGGTCGAGGGTAGCTGCCTCGCCGCCCATCAGAAAAACCAACTCCCCTTTTTCGGCTCCCCAGGTGCCGCCGGTGATCGGCGCTTCCAGAAATTCCGCGCCGCGCGAGACCGCCTCGGCCGCCACGCGGCGGGCCAGAGCGGGTGAAACGGTGCTGCAATCGACCAGTATGCTGCCCGCGCGCAACCCGGCAAAGGCCGCGTCCGGGCCCCACAGGACGGCTTCGAGCGCCGTAGGATCGCTGACGCAGGTGAAGAGGACATCCGAGGATGCGGCGGCTTCGCGAGGGCTGGCCGCCAGACGCGCTCCGGCGCTGACCAGATCTTCGGCCTTCGCCCGAGTTCGATTCCAGAGCGTCACCGGATAGCCGGCGTCGATCAAGCGCCGCGCCATCGGCTTGCCGATCAGTCCCAGTCCAATCCATCCCACATTCACCGTCATCGCGCCTCCTTGAGAGCAAAACGAATATATATATCAAAACGGGCATCCCGGCCGGATGCCTGCCCGGAGAACAGTTTTAACGGGAGCTTCGGGCTACGGACGGGCGCTTGCCCGGAGCGGGTCGCGCCACTGGCTAATCGATGCGTTCGTCGGCTTCGATGTGGCCGTCGCGCACACGGATGATGCGCTTCGCGTGAGCGGCGATATCCGGTTCGTGGGTAACGAGGATGATCGTATGGCCCTCCGCGTGGAGCCGGGCGAACAGGGCCATGATTTCCTCGCCCGTCTGCGTATCCAAGTTGCCGGTCGGTTCGTCGGCGAGCAGAATCGCCGGATTGTTGACCAGGGCGCGGGCAACGGCCACGCGCTGGCGCTGGCCGCCGGAAAGCTCGTTGGGGCGATGGTAGATGCGGTCGGTGAGATCGACCATCCCGAGCACCTGCTTGGCGCGCTCCAGGCGCTCGGCGGGCGGGGTGCCGTTGTAGATCAGAGGCAGTTCCACGTTATGAAGGGCGGTAGCCCGGCCGAGCAGGTTGAACGTCTGGAAGACGAACCCGATTTCCTTGTTGCGGATGTGGGCCAGTTCGTCGTCGCTCAATTCGTTGACCAGCCGGCCGGCCAGCCAGTATTTCCCATCCGATGGAGAATCGAGACAGCCCACGACGTTCATCAACGTGGACTTGCCCGATCCGGAGGGCCCCATGATAGCCACGTATTCGCCCTTGTGGATTTCGAAGCTGACGCTGCGCAGCGCCTGCACCTGGGTAGCGCCCATGTCGTAGGTCTTGACGACGTTTTCGACTTTGATGACTACGCCGCTATCGACCAAGTCCTTTCGATACGACTCGCTGGCTATCTGGGTTGGCGCTGCCATCGATCTCCTCACCTCACTATCCCTATTAGACACCGCAAGCGGGCCATCCGGTTCTCTGGTTGTTATGGGTGGTGTCTTTTCGTTTCGGACCTTGTTCCCAGCCCCCGCTCGACCCGAGCTCAATTTTACCGCAACGTGCTGCGCAGGATCGAGTTACGCAATCGAGCCCCTCGCGATGGTTCGCCTCCTGGCCCCGTGCCGGGGCTGCGGCGCTGCTACCAGATTCTGCAGCGATCGGGCTCGGGGCGAACCATTGCGTCCTTGTGGCGGCAATGGAATGCCTGGGCGAACGGCTCGAAATCCGAGAGCGGGCCGATGGTCCGGAATCGGGCGCTCGCGTGCGGATTCCCCCCGACCATCAGGCGAAGGTATTGCGGGTCGTCCTTTTCAGTCCAAATGCGCGCGTAGGCGAGGAAAAACCGCTGGCGGGGAGTGAAGCCCTGAATCTTCTTACGGGAGTGAAACTCGGCGGTTGTCTCGAAGGCCAAGTAGGCGATCTTGAGTCCGCCGATGTCGGCGATGCTTTCATCCCGGACGAGATGGCCATTTTCGTCGAGATCGTCCACGGCAACGTAGCTGTCGTATTGGTGGGCAACGCACCCGGCCAGCTGCCCGAAGCTCTGCCGGTCCTGGGGCGTCCACCAATTCTTCATATTCCCATCGGCATCGAACTGGCTGCCTTCGTCGTCGAACCCGTGCGTCATTTCGTGGCCGATGACGGCGCCGATGCCTCCGTAGTTGAGGGCGTCGTCGGCCTCGGAATCGAAGAAGGGAGGCTGGAAAATCCCGGCCGGCAGGAAAATGGCATTCATCGACGGATCGTAAAACGGATCCACGGCCGACGCCGGAATCGGCCAGCGGGATGGATCGGCCGGCTTGCCGATCGTGGCCAGATCGCGCCGGAAATGGACCCGGTTGCCGCGGATCATATTTTCGACGAAGCCTCCCGCGGTGACCGGATAGGCGGAATCGTCGTGCCAGCGATCGGGATAGCCGACCTCAATCCTCATCCTGTCCAGCTTGGCAACGGCGGCAGCCCGCGTCGCCGGCTCCATCCAGTAGAGACCTTGGAGGTCTTTGCGAAACGCGGCAACCAGGTTGTGGACCATGGCCAGCGCGGCCGGCCGGGTCGAGGGCGAAAACGTCCGGTCAACGAATTTGCGGCCGAGCGGCGCGCCCAGTTCGCGATCGGCTGCCGCCACGCAGCGCTGCCAGCGCGGCCGGATCCGGGTGGCCCCGGTGAGCGCGCGGCCGTAGAAATCGAAATTTTCGTCGACGAACGGCGCGGAAAGATCGGGCGCAAAGGCGTGGATCAGTTGCCAGCGAAGGTAGATTTTCCAATCGGCCAGCGGGACCGTCGCCAGTTCATGGTCCATGGTCTGAAAGAACCGCGGATGGGAAACTTGGATCGCGCCGATTGGCGAAAGGCCCAAGGCCCGGAAATAGCGAGTCCAGGAAAAACGGGGAGTGAGCGCCTGAAGACTTTCGGCCCCGAGTGGGCGATATGCGGCTTGGGGACGGCGGAATTCCATCCGGCTCATCGAATAACTCGCCAGGCGCGTCTCGATCCGCAAGACCGTTTGCGCCTCGGCGCGGGCGCGAGGAGAGCCGTCGCCGAGCAAAGCGAACATCCGGGCGACGTGAGCCAGGTACTTGGCGCGCAACGCTTGGGAATAGGCGTCGTCTTGCAGGTAATCGCCGCGGCTCGCCAGGCCCAGCCCGCCCGGATAAACCGTGGCGATCACCCGCGAGCTGTTCCGGAAATCCGGCGCCGCACCGAATTCGAACAGGGCGTGCGCGCCCATCGCTTGCAGGCGCGCCACTTCGGATTCGAGATCGCCAAGATTGCGGAGGCGGGCGATGCGCAGGAACTCGGGTTCGAGCGGCTTCCACGCGGCGGCGTCGATCGCCCCGGTGTCCATGCAACTGGCGTAGAAATCGCCCAGCTTCCGGCCGATCGAGCCCGGGGGGGCTTGCGCTCGCGCGGCGGCTTCCCGCTCGAGAATCCGCCGGAGAATTTCCCTGTTGTGCCGCTGCAATTTTTCGATGAGGCCCCAGGAGCCATCGCCGGGCGGAATTTGGTGCGAACGAATCCAGCCGCCGTCGGCGAACTCGTAGAAGTCCCGGCAAGGACTCACCGAGCGGTCCAGGTTTGCCAGATCGAGCCCGTGAGCTCCTGAGCCCGCCGGCGTCGCGGCCTTGCCCTCATGCACCGCCTGTGCCGGCGAAGCAACGAAGTCGGCGCAGCCGCGCGCCTTTGCGGCCAGCGGCCAGGCCACCAGGGCCACCAGCAGCAGGGCGATGGTTTGGGGGCGAAAAGACACGGAACCCTCTTTATTGGCGTTTGCTGGAATGCGTACGGCGAGAATAGTGGCCGCCACGGGGCGAAGTCAAACCGGGCCGCCGTACAAAAGCATCTGCCCGCGGACCGGGCAGCCGGGTTAGATTGGGAGTAGATGATGGCACCCCAAACCAGTTCCCCGGCCGGGTTCGAGACGCAAATCCCGGAGCGCCTCGACCGCCTGCCGTGGAGCCGGTTCCACTGGCTGGTCGTTTTCGCGCTGGGCATTACCTGGGTTCTGGACGGGCTCGAAGTCACCTTCAAAGGGGCGATCAGCGGCGTTCTGCAGGAGCCCGGAGTGATGAACTTCAGTCCGGCCAATATCGGACTGATCGCTTCGGTCTATCTGACGGGGGCGGTTTTGGGCGCGCTCTTCTTCGGCCATCTCACCGACCGCCATGGCCGGCAAAAGCTGTTTTTCGTTACGCTGGCCGTCTATTTGGGCGGCGTGCTGCTGACCGCGTTTTCGTGGAACCTGGCGAGTTTTTCGCTCTTTCGTTTCTTCACCGGCTGCGGGATCGGCGGCGAGTACGCCGCGATCAATTCGGCGATCGACGAACTGATTCCCGCCTACTACCGGGGCCGGGTCGATCTGATCGTGAACGGGAGCTACTGGATCGGCGCGGCGCTCGGCTCGGGAGCGACGATTTTGCTGCTCGATCCACGCTGGTTCGCGCCGGCGATTGGCTGGCGGCTGGGATTCGGCATCGGAGCGCTGCTGGGGCTGACGATTCTGTTCTTGCGCCGCTGGGTTCCGGAAAGCCCGCGCTGGCTGATGACGCACGGGCGCGCGGAAGAGGCCGAGCGCGTGGTCGGGGAGATCGAAACCAGAGTGGAAAAGGAGATCGACGGGAAACTCCCCGGGCCGGTCGGTTCGCTGGTGATTTACCCGCGCCGGCGCTACGGTTTTGGCGGTATCGCGAAAATGATGTTCGGCCGTTACCGGAAGCGGTCGATCCTTTGCCTGTCGCTGATGGTGTCGCAGGCGTTTCTCTATAACGCGATTTTCTTCACCTACGCCATGGTGCTCACCCGCTTTTATCGCGTTTCGGCGGAAAAGACCGGGATATACCTGCTTCCCTTCGCCGTGGGGAATTTCCTCGGCCCGCTGCTTCTCGGCCGGTTTTTCGATACCGTAGGGAGGCGGCAGATGATCTCGGGAACCTATACGATTTCCGCCGTCCTGCTGGGGGCGACCGGAGCTGCTTTCGCCGACCGGCTGCTGGGGCCGGTAAGCCAGACGGTGCTCTGGAGCGTGGTCTTCTTTTTCGCTTCCGCCGCCGCTAGCTCGGCTTATCTGACGGCCAGCGAGATTTTTCCACTCGAAACGCGGGGCTTGGCGATCGCGCTGTTCTTTGCCCTCGGCACGGCGACGGGCGGCATTGTGGCGCCGTGGCTTTTCGGGACGCTGATCGGCACGGGATCGCGCGATGCGGTTTTCGGCGGCTACCTGGCCGGCGCGGTTTTGATGCTGGCCGCAGCCGGAGTCACGCTGCGTTACGGCGTCCGGGCCGAGCGCAAGCCCCTGGAATCGATTGCCAGTCCGCTTTCCTCCGAAGCGGAATGAGAAGGGGCTGGCGCGGGGAGCGGCATCGCCGCCGAGGGACCGAAGGCCGGGCGAGCGGTTGGCAATTTCGCGTCCCTGGGGGCCGAAACAGTTCCTGCTTTGTCTTAGCCAGATAATTCTGTCACCCCTTAACGGCCGCGTGAAAATGTCACCCCATGAGACAGGAGACATTCACGTTGAGCCAACGGGAGTTGCAAAAGGTGGCCGTCATCGCACAGTGCGTGAA
>Ga0307372_10002572_pt1 | contig 29822 bp, 29 predicted proteins | sample OX1MG_FD_202533 | JGI IMG/M metagenome (GOLD analysis project Ga0307372, IMG submission 202533) | Soil microbial communities from Risofladan, Vaasa, Finland - OX-1 | ecosystem: Environmental > Terrestrial > Soil > Coastal area > Acid sulfate soil | place: Finland: Risofladan, Vaasa | collected... | reverse complement strand
CCGCCACCTTCACATCGGTGCAGCACTGCAGCGGGCAGGGCTGGAGCGAGGTGCGCTTCTACCTCGACGGCAACCCGGCAGGATCGGCCCTGCGGCTCTCATCCTGCTCGGCCACCCTGCAGGTGACGCCCTCCGCGCTTTCGCCGGTCCCGCAGCCAGGCGCCCACGCGGTGACGGCGAGCCTCGCCACGCCTGGCGGCACGCTGGCCAGCAGCGGCCTGTCGGCGACCTACGTCGTCGACGCGGCAACCGTCTCGCCCACGCCCACACCGACTCCCACGCCGACGCCAACTCCGACTCCAATAACGACGCCGACGCCGGCGCCCAGCTCGAACCCGACCCCGACACCCTCCGCGACGCCCACGCCGGCTTCGGGCTCGACGCCGACACCCGCCGCCTCCAACACTCCGGGTCCCGTTGCCACTCCTCAGAGACCGACGCAACCACCGGGTGGCCTCACCGCCGGGCCGACGCCCGGCCCGCAGTCCGCCGCCGTCCCCGGCCCCGGGACGGGCCTCGACATCGCCGGCGGGGCTGGCCTGCCGGGGGGTGCCATCGCCTCACCCATTGCCTGGAACCAGCTCCCCTACCTGCTCGGGCTGCTGGGCCTGGCCATCCTGCTGGCCGCCGCGCTGCTGGGCAGGAGCCTCACCGACGCGCAGAGGCGCAAGGATTAGAGGAGCGCCCGCTCCTTCAGCTCTAGGTAGCGCTCGACCAGCGCCGGGCTGAGCTTCCCGGCCGGCACGTCGAGCCCCAGCACTCCGCCCCGCCGGAGGGCCTCGAAGCTCTGGCGGCGTGCGGTCAGGAGCTCCTCCGCAGCGGCCCACTCGTAGGCCCGCGCCGAGCGGTCGATGGGGGCGTCGCGGGCCTCGATCAGCGCCGGGTCCTCCATCGCCACCACCAGCACCAGGTGCCGGCTGGAGAGCCAGAGTGCCTGCGCCACCAGGTCGCGGGAGGCGTTGGGGTCCAACACGTCGGTCAGCACCACGACTAGGGACCGGCGGCTGACCCGCCTGGCGACCAGGCTGAATGCCTCTCCGAAGTCGGGCTCCACGAACTGCGCCCGCACCTTGTAGAGGGCGCCGCTGAGCCGCGTCACCTGGGCGGCGCTGCGCTGCGGCGCCAGGAAGGAGTCGACCCGGTCGGTGAAGGCGACCAGGCCCACCCGGTCACCCTGCTGTTGCGCGAGCCAGCCGAGCAGGAGGGCTGCGTTGACGGCGTGGTCGAGCTTGCTGAGGTTGCCGGCCGGCGCCGTCATCAGGCGCCCGCAGTCGAGCAGGATCATCACCTGCTGGCCGCGCTCGGCCTCGACCTCGGTGGTCACCGGCTGGTCGCGACGGGCGGTCGCCTTCCAGTGGATCCGTCGAGGATCGTCGCCGGGCAGATAGTCGCGCAGGCCGGCGAACGCCGTCGCGGCGCCAGGCGGCCGCGAGCGGCGCTGACCGGGCCGGTAGGGCATCCCGCGCCTCAGGGTCAGCTGGTACTGCCGGATGGCTAGCACATCCGGGTAGACGGCCGCCGGCTGCTGGGCCGGGAGGCGGAGCTGCCGCATCCACCAGCCGTGCCGCCGCCAGGTCCGGATCTCGATCGGCCCGAACTGGAAGGCGCCTCGGTGGGGCGGCCGGACGGTATAGCCGATGATCCACTCGCCGCGCCCGTCGAGCCGGCCGCGGACCTCGCGCCGTCCCGGCGCCAGGGAGGCGGGCACGTGGTCGGCGAGGATCACTTCGAGCCCCGCGGCGAGGGGGTTGCGGAGGCCCACTAGGATCTCCTGCTCAGCGCCCAGTGAGAGCGGGTTGGGGACGTCGCGGGTCGCCTCCCAGCCCCTTCGCCCGGGCAGCGTGGCGGCGTCGCGGACGAGCAGGAAGAGGAGGATCAGCGAATAGGCGACCGCCGGCGCCCAGAGCAGGGGACCGAGCTGGACGAAGGCCACCAGCAGGCCGGCGCCGCCGAGCCCGAGCAACAGCCGGGGACGGGGGACCAGCCCGCGGACGGCGTTCAGCGTGGCGGCGTCACCTGGGCGATCACGCCCTCCAGCACGCTATCGGTGGTGTGGCCGGCGACCTCGGCCTCGGGCCGGAGCAGGAGTCGGTGCCGGAAGGTGGGGCGGAGGACGCCCTTGACGTCGTCGGGGGTCGCGTAGTCACGGCCCTCGAAGGCCGCCGCCGCCTTGGAGGCGAGCAGCAGCAGGACCTCCCCTCGAGGGCTGGCGCCGAGGGTCAGCTCGGGCGCGTTGCGGGTGGCGACCGCCAGGTCGACGACGTATCGCTTGAGCTCGTCGGAGAAGGTCACCCTGGTCACCTCGTCGCGCACGGCGGCCAGGTCTCCCGGGTGGACCACCGGGTTCACCCCGGCCTGGACCGGGTCCCGGAGCTGGACGCCGGAGTCCCACCGGCGGAGCACCTCCAACTCCTCCTCGGGGCTCGGATAGTCGAGCACCGCCTTGAAGAGGAAGCGGTCCTGCTGTGCCTCGGGGAGTGGATAGGTGCCCTCGTACTCGATCGGGTTCTGGGTCGCCAGCACGATGAAGGGATCGGGCAGCGCCTCCTGGTGGCCCTCCATGGTGACGCCGCGCTCCTCCATCGCCTCCAGCAGCGCCGACTGGACCTTAGCCGGCGCGCGGTTGATCTCGTCGGCGAGCAGCACGTTGGTGAAAACCGGTCCCCGGCGGATCCGGAACTCGCGCGATTGGAGGTCAAAGATGGAGGTGCCGACGATGTCGGAGGGGAGCAGGTCGGGGGTGAACTGGACACGGCCGTAGGCTAAGTCGAGGGCGCGCGCCAGGGACTTGGCTAGCAGCGTCTTGGCCACACCGGGCACGCCCTCCAAGAGCACGTGGCCCCCGACCGCGATGGCCAGGCCGCAGAGGCGGACCGCCTCCTCCTGGCCGACCACCGCCTTGCCCACTTCGGCGTTGAGGCCGGTCCGGAACTCGCTCGCCTTCATCTGCGCGCCATAGGGTAGGCGAGGTCATGGAGCCGCCGGGCCGCGGCCAGGAGCGCTCGGTCCGAGCCGGCGCCCCCGTCAGCCTGCGCCGCGGCCTCTTTGTAGTCGGTGGCCAGGGCCGGCGCGCGCCTCGCCATGACCTCATCGAGGCGGGCGAGGGGCACATCGCTGCGCAGTCCGAGCCGCGCCGCCAGCGCGCGGCGGGTCGCCTCCGAGACGACCTGGAGCGCGAGGGCGCTCCCGCCCGCCTGCCGGAGGAGGTGTCCGACCGCACTGGCGTACTCGGCGGCGGACCGTCCGAGGCGTCCTACCGGAGCCAGCCGGGGACCGAAGGCGCGGCCGCGGAGCACCAGACCGAGGAAGACCAGCAGGGCGGCCCCGAACAGTCCCTCGCCGAGCGGCTGCCGGGTCCAGTCGCCGGAACCGCCCGCGCCGAGGCCGTGGTGGAACTCGTCGAAGGCGACCGTGCCGGGGGTCATCGCCATCAGGTCGGCCGCCAGCCGCCCGTTATCGTTGGTTTCCAGCCAGCCGTTGCAGAGGATCTCTGGGGCGGCGACGCCGATCACGCGGCCCTGGCCGAGCGCCTCCTCGATCACCGTGGCGTCGCCGCCGGCGCTTTCGACCAGCACCGCCTGGGACGGAGTGGGGCGGTAGGGCTCATTGAAGGAGTCGTCGCCCACCGTGGTCACGCCGGCGAGGACCGGCGTCACCGCCGTCCCGTTCACTGGGGCCGGGTTGCCGCGGTGAAGGTCGAAGGCGAGGGCCAGGCGGGTGTCGAGCTGGTCGTCCGCGTAGACGAGGGTGCCTCCGGCCCGCACCCAGGCGGCCAGGCGGCCGGTCTCGCCGGGCGTGAAGGCGATCGGGTCGAAGACGAAGAGCGTCGCCGGCGGCCGCGGCAGGTCGAACGAGACGGTGATGGTGTCGACCGAGTGGCCGAGCGACCCCGCGTACTGGCTCAGGGCCGAGGTCCCGTTGGGCCCGTCGCTGAGCGAGCTGTGCTCGGGCGAGTCCTGCCGGGCCCCGTTCTGGGCCAGGATCAGGACCGCGGCCAGGGCCGCCAGCAGGCCGAGGGCCAGCCAGCCGCCGCGCCCGCTCACGCGGCCTCCGCCGGTCGGGTCAGGCTCCGGTGGCGCTCCGCCAGCTTTTCGAGCTGCCGGTACTCCGTCTCCTCCAGTGACCGAAAGCCGTAGACGGCCCGCTCGAAGGCGACCAGGAGGGGCCGCAATTCCTCCATCTCGCCACTGGAACGGAAGAGCTCGCGGACCGTCAGCGGGCTCGACTCCCAGTAGGGCTGGCCGCTGAGGTTGGTGGCGACGCCCGCCACCAGCGCCCGCACGGCGGCCGTCCAATCGCCCGCTGCCGCCGCCGCGTCCGCCGCCTTGAAGCGGTCGGTCGCGTGCCGTGGAACATCCTCCCGCGCCGCCTCCTGCGCTCGCGTAGCCCGGGTCAGACTCGTTCTCGCGATGAGACCGGCCACCCCCGCCGACAGCAGGCCCAGGAGGGCGATCACCGCCCAAAGCGTCCAGCTGGGCAGGGCTCCGAGCTGGAGGGTGGCGAGCCAGCCTAAGAGCTGGGTCAAGAACCAGTTCCAGAAGCGGTCCCAGGGCGACTGCTGGCCGAGGAGCCCCGAGTAGCGCGACTCGGAGAGGATCCGGTGCAGCGAGGCCTGGGCCTGGGCCGGGTTGGAGACGTCGCCGGGGCGGTCGACGGCCGCCACCAGCGCGTTGAGCCGCACCTCGGCGTCCCCGTAATCGGGCGGGTTCCGGCGGAGATCGGCGAGGATGGCCGGCTGGGAATCGCCGGTCTCCACCGCCAGGACCCGCAGCGCCTGCTGCGCCGCGTCGGAGCGCCCGTGCAGCCCCTCCTCGACGAAGCTCCTGGCCTGCTGCACGGCCAGTGCGTAGCTCTGCTCGTCAGCACTCGCGGCCGGCCCTGCCAGGGTGCTGGCGAGGAGCGCGGCGAGAAGGGCGGGGAGGAGCCGTCTCAGGGCTGCGGCTCCGGGCGCTGGGCGAGCTGGTAGGCGGTCATTTCGAGGTCGAACGCCTCCCGCCGCACCCGGGCGTCGAAGTAGATGAGGGTCACCGCCAGCGCCAGCAGGGGCTCCACCAGTTGCGTCATGAGAGATGCCACCGAGATGATCAGCAGCAGTCTGACCTCCACCGGAAGACCCGGGAAGACACCGGCTGCGGCCACGAAGACGCCGGCCAGCGAGGTCTGCAGCGCATATCCCATCAGGGCGGTGAAGAAGACGACGGCGAAGGTCCGCCAGAAGGCGCGGTCGGTCAGCGCCCAGCTCCGCTCGACCGCCCTGCCCAGCGGAGCCTGCTCGGTGAAAAGGGCGGGCACCGCGAGGACCAAACGGGTGAGGAGCCAGACCCCGAGCGGCGGGCAGAGGAGAGCGATGCTGGTCACGCCGTAAAGCAGGCTCAGCGCCCAGAGCGCCCAGTAGCGGCTGATCACCGCGCGTAGCGCCTGGCGGAACCCGGGCTGGAGGCCGAGGACGATCGCGAAAGCGGCGGCGAAGAGCGTCCCGGCCTGGAAGGGGACCAGGGCCAGCTGGACCGGGTAGGACAGGATAGCGATCACCAAGTTGAAGGCTCCCGTCGGTGACGGAGGGCCCCCCCGGGTCAGCGCGGAGGCGTAGAAGGACGCCGCCGAGGTCGCACCACCGGAGAGCAGGCTGAGCGTCACGCCGGGGATGGCGAGCCCGATCGAGATGCCCGCCAGGAGCGGGAAGTTGGCCCGGTAGAGGCGGAAGCTCTCGTCGAGGACGTCCATCAGGGTCATCGGCCGCAGGCGCAGGGCCGGGACCGGGACCGACATTGGCGGAGATGTTAGCCGCCTGGCTCGCCTCCTCCGCCTCTGGGTAGAATCTGACGGCGGCGCGGGCGGCTAGCTCAGCGGGAGAGCGCTTGCTTCACACGCAAGAGGTCGCTGGTTCAATCCCAGCGCCGCCCACCATCAACCCGGTTTCAAGATCAGATCCAGCGCTTGCTAAACACATTCACGCTGGTTCGAGGACCTTGAAATCGGGTTGAATATTCCGGTAGCAAGCGATAATATCCAGCCGTTTTGAAACAATCCGCCTCTAAACAGGCAAGGGCTCTCATCAAACTCAGGGCCAGCCCCTCGAGCCCCTCCAGCCTGGAAAGGCTGGTGGACGACTACCTGGCCTCCTGCCGGGCCCGCGGGCTCTCCCCGAACACCGTCGAGCAGTCCTACGCCTACCCTCTCCGGGGAATCCTCGTGCCCTGGGCGGAGAGGACCGGCATTGACGACGTCAGCGGCCTGGACCGCCGGGCGCTGGACCTCCTGAGCGGCGAGTTGTTAGAGCAAGGAGGGGCCAGGGGCCGCGGCCTGTCTCGCTACAGCATCCACGCCTACATGCGCGCCGTGAACCAGTTCCTGGGTTGGTCGCAGGCGGAGGGCGAGCCAGTGAGCGCCAAGGTCCAGCTGCCGCGCCTGCCGCAGAAGCTGGTCGACGTCCTTTCGAGGGACGAGATCGACCACCTCGAGGACGCCGCCCGGACCGAACGCGACAAGCTGATCATCCGGCTCCTGGCCGACAGCGGGATCCGGGTTGGCGAGCTGATCAAGCTCCGGACCTCGGACCTCATCGAGCGGGACAAGAAGCAGTTCATCCTGGTCCGGGGCAAGGGCTCCCGGGAGCGGCTGGTGCCAGTCCCCCGGCTGCACCGGCGCCTGCAGCGCCTGTCGCGAGGCCGACCCGCCTATGCCTCGTCCGACCGGCTCTTCCTCGGCCTCAAGCGCCGCGCGGGCTCGGACGAGGTCGAGCCGCTGACGCCTTCGGGTGTCCAGCAGATGGTCCGGAACACCACCACGCTGGCCGGCATCGAGAAGCGGGTCCACCCGCACCTCTTGCGTCACAGCTTCGCCACCTGGCAGCTGAGCCGGGGGATGAACCCGATCCAGCTGGCCGACATCCTCGGCCACTCGAGCCTGGTGATGATCCACAAGGTGTACGCGCACCTCAGCCCGGGCGACGCCTACGACGCGATGGTGCGTACGCTCGTGTCGGACGACTAGGGGCCGCCGGCCGAAAGAGCCTCAGGCCAGGTCGGGGTGCGGCACCGCCACGATTTTCAGGCTCTCGATCCCCTGGAAGTCTTCAGGATTGCATGTGAACAGGGGAAGGTCGTTCGCGATGGCAACGGCCGCGATCATCGCATCGTACGAGCGAGCGGCCGGCTTGCGGCCCGAGCGGCGCAGGGAAGCTGCGACCCGGCCGAAGGCACGGGCCGCCTGGGCGTCAAACGGCAGGGGGTCGAAGTCGGCCTCGACCTGCTGCAACACCGCCTGCCGGGACTCCTGCTCACCGCCGCTCGCGACCAGAGGGCCTACCGACAACTCGGCCAGCGTGATCGCGGAGATGAACGCTTCCTCGGGCAGAGTGGTCGAGTCTGACAGCCGTGGAAGCAGGATCACCGTGTTGGTGTCGAGCAGCCCGGCCGGGTGGGACGACCTCACACTCGTGGATCAACGACGCGATCCAGGTCTGCCTGGAGGCGGCGTGGATCGATCGCGGGCACTCGCGACCAGCTCGCGAGAAGACTGATCGCGCTCTTCGCCCGAGAGGGGAGCGGGCGCAGCTCGGCGACCGGACGGCCGTCACGGGTCACCGTCAGCCGCTCACCTGCCTCCACGCGATCGATGACGTCGCCACCGTGGTTGCGGAGGTCGCGAATCGAGATTTCGCTCATGATTTGCAGTGTATCACGCGTGAGACGGCCCAGTCCCTGCTTCGCAGATTGCGCGACAAGTTCACGCGAGGAGCTCTTCGGCGCCAACGATTACCGGCTGCCTCGTCAAGGCGGTCGCCAGCCTGCGAATCGTTGTCGTCGAGACCTGGTGCCCCTGAACTGCATGGCTCACGGTCGCTGGGCTGACTACGGCGTGATAGGCGAGGTCGACCCCGTCCCAACCGCGTAGGAGCATCTCCCGTCGCAGGCGCTCGGCGTTCACCTTGGCGGCCGCCATCAGCGATCCCGGCCGCGGTCGCGGCCGTGCTCGCGCTCCCAATCCCGTGCCATCCTCTCCGCCTCCAGGCGGTAATGGAAGGCGAGCCGGCGAAAGAAGCCGTTGACCATCGAGGCCGAATGCTCGAGCGAACGCTAGCGCTCCGGACGCGCGCGCTCCGGACGCGTCCTCCGCCGCAGGAGGTCGTGATTGTGATCGTCCCCGCGCTCCCCATCCCGGGCGGCGGAGCGAAAGAGCTGGTGGCTCATGGAGCGCTCGCGGGTGCGTTCCCCGCGCTGGCTCTCCAGCTCGTGGGTGAGCGACTCCTTCATGCGGGCAAGCCGACGTGGACCGATGCGCAACTCGCGGAAGCGGCCCGGCTCCTCCTCCCGCCGCGCCGCGAGGACCAGCGGCCGTCCCGGCCGCGCCGTCTCCTTCTCGTCCGACCTGGGCAGGATGGAGTAGCGGCCGGCCTCAGCCAGCAGCAGATCCACGCCATCACCCTGGTTGGTATCGCCGTCGATGAGCTGCACGACCTGGTGCTCAACGGCCTATCGGGCCCCGATTCCACCAACCCAAAGTGACCCCAACCCGTGGCCAAACTGGGGTCGACGGACGTCTATCAGACGTAGAGAGATAAGTCATCGTCGATGACGGGACGCATCCGGTGAGTCCCACCGTATCGGGACCTCGTTCGGCCGCTGATCAGTCGCGGTCCGTCAGCTCATTTCGGCGTCGCGTCGCGATCTCGACCAGCGTCTGAACCTCGAGCGCCGCCCGAGACACGCGCTGCTCGAGGAGGTCGTCTCCGACCTCAAGCTGGGTCGCCGCGGCCAGGTATACCCGGGCGTTCTCCAGCTGGCGCTGGAGCACCCGCAGGCCGTTGGCTCGATCGCGCTCGCGCGCGGCGGCGCCTGTGGGCGGCCCGACCAGAAGGTGGGCGAAGAGGGTCGAAAGCCGCAGGGGTGGCTTTGCAGCGGGAAGCTGGACGACCTGCTCGGCCCGAGACTCCCGCGGAAGCGAGTTCATCGAGCGTTGACTCGCTGTTGACCCGACCCGGAATAGAGTGGCCCGAAACAGAGCTCGTCCACGAATGTCAACCACGCTAAGCGGGAGGCCGTCAACGGAGAGTCAACGAAACCGCCTCGCGACCTATGCGATCTGGCTGTCCGCAGTCGGCGGGCCGGTGCTGCTGACCGCGGTGCTGGTCCGCCTGAACAGCCAGCAGCAGCGCGACTACGTCTTCCTGTACCTCGGCCTGGTGGCAGTGGTGGGCGTCGTCCGCGGCCTCTGGCCGGCGCTTTCCGCGGCACTGGTCAGCTTCCTGCTCGTGGACTGGTTCTTCGTCCCGCCGGTGGGCACCCTGACCATCGCGGACGAGCAGGACATCGCCAACCTGCTCGCCTTCCTCGGCATCGCCGGGCTTGTCGGGCTGCTGGCCAACCGCCGGCGCGAGACCCAGCTCCGGGCCGAGGCGTTGGCCCGCCAGCTCCGCGAGGTCAACGCCGAGCTTGTGCGGCTCAACAAGGAGCAGGCCCAGGCCGCCCAGGCCGAGCTTCGCTTGGCGCGGAGCGAGCAGCAGATCAGGGCACTCCAGGAGGCGGACCGGGTCCGCCAGGAACTCCTCGCTAACGTGTCCCACGAGCTCCGGACGCCGCTCGGGACGATCCTCGCCGAGAGCACCTCGGGTAAGCCGAACCGGGATCGGATGGAGACGATCGCCTCCGAGGCGAGGCGCCTCAAGGCACTTGTCGACGACATGCTGGACATGGCCCGCATCGAGGCGCGGGCGCTGCGACTGGAGCTGGAGCCGGTCCGGCTTGGCGACGCGGTCGCCGCCGCTATCGAGCGCCTTGAGCGGAACAGCCCTCAGCGCAAGGTGGACTGGGATCCGAGGGCGGGGGAGGCGGTCGTCCTCGCCGACTGGCACCGGGTCGGCCAGGTCTTAGACAACCTGCTCGCCAACGCCGACCGGTTCTCGCCGGAGGGCCGGCCGATCGCCATCCGCGCCGACCTGGAAAAGCCCGGCCTGGTCACGGTGAGCATCGCCGACCGGGGACCGGGAGTAGCTTCCGACCTGCTGGACAGGCTCTTCGAGCGCTTCGTGCGCGGCGAGAGCCAGGCCGGCCTGCCGGGCACAGGGCTCGGCCTGGCCATCGTCAAGGGCCTGGTCGAGGCACACGCCGGATCGGTCTGGCTCGAGGAGCCCAGGTCGGGCTCTGGCGCCGTCTTCCGCTTCACCCTGCCCTTGGCTGCCGACCAGCAATGACCCGGATCCTGCTGATCGAGGACGACGTTGCCATGCGGAACTCGATCCTCGAGATCCTCGAACAGAACGGGTACCAGGTCCGGGCGGCGGCGGACGGCGCTGCCGGCGTGCGCGAGCTGCGGTCCGGGACCTTCGAGCTCGTCCTCCTCGACATCGGACTTCCCTTCGTCGACGGGTGGCGGATCCTGGGCACACTGGAGGGCAAGCGTCTGCCATCGGTGATTGTGATCAGCGCCCGCGGTGAGGAGCAGGACAAGGTGCGCGCGCTCGACATGGGCGCCGACGACTACCTTGCAAAGCCCTTTGGCGCCGACGAGCTGCTGGCGCGACTCCGGGCGGTGATGCGCCGGGCCCAACCGCCGCCGGGACCGAGCCAGGTGATAAGCGCCGGGGGGGTCAGCATCGACCTCGCCGGGCAATCGGTAATGCGCGACGGCGTCGAGGTCCGACTCTCACCGACGGAGTACGGACTGCTCTCCGTCCTCGCCCAGAATGCAGGACGGGTGATGGACCATCGGACCCTCCTGAGAACCGTCTGGGGTCCCAGCTACGGCGACGAGCGCAACTACCTGCGGACGTTCATCCAGAGGCTGCGCTCGAAGCTTGAATCGGATCCGCGGCGGCCGGAGATCATCGTCACCGCCGGCGCCCGCGGCTACCGGTTCGGGCCTCCAGGCGCGACGGAGAATTCGTTGACGCCTCGTTGATCTCGCGCGCATAGCCTCAAGGCCGTGCCCCTCGATTTCTGGATGCTTGCCCTGGTCCTTGTCCTCAGCATCCTGAGCGTCCTCTACGTGATGGGCCTGGAGAAGCTGCCCTAGATGGCCGCCTACGTGGTCTGTGGAGTGGTGGCTCTGCTGGTCATCCTCTACCTCTTCGTCGCCCTGCTCTACCCGGAGCGGTTCTAGTCGATGGTCCTCGACCTGGTAGGGGTCGTCATCACCTGGATCGCGGTGGCGATCGGCGCCTGGTTCCTCGGCCAGTTCATGGTGCCCGTCTTCACCGGAGGGCGTGTCTTCCTCAGCCCGGTGCTGCGGCCTCTCGAGCGCGGCTTCTACTGGCTGATCGGCGTCAGGGAGGAGGAGGAGCAGACCTGGATCCAGTACACGGTCGCGATGCTGGCCGTGTCGGTGATCAGCTTCCTCTTCACCTACGTGATCATGCGGGTGCAGGACCACCTGCCCTTCAACCCGATGGGCTTCGCGGCCGTCCCCGCCGACCTCGCCTACAACACGGCGGTCAGCTTCACCACCAATACCAACTGGCAGAACTACACCGGCGAGACGACGATGTCGTACCTCTCGCAGATGCTGGCACTGGTCCTGCACAACTTCCTGTCAGCAGCAACCGGAATCGCGATGGCGATCGCCCTGGTGCGGGCCGTGAGCAGCCGGCAACTGAAGACCATCGGCAACTTCTACGTCGACGTCACCCGCGCGACGCTCTATGTCCTGCTGCCGCTCTCGATCGTCGGTGCGCTCTTCATGGCCTCGCAGGGCATCGTGCAGTCGCTCGGCAGCTACCCCGTCGCCCACACGCTGGAGGGTGTGCAGCAGGTCATCGCGGTCGGCCCCTTCGCGTCCCAGGAGGTCATCAAGGACCTCGGCAACAACGGGGGCGGGCCCTTCAACGCCAACTCCGCCCATCCCTTCGAGAACCCGAACGGGCTCGTCAACCAACTGGAGATCTTCCTCGAGCTGCTGATCCCCTTCGCCCTCGTGGTGACCTTCGGCAAGATGGTCGGGAGCATCAAGCAGGGGCTGGCGATAGGCGCGGCGATGGCAATCATGCTCATCGCCGGCACCGCCATCTCGATTGCCGCCGAGCAGGCCGGCAACCCCGCGCTCACGGCCGCGGGCGTCGACCAGGCGGCCTCCGCGACGCAGTCGGGCGGCAACATGGAGGGCAAGTCGGTCCGTTTCGGCTCGGTCTACAGCGCCATGTTCGAGGCGACCACAACCGGCACCAGCACCGGCTCGGTCGACTCGGGCCACGACAGCTTCACCCCCATCGGCGGAATGGTCCAGCTGGTCCAGATGGAGCTCGGCGAAGTCGACCCGGGCGGGATAGGCGCCGGGCTCTACTTCATCCTCGTCTTCGCAATCATCTCGGTCTTCATCGCGGGGCTGATGGTCGGTAGAACACCCGAGTACCTGGGCAAGAAGATCGAGTCCAAGGAGGTGCGGCTCGCGTCGCTGGCCGTGCTCGTCGACGTCGCCAGCATCCTCGGCTTCACCGCGCTGTCGGTGCTGGTGCCGGCCGGCCAGGCCGGCCCTTTGAACCCGGGTGCCCACGGCTTCAGCGAGATCCTCTACGCGTTCAGCTCGACCACCGCCAACAACGGCAGCGCATTTGCCGGGCTGAGCGGCAACACGCTCTACTACAACACCACGCTCGGGGCCGCGATGTGGATCGGCCGCTTCTTCGAAGTGATTCCGATACTCGCCCTGGCCGGAGCCCTGGCCGGCAAGAAGGTCGTGCCCGCGAGCGCGGGAACGCTGGGCACCGATACGCCCATCTTCGTCGGGCTCATGATCGGCGTGATCCTCATCGTCGGCGCCCTCACCTTCTTCCCGGCTCTCGCCCTGGGACCCATCCTCGAGCAGCTGCAGCTGGCCGCGGGCCACCTGGCCGGGTCGTGATGCGGGTTCAGACCCTCGACCCGGTGACGGTCAAGAAGCGCAACGAGCGGCGCGGGCGGAGCAGCCTCACCGACCGACGGATCCTCTACCCGGCGCTGTGGTCGAGCCTCCTCAAGCTCGACCCGCGCTGGCAGCTTCGCAACCCGGTGATGTTCGTGGTCGAGGTCGGCTCGGTGATCACGACGGTCATCTTCGTCGTCGACCTGTTCAATGGCACGCCCGGTAGCAGCGGTCCCAACAGCGAACTCTTCGTCGGCCAGATCACGACCTGGCTCTGGTTCACGGTCCTCTTCGCCAACTTCGCCGAGGCGGTCGCCGAGGGCCGCGGCAAGGCCCAGGCGGCGAGCCTGCGCCGCTCGCGCACCGACACCATCGGCCGCCGTCTGCGCGACGACGGCGGCGAGGAGCCGGTCCCGGCCCCCGACCTGTGCAAGGGCGATCGCGTGGTCTGCGAGGCGGGCGACGTGATCCCGGGAGACGGCGACATCGTCGAGGGCATCGCCTCGATCGACGAGTCGGCGATCACAGGCGAGTCCGCGCCCGTGATCCGCGAGGCGGGCGGCGATCGGACCGCCGTCACCGGCGGAACCAAGGTGCTCTCCGACCGGGTCGTGGTCGAGATCAGCGCCAATCCGGGGGAGACCTTCCTCGACCGGATGATCGGGCTCGTCGAGAGCGCCTCGCGTCGCAAGACGCCGAACGAGATCGCCCTCAACATCCTCCTCGCCGCGCTGACCATCATCTTCATGTTCGCGACCGTCACCCTTCAGCCCTTCGCGATCTACGCGGGCACCTCGGTGACGATCACCGTCCTCATCGCTCTCCTCGTCTGCCTCATCCCGACCACCATCGGCGCCCTTTTATCGGCGATCGGCATCGCCGGCATCGACCGCCTCCTCCAGCGCAACGTGGTGGCGCTCTCCGGCCGAGCGGTGGAGGCCGCCGGCGACGTCGACACCCTGCTCCTCGACAAGACCGGCACCATCACCTTCGGCAACCGGCAGGCGGCGGAATTCGTGCCCGCGCCGGGCGTCGACATGTCCCGCCTGGTCGAAGCGGCTGCCCTCTCGAGCCTCGCCGACACCACGCCCGAGGGCAAGTCGATAGTGAGCCTGGCCGGCCGGCTGGGCACCGATGTCACCGGCCGCGCCGAGAAGGAGATGGTGTTCGTCGCCTTCACCGCGACCACCCGCATGAGTGGTGTCGACTTCGACGACCGCAGCATCCGCAAGGGCGCCGACGACGCCATCGCCCGATGGTCCGAGCACGACCTGCCGGAGGCGGTGCGGGAGTCGGTGGAGCTGATCGGCCGCTCCGGCGGCACGCCGCTGGTGGTCGGCGAGAACCAGAAGGTCCTCGGGACGGTGCACCTAAAGGACATAGTCAAGCCCAACATCCGGAGCCGCTTCGAGGACCTGCGCCGGATGGGACTGCGGACGGTGATGGTCACCGGCGATAACCCACTGACCGCGGCTGCGATCGCGCGTGAGTCGGGAGTCGACGACTTCCTCGCCCAGGCGACGCCGGAGACAAAGCTGGAGCTGATCCGGAAAGAACAGGGAGTCGGGCGGATGGTGGCCATGACCGGCGACGGCACCAACGATGCGCCGGCCCTGGCCCAGGCCGACGTGGCCGTCGCCATGAACACCGGCACCCAGGCCGCCAAGGAGGCCGGCAACCTCATCGACCTCGACTCCGACCCGACCAAGCTGATCGAGATCGTCGAGGCGGGCAAGCAGATGCTGATGACGCGCGGCGCGCTGACGACCTTCAGCATCGCCAACGACGTCGCCAAGTACTTCGCGATCATCCCCGCCATCTTCATCGCGGCGTTGCCCGACCTCCGCGCGCTCAACGTGATGCAGCTGCACAGCCCCGACAGCGCGGTGCTGTCGGCCGTGATCTTCAACGCCCTGGTCATCGTGGCCCTGATCCCGCTCGCCCTCCGTGGTGTCGCCTACCGCCCCATCGGCGCGGCGGCGCTGCTGCGCAACAACCTGCTCATCTACGGGATCGGCGGGATCATCGCCCCCTTCATCGGCATCAAGGTCATCGACCTGATCGTCACCGCCCTGGGCCTGGGCTGAGAGGAAAAGCCAGAAATGCTTCGTTCACTCCCGTCGGAGCTGCTGAAATCCCTCCGCCTGACCATCGTCTACGCGCTGGTGACCGGCCTGGCATACCCGCTGCTGGTGACTGGTATCGCGCAGGCGCTGTTCCCGAGCCAGGCCAACGGCAGCCTGGTGACCAGGAACGGGCAGGTCGTGGGCTCCAGCCTGATCGGCCAGCAGTTCATCTCGGACAAGTACTTCCACGGCCGCCCCTCGGCGACGGTGGACCCGAACACCGGCAAGCCGCTGCCTTATGCCGCCAACAACTCTGGCGGCAGCAACCTCGCCCCCTCCAACAAGGCGTTGATCAAGCGCGTCTCCGGCGACGTCGCCAGCATCAAGGCGTCCGACCCCGGGGTCCCGTCCTCAGGAGTCCCGGTCGACCTGGTGACGACCGACTTCAGCGGTGTGGACCCCGACATCTCGGAGGCGGCGGCGCTAACCCAGGTCGAGCGCGTGGCCCAGGTCCGCGGCCTCGACCCAGCCAGGGTCCGAGCGCTCGTCGAAGCGCACGTTGACGGCCGGGTCCTCTGGATCTTCGGCGAGCCGCACGTCAACGTGCTTTCACTCAACATGGCCCTCGATGCGGGAGCCGCGGGTTAGCGGGGAAATCGAGCGCGGGCGGCTGAAGGTCTTCCTGGGCGCCACGCCGGGCGCTGGCAAGACCTACGCGATGCTGCGCGAGGCCCACCGGCTGGCGGAGGCAGGCCATGACGTGGGGGTCGGCTACATCGAGACCTACAACCGGCCGCGCACGGTCGAGCTGCTGGCCGGCCTGAACGTGGTCCCCCGGGCCAGGATCCCCTACAAGGGCACCGTCCTCGAGGAGATGGACCTCGACGCGGTCCTCGCCCGCCGGCCGGAGATCGCCGTGGTCGACGAGCTGGCCCACACCAACGTCCCCGGCCTCCGCCACGCCAAGCGCTGGCAGGACGTCGAGGAGCTGCGCGCGGCCGGAGTCGACGTCATCACCACTGTCAACGTCCAGCACGTCGAGAGCGTCAAGGACCTGGTCGAGAAGGTGACCGGGATCGTCGTTCGTGAGACGGTCCCTGACCGCGAGCTGGATGGCGCCGACGAGATCCAGTTCATCGACATCACGCCCGAGGCGCTCCGCAAGCGGATGCGCCACGGCAACATCTACGCCCGCGACAAGGTGGAGACGGCTCTCTCCAACTTCTTCCGGCCCCAGAACCTTGCCGCCATGCGGGAGATCGGGCTGCGCCTGGTGGCCGACTCGATGGCTCGCTCCCGGCAGGTCTTGCAATCGCCGGAGGACGTGCTCGTGGCGGTCTCCTGCGCCGCCTCCTCGGAGGACCTGATCCGGCGTGGCGCCCGCCTCGCGCGCCGTTTGGGCGGTAGCTGCCAGGTGGTCACCGTCCAGCAGGGCAATCCGAGGGAGGCGGAGATCGAGCACTACCGGGCGCTGGCCAGCCAGCTCGGATGTTCCTTCGCCGTGCTGGGCGGCAACGACGTTGCCGCGGCCGTGGTCGAGGCGGCCCTCGGCTCGGCGGTGGAGCACGTGGTGGTGGGGGAGATGGTCGCGACCCCGGGCTGGACGCGTCTCCGGCCGACCGTGGTGGACCGGATCGTCGACGGCCTGCCCCATTCGGACGTCCACGTGATCGCGCGGGTGGCGGGTTGAAGGCCGAGGAGCGGCAACGGCCGGATCCCCTCGCCGTGCTGCGCCAGGTATCGGCCGAGACGCGGCGGCGGACTCTCTTCCGCGTCTACCTCGGATACGCCCGGGGCGCTGGAACGACGACGGCCATGCTGGAGGAGGGCCGCCGGCGCGCCGGCCGCGGCACCGACGTGGTGGTCGCCTCCTACCGCGTTCACGGCGACCCCGCACTTGCGCTGTATGACCTCGAGGTGCTCGGCGCCGCCCGCAGGCCAGCTACGGAGCAGCGGCTCGATGTCAAGGCGGTCCTGACCCGAAACCCGGAGGTAGTCTGCATCGACGACCTCGCCGCTCCCGACGCCGGTGGCCGGCCGCGGCTGGAGGCGGTCGCCGAGCTGCTGGCGGCAGGCATTACCGTGCTCGGGACCCTCCACGCACTCTCGATCAGGAGCACGGCCGACGCCTTCGCGACACTGCTGGGCTCGAATCTTCCCCGACCCCTGGTCGAAGACGCCGCCCTGGAGTCGATCGACGAGCTAGAGCTGGTCGACGTCACACCGGCAGACTTGCTGGAGCGGCTCCGTGAGCAAGTGGTATTGCGGCCGGCCGACATGGCGGTGGCGCTCCAGGCGGAGCTCCGGCAGGCGGTGCTCGAAGGCCTCCGGGAGACAGCCTTCCGGATCATCGCCGAGGCCGCCGACCGGCAGCTGGTCGACTACATGCGGGAGAGCAAGGTCGAGTCGCCCTGGGAGGTCCGTGGCCGGATCGTCCTCTGCCTGCAACCGGAGGCGAACCTCGAGAGGAGAATCCGCCGCGCCTTCGCCTACGCCGCCGCACAGGATGCCAAGTTCACGGTCGTCTCGGTGCGGACAAAGTCCCAGACCGACACCGAGAAGGAATGGATGGGCGGCTGTGCGTCACTGACACATCAGCTCGGCGGTGAGTTCGTCCACCTCTACGGGCGGTCGGTCGCCGCGACCCTTGTCGCCTACATCCAGGAGTCACTGGCGACTGAGGTGATCCTCGGCCACCGCCGCCATGCCCGCTGGCTGCCCGGCGACACGACCAGCGAGGTCATCCGGCGCCTGTCAGGGGTTGACGTCCACATCCTCCGCGCCGATACCGATTGAGGCGTCCCGACCGGGCCTCTCAGCGAAGCGCACTGGCGGGCGCCCCACGAGGTCCGGCAGGTGGCCGGCGAGGGTCCCACGAGCTGGCCGTAGACGTGATTGCACCAATCCACCGGATGCTCCTATGGGTTGTCAAGCACCTGCAGGGGACCCGGCACAGTCACGGTCAGCCGAGGGCCCCATCCCCAGAAAGCCGAGCCCGATCCCAATCCAGGTACTGGGAGAGCTAAAGCGTCGCCTCGGCCATGGCCAGCTGCTCCGAAACCCTGAATTGGCGGTGCAGCCGACTCCTGGGAAGCAACATCGGGCACCCTCAGGTCGGTGTACCTATAGTCATTAACATTCCTTTGCAGTGGCAGAGTAGTTCCGCCCCGCCAAAGCGGAGGTCCGAATAAATGGTCGAAGCGCCGTCGAGTGGTGAGGGGTCGATCGAGTCGCCCGCCCTCAAGGTCGAACAGCTCACGAAGCGGTTCGGTAACCGGACGGCGTTTCAGGAAGTGTCATTCACGGTGGCGCCAGGCGAAGTGTTCGGCTTTCTAGGACCGAATGGCGCGGGGAAGACGACCACGGTGCGGACCCTTGGCACGCTCATAGCTCCCACATCGGGGTCCGCCAGCGTGGCTGGCATACCCCTGACATCGGGTAACGAACAGGAGATTCGCCAGCGCATCTCGATCATGCCTGAGAACCCGGGCCTGTATCAGCGGCTCACGGTCATTGAGAACCTTCAACTCTTCGCCGGCCTATACGGCCAACGCAACCCGGGTTCCCGCATCAGCAACGCCCTTGAAGCCGTCAACCTCACAGCGCGCGGCGGCGATCTGTGCGGCAGCCTCTCCAAAGGGTTGCGGCAGCGTGTGGGGCTGGCACGTGCGCTCCTCAACGATCCGGCGGTCATGTTCCTCGATGAGCCGACGTCAGGACTGGATCCAGTGGCGGCAGGCGAAGTCCACGATCTGATCATCGGACTGCGTCAGCGCGGGGTCACCATTTTCCTCACCACCCATCGCCTAGAGGAAGCGGAGCGCCTATGCGACCGGGTGGCCATTCTCAACACCACGCTGCGCTTGGTCGGTCGGCCTGACGAACTCCGTGACAGCCTATTCAGCAAGTCCCTGTTGGTAGAGACCCTGGCACCGCTGGCTGCGCCCGGTGACGTCTTCAACAGTGCAGAAGGCGTCGTGAGCTGGCGAACCGAAGGAGAGAGCAGCTACGTTTTGGACGTCGCCGATCCGAGAATGATCGCTCCGCAGGTCACCCGAGCTCTGGTCGCGGCAGGTGCCGATGTCGTCTCGATAACCGAGTCCCGTCACTCTCTCGAGGACGTCTACCTGCAATTGGTCGACGAGGACCCGGAGGCACCACGACGTTGAACCTCAGCTTCGGACGCCTGATTGCTGTACTCCGCAAGGAGCTGCGTGAGTACCGCCGCAGCCCCTTCATCCTCGTGACGATGGCGTTGCTCCCGCTCGTTTTTCTCGTGGAGCCCTTGATCACCATCTTTCGAATCAGCCCGTCGGTCAAGGCGACCAGTGTGGATACGGCGGTCGGAGCTACGTTCCTGGTGCTGTTGATTGCGCCCGCCCTGCTCCCTGCTGTGATTGCCGCCTACTCCGTGGTCGGCGAGCGTGAGCAAGGAACCCTCGAACCCCTGCTGACCACCCCGGTCACCCGCGAGGAGCTGCTGCTGGGCAAGGCCCTCGGTGTTGTCATTCCGGCAGTTGGCATGGCCTACGTCATTTTCGCGGTTATCCAGATCTGCGCCAAGCTCTTCGCCAGCAATCCAGCTGTGGTCTCGGACCTGGGACAAGGGCCGCATATCCTGGCGGAGATCCTCTTCGCGCCGCTCCTGGCGGGATGGTCGATCTGGGTGGGCATCGGTATCTCCTCGAGAGCGAGCGACGTGCGAGTTGCTCAGCAGCTGGGGACACTCTCGAGCATTCCACCGCTGGCGGTCGTGGCCTTGGTCTCTTTCAACGTGTTCACCCCGAGCGTCACCCTCGCAGTTGTGTTCGCGCTCGTACTGCTCGTGGCCGACATCATCCTGTTTCGCCTCGTCTCGGCGTTATTCGACCGCGAGCGACTCATCACAGGCGCTCGGAATCAGCGAGAGTCGAGCGGTGGTGGCCACGATCCCGCACCGGGTACGGTGCGACGGATACCGCGCTTAGGGGGTACCAGCGATGGGTGACGGAACACCCAGGCTGGAACGACTCGTCAGAGGAGGTAGGCGCAAGGCATGCCCATAGCTTCGCGACCGGTGGTCATGCTGGCTGGCATCCTGGGTGGTTCTGGCACCCACGTCATACAGATCACCATTCTCATCGTGGTGGCAGTTGTCCTAATGGGTTACTTCCTCCTGTCGCGCGTCCGCGATCGAGCAGGCGGCGGTGGCATCCGCGCCGCGGCAACGCCTGACCGAGCACGGGCGGGAGCGACGAGCGACGGTACTCTTAGGTTGGTTCGGACGTGGGGTGGGATCGGTGCAGGTGGACAGTGGGACATCGCAATCGATGGCATCGTGGTGGGGTCGATCGCCAACAAAGAAACCGTCGAAGTAGATGTGGCCCCTGGGCACCACACTTTGCGGCTCGGGTCCGGCAGGCACCGCAGCGGGGAGTGTTCGTTCGACGTCGCGCAGGACGAGGTCGTGGGCTTCAGTTGCCATGGACCGAGGTTCTGGCCGATGTTAGTGGCCGCCGCCATCAAGCCCGATCTCTGGATTTCGCTCAGGCGAGAGTGACGTCTCGGAGAGTGCCGGGGGTGGCGGCCACGTTCCGCCACCAAGCTGGAGTGCGACACTGGGTCGGTTGAAGTCGGTGGGTCAGCGTGTGGGCGGACAGCGCCGGGATGAGCAGATGCAAGCTCCTAGGATGTCGCGCTTCAGCAGGACCTCGCCCGCGCGGCGCTCAAAGGGGCCGCCGCTGAGGTTCTGGGTCTTTAGCTGGAACTCGCTGACTCCGACCTGCTTCAAGTCTCGCATGGACACGAAGACGGAGCGGTCGCCGGCCCGGACCTCCATCCCGGTGACCTTCGGGTAGCCGCCCTCGGCCAGCTTGACGATGAAGTCGTGGATCACTCCGACCCGGCTGCCGGCCGAGGCCAGCAGCGTTCCGCCGATCAACTTGGACAGCAGGCGCAGCACCCGGGGCTGCGCTGGCTCAGCCAACCGTCTTGTTCTCCGAAACCCGAGCGCGCGAGCAGATAGCCACTCCTGGCCTCCCCTGAATGTACGCGCGACGTGGCGCGACCGTCGGCTGGTCGAGATCATGACTTGCCTCTGACACCGAAGTGAGCCCTGGGGGTAACCTTGAACGGTAGATGAGATAACCTTCATATGTCAACCGAGCCATCTGTGTGGACGATCCGGCGCGGCTGGCCTGCCCAGGGCGAGGTGATAGGAGGTGTGGAGCACGTCGGCCACCACCAGGTAGAGCAGCGAGTAGGCCTCGATCCCGACCTGCTCGTTGAGGCTGAGGCTGCCGAAGCCGAGCAGCGCCTTGGCCACCGGCAGGTTGACGAAGAGCACCGTGACGACGAAGGCGGCACCGACCGCCGCCAGGACCGGGACGCTCGGCCGCGGTCGCCTCCACATCCAGTCGCTCGTCCGAACGGCAAATAGGATCAGGAGCGCCGTCGAGCCGAGGAAGAGGAACCAGACGGCGTGCACCACCTCCGGTGAGCGGCCGTTGACGAATCGGAGCAGCCCGAACGCGAAGAGCGCGTTGACCAGCCCGAGGAAGATCGAGATCAGCATTAGACGCCGCACGTCCCAATGACGGGGCGTTGCCAGGTCATCCATCCCGACCAGGTCGGTGACGATCGCCAGCATTGGCAGGTCGGCAAGCACGTTCAGCAGCAGCACCTGGGCGGGCAGCAGGGGCAGGAAGTTGAGGACCAGAGAGGCGGCCGCGACGATGATCACGTTGGCGAAGTTGCTGACCATCGTGTAAAGCAGGTAGCGGTTGATGTTGGTGAAGGTACGGCGGCCTTCCTCAACCCCGTCCACGATTACCGAAAGGTCGTCCTCAAGGAGGACCAGGTCGGCCGCGCCCTTGGTCGCGTCGGTGCCGCTTGCGAGGACAATTCCGACGTCGGCGGTCTGGAGGGCAGGCGCGTCGTTCACCCCGTCGCCGGTCACCGCCACGTGGCGGCCGAGACCCTGTAGAACCCGCACCAGGTGGAACTTGTCGGCCGGGACCACCTCGGCAAAGATGCGGCCGCGCCGGGCGGCGGCCGCCACCCCGCGGCCCTGGAGCTCGCTGGCGGCCACGATCGCGTCGTCCGGCACGTCGATGCCGATCTGCCTTGCCAGAGCGGCGGCGCGGGGGCGGGCGTCGCCGGTGACGATCTTGACCTCGATGCCCAGCTGACCCGCACGGCTCAGGGCCGCGGCCGCGCCCTGCCGCGGGGGGTCGGAGAGCGCCAGAAGCCCGATCAGGCTCAGGTTCGTTTCCTCGCTCACACCGTCTGCGGCCGCCCTCGTCGCAACGGCGAGTACCCGGGCACCGGCGGCCTGCAACCGGTCTACCTGGCCATCCACCTCGGTGCGGCGCTGGCCCCCGAGCGGCTGGTCGCCCTTATCGGTCCGGATCTTCGAGCACCGGTCCAATACGACGGCCGCGGCGCCCTTGCAGATTAGCTCCCGATCATTGCCACGTTCCACTTCTACGCTCATCCGCTTGGTGTCCCCGCTGAAGGTCGTTACCGACTTTCGAGGCAGCGCGGCGAGCGCTTTCAGGTCCAGTCGCGCGGCGGCTTCGATGATCGCGTCGTCGATCACGTTGGCGCCGGCCCGTGGGTAACTCGAGCAGAGGAGGGCGGACTCTATTAGGCGGTCGGCCGGCGCCAGACTCCAGGTCTCGACCACCTTGGTGCGGTTCTCGGTGATGGTGCCCGTCTTGTCGATGCAGAGCGTGTCCACCACACTCAGGTCTTCGACGGCCGCCAGACGTCGGACCAGTACCTTCTTGCGAGCCAGCGCGGCAGCGCCGAGAGCCAGCGTCGTCGCGGTGACCGCCGGCAGGGCTTCGGGAACGATGCCGAGGGCGAGAGCGAGGGCCAGGGTGAACGAAACCAGGATCCCCCGCCCGAGCAGTGCGTTGCTGATGAAGACGACCCCAGCCAGCACGCCGCCGAATCTCAGCAGGAAGCTGGCGAAGTTCGACAGGTTGACCTGGAAGTCGCTCGGCGCGTGGGCGCCCTTGACAAGCGAAGCCGTCTCTCCGAACTGGGTTCGGGCCCCCGTGGCGATGGCCACGCCCTTCCCTTCGCCGCCGACTGCGGTGGTGCCCGCGAACGCGATGTCCGTCCAGTCGATTGCCGCCTGGCTGACGACCGGGTCTACCGACTTGGTCTGAGGGACCGATTCGCCCGTCAGCGTGGCCTGGTTGACTTCAAGGTCCTGGACCTCCAGGAGACGGAGGTCCGCCGGCACCAGGTCGCCGCTACGGATGAAGACGATGTCGCCCGGCACCAGCTGATCAGCCGGTTCTTCGATCTCAGAACCGGCCCGCAAGAGGTGACAGTGGACGGGCAGCAGCGCGCGAAGGGCGGCCATGGCCTTCTCGGCGCGGTATTCCTGGACGATGCTCAGGCCGACATTGATCGCGATCAAGACCAGGATGATCGCGCCGTCGACCAGGTCGCCCGTGACGATGGTCAGGACGCCGGCGGCCGCCAGCAGCAGGTTGATGCCGTTCCGCACCTGCGCGAGCACGATCGCCGAAAACGACCGCGACTCGGTGCCGACCGCGTTCGCCCCCAGCCGGGCCAGCCGCAGCCGCGCCTCCTCGGCGCTCAGGCCCTCTTGGCTGGAGGCGAGGCGTCGGAGGACATCTTCTGCGGGAGCGGCCGCGGCGTCCTCCTGGGTCGGCCAGCTTGCTGGAACAGGCTCAGCCGGGGTCGCTGACCCGAACATTGCCGGCAGCATAAGTGAAGACATGCTCAGTCGTTCCTGAGACCCGCGGCGGGTCCATTTGTTTCGGGGACTCGAGATGACTCAACGCCGGCCGATCATGAGGTGCAGGATCACGCTGATCGCAAGGCCGGCGAAACCCGCGATCGAGCACACGCATCCTGCCCAGAGGAGGATCCGGCTCCAGATCGCATTCTTGAGACGGCCTTCCAACGTTCGTTCCATGGCCGGCACGGACCAAAAGCCGATCAAACAGCTCACGGACATCACGTACGCCGATGCCGTCAGCAACGCGATGCCTGCTTGCACCGCCGGTGCAACCAGCATCAGCCCGTTTTCTGCGAGGGTGTATCCGCCGAGCCCAAGAGCCATCGCTGTTCCGAGAGCGACGCTGGCCCGGACCGCGTAGTAGTGAGCCCGACCCTGGCTTCTTGCCGGAGGTTGCAGACCCTGTAGGCCCACGAACGCAGTTACGCTCCCAGGCCATTGAAGCCGGCGTCCCGCGCCTGACACTCGCGCATGATAGGACGTACATATGAGGGCTGCCGGATATGTCAGCCTGAGGCCAGTTCGACATCCTTTCGTAGCCGACAGTCATTTGATTCCGGCGCTTGTCGCGGAGCTGGGGTGGTTCCTGCTTGTCGCCGTGACGCTGAGGCTGTGGCCGAAAAGACGACCCGCGGAACCACGTCCCCAGTGGCGCCCGCCGTCACCGACAATCGGCGAAGTGTAACTCAGGTGATCCTTTGCCCAGGCCGAACCAGCATGCCGAATTCGAGATCACCGGACTCGAAGGCAGTCCCCGCGGCAATGGCCCTTCCTCCTCCTTTCGGGGTCTCCAGCTGACACTGGTCGACGCGCACCACACCTGAGTCCTCGCACAGACACTTCAAGTTCGGGACTCCTGCCGTCCAACCGGATCAGTTCCGCCTGAGAATTCAGGAAAAGGACACGAAGCCGCGATGTTCACGTCTCTAACCCTGCTTGTATTGGCGGGCCTGCCGGGCCCGTTGCTGGCCGCCGGCAGAAGACCGCTGGCTCCGGTCCTCGTCGGGGAGTTGATCGCGGGAGCAATACTCGGCCGGACCGGGCTGCACCTGATCGTCCCGAGCGCCCAGCCTTCCCGGTGCTCTCGACGATCGGATTCGCCATGCTCATGCTCCAGGCCGGCAACGAGGTCGACCTCGGCTCCGCGGAGCTGCGAGCCGGATCGTTTCGGGGCGGTCTGGCATTCCTGATCACCCTCGCCGCCAGCCTCCCGATCGGCATCGCCGGGCGGGCGATTCCGCCGCTTGAGTGGGAGCGGAGGTCAGGTGACCTTCAGGACCCCAGCCTTGGCGCCAGTGGAGCTGGAGCCGACGACGATGTCGAAGGTGCCGGCCTTGCTGGCTATGAAGGTCGCGGCCACCGGTGCAGCCGGCGTCAGCCGGTAGGTGAGGTTGTAGGACGGGATGCTGAGGCTCTGGCTGCGGTCGGTGGTGATGCTGAGGACCACCTGGTCGCCCTCTCGAGCGGTGATCGTAGACGGCGTCATGCTGTTGCCGCGGACCGAAACCTCGATGCTGACAGCTGTCGGGCCGATCCCATGGTGGATGCTCGCCTCGTAGAGGCCGATGCCGGCGAAGACCACGAAGAGGGCGACCACCAAGCCGCCACCGAGGAGCATCCGCCGTACCTGCATCGCGGCGAAACCATAACGCGTAACCAATGCTTGATGAAAGATCCTTCATCCTTTAGAGTGCCGCAAGAAATGTCGGCGCTGGTGGACCACCAAGAGGCAAAGCAGAACCTCCGTCGGAAGAAGACCGTCGCGGCGGGAGGTCACAAACACCCCGTCAACCAGGCCCACTACGACGAGCGCACCTTCGGCGAGCGGATCGCCGACCGGCTCTCGGCCGGGATGGGCTCGTGGACCTTCATGATCTTCCAGACGATCCTGATGGCCATCTGGGTCTGCCTCAACATCTTCGGACTGCTGGTGGCGCACTGGGATCCCTACCCCTTCATCCTCCTGAACCTCGCGCTTTCCCTCCAGGCGACCTACGCCGGACCGATCGTGCTGCTCGCCGGCAACCGCCAGGCGGCCAAGGACCGGATGACCCTCGAGCACGCGGCGATGGAGGCGGACAAGGGCGGCGAGGCGATCAATAAGGTCCTCCAGAACATCCGGCAGAACACCAAGCTGACGCTCGATATCCTCGAAGACCTGGAGCGCTAGGAGACGATGGCTACCGAGACCGCGCCCGAAACCGCCACCGCCGTCCTCCGCCGCCGGCTTGCCAGCGGCCACCGCCACCCGGTCAACCAGGTCCATCTCGACGAGGCGACCTTCGGCGAGAGGACCGCCGACAAGGTCGCAGGCGCGATCGGAACCTGGCGCTTCCTGATCATCCAGAGCGGCCTGATCGTGGTTTGGATCTTCCTCAACGTGGCCGCGGTCATCAACCACTGGGACCCGTATCCGTTCATCCTCCTGAACCTCTGCTTCACGGTCCAGGCGGCCTTCACCGGGCCGATCCTCCTCCTCACCCAGAACCGCGCGGCGCAGCAGGACCGTCTCCGCCTCGAGCACACCGCCGAGGTCGAGGAGGCTACCGAGAAGGTGACCATCGAGATCCTCAAGGAGATCGAGCAGAACACCGAGGTCACCCTCCGGGTCGCCGAGCACATCAAGAAGCGGCGCGCGGGGTCGGGCTGAAGTTGTTCGCCCGCATCCTGGTCGCCGTCGCCGAGGCGGAGGACGTCGAGCAGACGATGGCGACGGTCACGGCGCTGGCCAACCTGTTTGGCTCGGAGGTGCTCGTCTTCCACGCCCGGGAGCGGGTGGTCGGCCCCGACGACGTCGAGGAACAGGAGACCATCCCCCAGTCGCAGGAGTATGGCGAGCGCATGGCGAAGCGGCTCGAGGACGCCGGCATCAAGGCGGACGTCGTGGTCGAGAGCGTGCGCCCGAATCGGCTTGCCGAACACATCCTGGCCCACGCCAACACGGTCCAGGCGGACCTGATCGTGATCGGGGGCCACCATCCCCACAACCTTCGCGAGACCGTCTTCGGGGACATCGGCAAAGCGCTCGTACACGGCGCTCGGTGCCCCGTGATGCTGATGCCGAGCACCGCCGCCCGATAGCATTCGCGACCGCAAATGAGTCCACAAAGGCGGAGGTCCGGTTCACGGATCAGCGAGCGAACCGCCGAACTGGCCGCCGACGCGATGTTCGCTCTTTCCAACCCGAGCCGGGTCCAGATCCTCGGCTGCCTGCTCGACGGGCCGCGGGCGGTAGGCGAGATCGTCGACGCGGTCGCGATGGAGCAGTCGGCTGTCTCTCACCAGCTGCGAGTGCTAAGAGACCACGCGCTGGTCCGCGTCAGTCGCGAGGGGCGTCAGCGCGTGTACGCCATCCATGACGAGGAGGTGGCGGAGCTGCTCGACGCCGCCCTGGCCCACGTTGAGCGCCGCCACTCGCGAAGCGCTCGGGTGAGGACCACCAGCGAAGCTGCCGGTTAGGCCGCCGGGTGTCGTCCAGGTCGCGCTCCTCCCGCCCGCTGAGGCTGGTGCGGCGGACTCCGGCCGGGATGAAGCGACCCCGTATCCAGTCCAGCGACGGAAAGATCGTCGAGGCCCCATTCCTGTCGGCGGCAGAACGCCGATCCGCGCTCGACCGAGCCCACCGGGGCGATATCGTCGGCGCCTTCGGGCGCGTGCCCTCCCACGACACGGCGCCTCGGCGATCCTGGCGGAGCCGGCTGGTGACCCTGCTCGCGATCATGGGTCCGGGTGTCGTCGTGATGGTCGCCGACAATGACGCCGGCGGGCTTTCGGTCTACGCCCAGGCGGGCCAGGACTACGGGTTCCGGCTGCTCTGGCTGGTGCTGGCCCTCGCGCCTGTCCTCTACGTGATCCAGGAGATGGTCGCCCGGCTGGGCGCGGTCACCGGCGCCGGCCACGCTCGCCTTATATTCGAGCGCTTCGGCCGTCGCTGGGGCTTTTTCGCCCTCGGCGACCTTCTCGCCCTGAACCTGTTGACGATCATCACCGAGTTCATCGGCGTCGCCCTGGCCCTCGGCTACTTCGGGGTTAGCCGATACATCTCGGTGCCCCTGGCCGCGGTTGCATTGATCCTGGTGACGAGCATCGGGGGCTTCCGGCGGTGGGAGCTGGCCATGTTCGTATTCGTGGCGCTCAGCCTGCTGATCGTCCCTCTGGCCGCGCTGACCGGCTTCCACCATTCGACCGAGCAAGCCGTCACGGCTCGGAACATCGTCCTTGGACCGGGCGGCTTCGTCCTCCTGGTGGTGGCGATCGCCGGCACCACCGTCGCGCCCTGGCAGCTCTTCTTCCAACAGTCGAACGTCGTGGACAAGCGGATAACCCCGCGCTGGATACCGTACGAGCGTGTCGACCTCGGTATTGGCGTCGCCCTCTTCGGCTCGGGCGCCATCGCGGTCTTGGCCACCGCCGCGATCGCCGCGGGAGCGCACACCGGCTACGGCTCCTTCGTAGACGCCGGGCAGCTAGCGCTGAGCCTGGGCCACAGCATCGGCGGCTGGGCCGGCGGCCTCTTCGCCGTCGCCCTGCTCAACGGGTCGGTACTGGGAGCGGCCGCGGTCACCCTGGCGACCTCCTACGCCCTCGGTGACGTGTTCGGCACCAAGCACTCGCTGCACCGGCGGTGGCGGGACGCGCCCATCTTCCACGGCAGCTTCGCCCTCTCGCTGGTGGTCGCGGCCACCGTCGTCCTTGCGCCGGGCGTGCCGCTCGGTTTCGTCACCCTCGGCGTGCAGGCGCTGGCCGGCGTGCTGCTGCCGAGCGCCACCGTACTGCTTCTCCTGCTCTGCAATGACCAGGCGGTCCTCGGCCCCTGGGTCAATCCTCGGTGGCTGAACATCATCGCCGGGCTGGTGGTGGGCGCCCTGCTCGAGATGTCAGCCCTGCTGATGCTTACCATTCTCCGGCCGGGTATGAACGTGGCGGTGGCTGCCGGGACCCTGACCGTGCTGCTTCTCTTCGGCTTCGGAGGGTTCGCGGCCCTCCAGTTCCGTTCCGCGGCCGCGCCACGGTTCGTCGGGACCCCATGGGAGCGCGCCACCTGGTCGATGCCGCCGCTGGAGATGTTGCGCCCAGCCGTGGCTTCGAGGGAGCGCACCCTCGGCCTGGTGATACTCCGCGTCTATCTGCTTTCGGCCGCTGCCCTGGTCGCCTTTCGGCTTATCCAGGTGACCCTGCGGGCCTAGGCGCTAGCACCCGTTCCAGCCTCGCAGTAGGGGCCGGCTGGGATCATTCGGCTCGGCGCAAGAGCCTTCAACCATGCCCGATTGAACCTACGAGTAGCAAGCGATACAATCCAGAGGCGTTGAAAGGCAAGCTCTGGATTTAAATTCAGGCCAAGTGATTATTGGTCCCTTGGTGAAAGCGCTTGCTTCACACGCAAGAGGTCGCTGATTCAATCCCAGCGCCGCCCACCACCAACCCGATGAAGTCGAGGCCAGACGGAGTCCGGCCGACGACTCCGAAGGCGCTCGCGGTCCAGCCAGGCGACACTTCGGAATGCTGCACGGCCTCCGTCCGTGTGAAGTCGACCGGCGCCGGGTAGTAGCGCCGATCGTAACAGTCGATCCGCGGCGGAGCACCGCTGAGGTGGAGAGTCCCGGAATCGATTCGGTTGACGTACTCCAACAGGGCGAAGGACAGCAATGGGATGAGGGCAGCTGCGGCCGCGACCGCGCCGAGGACGATCAGCGCAGTGCGGGTCCGGCGTCCGAGTTGCAACTCACGATCTGAACGCCCCGCCGAAGCAAGCCGTTATCACATCGCGAGAAGGAGGCGCAGGCGAAGGCCAGCTTCAGTGGATGGTTTCTCAAGCCGGACCGGGATGCGGCCCTTCGACGATCGTGAGGTCGTCGATCCCCTGGAAGTCCTCTGGGTTGCAAGTGAACAAGGAAGGTCGTTCGCGATGGCCACCGCCGCGATCATCGCGTCGTGCGACCTCGCGGCCGGCCTGCCACCCGAGCGCCGCAACGAAGCCGCCACCCGGCCGAAGACCCGGTGCCGCCTGGGCGTCAAACGGCAGGGGGTCGAAATCGGCTTCGACCTGCTGCAACACGGCCTGCCGGGACTCCTGCTCCCGGCCACTGACGACCAAGGGGCCTACCGACAGCTCCGCCAGGGTGATCGCGGAGATGAACACCTGCTCAGGCAGGGTGCCCGGG
>Ga0307372_10002568_pt1 | contig 29884 bp, 29 predicted proteins | sample OX1MG_FD_202533 | JGI IMG/M metagenome (GOLD analysis project Ga0307372, IMG submission 202533) | Soil microbial communities from Risofladan, Vaasa, Finland - OX-1 | ecosystem: Environmental > Terrestrial > Soil > Coastal area > Acid sulfate soil | place: Finland: Risofladan, Vaasa | collected... | reverse complement strand
ACAAGATGGTGCCCGGGCTCCAGCAAGCGTTGAACTATCTGCCGGAGACGACCGACGCGTTGTGGACCTTGAGCCTGAACACGGCGATGGAAGGGACTATCCGCGAGGAGTTGAAGCGGGTGTTCTTTGCGGTCACCGCCTACGAGGTCGAATGCGAGTATTGCACCGCTGCCCACATGCTCGCTCTGATGGGCAAGAAGTGGAGCCGCAAAGAGTGCGTCGACATCATCGAGGGCAAGCCATCTCCACGCCTCACCGACAAGGAGAACGCCGCGGTGGACTTCGCACGGATCGTCGGCCGGCGACCAGCGGGGGTAACTGACGAGATGACCGACACGCTACGGGGGCTGGGCTGGACCGATGCGGAGATCGTGGAGATCGTGGCCGCGGTGGCCCTCATGCGCTATACGACCACGATCGCCAGTGCGCTCGATGTGCCTCTCGAAGTGGCCATGGAAGGTGTCGGGGTGAGTTGCGGGGTTCCCCTCGATCGGCTCGATCGCTAACAGGCCGACCGGGAGTCACTGGGCGAGGCTGGTCCGGATGCGCTACGCGGGTTCCGCCTGCTCTCCGTGATGGCACGACAGTCAGTCACTACTCGTGGATGGGGACGGGAATGGGCCAGGGCCCCGCGCCGTTACATCTATATACCCCCGAGGGTATTCATGAGGGAGACAGGCCATGGGACTTGTTCGCTTGCTGCAGGCGCCGGCCGGGAGGATTGCGAGAATTCTCGTAGGCGCAGGCCTGATCGCTGCCGGCGCCTGGCTGGGTGGCGTCTGGCTGGCATTGGTTGTCGTGGGACTCGTTCCGCTCGCCGCTGGGTCGGCAGGTGTGTGTTTCGTCGCTCCCCTGCTCCACGTACCGCTGCGCCGCGTGGGTCGGTCATGATGTCCGCCGACCACCCTGATGGAAGTACGACCTGCTTGCCACGGCCCGACGTTCAGATTCTCCACGTCAAGGCGTTGGCCCAAGAGCCGATCCGCGCGCGGTGGTCCTCGACATCAGCACGGACCTCGAAGTAGGTCTCATGGACAGCGCGACGTGGACGAACGCCCTGCCGGCAGCGGAGCGGCGCCGGGAGCTGGCCACGCCCAGGGCGCCGTGGCCCCCGGAGGCACCCTTCTCGTCGTCGGCCACGACACCACCAACCTGATTCACGGTTGTGGGGGCCCGCAAGATCCCTCCGTGTTGGTCACCTCCGAGGAGGTGGCCAACGATCTGGACGAGCTGCGAATCGTGCGCGCAGATCATGTGCGTCGCCGTGTCGACTCCGAGCAGGGCCCCAAAAGGCAAGGGGATGACGAGCCGCTCGGCGCTGTCGCGATGGGGAGGATCGGACCGCACCAAGCTTGGTCGCGCCCGGAGGCACCGTGAACGTGCTGGTAGTGGTGAACCTGTGGAGTCCCCACCACGGACTCTCGCTCGGAATGGTCGTCCTCACCGCCTTCCTGCTGGGAGTGGTCCATGGGGTCACCCCTGACGAGCACACGTGGCCGATCACCTTCTCCTACGCGCTCGGATCGTTCTCAGCCCGACGGGGGATGCGTTCGGCGCTCGCTTTCTCGCTGGCGTTCACGGCACAACGGGCGCTGCTCTCCGAGCTCGCCTACCTCGGCCTGCTCAAGATAACTGGCAACGCGACGTGGAACGCGGCGATCTACGTGGTCGTCGGGGCGGTGATGGTGCTGGCCGCGTTCTACGTGCTGCGCCTGCGCTGCGCGCTGCATTTACACCTGTGGCCTCCCTCCCTTGGCGGGTGTCATCGCCAGATCGACACCACGGAGTGGGCAGCGCGGGCACCCACTCCCGCCATGGCCGCCGTCCATGGCTTTGTCGCCGGGTGGGGGCTCGGCGCCTTCGCGCTGATCATGGCCACCGTCCTGGCCCCGGCCATGCCTTCTGCCGCGCTCGGCTGGGTGCCCGGGGCCGCGTTCGGGCTCGGCACCACCGCCATGCTCGTCCTCGCCGGAGCGGTCATCGGTTCGCTGATCCGCCACCAGCGCCTGCCCGAGGGCGTCGCCCAACGCGTCGCCCAGGAGGGGGCGGGCTGGACACTGCTCGGCGGTGGCATTCTGTTCCTCGCCGCCGGTGCCGCCGGGCTGGTGGCACCCTCGGTCATGACAGCGGGAATCGCAACCGGCATCCACGTCCACAACCTCGACCAGATCAACGTCGGTACCCTGCTCGTGGTCCTCGTCGTCGTTGTCGCCATCGTCGTCGTGACTCGCACCGTGCAGCGGCTGCGCCATCTTCCCGCGCCGGAGGCGGAGCCCTGCGACGAGCCCCCACCCGGCGTTGGGGCCGCCACCTCGTAACCGACGAGGGCTTCCCACGTGGCCTTCGACGCGTTGGCACGGTCGCCGAGGCTGATGAGGCTATGCGTCGGAAAAGACGGTCCAAGCAGCTGACCGCCGCGAAACCTGAGATGAGCCGTGCGAACCTGGGTGCCGTAAATCCCGCTTCCGCCGATCGAGCTCGCGAGCTTCCTCGCCACACCGTACGTCGAGAGCCCCACGCTCATGGCCGCGGCAAGCACTAGGGTCTTCGTCCGTGGCACCGTGGCCCGTCTTCGTGGCGGCAGGAGCCGCAGTCGGGTTGCTGACCGGGTTCTTCGGCGTCGGTGGGTCGTCAATTGCCACGCCGCTCCTCTCCCTCCTGGGCGTGCCCGGGCTTCTCGCCATCGCATCACCGCTTCCCGCCACGATCCCCTCTGCGCTCGCCGCCGCCATCCCGTATATCCGCAACCGAACGGCCCGTCCGAAAGCCGCGGCGTGGTCACTCGTCGGTGGCATCCCGGCCACCGTGGCCGGAGCGCTGCTGTCCCGAGTGGTCGGTGGGCCCAAGCTGCTGGTGGCCTCGGGCGTCGCGCTCGTGATCATCGGGTTGCGGGTCGTCCGGCCGATCAAGGAGGCATCGCGTCGCGCCGGAGCGACTCGACGCAAGAACCGCCCACTCCTGATGGCGGCATCGGCCGGTGTGGGCCTGTTCACCGGCCTGTTGGCCAACGGTGGGGGATTTCTCCTGGTGCCAATGTATCTGCTGGTGTTCGGGCTCGACATGGGTGAGGCGGCAGGCACGAGCCTTCTGGTCATCGCCGTGCTCTCGGCTCCCACCATGGCGACGCACTGGGCGCTTGGCCACATCGACTGGACCGTGGCCGGGGCCTTCGCTCTCGGCGCGGTCCCGGCCAGCGCCATCAGCGGGCGCCTGGCCCAGCACGTGGCGGGGAGTGCGGTGCGCGAGGCGTTTGGCTGGTTCCTGGTCGCCTCGGGTGCCGTCTTCGTCATCTACCGGCTCGCTGCCGGCTGAGAACGTCAGGCGTCGCCCGGAGCTCGATGGAGTCTGAGCCGAACACCTACTCCCGGCGCACGAGGTGAATTCCGACTTCGTCCGAGTCGCGGCCAGAGCTCGGCTCTTCGGCACGCGGGGACCACCTCGTTCGTGAAGGAGCCGTGATACCAGGCGAATCGAATCCTTCGTGCTCAGCCTGCGGTGAGCCTCGGCATCGAGGGCCCGGCTGGCCAGATCGGGATTGCACGCGCCCACGATGACGTAGTCCGCCATCTCCTTGCCGACCTTCTGCTCGAGCGTCGCTCGCACGTCGATCTCGTGAGCGTTCCGAATCCCTCAGCCGCCAAGGACGCATTCACCTGGGCCAGCACCTCGTCGAACGGCCCGACCAGCACCACGCGCTCTTCGAAGACCGCGGCGGTCACCTCCTGCGATGTCCCTGCATCGACAATAGGAGCTCGAACAGCTCGGCCTGTGGTAGCCGCTTCGTCTCCGCGTGCGGCGCCGTCAACACCGATTGCTATCATTAGCTGATAGCATTAGTGTATGGCTTCATCGAGAACCACCTTCACGCTGGACGAGGAGTTGGCTGAGCGGGCTCATCAGCTCGGCGTCAACATCTCGGCAGCAGCACGCCAGGGAGTCGCTGATGCGGTGCGCGCCGCGTTGGAGCGGTCAGACCGAGAGGCGTACCTACGGCACCCCGAACGTGCGGACACCTTCTGGACCGAAGCTGAAGCGTGGGGCGAGCCATGAGGCGCGGCGAGCTTTGGCTGGCGGAGGTCGGTCGCAAGAGGCGACCCGTTCTCCTGCTCACGCGATCCGAGGTCCTCGACGTCCGCGAGCTCGTTACCGTGGCCGAGATCACCACATCGATCCGGGGTCTGGCCGCGGAGGTTGCCATCGACCACGTCGAGGTTGGCCTGGACCGGCCCTCGGTCATCAACTGCGACGGCCTTCACACGGTCACTCAGGCATCGCTCACCGGTCCGGTCGGACAAGTCGGCGATGACGTCATGCGCAAGGTCTGCTCGGCGGTCAGCTACGCGCTTGGTTGCTGATGTGAGGTGTGGGGTGAGGGGTGTGGGGTGTGAGAGTCCCCGTCGGGCACACAAGCGAGGTGGGTCGTCGCGTACGACAAGAAGTCGAGGGCGATCGTCAGGTGTGCACTGGTGTCGGAGCGCGCTTCCACGGTGACGTCGACAACGGCCCGAATGGGCCCGCTCAGGCCACGAACTCCCCATTGACGCGGCGGATCGAGGCGAACGAGCTCAGAAGCGACCGGTCGGTTGGCGAAACCGATCCGCCGCGTCGTGAGACAGTGGTCCCCGACCTTCGGGGCGCCGGCGCTGTCCATCTGACCGCCCACGACGCCTTTCTGCCACTCCGAGAAGCGGCTCGGGTCGGTGGCGTAAGCGAACACCTCCTCGGCCGGGCGGTCGACATCGATGCTGGCAGTGATCGGCGGCACTCAGCGATCCCCGGCGACGAGGTCCGCGTAGCGAGCCAGGTAGAGCGGCCATCCCCCATCGCTATCGACGCCCTCGCGAAGAGACTCCCAGCCCGGTCCGTGCCGATCGAGGTGGCGGTGCTCGAGCTCCAGACGCGTCCGCTCCGGGGTCTCCGCGACGAACCTGACCTCGACCTCGCTGGTGTTGCTCTCGTCTGCCTCGAGCTGCCACTGCGGGCTGATGTCCCAGCTGAAGACGACTCGATCTGGTGGTTCATACGCGAGGATGCGGGCCCATCGACACTCGCTCCCGTCCGCGGCACGGTCATATATGTGACCCCCAACCCGTGGCTCGAACCGGGTCTCCGTGATCTCAGCGCCGAGAAGGTTGTGTTCCGGAGGCTTGAAGTCACCGAACCGCTCGACAAATGTCGCAAAGGCCCGTTCGATCGACATGTCGACAACGATCTGGTGATTGACGACGGCATCATCGGCCATGTTCATGACATCACCTCCGGTGGTTGTTCGACGAGGTCCTTGTAGCCACTCAGCGCCCGAGTCCAGAAGGTGTCGAGCTGATCGCGCAGGGCAGCGACCCCGGCCTCGTTGAGGCGGTAGATCCGGCGCGTGCCGACCGCTCGCTCGACCACCAGCCCCGCGTCCTTCAGGACTTTCAGGTGCTGGGACACTGCGGGCCGGCTAACCGGCAGGTCGGCGGCGAGCTCGACGACGGCCATCGGCCCTTCGGCGAGGCGCAGGACGATCGCTCGTCGGGTCCTGTCTCCCAGCGCACCCCATACCTGGTCCGCTTGGTAAGTACTCACGAACCGTTAGTTCAGCCTAACGGGTTGACGTTGTCAAGCCCCGCCGGCTGACGGAGCGGCGACGATCACGGGCGGCGAGCCGTGACCAGCCAGGCCCCGGTCCCGATCCGCACGCCTTCGGCGGTCACGTACGGCGCCAGTGCGTCGCTGACGGCCGCAACTACCTGATCTTGGGCTGCTTCATCGGCACCGGCTAACACAGCGCGGCCCATGCTGCCTTCGCGGAGGGACTTGACTGCTTCAGCGAGCGAGCCTCCACCTCCGAGGAGGATCGCGTCGGCAAGCGGCGCCAGGACCGCACCGGCCAGGCCTGCATCAGCGAGCAAGGATCGGATGCTCACTGGATCGGCCAGAGCGAAGATGCCTGGGCGCGTGCTCCCCCGGTCGACGAACATGGCGAGCAGGGCGCCCAGACCGAACGATTCGTCGTCAGGTGGGCGCCTACGGCCAACACCTCTGTCACGTAGGGGAATCGTCCCATGGTGGCGGGAGCAGTCATGGCCCGGTTCTCCTCGGCAGCAATCACGGCGCCTTGTCGATGACGAGCACCTGGAATGCCGCGAACCTGGGGCAGGCGCGACCGAGATTTTCAAGGACGGGACCGATCCGCTCGAGGCCCGGGATTGCGCCGGGGCGATGCAGGCTCCTCGCGGCGACAAGCCCACCAGTGCCGCCACCGAGAACGACGACTGTGCGATCGGTCATGACGCAGCTCCTCTGATCAGAAGGTGACGACCTTGTCGGCCCAGAGCATCCAGTCGGTCACCTCGTCGAGGGTGGAGCGGTGGGCGCCTTTGGTCAAATGCTCGTCGTCGATCCCCCGGGCATCCATGCAGGTTCCGCAGCAGCCAACCTCGGCGCCATGGCGCGACGCGGACTCGATCATGCGGTCCAGGTGGTAGTAGCCGTCCGGAACCTTCTGCCCCGACACCGCGCAGCCCACCGCGTCACCGAGCAGGAACACCCTTACCTCGGAGTCGTCTCGTTTCGCCAGCGAACCGGCCAGGCGCAAGCCGTTCCAGGACCGTTCGGTGCCATAGGCCGGATCGTTGAGGATCAACAGCGTCTTCATAGGTCTCACTCCTCTCCCACGGCAACGGGGAGGCCGGCGAGGCGCCACTCGGGCATCCCTTCGGCCAGCCGCCGTGCCTTGTAGCCCCTGGCCCGCAGTTGTTCGACCGCCTGGGGAGCGAGCACGCAGTACGGCCCGCGGCAGTAGGCGACGATCTGGGCCCGCTTAGGCAACCGCACCAGGGTGGCGTCGAGACGGTCGAGGGGAACCGATAGCGCCCCAGGAATGTGCCCGGCTACGAACTCCTCGGGTGGGCGGACATCGAGGATCACAACATCCCCGCGAGCGGTCCGATCGATCAGTTCGTCCCGGCTCACCGGTTCCAGAGCGTCCCGGGCGGTGAAGTAGTCGCGCACTACCTGGTCGACCTCGGCCAACCGTGAGCGGGCGAGGTCTCGAAGAGTCACCACGAAGGCTGCGACCTCGTCGCTGGCAAGACGGTAGAAGACCTTGGTCCCGTCCTTCCGGGTCTCGACCAGCCGGGCCCCACGCAGGACCTGCAGATGCGCCGAGGTGTTGGTCACGCCCATCCCGGTCGCCTCAGCCAGCGCCTCAACGGTGTGCTCACCCTGGGCCAACACCTCCATCAGCTCGATCCGCTTCGGGCTGGCCGCCGCCTTAGCGGTCCGGGCGAACTGCTCGTACAAGCGATCCTTGGCCTCCCGTCCATCCACGTCCCTCACTCCTTCGCTCGTCCGGTTGAGTGCGCCGAACTTTTCCTAGAATACTCCATCAATCTATGGAACACTAGAGAACTAAGGTCCCCTGACGGAGAAGGACAGACGCGATGCCCTCAGACCCTCAGCCCGTGGCCCTGGTCGACGAAGGCCTCGGCAACTCCTCGTACCTGGTCGACCTCGGCAACGGCCGGGCGCTGGCGCTTGATCCCGAACGCGATCCTGGCCCGTATCTGGCTGCAGCCGAACAGCACGGTCTGGCGATCGCCTACAGCGTCGAGACCCACCTCCACGCCGATTTCGTCTCCGGCAGCCGCGAACTCGCCGCCCGTGGCGCGCAGGTGTTGGCCTCAGCAGCGGGCGGGATCGAGTTCCCGCACCGGGGTCTCGACGACGGCGACGAGGTCGATCTCGGCGGGCTGACGCTGCGGGCGCTGGCCACGCCGGGACACACCCCGGAGCACCTGTCCTACCTGCTCCTCGACGACAGGCGACCGATCGGGTTGTTCTCGGGCGGGTCGCTGCTTGTGGGCTCCGTGGCCCGTACTGACCTCATCGCCCCCGAGCGCACCGAGTCCCTCGCCCGAGCGCTGTGGCGTTCGCTGCACGAACGCATTCTCACCCTGCCCGATGACCTGCCCGTCTACCCGACGCACGGGGCGGGCTCGTTCTGCTCGGCACCAGTCGGCGGCGAGCGCACAACAACCATTGGCGCCGAGAAGAGGGCCAACCCGCTGCTCGCGGCACCCGACGAAGACGCCTTCGTGAAACTGCTGCTCGCCGGGCTGGGCAGCTATCCGACCTATTTCCTCCGCATGCGGGAGGTCAACCGCCAAGGGCCAACGGTCTACGGTCCGGTGACCTGCGCGCTCCCCGCTCTTTCGGTCGACCAAGTCCGCCCGCTCCTCGACGCAGGTGCCACCCTCGTAGACGTCCGGCCCATCGCCTCTTTCGCCGGCGGCCACATCCCCGGAGCCCTCTCCATTGAGCTGCGCCCGGCGTTTGCCACCTGGCTCGGCTGGCTCGCCGAGCCCGAGCGCGACCTGGTGTTCGTGCTCGATCCCGACCAGGACCGGGTCGACCTGGTGCGCCAGGCGCACAATGTCGGCTACGAACGCCTCGTTGGTGAGTTGGCCGGAGGCATGGCCGCCTGGGAGTCCGCCCGCCTTCCGGTCGACCGGATCTCCCTGGTGGCTGCCGCTGAGATGACCGGCCCCGTTCTCGACCTCCGCCAGAACAGTGAGTTCGAAGCCGGACACGTGCCCAGTGCCCTCCACGTCGAGCTTGGCGCGCTCACCGACGCGTTCGACGCCGGCGGGATCACCGTGATGTGTGGCCACGGCGAGCGGGCCATGACCGGCGCCAGCCTGCTCGCCCGGGCCGGTCGGCGGGGAGTCGTCGTCGCCCTTGGCGGACCGGACGACTGGGCCGTTGCCCACCACCACCCCCTGCACACTGGTCGATGAAAGCGACAGGCCCGCTTCGTCTCGGCATGCGAGAGAACCTCGCCCAGTTCTCGCTGCTCGTAGGAGTGAACGCGCTGGTCGGCGGGATGCTCGGCCAGGAGCGCACCGTCCTGCCGCTCATCGCAACCCGGGTGTTCCATCTGCACGCCTACAGCGCCGCGCTCACCTACATCGTCGCCTTCGGGGTGGTCAAGGCCACTACCAATTTCTTCGCCGGCACCCTCTCCGAACGGGTAGGGCGCAAACCGGTTCTGGTAACCGGTTGGCTCGTCGCCATTCCCGTCCCATTCCTGCTCGGCTGGGGACCGGCGTGGGCGTGGATCATCGTCGCCAACGTCCTGTTGGGCGTCAGCCAGGGACTCACATGGTCGACCACCGTCATCATGAAGATCGACCTCGTCGGTCCACAGCGGCGTGGCCTGGCCATGGGATTCAACGAGGCCGCCGGATATGGCGCCGTGGCAGTCACCGCTCTTGCAACTGGGTTCATCGCGGCGCACGCCGGGCTACGTCCCGATCCGTTCTTCCTGGGGATCGCCTTCGCCGGTCTCGGCCTCGGCCTCTCCACCCTGTTCGTCCGCGAAACCCAAGGGCACGCCCGCCATGAAGCACGAGGCCACCTCGGCGCCGACCACCTGCACGGTGGACTCACCACCGGCCAGGTCTTCCTCCTCACGAGCTTCAAGGAGAAGGCCCTGTCGTCTGCCAGCCAGGCCGGGCTTGTCAACAACCTCAACGACGGGCTTGCGTGGGGCATCTTTCCCCTTTATTTCGCTGCCGCGGGACTGTCGGTCAGCCGCATCGGCATCCTCGTCGCGCTCTACCCGGCGGTGTGGGGCGTCGGACAGCTGGCAACCGGCGCCCTGTCGGACCGTCTTGGCCGGAAATGGCTCATCGCGACGGGTATGTGGACCCAGGCCGTCGCCATCGGCCTCATCGCCGCGGTGCACGGTTTCTGGCCTTGGGCCGGCGGCGCGCTCCTCCTCGGCGCCGGCACTGCCATGGTTTATCCGACCCTCCTCGCCGCCGTGGGGGATGTAGCGCACCCGAACTGGCGGGCGTCCGCTGTCGGCATCTACCGGCTCTGGCGAGACGCCGGCTTCGCCGCGGGCGCACTACTCGCCGGGATCGTCGCCGACGCTTTCGGCCTGGCCGTTGCCATTTGGGTCGTGGCGGCCATCACCGCAGTCTCCGGCGTTGTCGTGGCCATCCGGATGTACGAGACGCACATAACAGCTTCGACGTCTGATCAAGTCCTCGCCAAAGGCTGACGACAAGCGTCTCTTGAGGTCGATCCATGAACGATCTACCGAGACCCCACGACTGGGGTTCGGTCGCGTGTGCCGGAACTAGGAGCTTCACCCATGGTCGGGAGGCTACCGGCTGTCGTCCACCGCTGTGGTGCGAGATCCTTGCTCCCGGTCGCCGGTTGAACTCGATAGACGCTGCGGGCACTCGAGCCCATTCCGTATGCTGGGGAAGTGACCGGCGCGGGAGGCAGCGGGGTTCGGCTGGCTGAACTGGTGTCGGCGCTTTCGCTGGCGACGGACCTGGGACTGGGCCAACCGCAGGAGCACATCATCCGCCAGACGCTCATCGCCATGCGGATGGCGGAGCTCGAGGGTCTGTCCGACGACGAGCTGGCGGCCATCTTCTACGTGTCGCTCCTCGCCTGGGTCGGGTGCATCGCCGACGCACACGAGATGGGCAAGTGGTTCGGCGACGACATGGCGATACGTGCCGACAGCTACCTGATCGACATGACGGGCCTGCCCATGATGCGCTTCATGATCGGTCACGTTGCCGCCGGCAGCTCGCCGATTCGACGTCTCACGATGATCGGTCGCTTCCTCGCCGGCGGGTCGAACGAGGTGCGCCAGTCGATGGCGTCGCACTGCGAGACCTCCGGCGAGCTGTCGCTGCGTCTCGGGCTCGGCCCCGAGGTCCGCGACCCACTCCAGCAGGCGTTCGAGCGCTGGGACGGCAAGGGGTCCCCGGCCCAGCTGGCGGGCCCGGAGATCGCCCGCATCATGCGGATCATCCACGTCGCCAACGACGTGGAGATGCTGTACCGGATCGGAGGGGTCGACGCCGCGGTGGAGATGCTCCGCTCGAGGCGAGGCACGGAGTTCGACCCCGACCTCGTCGACGACTTCTGCGCCCACGCCGGCGACTTGCTGGCCTCAGTCGAGGAGCTCGACGGTTGGAGCACGCTCATCGGCGGGCGCGACGAGTTGGGGCAAGTGCTCACCGGCCAGGAACTCGACGAGGCGCTCGAGGCCTTTGCCGATTATGCGGATGTGAAGTCGCCGTTCATGCTCGGGCACTCCCGTGGAGTTGCCGGGCTTGCCGCCGCTGCGGCCGCCACCGTCGGCCTGCCGAGTGACGACGTCACCCTCGTCCGGCGAGCGGCCCTCGTGCACGATGTCGGGACCATCGGCGTCTCTGCCGGCATCTTGGATCGGCCCGGGCGGCTCAGCGAGGCCGAACTCGAACGGGTCCGCACCCACCCGTATCTCACGGCGCGCACCTTCTCGAAACCCGCCACACTGGCCGCCATCGGGCAGCTCGCCGCCATGCATCACGAGCGGATGGACGGGTCCGGCTACCCGTCAGGTCTTGCCGGCGACAGCCTGCCCGTGACTGCCCGCGTGATAGCGGCGGCCGACGTCTATCATGCACTGCTCGAACCCCGCCCTCACCGCACTGCGTGGACACCGGGGGAAGCGCAGGAGATGCTCGCTGCCGAGGTCACCGCCGGGCGCCTCGACGGCGACGCAGTCCGGGCCGTCTTGGAGGCAGCCGGGCACCGAGTGCGGCATCAGGCGGGCCACGCCGGCGGGCTCAGTTCCCGTGAGGTCGAGGTGCTGGTGCTGCTCGCCCGGGGGATGACCAAGAAGCAGATCGCGGCGACGCTGACCATCTCGACCAAGACGGTCAGCGCCCACGTAGAGCACATCTACGCCAAGCTCGGCGTGAGCTCCCGGGGCGGGGCCGCCCTGTTCGCCATGCGCCATGGGCTGATCGCCGTGGGCGAGGTCACCGACTGAGGCCCGCGAAATAGGGCGAAGACCCGATGCGACCCCGGGCGGCGACGTCGTAGAACGGGTCCCATGAGTGAAACGACCCGACAGCCGCTACAGGGCGTCTCGTCGACGACGAAGTGGGCGGTCGGTGGGCTCTTTCTCGAAGCCCTGGCCCAGCGTGACTTCGACCAGATGGGCGGCTGCTTCAATCCAGAGGCGACGATGCGGGCGCTGCTCCCGTACGGGCCCGATGAGTTTCAGGGCCCGGCGAAAATCGTGGACGCCTTCCGGCTCTGGTTCGGAGGCGCGCAGGGTTTCGAAGTCCTCGACGGCACCGTGGGCGACGTCGGCGATCGTCTCCACGTCTCCTGGCGGCTGCGGCTGAACCCACCGCCAACGGGCAACGAGGGCTGGCACGTCATCGAGCAGCAGGCCTACCTGCGGGCAGCCGAGCGCATCGACGTCCTCGACCTGCTGTGCTCCGGGTTCATGCTCGACGGCCAGCGCTGAGGGAACTCCCGGACTCCACCACACAAGAGAGGGAAGACGACCATGAGCAACAAAGCAGCCATAAGCCTCACCACCGGGCTCGCGGACGCCGAGCTCGTCACCGTCGCCTTGCTCGTGGCAGTCGGTGCAGCCGAAAGCGGACGGCCCACCCTCACGTTCCTCACCAAGGAGGCCGTCCGGCTGGCGCTGAGTGGCACCGCCGTGGGCACCGCGTGCGACGGCTGCCCCAGCATCCCCGACCTCATGGGCCGCTATGCGACGGCAGGGGGCCGCCTGCTCGTCTGCCCAGTCTGCTTCAGCGCCAAGCAGCTCGACAAGGGAGACTTGATCCCCAACGCCGAGCTCGGGGGCAGCGTGCAGCTGTGGGAGTGGATCGGCGACGGCGCCACGACCTTCAGTTACTAGCCAAGAGCCCCGGGTTGTCGGGTGAACGACGATGGTCGATTTGGCGACGAGGTTGCGTGACCTGCCGGCTCTTCGTGGCGAGCCCCCATGGCCAGGCTTCGAGTACGTCAAGGGGTGGGGAGTGTTCGGGCTGCCTTTTGATTCCGGGCACGTGCTGGCACTGCGGGTATTCCCCGAGAACGACTTCTCGCCGTACCGGACTCTCTGGCACCGCGACCCTGAGGGTCGGTGGTCGATCTTCGTGGACGGCTCGCGACTCGACACCGCGTGCCCCCGGTACTACGGCCCCGCCTGCAGCCACGTCGGCCACGCCCGCATCGATATCGAATGGTCCGGGCCGACGTCGTTGCGGGTGATGATGGACGAACCCGACCTCGAGTGGAGCGTCGAGGCCACGGAAACCCGTACCCTGCGCGTCCTCAACGCGATGAGTCCGCTGCTGCCCATGTGGACATGGCGATCTAGTTCCCTCGTGCAGGCCCGCAGACTGTTGGCTCAAAGACTCCTCGGCATGGGCGACATCGGCTTCTCGGGATCGATGCCCAGCGGCCACGCCGGGATCCTGATGCCCGAGCGCATGTACTTCATCGACAATACGACCGCCATTTTCGACGGTGAGGACCTCGGTCATGCGGCTCAGGTCAACCCCAATCCAAAGATCGGAGAGGTTGCGCTCCCCGCCCGCGGGGTGCTGGCGGTCGGCCAGGGTGCGTGGAAGATACTCGACCACGAGGAGTACGCGCGGACGCGTGCCGAGACGCTGTCAGAGGGCTGAGCAGCCGGAATCTGGAAGGACTCATTGGGTTGGTGACACACGTCGCAATGGAACGCACAGGAGGGAGACCAATGGCACAGGTGGACGTCGGTGAGCTCAGGGACAAGGTCAAAGTCATGTACAAGGCCGTCGCGGAGGAACCGCAGGGCACTTTCCACTTCGAAATGGGACGAGCCTTGGCGCAGCGCCTCGGCTACCCGACCGGGGATCTGGACGGGGTGCCTCCGGAAGCGATCGAGTCGTTCGCCGGAGTGGGCTATCACCTGGAGTTGGCCGCCATCGCCGCGGGCGGGCGAGTGGTCGACCTCGGGAGTGGTTCGGGCATGGACGCCTTCATCGCAGCCAGGCAGGCAGGATCCGACGGCGAAGTGACCGGAATCGATATGACCGCTGAGCAGCTCACCAAGGCGCGACGCCTCGCGGCCCGGGACGGCTACCCCGGCGTGCGCTTCGAGAGGGGCTACATCGAGGAGTCTCCGGTCCCTGGTGGGTGGGCCGATGTCGTGATCAGCAACGGGGTCATTAACCTGTGCGACGACAAAGCGGCCGTCTTCCGGGAAATCGCGCGGATCCTGAAGCCTGGAGGCCGGATGGCTATTTCCGACATCGTGACGGAGAGACAGCTCACCGAGGCGATCGTTTGCGACGTCGACTTGTGGGCGTCTTGCATCGGGGGTGCGATTCAGGAGGACGACTACCGACGCGCGATCGAGGATGCCGGGCTGGGCGTCGTCAAGCTGCAGGAGAATCCCGAATACCACTTCATTTCGGACTCGGCGCACGGAGCCACAGAGACCTTCGGTGTGAAGAGCGTCTCGGTCCTGGCTTGCAAGTCCTAGGGATCCCCGAGCACCTCGTGGGCCAATTCATTTGTCCCGGGGGTTTGAATAAGGAAACAAACCTGCCTCAGCGATGAGACACGAAAAAGGGCCTCTGACCAGAGGAAACGTTGTGTCTTCGACAACCAGCCAGTGGGCGCTGAGGGACTCGAACCCCCGACCTGCTGGTTGTAAGCCAGCTGCTCTAACCAGCTGAGCTAAGCGCCCGAGGCGAGCGAGTTTAGCTGGCGGTGCGCCCTACTCCTCTGCCCCGAGCCGTGAACGCGTGGCTACGCTGATTGACAGGTGACTTGACTTCGCCGGTGAGAACAGGCCTTGGAGAGGCTGTCCGGGCCCCACGCAAGCAGGTCGGCATCGAGATCGTGCTCCCGCAAGCGTGGGAGCGGACACGACGCGCTCGACGAGGGCCACTCGGTACCATGCTGTGCGCAGGACGCTCAGCGACCAGGAGATACCGGACATGGTGGACACATCGGATCTGAACGGGCTCGATCCCTACGACCTCCTCGACGCCGAGGCGGCGCGCATCGACGCCTATCTGTCGTCACTGCCCACCGGCGAATGGGCCCGGCCGTCGCGCTGTGCCGGATGGTCGGTGCGCGACGTGGCCGCGCACCTGGCCGCCACGGAGACCTACCACCATGCGTGTCTCGACGGGCGAGCCCGCGAGCTCTTCGAGGCCATGGCGGCGCGCGGCGTCAGCGGCCTCAGCGAGGCCAACGAGCTCGGGGTCCGCGACCGCGACGGGGTCCCGAACGACGAGGTCGTCGCCGAGTGGCGGACGGCCGACACCGACACCCGGCATCGCATGCGCGGGCGCGACGGTGGGGACATGGACTCGAGCGTCGGCCCCTACCCGGTCCGCCTGCAGGCCTTTCACGTGGCGAGCGAGCTCGCCATCCACGCCGACGACATGCACGTCCCCATCACAGCCCAGGAGGCGGGCGCCCGGTGGGCGTGGCGGGCACGCTTCAGCCGGTTCGCCGTCAAGGAGTCGGGTGGCGACGTCGCGGTGGGCCCCCGGGACGGTTCCACGACGGTCCGTGTCAACGGCGTCGACCACACCCTCGACGACGCCGTCTTCGTCGAGGCCGTCGCCGGTCGGCCCGTCCCGGACGGGGCGGTCGCGGACGAGGTGGCGGCTGCGCTGTCGCTGACGCCGTAGGGCGCGCTCACGCCCCCGCCGGCGCCCCGGGCTCTCCACCGGGCGCCGCCGGCGCCCGTGCGTCTTGCCCTCCGCCCCTGTCGGCACCAGACTGAGCCCGGCCGCAGGCGGAGGGAGATCACCTGATGTTTTCCAAGATCGTCGTGGGAACCGATGGATCGGGCACTGCCGGGGCCGCCGTGGCGCTGGCCATCGAGCTGGCACGCCAGAGCGGCGCCACGCTGCACCTGGTGTCCGCCTTCAAAGACCCCTCCACCACGATCGCCGTGGCCCATGCCGGCGCGGTCGCCGTGGCCGACAACGCCCTGAGCGCCGCGGCCGTGAAGAGCGCCACCGAGGAGCTGCTGGCCGAGGTGGCCAAGGGCGCGCACGGGATCCCCGTGGAGTCGCACGCCGTGCCGGGCGCCGCCGCCGACGTCATCGTGACCGTGGCGGAAGGCGTCGGGGCCGACCTGATCGTGGTGGGCTCCAAGGGCATGAAGGGCGCCCGGCGCATCATCGGGTCGGTGCCCAACAGCATCGCCCACCGCGCCCCCTGCAACGTGCTCATCGCCAAGACCGCCTGAGCGGGCTCGACCGCCGGGCACCGCACAGGGCGGCGGGGGGCCCCGGGCCACTAACACCCGCCATCACTTCTGTGGCCCGAAGGCCCACCGGGTAGGGCGAGCCGGCCACGTTCGCGTCGTCGACGCTGAAGGTCCGGTGCGCCGCTGACTCAGTCGTCGGGGCTGTTGCCGAGGTGCCACCCGCCGCAGAACGTGCACTCGTAGGCGGCGAGGTCGGTGCCGTGCTCGAGTCGATACCCGAACGCAGCCCGGTTGGCGTCCTGCTCCGACGCGAAGCGCACCTTGGGCTGGCCGTCGGCCCGCCAGTGCGCCAGGCGCGGCCGGCGCGGGGGCGTCGGGCGTGACCGTCCCCGCGACCCGCGTCGGCGCCCGCGCGACGTCACGGCGCCGGCGGTGCCGGGCCCTGTCCGGGTGGGTCGTCGGCCTCGCCCGGACGCGACGGGCCCGGGGCGGAGCCGGCCCCGGCGGCCCCGCCGGCCCCCGCGGTGGCCGCCCGGGTGAGCTCGTCGAGCAGCACCGGCGTGGCAGCCGCCACCACCGCCCGGCGGGCGCCGTGGTCCGTGGTCACGAGCTCGTCGCCGCGCAGGTCCCCGAGGACGGCGCCGGACTCCGAGCACACGAGCAGGGCCCCGAGGTAGTCCCACGGCGCCAGCGACGCCCTGGTCCCGACGACGAAGGCGTCGAGGGTGCCGTCGGCCACGGCACACAGCTCGAGGGCGGCCGCGCCGAAGGCCCGGAACTGCGCCCATCCCAGGTGGCGGCCCGGCATCCCGGCGATCCCCACCACGGCGCGCCGCAGCGCGTCGCACCCCGACGGCACCAGCCGGCTGGTGCCGCGCCAGGCCCCGCCGCCGCGCACGGCGTGGTAGCGGACGCCGTTCGCCAGGTTCGCCACCACCGACACCCGCGGGCCGTCGTCGTCGAGGATGCAGATGCTCGTGGCGTACCAGGGGATGCCCCGGGCCGCGTTGGTCGAGCCGTCGACCGGGTCGACCACGGCCACCAGCGCGGCGTCGGGCCGGTGCACCCCGCTCTCCTCGGAGACCACGCCGATCCCGGCGTCGTCGAGCACGTCGAGGACGGCCCGGTCGGCGGTCAGGTCGATGGCGTACTGCCCGGGGCGCTCGCCCGCCGGCCGCCAGTCCTCGACCGTGGCGAGAGCCGGAGGGACGGCGTCGGCCACCCGGTGGCACAGGGCCAGGAGCGCGTCATCGTCCACGTCACGACCATATCGGCACCCGGACCGCCGATCGGGCCCGGCGGCCGAGCCGGTAGGATCTGGCCCCTGTGGCCGTCATCGACGTGGCGGGGTATGTCGCCGACCTGAAGGACCATTCGGTCGATCACGGGTTCCACGTGCACGACGAGCGCCACTTCGTCGAGACCTATTCGTTGCGCCAGACCTGGGAGGTGGACCTCCACCCCGAGGAGGGCTGTGGCGGTCCGCTCGACCTCCATCTGGCGCTCGAGGTCGACCCGAGGACCCTGCTGTCGTTCGAGGACGCCGTGGTGGACCTCCCCGAGGAGGTCGAGCCGCCCGACGAGTACCACTTCCCGCTCACCTTCACCTGGGGCCTCCCACCGCTGCCGAAGGGCCCGGACCTCCTTCGCCTCGCCATCGACCTGGCCGGGGTGGGCGGGATCGACCTCCCGCTCGAGGTGTCGGCCATCGACTCCTTCGCCTCGGCGACCGATGCCCCCGAGCGCCGGCTGTCGATCGTGGCCCGCTACCCCGTCTCGCTCGCCCGGGTCCTCGGCGGCGAGGAGCTGCTGTGCGACGTCTTCGACCGCTGCCTGGCGGTCAGCCGGTTCCTCCTCGACGCCGCCCCGGGCTGGCTCGACGGATGACCCGCCGCCGCCCCGCCACGGCGAGGGTGGCCCGGGCCTCGGCCGCCCTGTGCACGACGGCGGTGCTGGCGGGCGTGCTGTCAGCCTGCGCCGGCTACGACGCCGCCGCCCTGGCCCGCCAGGCCTGCCAGCACGTCGACCGCTCGCTCACCCTCTACCGGGCCTCGCTCACCACCGCCGACCCCAAGGCCGCCGCCGCCGAGCAGTCCGAAGCACTGGGCCAGCTGCGCGACGCGCTGCCCATGGCGGCCACGGCCGCCGGTGAGGCCGGGCAGTACCAGGGCCTCATGTCCACACTGGCCGAGAGCGCCCATCTGCCCGAGTCGCTGCTCGTCCACGCGCTGAGCCTGCAGTGCGCCGCCGCCGAGAACGGCGGTGCGCCGCTGCCGGGCCCGACGACGACGGCGCAGACACCGGCCACCCGGCCGCCCCCTACCGGACGCTGACCTCGTCGCCGGTTGGGTGACCGCCGCGCAGGCGTGGCCACCCGGCGGAGCCTCAGACCGAGGGCGAGAAGCCGGCCGGCAGGTTGATGGACTTCTTCTCGAGGAACAGCTCCAGGCCGTCGGGGCCGAACTCGCGGCCCATGCCCGACTCCTTGTAGCCGCCGAAGGGCGTGGAGAAGTCGATGGGGATGGGGCTGTTCAGCATGTAGGTGCCCGTCCGCACGCCGCGGGCCACCTTCAGGCCGCGCTCGGGGTCGCCGGTCCACACCGAGCCGCACAGCCCGTAGCTGGAGTCGTTGGCGATGGCCACGGCCTCGGCGTCGCCGCCGTCGTAGGGGATCACCGCCAGCACCGGCCCGAAGATCTCCTCCTGGGCGATGCGCATGGAGTTGTCCACGTTCACGAACACCGTGGGCTCGACGAACCAGCCCTTGTCCATGGCGGGGCGCCCGCCGCCGATGGCGATCTTGGCCCCCTCCTCCTGCCCGAGCTTGATGTAGCCCTCGACCCGGTCGCGCTGGCGCTCGGCCACGAGCGGCCCCACCTCGACGGTGGGGTCGAGCGGGTCACCCACCTTCATGGCCGACACCGACTCCACCAGGGCGTCGACGACCTCCTGGTAGCGGTCGCGGGGGGCGAGGATCCTCGTCTGGGCGATGCACGCCTCGCCGTTGTTCATGAGCGCGTTGGGCAGCAGCATCGGCAGGGCCTGGGCGAGGTCGACGTCGTCGAGGAGCACGGCCGCCGACTTGCCGCCGAGCTCGAGGCTGAAGCGCTTCAGCTGCTCGCCGCAGATGGCGCCGATCTTCTTGCCGGCCACGGTCGAGCCCGTGAACGACACCTTGTTGATGCCGGGGTGGCGGACGAGGTGCTCGCCCACCTCGCGACCGGCCGGGAGCACGCTCAGCACACCCTTGGGCAGCCCCGCCGCCTCGAACAGCTCGGCCAGGCGGAAGGCGTCGAGCGGGGTCTCCGGCGCCGGCTTGAACACCACCGTGCACCCGGCCACCAGCGCCGGGGAGAGCTTGGCGGCGGCGATGAACATGGGCACGTTCCACGGGCTGATGGCCGCCACCACGCCGACCGGCTCCTTGGCCACGAGGACCTCGCCCATGAGGCCCTGGCGCACCTCGTCGAACTGGAACGTCGAGGCCAGGCCGGCGTAGTAGTCCATGATCATCGTGGGCGCGAACACCTGGGCCATGGTGCCCCAGGCGACGGGCGAGCCCATCTCGATGGTGATGAGCTCGGCGAAGCCCTGCATGTCGGCCTGGACGGCCTGGGAGACCTTGGTGAGGATCTCGGCCCGCTCGGCCGGGGTCATGCGCGGCCACGGGCCGTTGTCGAAGGCGTCGCGTGCCAGGGCGACGGCCTTGTCGACGTCCGCCTCGGTGGCGTCGGGGACGCGACCGGCGACCTCTTCGGTCGTCGGGTTGATCACGTCGATGGTGCCGGTGCCCGAAGAGCTCACCCACTCGCCACCGATGAACAGCCGGTCGAAAACCTTCACGTCCCCACCTCCGAGTGGAACCTGTTCCGTTCCCGCCGATGCTAGCCATCCACCGGGGGCTTCGACAGCCGGGGGCACCCTCACCGGGGCCCCGGCCGCCAGATGCAGTGCAGGGCCCGGCCGCCAGATGCGGCGCCGGGTCGGGGCGGCGGGAGGGGCGACGGGCCGGGGCGTCAGATACGGAGCCGGGTCGGGAGGGTGGCCCCGGTCGGGCCGGTGGAGAGCCGACCGGCCCTCCCCGTGCTCAGCGGGCCGGCACCGACGCCGAGGCGCGGGGAGCCACCACGGGCGGGGCCGAGCCGATCTGTGACAGGGCGAGATCGACGGTGAGCCGCTGGCCCCGGTACACCGCCGTGATCTTCTCGTCGGTCACGAAGTCGCCGTGGACCGTCGCCGTGAGCCGCAGCGACGACAGCTGTGAGGGGGGCATGCCCAGGACCGAGGTGATGTAGCTGTCGAGCTCGGCCGGCACGAAGTCGAAGGTGTCCCCGTGCTTGATGGCCGTGGTCGCACCCGCGGCCGCCGCCCACGGGGACAGCACCGTCGCGATGGCCTGGGCCCCGAACGTCGCGCTCGGCGGGCTCGCCGACCACGTCGACCCGGTGGAGCGGTACGCCACCGGTCCGATGACGATCACGGTCACGGGCGTGCCGGTGGGGCCGGTCCCCGACTCGCGCACCCGGTCGGGCGCCTGGTAGAGGACGTGGACCACCTGGCGCGGGGACGCGGCGCCGATACGGCCGGAGAGCGGGGTGACCGAGTTGGTGTCGGTGAGGACGAACCCGGACGCCGCCATGGTGGCCTTGGCCGCGATGCGCAGGTTCTGCTGGTCGACGGGCGGGGCCGTCGCCAGCGACAAGGCGATGGCGCCGACGGCGAGGAGGCCGAGGAGCCCGACCAGGGCGAGGGGCAGCGCCCGCTGCTTCGTCTGCGTCGTCTGGGTCGTCAGCGGCATCGGCGGCATCGGCGTCGTCGGCACTGTCTGCGTCGGCTGCATCGTGTCGGTCCGGGCGCTCAGCCGGCCGGCGGCGCGTTGAGCACGCCCTCGTCGCGCAGGCGGGAAGCGAGCCACGACACGCTGTCGTCACCGGTCATGGCGTCCTGCCATCCGGCGAGCACCTGGTCCAACCGGTCGCGGTCGGGGACCCACCCCACGACGGCGACGGTCAGGGCGTCCACGGGCACCGACCCCGAGAAGACGTCCCCGAAGGGGTCCTCGGCGCTGCGCCCCGCCGGTTCGCGCATCACGTAGAGCTCCCCGGTGTCGGCGACCCAGGACACCTCGTAGCGAACGCCCTGGGCGTCGTGCCACTCGGTACCCAGCTCGATCTCCTCGGACCGACGGCGGCGCTCGTCGGCCTCGTAGAACTCCTCGATGTCCATGACCCTCCCGTCGGCGACCACACGACCCGCCGTGGGGCCGGGAGGGATCGAACCTCCGACCCAGGGATTATGAGTCCCCTGCTCTGACCACTGAGCTACGGCCCCGTTGCCTGCCCCCGGAGGGGTGCCAGCCAGGCGGTGGGAGCGTAGCTGGCCCCGGTTGGACCGGTGGGCGCCCTTCAGCTGGGGGGGCGTCGGCACGGCCGTGGAGGACTGCTGGAGGCCCGGCTCCGGGGGAGAGACTCGAACTCTCAACCTAGCGGTTAACAGCCGCTTGCTCTGCCGATTGAGCTACCCCGGAATGGCGCTGGCCGGGTGGTGTCCGGCCTCGTGAAGATAGCAGCGCGGGTGCTCAGACCTCGTCCAGGAAGTCCCGCAGGGGCTGGGCCGCATTGGGGTGGCGGAGCTTGGCGAGGGTCTTGGCCTCGATCTGCCGGATCCGCTCGCGGGTCACGCCGAAGGCCTTGCCGACCTCCTCGAGCGTGCGCACGCGTCCGTCCTCGAGCCCGAAGCGCAGCTCCATGACCTCGCGCTCGCGCCGGGGCAGCGTCGCCAGCGCATCGCGCACCGCTTCGTGCAGCATCGAGCGCGTGGCGGCGTCGTCGGGCACCTCGGCGCCCTGGTCCTCGATGAGGTCGGACAGGCTGAAGTCCTCCTCGTCGCCCATCGGCTGCTCGAGCGACACCGTGTCCTGGTTGATGCGCTGGATCTCGCGCACGCGCTCGATGGGGAACTCCACGCGGCTGGCGATCTCCTCGACCGTCGGTTCGCGGCCGAGCTCCTGGAGGAGTCCCCGCTGCACGCGCACCACCTTGTTGATGGTCTCCACCATGTGCACGGGGATGCGGATCGTGCGGCCCTGGTCGGCGAGCGCCCGGGTGATCGCCTGGCGGATCCACCACGTGGCGTAGGTCGAGAACTTGAAGCCCTTGGTGTAGTCGAACTTCTCCACGGCCCGCATGAGGCCCAGGTTCCCCTCCTGGATGAGATCCAGGAAGGCGAGCCCGCGGTTGCGGTACCGCTTGGCGATCGAGACGACCAGGCGCAGGTTGGCCTCGATCAGCGCCTCCTTGGCCTGCTGGCCCCGCCGGACCTGCATACGGATGCGGGTGCGCTCCTCGGCGGGCAGCTTGCCCCCACCGGCGGGGGCCTCGGCGCCGGCGAGCTCCTCGACTGCGGCGTTCCCCGCCTCGATGCGCTTGGCCAGCTCCACCTCGAGCTCGGCGGTGAGCAGGGGGACCTTGCCGATCTCCTTCAGGTAGGTGTGCACGGGGTCGGCGGCGGTGCCGCCCCCGTGGTCGGGCGACGCGTAGGACGCGATGCGGCCGCGCCCGGGGCGCGGCGTCTGGCGGTCCATGACCTCGTCGACGGGCTCGCGCTTGAAGGCACGCCGGCGCAGCCGCTGCAGCGGTCCCGTGCCGTCCTCGCCGTCGGCGGTGACATCCCCGTCGCCGGCCTCGGGCGCCGCCGCCGGCTTGGCGGCGGCGAGATCGGCGGGCAGGGCTTCGACCACTTCCTCCGCCACCACTTCGGCGACGGCTTCGGCGACGGCTTCCTCGAGCACGACGGGGGCGGCGCCGCTGCGCGTCTCCTCCACGTACTCGATGCCCTCGAGGCGCACGCGGGCCACGACGTCCTCGATGACGTCGTGCGTGAGCTCGACGGCCTGGAGGACCAGGATCAGATCGTCCTGGGTCAGGTACCCCCGCCGGCGGCCGACGGCGAGCAGTTGCTCGAACCCCTCGACCGCCACGCCGTCTGGGGCCGGCCGGACGGAGCCGGGCGGCGGGTGAACCTCACTCATGCGAATCGTCCCCTCCGACGAGCCAGGCTAGCAACCGGTCCGCGGCTGCGAGACCGCCCTCGCGTTCGTCGAGTTCGTCGAGGTCACGGCGCACGCGGGCGATCACGGGCGCGATCTCGCCCACCGCGTCCGGGGACAGGCGGGCCTGCGCCTCGGCGACGGCGAGCGCCCGACGCGAGGCGTTGCGCACCAGGGTCACCACGACGTCATCGGCATCCGACGCCGGCTCCTCGACCGCCAGGCGACGCAGCATGGCGGCCACACGCGGGTCGTGGTGCTCGGCGGCTTCGACGGCCTCGTGCAGGTCGTCGGCCCCGGCGAGCGCCTCGAAGGCGGCCCGCTGGAGCTCGTCGGGGAAGAGGACGGCCTCGAGCCGGGCCGCCACGAGCTCGGGGCTGTGCACGGCCAGGCGCAGCGCCTCGAGCCCCGGGCGCGACGCGTCCCCGTCGGCACGGGCCCGGACCGCCCCCGGCCGCCCGGCGACCCCGCCGAGAGGAGGGCGCGACGGCGACGCCTGACCACCGGCACGACCCCCGGTGGGCCCGGTGCGGGCCGCGGCCCCGGCGCGACCCCCGGCCCGGGCGGCCCCGTCCTCCGCGCCCGCCCGCGCCCCCTCGGCCACCCGCTCGGCCAGGGCGCGCAGCGCGGCGGGCTCCAACCGGCAGCGGTCGGCGACGTGCATCAGGTACTGGTCGCGCACGAGCTCGTTGGGGTGCTCACCCACGACGGTGAGAGCCGCCTCGGCCGCCTTGGCCCGGCCCTCGGCGGTGCGCAGGTCCGCCGCCTGCAGCACCCGGTCGATGCGGAAGGCCAGGAACGGCTGGGCGGCGGCGACGGCGGCCCGCAGGGCGTCGGGGTCGGTGCGCGCCAGGTCGGCGGGGTCGGCCCCGGGCGGGAGGGCGGCGACGGCGACGTCGACCTCGTGGTGGCGCTCCCACTCGTAGACGCGGCCCGCGCCGGCCTGGCCGGCGGCGTCGGCGTCGTAGGCGAGCACCACGCGCGAGGCGAAGTTGCGCAGGAGCCGGAAGTGGTCCTCGCCCAGGGCGGTGCCGCAGGTGGCCACGGCACGCGGCATGCCGGCGAGGAAGAAGGCGATGACGTCGGTGTAGCCCTCGCACACGATGACCTCGCCGCTGGCGATGACGTCCTGCTTGGCCCAGTTGAGGCCGTACAGGGTGCGGCGCTTGGAGTAGATGGGGCCGTCCTGCGAGTTCTTGTACTTGGGCCCCGGTCCGGGCCCCGCCGCCGCGCCGGCGGCCCCGGTCGCAACGTCGACGTCGGTGGTGGGGAGGATGCGGCCGCCGAGGGCGATGGGCCGACCCGAGGGGTCGAAGATGGGGAAGAGCACCCTCGCCCGGAAGGCGTCCTGCTGGCGGCCCCGGCGGTTCACGAAGCCGAGGCCCGAATCGACGAGGACCTTCTCCGACACCTTGAGGTGCGTGGCCAGCGTGTCCCAGTCGTCGGGCGCCCATCCGAGGCTGAACCGCCGCACGACCTCCCCGTCGTAGCCGCGCGAGCGCAAGTAGTCGCGCGCCCTGCCGGCGTCGGCGGCCGACAGGAGACGCTCGTGGTAGAAGGCGACGGCCTTGGCCACGGCGTCGTACAGCGGGGCGCGCTGCTGGCGATCCGCCGTCGCCGAGGGGTCCTCGGTGATGGTGACGCCGGCCCGGTCGGCCAGGCGGCGCACCGCCTCGGGGAAGTCCACGTGCTCGGTCTCGCGCACGAAGGTGATGGCGTCCCCCGAGCGCTGGCAGCCGAAGCAGTGGAAGACGCCCATCTCGGCGTTGACGCTGAACGACGGGGACTTCTCCTGGTGGAACGGGCACAGGCCGACCCACCGCGTGCCCTGCTTCTTCAGGGCGGCGTGCTCGCTGATCAGCGCCACGATGTCGGTGGCGCTGCGCACACGGGCGACGTCCTCGTCGGGGATGGCCACGTCCGGACGGTACCGCGCCCGGGTGTCACCGGTGGCCGGGCGCTCCCCCGGCGCCCCGGCCTACCGGGTGCGCCTGGTGGCCTTCCGGGCGGCGCCGGGGCGCTTCTTGGCTGCCGGGGGGCGCTTCTTGGCGACGGCGGCGCGCTTCTTGGCTGCCGGGGCGCGCTTCTTGGCTGCCGGGGCGCGCTTCTTGGCCGCCGGGGCGCGCTTCTTGGCGACGGCGGCGCGCTTCTTCGCCGCCGGGGCGCGCTTCTTGGCGACGGCGGCGCGCTTCTTCGCCGCCGGGGCGCGCTTCTTGGCGACGCCGGCGCGGGGGCGCTTCTTCGCCTCGGGGATGCCGGCCGCCGCGGCCAGCACGCACTGGGCCGCCGACAGTCGGGCGATGGGGACCCGGAACGGCGAGCAGCTCACGTAGTCGCAGCCGGCGTCGAAGAACACCGAGATGGACTCGGGGTCGCCGCCGTGCTCTCCGCACACGCCGATCTTGAGCGACGGCCGCGTGGCGCGGCCGCGTGCCACACCGATCCGCACCAGCTCGCCCACGCCGTCGGCGTCGACGATCTCGAACGGGTTGTGCTTGAGGAGTCCCTTCTCGAGGTAGGTCGACATCATGCGGCCCTCGACGTCGTCGCGGCTGAAGCCGAAGGTCATCTGGGTGAGGTCGTTGGTGCCGAACGAGAAGAACTCGGCCACCTCGGCGATCTCCCCCGCACGCAACGCCGCCCGCGGCGTCTCGATCATGGTGCCGATGAGCACCTGGAGCCGCCCGTCGCGGTCGCTCTTGCGCCGAGCAGCGGTGACCGGTCGCCCGTCGGCCGGGGACACCGGGGCCAGCGCCGCGGTGACGGCCTCCTCCACCCACCGCCGCGCCAGGGCGAGCTCCTCGCGGCTGACGGTGAGCGGGATCATGATCTCGATGACGGGCGTGCCGCCGGCCGCCACGCGGTGGACGGCCGCCTCCATGAGCGCCCGGACCTGCATGGCGTAGAGGCCGGGCTTGATGACCCCGAGGCGCACGCCGCGCGTGCCGAGCATGGGGTTGAACTCGTGCCACTGCTTGGCCGCCTCGAACAGCGCCTGCTCCTCGTCGGTGAGGCCGACCGTCGCCTCCTTGATGGCGAGCTCGCCGGTGTCGGGCAGGAATTCGTGCAGCGGGGGGTCGAGGAGGCGCACGGTCACGGGCAGGCCGTCCATCGCCTGGAGGATCTCGATGAAGTCGGCGCGCTGCGCCACGCGCAGCTCCTCGAGAGCGGCGTCCTCCGCCGACGGGTCCTCGGCCAGGATCATGCGGCGCACGATGGGCAGGCGGTCCTCGGCGATGAACATGTGCTCCGTGCGGCACAGGCCGATGCCCTCGGCGCCCAGGCGCCGACCGTTGGCGGCGTCCGGGCCGTTGTCGGCGTTGGCCCGGACCTGGAGATGCCCCTTGCGGATGGTGTCCGCCCACCCGAGGAGGGTCTCGGACTCCGCCGACGGCTTGGCCTCCGCCAGCGGCACCGAGCCCAGGACGACCTCGCCGGCGGTCCCGTCGATGGAGATCCAGTCACCCTCGGCCACCACCGTGGTGCCCACCTTGAACGACTTCCCGCTGATCCGGACCTTCTCGGCACCCACCACGGCGGGCTTGCCCCAACCGCGGGCCACGACGGCCGCGTGTGACACGAGCCCACCGCGCGCCGTGAGGATGCCCTCGGAGGCGAGCATGCCGTGCACGTCCTCGGGCGACGTCTCGCTGCGGACCAGGATGGCGCGCTCGCCGCGCTTGGCGGCCGCCTCGGCGTCGTCGGCGGTGAAGTAGACGCGGCCCACCGCCGCGCCCGGCGACGCCCCGAGCCCGGTCGTGAGCACCGTGTGGCCCGACTCGGCGAACTGGGGGTGCAGCACCTGCTCGAGGTGCTCGGCGGTCACGCGCTGCACGGCCTCGGCGCGCGACAGGCGGATGCCGGGGTCCGTGGTCATCTCCACCGCCATGCGCAGCGCGGCCCGGCCCGTGCGCTTGCCCACGCGGGTCTGCAACATCCAGAGCTTGTCCTGCTCGATGGTGAACTCGGTGTCGCACATGTCGCGGTAGTGGCGCTCCAGGCGGGCGAAGATGCCGACGAGCTCGGTGTGGATCTTCGGGAAGCGCTGCTTCAAGGCGGAGAGCGGCTCGGTGTTGCGGATGCCGGCCACCACGTCCTCGCCCTGGGCGTTCACGAGGAAGTCGCCGTACTCGCCCTTGGCGCCGGTGGCCGGGTCGCGGGTGAACCCCACGCCCGTCCCCGACCGGTCGTCGCGGTTCCCGAACACCATGGCCTGCACGTTCACAGCCGTGCCGAGGTCATGGGCGATGCCCTCGTGCTCGCGGTAGGCGATGGCCCGGGGGCCGTTCCACGAGCCGAACACGGCCTCGATGGCGCCCCGCAGCTGCTCGTCGGGGCCCTGGGGGAACGCCGTGCCGGTGTGGTGCCGGACGATCTGCTTGTAGGCCTCCACGAGCGAGCGCAGCTCCCCCACGGGGACCTCGGCGTCGGAGGTGGCGCCGGCCCGGGCCTTGGCCTCGTCGAGCAGGGTGTCGAAGGCCTCGCCGGGGAGGCCGAGGACGATGCGCCCGTACATCGACACGAAGCGGCGGTAGGAGTCGTAGGCGAAGCGCTCGTCGTCGGTCTGCTTGGCCAGGCCCTCCACCGACTCGTCGTTGAGCCCGAGGTTGAGGACGGTGTCCATCATGCCCGGCATCGAGAACTTGGCCCCCGACCGCACGCTCACCAGCAGCGGGTCGACGGCGTCGCCGAGGCGCTTGCCCATCTTCTTTTCGAGGCGGGCCCGGGCGCGGGTGACCTCGCCGGTCAGGCCCTGGGGCCATCCCCCCGCCATGTGCGCCCGGCAGGCGTCGGTGGTGATGGTGAACCCGTAGGGCACCGGCAGCCGGAGCACCGACGTCATCTCGGCCAGGTTGGCGCCCTTGCCGCCGAGGAGGTCCTTCAGCTCCATGGGAGGCCGGCGGTGCGTGTGGTCGAAGTCGTAGACGAACGGCATGGGGGGCTCCTGGCCGTGCGGTGGGGGCACGTGTGACGGGGGTCCGGGGACGCCGCGAGCCTACCGGCCTCGGCGCGGGCCCCCGGGGCAGGCGCAGGCGCCCGCCCGCTACCGGCGCAGGCGCCCGGCGAGCTCCTCGGCGACCCGGTCGATGGGCACGCGCACCTGCTCGGTCGTGTCCCGGTCGCGCACGGTGACGGCCCGGTCCTCCAGGGACTCGAAGTCGACGGTCACGCAGTATGGCGTGCCCACCTCGTCCTGGCGCCGGTAGCGCCGCCCGATCGACTGCGTGACGTCGAAGTCGCACACCGCCACCGGCTGCAGGAGCCCGAGCACCTCGCGCGACAGCGGCACCAGCGCGTCGTTCTTCGACAGCGGCAGCACGGCCGCCTGGTACGGGGCGAGCCGGGGGTCGAGGTGCAGCACCGTGCGCCGCTCCCCACCGATCTCGTCCTCGTCGTAGGCGGCCAGGAGGAACGCCATCATCGTGCGCGTCGCCCCGGCGGCGGGCTCGATCACGTACGGCACGTAGCGCTCGCCCGACGCCTGGTCGAAGTACTCCAGGCGCTCGCCCGAGTGCTCGGCGTGCGCTTTCAGGTCGAAGTCGGTGCGGTTGGCGATGCCCTCGAGCTCGTCCCATCCCCATGGGAAGTGGAACTCGACGTCGGCCGTGCCCGCGGAGTAGTGCGACAGCTCGTCGGCCTCGTGGTGCCGCAGCCGCAGCTTGCCCTCGGGGATGCCGAGGCCGAGGTACCAGGCCATGCGCTCGTCGAGCCAGTAGTGGAACCATGTGTCGGCCTCGTCGGGCGGGACGAAGTACTCCATCTCCATCTGCTCGAACTCGCGCGTGCGGAACACGAAGTTCTGGGGCGTGATCTCGTTGCGGAACGACTTGCCCACCTGGGCGATGCCGAAGGGCGGCTTCTTGCGGGTGGTGGTGAGGACGTTCATGAAGTTCACGAACATGCCCTGGGCCGTCTCCGGGCGCAGGTAGGCGACGGTGGCGTCCTCCTCCACGGGGCCGGCGTAGGTCTTGAACATGAGGTTGAAGGCCCGGGGCTCGGTGAGGTCGGTCGACCCGCAGTTGGGGCACGAGCCCTCGATCTTGTCGGCGCGCCAGCGCTCGTGGCAGTGGCGGCAGTCGACGAGGGGGTCGGTGAAGTTCGCCAGGTGGCCCGACGCCTCCCAGATCTTCGGGGACGACAGGATGGCGGCGTCGATGCCCACCACGTCGTCGCGCAGCTGGACCATCGCCCGCCACCAGGCGTCCTTGACGTTGCGCAGCATGAGCACGCCGAGCGGCCCGTAGTCGTACGTCGAGCGGAACCCGCCGTAGATCTCGGCCGAGGGGAAGATGAACCCCCGGCGCTTGGCCAGGTTGACGACCCGGTCCATCAGATCGGGATATGGCAGATCGGGATATGGCCCCCCTGGTTGCTCGTTCATGCGACGAGGTTACCGGGCACGCGCAAGCGCACCGCACTGATCAGTGCGCAAGCGCACCGTGCCCTCCTGGGTGCGCAGGCGCACCGTGCCCTCCTGGGTGCGCAAACGCACCGTGCTCTCCTGGGTGCGCAAGCGCACCGTGACCTCGTTGGCGAGGAGCCGGCCCCGCACCGTCAGCACCGCCCGGTCCCCGCGCCGCTCGACCAGCCCGTCGAGATCGGGGTCGTCGGGCACCGCCGATGCAGGCACTCCCGCGGACGTGCGCAGCGCCAGGGCGAGGCCCTCGAACGCCCGCTGCCCCTCCGACAGCACCTCGTCGCCCGCGGTGGCGCGGCGGCCGGCGCGCACGGCCTCGATGTAGCGCTCGGGCGTCCGGGTGTTCCACCAGCGCCGGCCCCCCCGGTGCGAGTGGGCTGCGCAGCCG
>Ga0307372_10002567_pt1 | contig 29907 bp, 29 predicted proteins | sample OX1MG_FD_202533 | JGI IMG/M metagenome (GOLD analysis project Ga0307372, IMG submission 202533) | Soil microbial communities from Risofladan, Vaasa, Finland - OX-1 | ecosystem: Environmental > Terrestrial > Soil > Coastal area > Acid sulfate soil | place: Finland: Risofladan, Vaasa | collected... | reverse complement strand
GGGCGTAGGGGAGGCGACGATGTGATTCGTGAGTGCGCCCAGGCCTTCGACTTCGACCGTCACGACGTCCCCAGGCAAGACGGGTCGGGAAAAGGCCGGCGTACCTGTGAGGATGACGTCACCGGGCGCCAGGGTGATGAGACGTGCCAGGTCGGCGACGAGATAGTGCATATCCCAGGCCATTTCGTCGGTGGAACCGTCCTGGCGGACGTCGCCGTTGACGTAGGTTCGAATGGCTTTGTTTCGAAAGTCCCAATCGGTCACGACACCTGGTCCGATGGGGCACAGCGTGTCGGCGCCCTTGACGCGAAGCATCGAGCCGGCGTCGGTGTCGCGAAAGTCGTGGAGTCCGAAGTCATTCGCGATCGTGTATCCCGCGATGACTGAAGGCGCGTCGGCCACGGTGATATTGCGTGCGGTCTGGCCGATAATGATCGCGACCTCTCCTTCGAAATTCAAGAAGTGGCAGTTGGCTGGTCGAACGACGCTCGCGCCGTGCGCGTTAAGCGCCGAGACGGGTTTTTGAAACCAGGTCGGTGCGGGCGGCAGCGCTATCTGGAACTCACGAACGCGCGACACGTGATTGAGGTGACAGCACAGGATCTTGGTGGGCGACACTGGCGGCAGGTGCGTCGCGGTCGAAGCTTCGACGCGGCGTCCCTCAGGGCTCACGAGGTACTCACCGTCAACACGCACCTGCATCGCGTTGCCGTCGAGGAGAATTCGACGAAACTCCACCGCGCCTCCAAAGTCGTTTGCTAGCAAATGATTCTTTCACACTACAAACCATGTCCACTTTCTCGTGCTACGTTCGCGAACGATACGAGGGAGGACTATGAGCAGTTCATTCGACCGAGTGCGGGTGCTGTGGCCCGACCACCTGGGTCTCGCCCGCGGCAAGTATGTCCCGGCGAGCCTGGCTGATCAAGGCGCTCGGCATTGCACCGGGACGTGGGCCCTGGGTTACGACCGCGGCATGACTCCCGAGACCGTGGGCAGTTATTGGAGCGAGGGCTTGCCCGACTTTGACGCCGTCTTTGACATGTCCGAACTGCGCCCGAGTTGGGAGTCCAACACTCGCGTGGTCGTCGCCGACCTCAAACGAAAGGGCGAGGACTTTTCTGTCTCACCGCGCACGGCCCTGCGAAGGGCCGTGGAGGACTGGCGCGCGCGAAGTCTCGAACCTTACGTCGGCCTTGAGCTCGAAGCCTTCATCTTCGAACCTGACGGTCAGGGCGGTTGGCGCCCGATCGACACTCCGGGTGCCTTCGTCTACGGCACGGGCCCCTCCGTTGATCCCCATGGCCTGGTGGACGCGATCTGGTTGGCCTGTGAAGAGGCGGAGATTCCCCTGGAGTCGGTCAATTCCGAATACGACTCACCACAGTTTGAGTTCACGCTTCGCTACAGCGACGCACTGCGCGCAGCCGATGACGCGTTTCTCTTCAAGGTACTCGCGCGCGAAGTCGCTCACCGGTTGGGCCTGCTGTTGACGTTCATGGGTAAGCCCCTGAGCGACCGCGGCGGTTCCGGACTGCATATCAATTTCTCTTTTCGAACGAGCGGTGGTGAAAACGCCATCCACGACGACACGGGTGACCACGAGATTTCGTCGACCGCCTATCACGCCATTGGTGGTCTGTTGGCCCATCATCGTTCGCTCGCGGGACTGTGCGCCCCGACGGTCAACGCGTACAAACGGCTGCGTCCAGCTTCGTTGTCGGGCTACTGGGCGAACTGGGGTTTCGATCACCGGGGCGCGACGATTCGCGTCCCGGCTGAACGCGGGATGGGCGCGCGCCTCGAACACCGCTTGAGTGACGGTGCGGCGGTGATCCACACTTCAATCGCCGCCGTCTTGCAAGCCGCACGACTCGGTGTTGACAACGGGATTGACCCCGGCCCTCCCGAGGGCGGAAACGGCCTCGACACGATCGAAGCGACAGTCGGCGTACCCTCGTCACTCGCCGAGGCCCTCAGCGAGCTTGAGGCTGACACTGAGTTGGTGCAGGCGGTGGGAGCGGACCTCGTGGCCCAGCACGTCATGGTGAAGCGAACCGAGTGGGAACGCTACAGCGCCGCCACGACGGACTGGGAGTTACGCGAGTATCTCCCGTTCCTTTAGGACCAGGTCACCTCGACCGGTAAGCGCTTCACGCCGCTAATGAAGTTCGAGCGAAGTCGTTCAATCTCACCCGCGAGTTCAACGCCGGACCAACGTAGAGCGATCTCTTCGAACAAGACGCGCATCTCGAGGCGAGCGAGGTGCGCCCCGAGACAAAGGTGAGGACTGCGCAGTCCAAAAGAGACGTGGTCATTGGGCGATCGTTCGGCGTTAAAAGCGAAGGGCAGCGTGAAGTGCTCCTCGTCGAAATTGGCGGAGGTGAACCACAGCACGACTTTGTCACCCGCCCGCAGATGCTTGTCGCGCAGCGTGAAATCTTGCGTCACGGTGCGACGAAAATGCATCGTGACCGTCGTGAAGCGCAGCATTTCGTCGACCAACATTTTACGCTGTTCGACGGTCATTGAGGGAATGGCGTTCAACAAGTGAGGTCGTTCGATGAGCGCCAAAAGTCCGCCCGTCATCGAGTAGCGCGTGGTGTCGTTTCCGGCCGCGACCATCAACGTGAAGAAGTTCTTGAGTGCTATGTCATCGAGCGATTCGCCGTCTGCCGTGGTCTCAAGGAGCGCTGAAAGAATGTCGTTGGTCGGACGAAGACGCCGCTCCTCGAGCGCCATCGCCGCGTACTCAAAGAGTTCAATGGAAACGGGACTTCGAAAAGGCAAAAGCCGATAGGCGGACGTGTCGACCTGGTCGACCACGAAGTCCGTGAACTCCGGGTCCGAATTGCCAATAAGCGCGTCGCCGCGCTGCACCAGCCACTCGAGATCGTCGTGGGGCAGCCCGAGGAGCCGTCCGAGCATCTTCATGGGTAGTTCGCGAGCGACGGCTTTGACGAAATCGAACTCTTTGGCACCCTCAAGGCCATCGAGAACCTCGACGGCCAACTCGCGCACACTGTCTTCGTAGCCTTGGACCGATTTGGGTGCGAAGGGCCGACTGACGAGTCGACGCAGGCGCGTGTGTTCCGGCGCGTCCATCTCCATCATCGTCCGTCGAGCTTCGGTCTCCTCGGCGTCCATGTCCTCGAGGCGGATCCCTTCGCGACTTGAAAAGACCTCCGTGTTGCGTGAGGCCATCAAGACGTCGTCGTACTTCGTGAGACTCCAAAAACCGCGTCCGCCGTCGTGTTCTTCGGTCCAGTGCACGGGGTCGTGCTCGCGAAGGTACGTGAAAGTCTCGTGCGGGACGCCCGCGACGTACGTGTCGTGGTCAGTGATATCGGCCAACGGCTGATTCATGGCGCTCCCAAATATGTTTGTTACCAAACGACTTTGCCATTACAGCATAAGTTGCTCTCGACTCGTACTATGGCTCCATGGAGCGACCACTTATTGGCATCTCGGGACGCCGGTGGCCCGCCGCGGTGCTCGGCGAACGGATTCCTCCGGCGATGAGCGACGTTCAATTTGACCTGCACTTCAGCGACTATCCACGTTCGATCGCGTTAGCGGGAGGGCTGCCAGTAGAACTGTCGCGCGACGCCGACGTCGAAGAGTTGGTTCGTCGTCTCGATGGACTGGTGCTCACCGGGGGAGCGGACGTCGATCCGGCTCACTACGGCGCGCTGCCCGACGAGCAGCTCGGTCCCCTCGAACCCGAACGTGATGACTGGGAGTTGGCGCTCCTTCGAGCTGCCCGAGGCGTGGACCTACCCATATTGGCCATTTGCCGCGGCCTGCAACTGGTCAACGTGGCGTTCGGGGGCACGCTTTGCCAGCACGTTGAACTCGACCAGGGAGTGGGTCATCCTCAGTGGGACGTCAGTGGTCGAGAGGCCACCCACACCGTGATCGTGACCCCCGGGTCGATGATCGGCGATCTCTTCAGCGGCGAGATTGGGGTCAACTCCCTGCATCATCAAATAGTCGACGTCGTGGCACCGACCTTGAACGTGAGTGCGGTAGCTCCCGACGGGGTAATCGAAGGACTGGAAAGTGACGACGGCTCGATTCTGGCGGTGCAGTGGCACCCCGAACTTCTCGCCGCACCCGACCCCACCTTCTCGTGGATCGTCGGCGAAGCAGCGAAACGTCGCGCGGACGCGAGAGGTGCTTGACGAAACTCGTTTGACCCCTTACGGTTTAACGATTGGACGACACCCGGTGGTGGTCCGAGGGGGGCAGTGATGACAGAACAGTCAGGCAAGTCGACGCTCGGCGGCAAGCGAAAGCTCACGCTGATTGACGCGGTCGCTCAGTCAGTGGGACTCATGGGACCGGTCTTTTCGATCGCGTTCCTGGTGCCTTTGTTGGTGGGCCTTAACGCCTCGGGTAACGGTGCGGGAACCGCGGCGTCGCTGTCGGTCGTCATCGCGGCCGTGGGCGTCGTGGGTCTGGGATGGATCGTGGCGGAGTACACGAGAAAGATCCAGGCGGCCGGTTCGCTCTACGACTACGTGACCGATGGACTCGGGGGACGCGTCGGGACTGCCTCGGGCTGGCTGTACTACACGGGAATGCTGGCCTTGGGTGCGGGAATTCTGCCAATGATTGGTGGCACGATCCACGACACGATTTTGGGCGAGTTCGGCAAACAGCCACTGCCGTATTTCGTGTGGGACCTCATCCTCTTTGCGATCGTCGGCAGCGTTATCTACCTAGGCGTCACGTTATCGACGCGCGTGCAACTCTCGCTCGCGTTGATCTCCATCTCGGTGGTGCTCGTTTTCTCGGTTTTCGTCATCATCAAGAGTGGGGGAGTACACCACGTCGCCACGGGACTTTCACCGTCGGGTTCGCCGCAACACTGGAAGGGCGTCTTCTTCGGGGTGCTCTACGGCGTGCTGCTCTTCACCGGATTTGAGACGTCGGCGAACTTGGGTGAGGAGACGGAGAACCCCGGGCGCAACATTCCTCGAGCGGTGCTGATTTCGGTGCTCGCCATCGCCGGTTTTTACGTGATCGGTACGTTTGCCCAAATCGCGGGATTTCATTTCTCCCTCAAGGCACTGGGCAACGCGGCGAATGCGGGGCCACTCTTCACCCTGGCGGGTCCAACGTCCGCGGGCGGCTTCGCGGGCGTCGGTATCCGACGTCTGGTTGAGCTGGTCGTTGTCTTGGACATGATCGCGGTGCTGATTGGCTGTGCGGTGTCGGCGTCGCGGGGAATCTTCGCGTTGGCGCGCGACGAGCGCATGCCGTCGCCCTTTACCAAGATCTCCTCGCGCGGCACGCCGTCCGGGGCGCTTGGCTTCGTGCTTTTTGTCTACGCGGTGGTCATCATGCTCGTTCAGTGGAGCCACGCCTTTGCCCTGCCGGGGTACCCGGAGTACTTCTCCATGTTCTCGTGGATGTCGACCTACGGTGGCTTCGCGATCGCCGTGATCTACCTCTTGATCTCCGTGGGAGCGCTTCGGGGTCTTCGAAACGACGACAAGCGCTGGCAGCTCTTCTTGGCGGCCGGCGTAGGCATCTTGGTGACGGCTGGAGCGATCTACGGCGCGGTGTACAAGGTGACCTCACCGACGGTCTACGCGCCCTACGCGGCGGTCGTCGTCTTGATCGTGGGCCTCGCTGTGTCGACTGGTATCTATCGCGCACCGAGTGGTCACGCCGACTTCGCGGGTCTGAGCGAGGCGGAAAAAGGGCCGCAGAAGGTGTAGGTCGAGGGCTTTCAACGGGGGAGCCTCCCCTGTCGATTTGGGTCTAATGGGCGAGCGTCATCCCCAAGAGGAATCCCCCCACGCAGAGCACGGGGGTCATCGTGAGCAGCGCAACGGCGTAGCGCGGATGGTGCTCGCGAGCGATGATCGCGGGGATGGCGAAGGCCGAGGAAAAGGTCGTGACGCCCCCGCAAAAGCCCGTGAGCACGATAGAGCGAAGGTGCGCGTCGCCCACTCCCACGAGGCGGTACACCGCGAAGCCGGCGATGGCCGAGCCGAGCGCGTTGGCGCCCACCGTCGCCCAGGGTCGCACCGTGGGGTGGCGTCGTCGGACCGCGTATTCGAGCGCGAAGCGCACGAGGCCACCGAGGCCACCCGCCAGCGCCACCAAAAGCGCCGTCACGAGAGCCGCTTTCGGCGTCCGAGCCCCACCCAGGCGGCCAAGACGCCCGACAAAAGGGCCGTGACGGCCACGAGAGTGGCACCGGCCTTTGAAAGGCTCCAGAGCGGCGCCAGGTCGCTAATCAGGGTTGAGTACGAGGTAAAGCCGCCAAAGAAGCCCGTGACCACGAAGAGACGCGTTAGGTCGTTCGGGTCGTGCCCGCGCAAGATCGTTCGTAGGAGCCGCGTGACGAGAAACACTCCGAGCGCGTTGATAACGAGCAGCGTCCAAGGAACGTCGCGGAACCACCACACCGGCGCGCGTCCGTCAGGACAATGGGCACCGCCGGTACCGAAAAAGGCGATACGCAGGCAGACGTTCGAGGTTTTGGGCACGGGATCGATCTTGAGTGCGACGTCACGCAAAAAAGTTCCCATGGCCCCGCCGACAAAGACCGCGATGAGCGCCTTGACGAACTGGCGTGGCGCGAGAGTGAGATTCGCCATGAGTACACCGAAACTACCGGACGGTGGTGAAAAGGCGAGTGACCAGCGGCGGAACCCCGATGTCCGTCTCTGGCTGTTTCTTTCTTACTTTACATAACGTACATTATCGGCGGTATGGATGCGAACGGTTGCTATACTTGTTGCATGCGTCGGGTGTTTTTGGCTTTGCTCTTGGGAGCGACTTCTATTGGGGTCTTCGCGCTTCCTGCCGTGGCCGACAACTCTGGCGACAACAAAATCTCGCTTTCGTTCGACTTTAGTGACAACGACGCTCCGGCCACCGTGAGCAACGGCAACTTCAATATCATCGCGGACGTCTTGCCCGAGCACACGTCTGGTCTGGTCAGAATGATCGCGATCGCGCCTGACAGCACGAACGACGCCAACATGGTTTGTGGATTTCAGTCGGTGCAGCAGAGTCAAGTGGAATGCGCCTTCAACTTTCCGGACCCGGGTGTGTGGATCGTCAAGGCCCAGTACCAGTCCGCTCCAAAGACCGACGTCACCTCCAGTGCGGTTATTCGTCTTCGCGTCACGAACTAATTGACCCTTTCGCGGCACCGGTTCCGCGTCATATGGGGCGACCCGTTTCGCGGTTTTGACCAGATCGTCGTCGAAGCCAGCGACGCCGACGAGGCCCTCAACGAGGCGCACGAGTTACGCCGCGATTTGCCCATGCCGCGTACGGCGTTTCTCATCAACGGTGACTGACCTACACTTCGCCCATGAGCTCACTGTTTGACGTCAGCGGCAAGGTCGTACTTATTACCGGCGGTACCAGGGGCATTGGCGAGATGATCGCTCGGGGTTTCGTCGAGGCGGGCGCCCGCGTTTATATCTCTTCACGCAAGGCGGACGTCGGAGCGGCTCTGGCCAGTGAATTGAGCAAAGTTGGTTCGTGCACTTCTCTACCTGCGGACCTTTCCAAAGAGTCCGAGTGCGCCCGTCTTGTCGACGAACTGAAAGGGCGCGAAAGCCATCTCGACGTCTTGGTGAATAACGCTGGTGCGACGTGGGGGGCGCCGATGAGCGAGTACGACGAAATCGCTTTTGAGCGGGTCCTGGCCTTGAACGTGAAGGGCGTCTTTCACGTCACGAAATTCGCCCGCGAACTTCTCGAGGCCAGCGGTTCGCCAGAGGCTCCGTCGCGAGTGATCAACATTGGCTCGATCGACGGCATCAAGGTGCCGCTCATGGAGACCTTCGCCTACTCCGCTTCGAAGGCGGCCGTGCATCAGTTGACGCGACACCTCGCCAAGGTGCTCGCGCCCAACGTGACCGTCAACGCCATTGCACCCGGGCCCTTTGAATCAAAAATGATGCACGCTACCTTGGCGGCCCACGGCGAGGCCATCGCGGACGCCGCGCCCATGAAAAGAATCGGCCGGCCCTCGGACATGGCGGGAGCCGCCATCTTCTTGGCCTCGCCGGCGGCGAGCTACATCACGGGCGCTATTTTGCCCGTCGACGGAGGAATCGCCACTCTGGCTTAGTGGGCGGGCTGGCGGCCCAGGGTCACCTTCAAAGTGAGGTGCTTTGTGCCACGCACCACGTGAAGTTGGATGACGTTACCGGGGTGCAGGGCCGACATCACGCTCGAGACGTCTTGGGCGCTCTGGACGGTTGTTGAATTAATCGCGACGATGACGTCACCTTGGTGCACGCCCGCCGCCGCGGCACCGGTTCCTGAGATCACGGACATCACGACGGCGCCGTAGGACACGCTAAAGCCGTACTGCGCCTGCAGCGATGGTGTCATTGATTCGATTTCGACGCCGATGAAGGCGCCGTGGTTGATGACACTCTCGCCCGCGCGAAGTTGCTTAAGCAGGGACTGAACGGTCGCGATCGGGATCGCGAAACCAATGTTCTGTGCGCTCTCGCCGTCGGGCAAGGTGCCAGCGACGGCCGTGTTCATACCCACCACGTCGCCGTTGGCATCAAGCAAGGGTCCCCCGGAGTTACCGGGATTGATGGCGGCGTCGGTTTGAATCATGTTGTTGAGGGTCTCGGAGGAAGATGACGTTCCCGCCGTGACCGTGCGGCCGAGGGCCGAAACGATCCCCGACGTCACCGTGGGCGTTCCTGCGGCCAACCCGAGCGCGTTGCCAATTGCCACGACGGCGTCTCCAGCGACGAGTGTGTTGGAGTTTCCAAAGGTGACCGTCGGCAAGTTCGAGGCGTTATTGATCTTGATGAGCGCGACGTCGTCGATGGGATTGGTCCCAATGAGAGTGGCAGGAATTGCTTTCGTCGAACCCGAACGCGTTACCTTGATCGTGCCGCCGTTGACCGCGGCGGCGATGACGTGGTTATTCGTGATGACCAGGCCGTCTTTGGAAATGATCATTCCGGTCCCCTGGTCCTCTTGACCCTGGCCAATGACGTCGATACTTACCACCGAAGGCAACACCGACTCGACGAGCGCCGGAATGCTCTTGCCGTTGGGCAAAATCGCGCCACCGGCTTTGGTGGTGACCTCGTTAATGGTGACCCCACCGGGACCATTCGTCGTTCCGGACGTGAAATGTCCGGCGAGGCCGCCGACGAGTGCGGCGACGAGCAAAAGCGAGAGTCGTGTCGACCAAAGTCCCTTGCTGGATCGACTTTGCGACGACAGTGGGACCGCGCCGTCAGCGCTCGAGGCTGGGGGTTGGTGAAAAGCGGTGGACTCCGCGTCAGTGTCAGTGGCGGGTGAATCGACGGCGCCCTGCCACGGTGCTTCGGGATGTTGCGACGCGCTGCTGGCGTTAAAGACTCCTGGTGAGCCTGGCGTCGTCGCGCCCTGCAAGGCGATTGGCGCCGCGTCGCCTGGTGTCGGCTCGGACGGATTCTCGTCAAAGGGACTGTCGTTCACGCACACATGCTAGGCATCCCAAACTAAATTCCGTTTAAATAGCAGTGAAATGTTTGCTTAGTTCGCGCCGACTAGATTGGGAACCCTATGTCTCGGCGTATCGACATCGAAATTACGAGTTTGAACGGTGACCTTGCTACGTGGCGGGCAGCCGGGGCGAAACTTCCTAAGGGCGTGCTTCAGTCGGCGCTGGTACCTGGTGGCCCCGTGGTGGGCAATGTCTACCGTGCCGACGTCGAACAGTTCATGGAGGGCATCGAAGTGCTCTCTGTGGCTCCGCCTAAGGCCGCTTCACCTCTCGACCCGCGCAACGAACGCCTGGAGCTGAAGCCCACCGAGGTCAAGGGGCCTGACGTTGTCGTGACCTACGCACCCAAGGGGCGCGGACCGCGTCGCGACGGGGAACGCCGCGAAGGCTCCAAGCGCCCAGGTGAACGTCGAGACTCGCGTGCGCCGCGCGCTCCCAAAGAGCGCTCCGAAGGGTCGCCCAACGAAGAGTCCCGTTCTCGCGCCCCTCGCCGAGACGCCGAGCGCAGTGCCCGGCCCGCCCGCGACGGCGAGCGCACTGCCCGGCCCGCCCGCGACAGCGAGCGCACTGCCCGGCCCGCACGCGACGGCGAGCACGGTGCACGCCCCGCCCGCGACGGCGAGCGCACTGCCCGGCCCGCACGCGAAGGTACGAGGACCGCTCGGCCCGCTCGAGGCGCCTACAACGGAGCGCCACCCCTCGCCACGACGCACCGTAATGCGCTTCTCGCGGGGCTCTCACCCGAACAGCTACCCGTCGCTGAGCAACTCTTGCGCGGTGGCATGCCGGCTGTTCGAGCGGCCGTCGAACTGCAGAACAAGAACGCGACCGCTCAAGGTCGCCCCACTGTTGATCCCCTGACGATCGACCGCATCGCCGAAGACTTGCTGGGCCGGACCAATTTGGCAATGTGGAAGGACCGCGCGGCCGGGGCCGTGAGCGCGGGACGCGAGTTGCGTCTGCGCGACCTGCGAGCCGTCGTGACCTCGGCCAAGACGGTGACGCTCGACGAGGATGGCCGCACCCAGCTCAAAGAACTCCAAACCGCGCTCACCGCTCGACTGGAACACTTGCGCACGCAGTGGGCAGAGCGACTCGAGGCCGCCATTAGCGCCCACAAGGTGCGCGAGGCCCTCGAACTCGTGGCCCGCCCACCGGACTTGTCAACGCGGGTCAGCGCCGACGTGGCCACGCGAATGGTCGCGCTGGTCTCAGAGACGCTCAGTGCTGACCAAGACCCCGCTACCTGGAACGCGTTGGTGGAATTGGCCGCGGATACTTCTATTCGACGCAACATAAAGCCGGCCGGTATTCCGGCCCACGAATCGAGTCGAGCCGTCGCCGTGCACAACGCTGGTGCCATCCCTGAATTGGCCAAGTTGCTCGGGATGAAGGTACCCCCTCCCCCGCCGCCGACGCGGCTGCGACGCCCGCCTACTCGGCGCGCATCGTAAGCAGTCGAGCTTTCCAGCCAAAAGACTCGTACAGGGACTTCATCGCGCGGTCACCGGGCAAGGCGTAGGCGTCAACGGGTGAACACGCTCTCATCATCTCGTTCGCCAAGGCGCGTCCGATCCCCTGTCGCCGTTGCGACGATCCTACGTAGATTCCCATGATGACGCGTCGTGAACAGACCCCAAAGCCCTGCAGACCGTCGCTCGTCGCGACCCAGAGGCTTTCCTCCTTCAGCAACACGTCCAAGGTCGTCTCGTCGACGCCGAGTGACTCGAGAAAGGCTTCGCCACCGCGCTGACGATGAACGCCCGCTACGGCTTCTTCAAACAGCTTGAGAAGTTCATCACTTCGGCTCAGGGCCCGTTCTACGATCACGTCGTCATCGCACCCGACGCGCTCTTCATGACCGTCGCTACACGCAGTCTCGACAGAGCATCTTCTGTCTGTTGGCGAGCTGACTCGTTTTCTTTAGCAGTCGGCACGACAGGCAGCGAAATTCGTCATCTTGCTTGGGCAAAATCGCCTCGGAGCTCTCAAGGCTCGGGTCGACTTCGGCCGGGCCATCCTCGTCGTCATCGGTGATAGAGGTGCGAAGGATGGTCTCGGCGAGAACTTCGTCAAGCGCGAGTTCGACGTCGGCGTCGTCAATGACGTCGTCGTCGTCGATGACGACGACGGCCTTGGTCTCTTCGTCGTCATCATCTACTTCTGCGGCAACGACGTCGGCCACAATGACGTCGTCGTCGATCTCCTCGTCGGTATCGACGACGTCGTCAACGAGTTCGTCGTCGAGTTCCTCACCGACAATTTCCTCGTCGAAACCTTCGGCCAGCTCCTCTTCATCGAATACTTCATCATTTTCAGCATCTGCAGCCATGTGTTCCTCTTCTGTAGCGCTGGCAGTGTAGAGCCTTTTTGCGCGGGCGGACGGTATTTCCGCCAAAAGTCAAGTTTCTGACTCTACTGGCGAATGGCTCGGGCCCGTTCAGCGGCGCGTTCAGCCGCCAGACGCTCGAGATCGGTGTCCGAGAAGTCCACGTAGGTCATGGCCCCCGCGAGGGCCCGGTGGCCCGCCTGGGCGTCGATCAGACGCGCCATTTCATGGGCTACTCGCCGGTAGTTCGGGTGGCCCTGGGGACCGGAACGAAGCTCTATGAGGTGCAAGGCTTCGCGGGCGTTCATTTGCATGACGTAGCGAATACGAAAGGCCAGCGCGACGGCGTACTGGGACTGCTCGGGAAACTCTTCGTGGAGGTCGTAGTAGAGCTCGGCCGAGCGTTCGAGGGAGCTTTCGAAGCGCTCAGCCAGGCCGGCCTCGCGCACGATCTCGGGAACGTCAAAACCGAGCTGCACGGTGAGGGGCTGCCATTCGATCGTCAAGAGGCGGTGGCGTTGAAGGTCGCGAAAGGCGCCGTAGTCGGTCACGAGTTCGAATCGGTAGTCGGTTCGCTCGAGGGCCCGGCCCGGCCGGTGACGCCGATTACCTCTATTGCCGACGTAGGCGTTCATCAGTCTCGCGCGTCCCTCGGCGTCAAGACTCGCGACGCGCTGCTTGGCTTCGTCGTTTGACACGTTGTCGTTGGCAAAAACGATCGCTTCCAGAACGCGCGTCTCGCCTTCGGGGTCATAGCCAATCAAGCGCACGGACTCCCCCGGCGTTTGCTCTTCGTCGCTCCAGAGTTCCTTGACCAGCGATCGGGTCGCGGTTTTGGTATCCGCCAGGTACTTCGTCCACGCGCCTCCGCGTTCGGGCACGTTTACACGCTTTAAGAATGAAGGTATGACTTTCACGAGTTCGTCGTACATCAACTCGGCGTAGGCGCGAACTTCGGGAAGCGCGTGAGCGCGCATGCGAAGGAGCAGCCCCTCGTAGGCTTGCCCCGAGGCGTAGATTCCTAAATTGGAGAGCGCGCTGGCCGGCAGAAGCCCGCGCACCGCGTCGAGGGCTTTGGCCCGAGTGGCCTGTCGATAAACGAAGTCGGTATCCTCAGGCGTCTTTGGGTACTTCGCCGTGATGAAGTCCGTCATTTTTGGCAATAGTTCTCGGTACGTGTCAAACATGCGGTCCATCTCGCCCACGTAGCGAGCGCCAAAGCGTGACTCGAGCAGGTCGTGATCTCGATAAAAGCGGTAGTGGCCGCTGGCCAGACGTCGGTCGTAACCGAGGTATCGCGTCGACTGTTCGAGGTAACTCATGAGTCGACCTCGCTCGAGGACTTTGGTCAAGAGATTGCTCGACTGTTCACACGCCAAGTGCACCCCGCCGAGTTGGGCCACGGAGTCATCGCCGTACTCGTAGAAGATTCGTTGGTAGAGCTCGTCAGCGCGGCCTAGCCCGATCGTGGCGTCAAGGGAAGCGTCGCCCGAGAGATCAAGATCGCCGACGAACTCGTCGAGAAAGAGTCGTCGCAAACTCTTGGAGGACCTCGAATAACGCGCGAAGAGTGCTCCCTTGACGACTTCGGGCAGATTGACCAGGGCAAATACCGGTCCATCGAGGTTCGTGAAGTATCGGCGAAGAATTGAGGCTTCGTCACTGGTGAACTCTTCGACGGCGTAGGGATGCATGGAGTTACGAGACTAGAGGCGAAGTTAGGGGCGAGGGTGGACGCTGGAGGCGCCCGCGACGACACTGCGTAATACCAGGTCACGGGCTTCGGCGGCGGTCTGCGCCACGCCGAAGCCATCGCCGAGGCGTGAAAACTGCTCGCATAGATCGACGACTTGCTTGGCCTGGCGAACGAAGTCACCAGGCGAGGTCAGACCAATCTCGAGTTCCGCCAGGTCCAACACGGTCGAAAGCGTGGCGCCCCTCGCCCACGCCGCGATCGTCGTGGCAAAGCGTCCGTCAGGCTCTTTGGTGTGGGTCACTTGGTAACGGTCTTCTACGGCGACGACCGCACTGTTGAGCGCCATGATTTCGCTCTGACGTTCGCTCATCGTGCCTCGGCGCTGCGGCCCCAACCGGTCATTGAGGGCCCGCCGTTTCTTCGTCGAGATCTGCTTCGCGGCGTTGGCTCGAGCACCGCGTTTGGCCTCAAAGACGAACGTCGACAAGAGTCCGGCGAATTGAGCGGGCTCGAGGTCGTCAAAGACGCCGAGAGTGAGTGATTCGGCGATCAAGAGGTCGCACTCGTGGTAAATGGATCGCAACAAGTGCCCTTGCTCGGTGAGCTTCCATCCCTCGGCGTACCCCAGTTCTTCAAGGACGTGATGGCGCGCAAGCAATTGGTCACTGAGTGGCCGGCGACTGCCGCGTGGGCGTCGGTCCGTCTCGAACTGGGCGAAGGACTGGCGCACAATCTCGATGGCCGTGTCAAGTTCGACGTGGTTCATGAGATTCGCCGTCAAGTTGTACGTAGGTCGAAAAGACGAGTGCAGTTCACTCGGTGGCGCGAGCGCCACTCGAGCGACGTCGTGCAGCGATAGGTCGTTGGTAAAACAGATCAGGGCGTGGCCTTCGACGTCAAGGCCGCGACGTCCCGCCCGCCCAGTCATTTGAGCGAACTCACCGCTCGACAGGAACTGCCTCCCGGAATCGGAGTATTTCGTGAATCGTTCGAGCGCTACGGATCGAGCCGGCATGTTGACACCGAGCGCCAAGGTTTCGGTCGCGAACACCACGGCCAAAAGATTCTCTTCGAAGCACTTTTCAACAATCTCTCGAAAGGCCGGCACCATACCGGCGTGGTGAGCGGCCAAGCCGCGGCGAAGCGCGTCGAGAAACTGATCAAATTCGAGTGCGACAAGGTCATCGGCGGAGAAGTCTTTGACGCGGTCTTCGGCAAGCTGTTCGATGAAGCGACGCTCATCAGGTGTGGTGAAAAGAAGTCCGTCGCGTCGGCACTGCTGAACGGCGTCGTCGCAGGCCGACCTTGAAAAGATGAAGACGATGATGGGAAGGAGGTCCTCATCGGCGGCGGCGCGAAGAAGGTCGCTGCGGCGCGGCGCACGAAAGGCTGGCGGCGGCGCCGATGAGCGAGGCCCATGCCACTTGGCCCCTGGTCGAAGGTGTCGGCTCGATTTCATGAGGTTGTCAATTCGGCGTGCGGGATCGGAGAGTCGCACGCCATCGAGGAGGTCGAGAATCTCAACGCGTCCTGACGCGCGCGCAACGACGGCGACGTGGTGGCGAAGCGTGATGGGCCGCGCCGACTCGACTATGACCCGGGTGTCACCGCGTACGGTCCGGAACCAATCACCGAGAAATTCTGCGTTGCCAATGGTCGCCGACAGCGCGACAAAGCGCACTGCCTTAGGGGTAAGAATCAACACCTCTTCCCATACACCGCCGCGGAAGGGGTCCTGCAGGTAATGCACCTCGTCAAGCACGACGAGACCGAGGTCCTTTAAGTGCTCGGATTCGGTCAAGAGCATGTTGCGCAGAACCTCGGTTGTCATCACGACCACGGGGGCGCTTCGATTGATGGACGTGTCACCCGTTAAGAGGCCCACTTGAGCGGTGCCGTAGAGTTCGCAAAGTTCGTGGTACTTCTGATTGGAAAGCGCCTTGAGCGGCGTGGTGTAAAAGGCGCGCTGCTCGCGCTCGAGAGCTTGACCGGTCGCGTAGTTGGCCACGATCGTCTTCCCTGATCCGGTGGGCGCGGACACCAAGACGTTGACCCCAGCGTCGAGCGCGTCGAGCGCGTCGAGTTGAAAGTCATCGAGCCCAAAACCCAGCGCGTCAATGAAGTGGCGTCGGTAGTCGAGATTCTTCACCGCTTAAGAAGTTTTCCCACGCCAATGGCGAGAAAGTAGAAGACGACCAGCGGAAGCGCGAGGGCCATCATGGACAGCGGGTCGCCGCTGGGGGTGAACACGGCCGACGCGACCGTGATCGCGATCACGGCGTAACGCCAACTGCGAAGAAGTTGGCGCGGTGTGACAATACTCGCGAGCTCGAGAGCCACCAGAACAATCGGAAATAGGAAGGTGAGGCCAAAAATGAACATCATCAGGAGGAAAAGGGTCAAGTACTGATTGGGGTTGTATTCGGTCACCAGTGAAGCCCCACCAATTGACTTCAAGAACTGGATCGCGTGCCCGAAGCTGAAGTAAGCGAGTAGCACGCCGCCGGAGAAGAACAGCATGGAGGCGAGAACGAAGGGCAGCGCGTATTGGCGTTCACGCGCCTTCAGACCAGGCGTCACGAAGCGCCAGATTTGCCAAAGAATGACCGGTGAAGCGAGCAAGAAGCCGCCGAAGAGGCCAATCTTCACGCGCAGCGTCAGTCCGTCGAGCGGATTGGTCACCAGGAAGCGACAGTGTCCGGGTACCGCTGAGCAGTAGGGGTGCTGAAGCACTCTCAAGATTTCAGGATAGAAAACAAAAGCAGCGACGCTAAACACGCTGACCGTGATGGCCGCGACGAGAAAACGATGACGCAACTCAGCCAAGTGTTCAGCCAGGGTCATCCCCGACGCCGCCTTGCGGAAACGACCCACGGTTCTTAGTTCATTGAGGGGTCAGGCGGCGCCGACGCGTCAAATTCACGTGGCGTCGGCGGCGCGGGGCTGGGTCGAGTGATGAGCGGGGCTTCGTCGCCGACCTCGGCCAAGTCAGCCTCCTCGGCGACGGCCATCTCCCTGGCGTCAACGCGATCGGCGAGTTGGTTCAAAAGGTTCACGGGGCTTCGAGCGATACGCGCGATGTCGCCGCTGCTGGGCAGATCGGGGATAGCTTGGCGCACTTCGGATTCGACACGAGCCTGGAGATTCTTGAGCGTACGCCACCAGGAGCCGAGCTTGTGGGCGACCTCGGGCAACTTGTCCGGTCCGAGCAGGAGCAATACCACGGCCACGATCACCATGATCTTGATGGGGCTCAAACTAAACACGCAGCCATCCTAGGGGTCGACGTCGTGGTATTTAGAGAGCCCCAATGCGGCTAATTGGCCAAATCCGGATGAAGGCTTTCCCAATGATTTCCGAACGCGTGATCGGGCCCCAGCTTCTCGAGTCACACGAATCAGCGTGATTGTCGCCCATCATGAAGTAGTGATTGGCTGGCACGGTGACGGTGCCAATGGCCGGACCTAAGGGCTCGGTATGCGTCCACTTCTCGTCGAAGGGCTGGCCGTTGACGTAGATGGTGTTGCCCTTCGAGGTCAGCTGATCGCCCGGAAGGCCAATCACGCGCTTTACCAGATCAGCGACCGGTGGGCCGCCACAGTTCTCCGTCGGCGGCGCCTTGAATACCAGGATGTCACCACGATGAATCGCACCGAAGTCGACGCTCAACTTGTCAACGACGATTCGATCGCCCACCATCAACGTGGGCTCCATCGAGGCTGAGGGTATGAAGAAAGTCTGGAAGGCGTAAGTGCGAACCAGAAACGAAACGAGAACCGCCACCACCAAGATGATGATCCACTCAGCGAGCGCTCGTACTCCTCGCCCCCGTCGCCGGGGCCTGAATGACGGTTCGGGCGCGACGTCGGTGGACATGGAGGACTCGTTGGGCACCATTCAAGGTTAGTCGGCTTAGTTGTGGCGTTCGAGAGAGAGCAGCAGCTTCTGAAAACGCTCGTCGTTGCTCTTAAAGGGATCTTTTAGCAGTACCGTGCGCTGCATTTCATCGTTCAGCTTTAGATGCACCCAGTCAACCGTGTAGTCACGACGCCACTTTTTAGCGGCCTGAATGAAGGTACCGCGCATGTGCGCGCGCGTCGTCGAAGGTGGCGTGTGCGTCGCGATCGCGATCTCGTCATCGGTGACGACTCGGCGAATATGACCCTTGGCTTGACGTCGATAGAAGAGGCCCCGTTCATAATTCGTGTCGTGATACAGCAAGTCGATCAGAGCAATTTTTGGATCGCTCAGTTCGACGCCGCTGCGCTCACGTTCACGTTCAATGATTTGAAGTTTGGTTATCCAGTCGACGCGGTCGGCCAGCCCCATGGGATCGTTTCGGTACTGTTCGATGACTTCGCGCCAAAGCTTGACGGCGTGAACCTGGTCGCCGGGAAGTTGATGGCTTTGGAGAAAACTCTCGGCGCGTTCACAGAGATCTTCTTGAATCTCTAGTGCGGTGAGGTCGCGACCGTTCATCAATTTGACGGGTTCCTTGCTCCATAGGTCATAGGAGATATCGCGCAGCGCGTTGATTGGCGAAGACATTGAGTAGTCGCGCAGCACCGTGGTCTTGTCTTCGATCATCGCCAGCACGACCGCGGCGGTTCCAATTTTGAGATAGGTCGCGAACTCACTCATGTTGGAGTCGCCTACGATGACGTGCAAACGTCGATACTTCTCGGGGTCGGCGTGCGGCTCGTCGCGAGTGTTGATGATGGGTCTCGAGCGCGTCGTTGCCGACGAGATTGACTCCCAAATGTGCTCGGCGCGTTGACTCATGGAGTACGCGGTGCCGCGCGCGTTCGTCACGATCTTGCCGGCGCCACTGAAGATCTGGCGGCTGATTAGATAGGGGATGAAGACTTGCTCGAGGCGCGTGAGGTCTTCGATGCGCTCAATGCAGTAGTTCTCGTGGCACCCGTAAGAGTTTCCCGACGAATCCGTGTTGTTCTTGAAAAGGAAGATGTCCCCACGAATCCCCTCCTCACTTAACTGCTGCTGCGCGTAGCCAACAAGTTCGCGAAGGATCGATTCCCCGGCTTTGTCCTGGGCAACGACGTCACTCAGCGTGTCGCACTCGGCGGTGGCGTATTCGGGGTGAGAACCTACGTCAAGGTAGAGCCGACAGCCGTTTTCGAGGAACACGTTGGATGACCGGCCCCAGGCGACGACCTTGCGAAACAAAAAACGCGAAACCTCGTCGGGGCTGAGTCGGCGTTGGCCCCGAAGCGAGAAGGTCACCCCGTACTCAGTCTCGATACCGAAGATTCGCCGCAGCATCTCAGTCCTAGCTCAGCAGTCCGCTCACTTCATCGACACTAAGGCGACGAAAGGTCCGCCTTTGGCCACGGTCTTCGAGTACACCTACTTCGAGTTCAGTATTGGGAATAGTGCGCTCAGGTCCCGCGAGAGCGGTGGTGGCGTGGCGCAGCGTAGCTGCGAGAGACTCCAGCGTTGGCGCCGACAGGGCGAAGCGATCTCTTATCGTCTCGGCCTCACCGCCGAGAACGACGAAATGCGGTTCATCGGTAATCGTGCCCTCGTAGGCGATGCGATAGAGCTTGGTTGGGCGAAGTTTGTTGCCGAGCTGCGCGATCAACACCTCCACTTCGAGGGGCTTCTGACCTTCGGTGAACATGTCACCCAAGTACTGGGCGTAGTAGTTGGCCAACGCGCGCGCGTCGACATCGCTGCGCGAGTAGGTGTAGCCGGTGCCGTCGGCCCAGCGAATACCGGCCTCGCGAAGTCGGTCAAATTCGTTGTACTTACCCACGCCCGCGAAGGCGATGCGGTCGTACACCTCTGAGATCTTGTGCAGCGAGGCGCTTGGATTCTCAGCGACGAGGACGACGCCCTTGTCAAAAATCGCACCGACGATTGAGCGACCTCGCGCGATGCCCTTCTGGGCGAACTCGGCGCGGTCCTTGATGAGTTGTTCGGGCGAGACGTAGAAGTAGTTGCTCATCGAAGCGCTCCCCCAGCCACGCCTCCGGACTCGGAGCGACGCTCACTAATGGAAAGGAAGCGTTGTTCTACCTCGTCAATCTCGAACTCGCGGAAACCTTCGGCGTCGATGACGACCATCATGGGAAAGATGCGTCGTACGAAGTCCGGTCCACCCGTCGAAGGGTCATTGTCACCTGCTTCGTACAGTGCGAGTGCGCCCAGTTCGAGCGCCTCTTCGAGATCGAGGTCCGCGCGAAATCCGAGGCGAAGCGTTCCCTCCGCGAAGGGTGATCCCGATCCAATCGCGGCGAAGTCGCTTCGTTCGTAGCATCCTCCCGCGCCGTCGTATTCAAAGACCCGGCCCTGTTCGGTGCTGAGATCCCAGCCCGCGAGAAGTGGCAAGACGGGCAGCGGCGTCGAGAGGTTGTTGCGTTGGATGATTGGCGAGAGATAGTTCGCCTTCCCCGCCAGGCTCAGTGAACTGTCGGTCATCTTTTCGTAGTGTTCAAAGGAGAGTTGCGTCAGCCGTAGAATTTCGATGCCGCGCGCGGCGCTGCCCGACACCGCGAGGCCGGTGAATCGGTCGGCAGCTTCGATCTTTCGAACGTCGCGACTGGCGATGTAGTTGCCCGTGGCCTGACGGTCCCCAATCATCACGACGCCGCTGGAGTAGCGCAGCGCGATGACCGTCGTGGCGTGCACGCTGACGTCGGCGCTGGCGCTGGCGCGTGCCAGGCCGTGACGCTCAGCAAACTCGACGAAGGACGGACCCGGATCGTTATGGGCGCTGAAGAGCGGCAGACCCATCTACTGGCCGCCCTTTTGAACGTAATTGCGAACGAACTCTTCGGCGTTCTCCTCGAGCACCTCGTCTATTTCGTCGAGCAAGTCGTCCAGGTCGGCCTTGAGCTGATCGCCCTTCGTGGCGTCAACCGTCACGTCCGCGGTTTCGACAGCAGCGCGCTCGCTGCTTCGTTTTTGGATGCGCTCTTGTTCACTCATGCAACTGTTCTACCTGTCTAGGGCGGCCAAAAGGTCACCGGCTGTTGCACTCGTTTCTAGCAACTCCTGAGTGAGAGTTTTGGTACCCCGCAGCGGATCGAGCATCGGGACTCTTTGCAGGGGCCCCTCACCCACGTCAAAGACGACGGAATCCCAATTGGCGGACACGATTTGCTCAGGGTAACGCGCGACGCACTGACCGCGAAAGTAGGCCCGTGTCGTGGTTGGAGGATTGTGAACCGCTTCACGAACCTCGGGCATGTCGCAAAGCACTCGAAGTCCCACTCGTTGAGCCAGTGATCGCTCCGGACGTAAATCGTGGTACTGAAGATCAATCGCACGTAGCTTTGCGTCGGTGGCGCTCAGGTCGTGTCGCTGGCAGAAACCTTGGACGACGCGCCATTTGGCGACCCAGTCGACACGATCGGCCACCGCGTCATGGTCATCTCGCACTCCGTCGAGCATCTCGCGCCACTGGTCAAGGATCAGCGCGACTTCGCGCTCGTCACCCACGGCGACTCCGCCGGTTTCGGCCACGAACCGCATTGCCAGCTGCCAGAGCTGGTCCTGAAGGTCCCAGGCCGTTACGTCGCGCTCGTCGAGATCCTCGGCGGTTGCCTTCAAGGTGGGATCTTGGGTGAACTGGCGCAGTGCGTGCAGGGGCCGTCGCGGCGAGGACGGAAAGACGTTCGCCCCAAACTCTTCGAGTGCGCCCAGGAGCAGGGCCGTAGAACCCAACTTGACCAGGGTCGCGTACTGGCTCATGTTCGCGTCGCCGATAATGACGTGCAAACGGCGAAAACGTTCCGCGTCGCTGTGGGGTTCGTCTCTCGTGTTGACGATGGGACGCTTTAGGGTCGTTTCAAGCCCCACGACCTCTTCGAAGAACTCCGCGCGAGAGGAGAGTTGAAAGTCCGGGGCGTTGTCACCGGGCCACTCGGTCTCGGCACCCACCTTGCCCGCACCGATCACGATCTGACGAGAGATGAAGTGCGGCACCATGGCCCGTACGAGGAGCGAGAAATCGACGTCGCGACGAACCAGGTAGTTCTCGTGGGTGCCGTAGGAGTTGCCTTTGCCGTCAGAGTTGTTCTTGTAGAGCGAGATTGCTTGGAAACCTTCGAGGCTCTGGTTCGCGATGTCCAGGGCGCGACGCATCACCTCTTCTCCCGCTACGTCGTAGAGCGTGGCCTCGAGAGGGCTGCGACACTCCGGCGACGAGTACTCGGGGTGTGCGTGGTCGACGTAGAGCCTCGCACCGTTCGTCAGAACGGTATTGGCCAAGTGCGTTTCAACGACCGGTGCGAACGAAGTCAAGTCGACACGACCACGCGCGTCCATGTCGGGGGTCTCACCTTCGAAGTCCCAGTTGATTCGTGTGCGACCTTGCTGGGCGTAGGCGTTGACGATAATGCTCGACGCGTTGATGGGATCGCGATCGGGTCCGCCCGCAATCCCGTACTCGGTTTCGATTCCGAGGACCTTCGCGATTGCCATGTACTAGAGGTACTGCCCGGTGCCCACGTGCTGGATCGAGCGCCCTCCCTTGACGTCCGTCTCGTCACGGTTGATCAGGGTACGAATGAACACGATGCGCTCGCCCTTCTTACCCGAGATTCGCGCCCAGTCGTCGGGGTTGGTGGTATTGGGAAGATCTTCATTTTCCCGGAACTCCTGGCGTATTGACACGAACAGATCGTCCAGGCGAAGCCCGCGGCCCGACTTCGCGATTTCACGCTTCACCGCCATCTTCTTCGCTCGGCGCACGATATTTTCAATCATGGCGCCCGACGAGAAGTCCTTGAAGTACAAGATCTCCTTGTCGCCTCCCTGGTAGGTCACCTCCAAGAAGCGGTTCTCGTCGTCAATGCGGTACATGTGCGACACGGCCTCTTCGATCATCACCTGAAGTGCCTTTTGCAGGTCTCCCCCACCGAGTTCTCGAACCGCGTCGAGGTCCACGGGCAGACCGGTGTGTAAGTAGCGCTGAAAGATCTGCGCCGCCGCCTCGGCGTCAGGGCGCTCGATCTTGATCTTCACGTCGAGTCGTCCCGGGCGCAAGATCGCGGGGTCGATGAGGTCTTCGCGGTTCGTGGCACCAATAACGATGACGTCACGCAGCGATTCGACGCCATCGATTTCGGCCAAGAGTTGAGGGACGATGGTTGACTCCATGTCCGAACTGATGCCCGTGCCACGAGTTCGAAACAGCGAATCCATCTCATCGAAGAAGACAATGACCGGCACGCCCTCTTCAGCCTTTTCGCGCGCGCGCTGAAAGACCACTCGGATTTGGCGTTCAGTTTCTCCGACGTACTTGTTCAACAACTCGGGACCCTTGATGTTAAGAAAGTAGGAACGAACGTTTCGATTTCCGGTCAATTCAGCGACCTTTTGCGACAGGGAGTTCGCGACGGCTTTGGCGATCAAGGTCTTGCCACAGCCTGGAGGGCCGTAGAGCAAAATCCCCTTAGGCGCGGGTAGGTCGTAGGTGTTGAAAAGCGCTCGGTGCAGGTACGGCAGTTCCACTGCGTCGGTAATGGCTTCAATTTGCGCGTCGAGGCCTCCGACGTCCGCGTAGCTGATATCAGGCACCTCTTCAAGAATCAGCTCTTCGGCCTCTTGGCGACTCAATTTCTCCGTCAGTAGGTTTGAACGTAGGTCGAACAGCAGTGCGTCGCCGCCTCGCAATTTGACGTCCTGGAGCGCTTCGGCGAGTTCGACGACGCGCTCCTCGTCGGCACGGCCATACACCAAGACACGTCGTTCGTCGAGCACCTCCTTGACGGTGACGACTTCACCTTGGCCGTCAGCGTCGCGCACACCAATGACGGTAAAGGACTCGTTCAGTACGACTTCGTCGCCGCGCGCGACTTGGCCCGGATCGATCCCTGGGTGGAGGGCGACACGCATTTTGCGGCCTGACGCGAAGATGTCGACGGAGCCGTCGTCGTTAAAGCCCGTGAAGGTGCCATAGACCGCGGGCGGCTGCGTGAGTTTTTCGACTTCATCGCGCAGCGCCGCAATCTGATCGCGGGTCTGTTGGATGGTGACGGCGAGTTTTTCGTTATTCGAGCGAGTCTGGGCCAGTTGTCCACGCGTCTCGAGCAGTTTCTCTTCCAACGCTTCGATCCGATGATTCGCCTGGTCGAGATCGTTCAGGGTGAAATCCCGTGGAGCGCTGACGGGGACAGTCTCGTCGCGGTCTTTAGCGTGGCTGTCGAAAGACTCCATAGGGCCACCCTAGGTGAGACGCTGTCGCCCGCCAAGGTCACGACTGGGCCGCCTTCCCCGCTAGAGTTACGGGACGAAGAAGCCACGGAGGGCGAGCAAATGAAGGTGTGGATCGACCAGGATCTCTGTACGGGCGACGGGCTCTGTGAAGAGATCTGTCCCTCTGTATTCACCCTGCTCGACGACGGTCTGGCCTACGTCAAGATTGGCGAAAAGGTGCTGAGCGATCCCGGTGGCGCCGCGGGACTGGCCGACGTGGCTCCCGAATTCGAAGACGCCGTCCGCGAGGCCTCCGAAGAGTGCCCCGGCGAGTGCATCTTTATCGAACGCGACTAGGCGCTCCTCGGGCGCACGACGCGCCGTGCGGAGGTCAAAAATCCGGTGTGGGCCACCATCCGATGGTCGGGGCGCACGGAACGGCCGTCGACGTGCCAGGTGCGGCGCAGAATCTCCACGGTTTCTTCCAGGCCAAAGGCGTGCAGTCGAAGTTTCTCTCGCAGTAGTTGGGTCTGATTGATCGTCGGCAAATACGAAAGGAAGATGCCTCCGGGTCGCAGCGCCTGCTCCGCGTGAGCGACGACGTCCCAAGGTTCGGGCATGTCCAGAATCACTCGATCGAGTTCGGTTTCCTCGATTCCTTTGGTGACGTCTCGAATCTTCACGTCGTAGGCGACGTCAGGCCCCAGGAAGGCCATGACGTTCTTCTTGGCCTGCTCCGCGAAGTCCTCTCGAATCTCGTAGGCGGTGATTAACGCCCCGGCGCGCAACAGGGTCATCGAAAGAGCGCCGGAGCCCACGCCGGCTTCAAGGACACGCATGCCGGGTCCCACGTCGGCTTGAAGAAGGATGGCCCCCAAATCCTTGGGGTAGATCACTTGCGCGCCGCGAGGCATTTTGACCACGACGTCGGAGAGCGTAGGGCGAAGCACGAGAAACTGGCGATCGGTGCTACCGATCAAGAAGGAGCCCTCGTCCAGTCCAATCACGTCGTCGTGCGAAACGATGCCGGCGTGGGTGTGAAACTCGCCACCCTCCTTCAACGTGATGAGGTATTGGCGGTCCTTGGCGTCAATGAGCATGACGCGCTCGCCAGCGCGCAGTGTGGAAGCGCTCACGAGTGCTTTTTAGACCGACGTGCGCTCGAGGAGGTGATCAGGCGAAAGACGGTAAACAACGCGGCGATCTTCAGCCACCTGGTCGACTTCTGAGCCCAGGCCCGTCCCAACAGTCCAGCGGTGACCACGCGAAAGAGTCTCTTCACCTAGCGCCTCTTTCGACGACGAGACCGCCGCGCCTGCCAGCGTCCCCAGAGGTAGCCCGTGAAGAGGCCCCCGACGCCCGCGGCCGCCACTGAAGTTTTGGCGTCGGTCATTGAGCTCGGCAGATCCTTCGTGTCGGGCAATATCGAACGCAATGAGGCCTCAAGTTCTCGACGCGACGAGGGACGTTGCGTCACTTGGTCGCCTTTAGCCGCCGTTTGGCCGTGCCCCTGAGTACTCGCCAACTCGTGAGGGCGAGCACGATCACACAAAGGACGGCAACGATGAGATACGGCAGCCAAGAACGCGATCCATGGAAGACGGAGTACTGGTCTTGGAGAAAGCGCAGGGCGCCGAGGAGTAACAGCACCGCGCCAAAGCCCACGAACAGGCTCCCGACGATGCCCCACACGACGAAGCGGCCCAGATCCTTCAGCGGCTGCACCGTTTCGTCCCTGACGTAACGCACGAAGATCGTTCGTAACTCCTCAAAGTCACGCCGCATCGAGGCACCCCGGAGAAATCGTCGCCACGAGGATTTTTTCACGATGCCAGCCTACTCAGCGCTCCTTGACGAGGTACGTGGAGCTCGCCGTCGCGAGAAGTACACCGGCCTCATCGTGCACCTTGGCCTCCACGAAGCAGATAACCCGACCGGCCTTGAGGACCGTGGCGACCACCCGTAGCAAAGTCCCAACGGTGGCCGGGCGTATGAACGACACCTTCATCTCGGTGTTGGCCACGAACACTTTGCGGCCCTGTTGGGCGCTCACCGCCGACGCACCCATGGCTGAATCGAGGGCCGCCGAGAGAAGTCCGCCCTGCATGACACCCGCGGGGTTGGCAAAACGCTCATCGACGCGCAACTGCCACGTCGTGGTACCCGGAGTCGACTTCTCGACACAGACCAGTCCGAGGGTGAGGTCGCAGTTGGGCGGAATCTGGAGCGCCACGGCGAAAGGCTAGCCGTCGCCTCCCGAGTCGAGCGCAGTCGATTCACTACGCTTTGAGCCGTGACCGACCTCCTTTACCCTGGCGCGAATGAGTTAGAAGGCAGGGCGATACGAGAAATCGCGGCCCTGGCGATGGACGCGCCCGCTGCGGCCAAGTCCGGCCATAGCGGAACCGCGATGGCGCTGGCGCCGCTTGGCGTCATGTTGTTCTCACGACTGTTTCGCCACGACCCGACGTCGCCACACTGGCCGGATCGCGATCGGCTGATCTTGAGTTGCGGTCACGCGTCGATTCTCCAATACGGTCTGGCCCACGCGTTCGGCTACGACTTGGCCACCGACGACTTACGGGCGTTTCGCCAGGCCCACTCTCGCACGCCGGGTCACCCAGAAAACGGCCTCACGCCCACGGTGGAGGTAACGACAGGGCCCCTAGGCCAGGGCATCGCCAATGGCGTGGGCATGGCAATCGCCGAACGCCTCTTGCGCAGCGATTTTGGGCCCGACCTGGTAGACCACCGCACGTGGGTGATCGCGGGAGATGGCTGTCTCGAGGAGGGAATTAGTCATGAGGCCGCGTCGCTGGCGGGTTCGCTCGGTCTTGACCGCCTGACGGTCTTTTACGACGACAATCACATCACGATCGACGGACCCACCGAGTTAGCGCTGCACGATGACACGCCGACGCGCTTTCGCTCGTACGGTTGGCACGTCGTGGAGGTCGGTGAGAGCGCCAATGACCTTGACGCGCTCGAAGCCGCCTCACGCGAAGCGCTTCACGAGACCTCTCGGCCCACGCTGGTCATCGTACGTTCCCATATTGGTTTTCCCTCTCGCGAGATGATGGATCGCCGCGAGGCGCACGGATCTCCGTTCGCTGCTTCAGCGATAAGCGCGGCGAAGTCCATTCTGGGTGTGGTCGATGAACCCTTCGTTCTCGACCCCGAGCTGCCCGGTCTTCTCGTGCAAGCACTTGAAGGGGCTCGCGAAGCGAGGAGCTCGTGGGAGAGTCGCGTGGTGTCCGCCGGGGACCGTGGCGAGGCCCTCGTGCGCCAGCTCGCCACGTCGGGCGCCGCGAGCGACCTAGGTGAAGCGGAGCTCTTTGCGGCGGGGACGTCCGTGGCCACCCGTAAAGCACTTCAGCGTGCGCTCGACTCCTTTGCCGCGCAGACGCCCGGACTCACGGCGGGCTCGGCCGACCTGACCGACAACACCGGTGTCCTCTTAAGGGGTGCTGAGGCGAACGGCCCGAGGTCTCCCGGTGGTCGCCAGATCTACTTTGGCGTTCGTGAGTTCGCGATGAGTGCGATCCTGGTCGGCCAGGCGCTGCACGGCGGTGTGCGTCCCATCGGATCGACGTTTTTTGTCTTTAGTGACTACGCCAAGCCTGCGTTGCGGCTCGCCGCGTTGAGCCATGCCCCGGCGCTGTTCGTCTACACCCACGATTCAGTGGGGGTGGGCGAAGACGGTCCGACCCACCAGCCGATTGAACACTTGATGGCGTTACGAGCAATGCCGCGACTGCACGTGGTGCGGCCATCGGACGCCAACGAAACGCTCGCCCTCGTGCGAGACCTCTTGAGTGACCCTGAGATGGCTCCGACAGCGCTCGTGCTCTCGCGACAGGACCTTGAAGTCTTCGCCGACGCGGAGCGACTGGCCTCGGAGGTCGGGGCGCCCCGGGGCGGCTACGTCGTGCGTGAAGACCCCGACGCCAGCGTCACGCTCGTCGCCACTGGTTCAGAAGTCTCGCTCTGCCTGCGCGCGAGCGACGAGCTCACGCAACGTGGCGTGGGGAGTCGGGTCGTCGCCCTTCCGTGCTGGCGATGTTTTGAAGAGCAGTCGAGCAGCTACCGCGACGAAGTCTTGCGGCGAGCAGTCCCCTCGATCAGCGTTGAAGCCGGCGCGACTCTTGGATGGTCAAAGTACGCCGACTACTCGCTGGGGATCGACTCCTTTGGCATGAGCGCCCCGGGAGAGTACGTCTTTGACTACTTCGGTTTCACGCCCGGCGGCGTGGCATCTCTGGTCATAGATCGATTGGCCAAGTCGTGACGAAACTTCAAGATCTTTTCAACGACTTTGGTCAGAGCCCCTGGATTGACAACATTCGCCGAGACTGGCTCAACGACGGAACGCTGGCCGATCTCGTGGCTCAAGGGGTGCGAGGCGTCACGTCGAACCCGTCGATATTTGCAAAAGCCCTCGCCACCTCGGCGGCCTATGACGCGTTCGTGGCGAATTCGACCGTGAGCGATCCCGAAGCACTCTTTGAGCAACTCGCGGTGGCCGACGTGCGAGACGCGTGTGAGGTCATGGGCCGGGTGTATGAGTCGTCCGTGGCCGAGATGGCCAATGGACGACGGCGTTACCGTGACGGTTTCGTTTCCCTCGAAGTCTCGCCACGACTCGCCCACGATTCGAAGGGCACTATCGCGGCCGCCGCGCGACTGCACGACGCCGTCTCACGCGAGAACGTCATGATAAAGATTCCCGCCACCGACGAGGGGCTGCCCGCGATTAGTGAGACACTTTCGCGTGGCATCAACGTCAACGTGACGCTGATCTTTTCCATCGAACGCTACGCCCAAGTCCTCGACGCCTGGCTGGAGGGTCTGGAGCGAGCACGACAAAATGGGCGAGATCTATCCTCGATCGCCAGCGTCGCGTCCTTCTTCGTCTCTCGTGTCGACAGCGCGGTGGACGCCCAATTGAACGAAGGGGACCCTCGTCGCGGCCGCAGCGCGAACGCCCAGGTCGCCGCCGCGTACGAGCTCTACCAAAGTCGCGTCAGCGACGAGCGGGTGACCTCACTCTTGGCTAACGGCGCACAGGTGCAGCGACCTTTGTGGGCCTCGACTTCGGTCAAGAATCCTGACTACGACGAACTGCTCTACGTGAACACCATCGTGGCCGACGAGTCGGTCAACACCATGCCCGACGCGACCCTGAACGCGACACTTGATCACGCTGATTTCTCGGCGTCGATGCTCACCCAAAGGACATCGCTGCGGTCCCTCGCGCGAGAACTGGACCGACTGACGCCTGACGTGTCGCTCGAGGGCGTCACTTCGAAGCTCGAGCACGATGGCGTACAAGCCTTCGTCGATGCTTACGAGGAACTCCTGGCCACCGTGGCGCACAAGATGCGTTCCTAGTCACGTCGTGACGTCGTCCGACGCTTGCACGCGTCACTTCCACGGGTGATCCGCCGAGCGCCGAGCGAGACCGTCCTCCCGCGGAGGAGTCTTCGCGGGAGGCGTCATTTGAAGAGGACGGCGAAATTTTGTGGCCTTCGTCCTAGGATGCTCCTATGACGGTGTCACCAACGAAGCGCTTGGACGATGAACTATTAAATGCCACCGCTGATGAGCTCGCGATGGTCGCCTTCGACGCGGCGAGGCGAATACACGGAAACCAGATCACGTACTCCCCTAAGGTCTTCATTCCGCTGACGAAACTCTGTCGTGATCGGTGCGGCTACTGCACGTTTGCCCAGGCGCCCGCGCGCGTCGCCTCCCCGTACCTCGGACTCGAAGAGGTCATGGCAATCGCCGAGGCGGGCGCCGAGGCCGGGTGCTCCGAGGCGCTCTTCACTCTCGGCGAGCGGCCCGAACTTCGCTACGACGAGGCGGCAAGGTGGCTGGCGGCGCGCGGCTATCGAAGCACTATTGACTACGTGGCGAACGCCGCTCAGATGGTGCTCGAAGGCACCGGCCTGTTGCCCCACGTGAACGCCGGGGCGCTCTACCGCCACGAACTTGAACAACTTCGCGGCGTGAGCGCGTCTCAGGGCATGATGCTCGAGGCCCTGGCCGACTTGGATGCTCATCGCCTGGCGCCGGACAAGACGCCACTTCGCCGTCTCGAGACGCTGCGCCTGGCCGGGGAGTTGAAGATCCCCTTCACGACCGGGCTTCTCGTTGGTATTGGCGAGACCCGAAGCGAACGACTGGCCACGTTGGCGGCCATCACGGAGTCAT